>Ga0302220_10002543_pt1 | contig 13266 bp, 14 predicted proteins | sample II_Palsa_E1_3_FD_194572 | JGI IMG/M metagenome (GOLD analysis project Ga0302220, IMG submission 194572) | Peat permafrost microbial communities from Stordalen Mire near Abisko, Sweden - II_Palsa_E1_3 | ecosystem: Environmental > Terrestrial > Soil > Palsa > Peat permafrost | place: Sweden... | reverse complement strand
ACCGTCTGTCGGACAAGGGGGTTGACTGGGCGTGGTACGCCGGCGCCTGGCAATACGCGCTCGACCATCACGATACCGGCGACGTGCCCGATTTCCAGTACCACCATCAACCGTTCAACTACTTTGTTAGCTTCGCGCCGGGTACCGAGGCGCGCCGCCAACATCTGCGCGACGCGGGCGTGGGCGACGACGCGTCGACCAACCGCCTGCTCGCCGATATCGAAGCGGGGCGCCTGCCACCCGTGACTTTCTACAAGCCGCAAGGCAATCTGAACATGCACGCGGGCTATGCGGATGTCGAATCGGGCGACCGCCATATCGCCACGGTGATCGACCATCTGCAGCGCAGCCCGCAGTGGAACAACATGGTGGTGATCGTCACCGTCGACGAAAACGGCGGCTGGTGGGATCCGGTCTCGCCGCCCAAGGGCGACCGCTGGGGTCCGGGGTCGCGAATTCCAGCGCTGGTCGTTTCGCCGCTCGCGAAAAAGGGCTATGTGGATCACACCGTCTACGACACCAATTCGATCCTGCGCTTCATCACGCGGGTGCACGGATTGAGGCCGCTCGACGGGGTAGTGGCGCGCGATCGCGCGTTCGCGCAAAACGGTTTGGCGCCGTTGGGTGATCTGACAGGGACGCTCAACCTCGCCTGATTGCCTGGCCTATGGCGTGTTGCTTATGGTGGTCCATAGCGGACTATTGCAGTCCCACCGGCGTCGTGCGGTGCGGCTAGCGGGACTGCTCTCAATAAGGTTTTTTGCGTAAGTATGCACTCACGTCAGGCGAGATCCTTCATCAAAGCGGCCCGCACCCGCGGCTCAATAGTCTGCGTAGGGACCGGATAGTTCGGATGATCACTGCCGATCTGCAGCGCCGCACCGTCGCGTAGCCGCGCCTTCATCGCGGGCGTCAGCTCAAAACGGACGAAGTGCACGGCCGAGGTCTTCTGCTCGTTTTCGCGCTCCAAGTCCTCGTCGGCGATCGCATAGACCGGCGGCTCTCCCTCCACCTGCAGAAACACGCGGTCCTCAATCCCGATCAACCGTGTCAGCGCAGCCTGCCTTTCGATCTCGTTCTCGTATTCGATCTGCATCGTCGCCTTCAGATTGCTGCCGTCCGGCACCAGCGGCAAATAAGCGTTCATCTCGCCCTGAATGCCCTCCTCGTCGAAAATCTTCTCGATATGAAGCATCTCCTGAATCTGATAGCGAATCGTGGTTTCGTCTTCGAACAGGAACGTGACGTGGTTGCCGAGCGCGACCGTACGGTCTTTCTTGTGCTCGATCACCTTGGCGCGCATCGCGATACGCGACTTCGAATAGTTTTCGAGCGACAGCAGCGAGTTACGGGCGATGCTCATCTCGGTGTCCTTCCAGTCAGTGAGGGTTATCAGAGGCCGTATGCCTTGCGTAGCAACGTCAGCGGATGCGCGAGCTGTCCTTTCGACAAGCCGCTTTCGTCGAGCCCCTGTTCGATATGATGGCCGGCCAGCTGGCAATCCGATGAAATGTAGTCGGGGTGCGGCTGCGCCATCGCCTTGAAAACCGGCGTGCCGATCTGCATCGCCGTGCGGTGGAACTCCTTCTTGACGCCGAACGTACCGGCATGTCCGGAACAGCGCTCGACCACTGTGACTTGCGTATCGGGCACCAGCGCCAACGTCTCAGACGTTTTGCGGCCGATGTTCTGCACCCGCGCGTGACACGGCACGTGATACGACACTTTGCCGAGCGAATTCTTGAAGTCGGTCTTCAGGAGTCCGTCGCGATGACGCGACACGAAATATTCGAACGGATCCCAGAAGGCTTCGCTGACTGCGCGAACATCGGCGTCGTCGGGGAACATCAGCGGCAGCTCGTGCTTGTACATCAACACGCAGCTCGGAATCGCGCCGATGATCGCGTAGCCCTCGCGAGCGTATTTCTCGAGCACGGGAATGTTCTTGGCCTTTTTATCGGCCACGCCCTGCAGGTTGCCCTGTTCGAGCAGCGGCATGCCGCAGCACGCTTCGCTCTTCACCAGCTCATAGGGAATTTCATTGTGCGCGAGCACGGCGAGCAGATCGTGGCCAATCCCCGGTTCGTTGAAATTCACGTAACAGGTCGCATAAATCGCCACTTTTCCTGGCGTGCGCTCGCCGTCGCGCACCGCCGTGGGCGGCGACTTCTTTGCGGTACTGCGGAATTTGCGCGCGGCGAAATCCGGTAACCAGGCATTCTTGTCCACGCCAAGCGCGCTCTCCATCATTCCGCGCGCCGCGGCGGTGTGATTGACCGCGTTGATCGTTTGGGTGACCACCGGAATGCCAGCGAGGTGGCCGAGCGCGTCGGTGTTTGAAAGAAACCTGTCGCGCAGTTTGACATCGCCGCGTTTGTAGTCGATTGCCTTGGCGCGCAGCATCAGGTGCGGAAAATCCACGTTCCATGGATGCGGCGGCACGTACGGGCACTTCGTCATGTAGCACAGGTCGCACAGATAGCACTGATCGACCACTTTGCCGAACTCGGCTTTGTCGACGTCGTGTGCTTCGCCTGTGTCGGTGGCGTCGACCAGATCGAATAGCGCCGGAAACGCACCGCACAACGAGACGCAGCGGCGGCACCCTGCGCAGATATCAAAGACGCGCGCCAGTTCCTGGTCAAGCGCGTCCTGATCGTAGAACGCCTCCGAAAGCCAGTCGAGCGGATGCCGGGTGGGCGCCTCGAGGCTGCCTTCTTTGTGGGGCATGGAGTCAAACTCCTTGAATGCGGGTTTGCTTTTATGTTTGGTAGCCGACGGTGCACTGCACCATGCGGCCCGCCCACAAGAACGAAAGCCTGCGGACCGTGCCGCAGGCTTTCGTTGCCTGTTTAACCAGGGCCGGCGCTCGCGCCGACGCGTGCCGTGCTGTCGTAGCGCGCCGTATCAGTCAACGAGTGCTTCGAGCGCTTTCGAATAGCGGTTCGCGTGACTACGCTCGGCCTTCGCGAGCGTTTCGAACCAGTTGGCGATTTCGTCGAAGCCTTCTTCCCGTGCCGACTTCGCCATGCCCGGATACATATCGGTATATTCGTGCGTTTCACCGGCAATGGCCGCTTGCAGATTTTGCCGCGACGAGCCGAACGGCAGTCCCGTGGCTGGGTCGCCTACCGCTTCGAGATATTCGAGGTGTCCGTGCGCGTGACCGGTCTCGCCTTCGGCGGTGGAGCGAAATAGCGCCGCGACATCATTCTGGCCTTCGACGTCGGCCTTTGCTGCGAAATACAGATAACGACGGTTCGCCTGCGATTCGCCGGCGAATGCTGCCTTCAAGTTCTCCTCGGTCTTCGAACCCTTGAGTTGCGACATCTGAGCCTCCATACAAACCTGTAATGTGGGGTGCGCGACGGTGGACGAGCGATCGTCCGGTCATCTCCCGGGCAGACGCGCATGACTGCACGGTCTTCTTAAATCTAGAAGCTAGGCAAGACGTTCCCCAATTGTGTTTTTCAATGCCGCCGATAGTCGTTTGCCTTGCATATCGCGAAGTCCCGCCTAGACTTGTTAGGGCGATACTTCGCACTCTGTAAACGGAACTGCCATGCGCCTGACCATTCTCATCAACGGTTCCGATCCCACCGTCAGTCACGATTACGCTGTGCTATGGCTCGACACCGATGAGCGCCGGTGGTCGAGAGAAGCGCATCAAGGGATCGATCTGCCCCCTTGGGGCGAACTGCACGACGCCGACGGCGTCACGACACTCTGCGCGCCCAGTACCGATGCACCGCTTTGCACGTTGCGCGGACTGCATGTGGACCGCAAGCAACGCGTCAGTTCGGCGCAAGGGTCGGCCGCGTGGACGTGTGTGCCGGCGCGTGCGCCGACAACCGGTTACTGGCGTCTGCAAGCTGTCGATCGTCAGCCCACACGCGCGGAACATCGAGTGTTCGATAGCTAGGCTTGGGCCGACTGGTCGAATTGTCGTTTCTGCGGTTTCGCATCCCTCGTGAACGCACGCGTCGATGCGTGGATTTGCTCGCGCGAACCTTGCGCGCGACGCTATACTTTTGCCCCCTCGTTCGTCCCGTGCCTCGCTCATGAAGAAGTGGTTTGCCTCTCTGTTGTTCGCCGTCGCGGCTCACGCGATTGCTGCATCCTCCTCCTGCACCGACTTCACTCCCAACGCGCAATGGCCCGCCTTGGCCAATGCGAGGTTGGCGCCGAAGACGCGCATGCTCTGCTACTCCGACTTCGCCGTCTTGCACTCCGGCATCACGCATGGACCGCTATGGTCTGCAGAACATCTGACCCGCGACCATATGGATGCCGCGCAGGACATGGTGCGCACCAACAAGTTTTTCGAAGACGCACGTCTGCCGGATGGTGAGGGCGCGACCCTCGACGATTACAAGCGCAGCGGCTACGACCGCGGTCATATGAGTCCCGCTGGGAATCGTTGGAACCCACAGGCGATGGCACAATCGTTTTCGTTGGCGAACGTAGTACCGCAGAATCGCCAGAATAATCAGCGCTTGTGGGCGCGCATCGAAACCTCGGTCCGCGGGATCGCCTTCCGCTACGACGACACCTATGTCGTGACCGGCCCGATGTTCAACGGCCAGCAATTGCAGACCATCGGGCCAACACGGGTCTTCGTGCCGACACAATTGTTCAAGGTCGTGTACGTGCCGTCGAGGCAGATGGCATTCGCGGTAGTGGTCGACAACATCTCGACGAATCGCTACGACATCAAAACCGTTCACGAGCTCGAAGCGATGAGCGGCATCCGATTTCCGGGCATTCCCGAGTCACTGAAGGATCAACGTCCAGGAGGGCTCAAAGGTGTTTAACGCATTCGCGAACGACAGCGAAGTACTCAACATTCAGGGCGACGCGCTGACCGTCAGCAACGGTACGACGCGCATCACGCTCAGCGGCACGCTCGAGTTGACTAAAGACCAACGTGGTCTGCAAGCCGCGCTTGCATTGAAACAGGCATTGGATCGAGTCGTCGAAACTTTGCAGGCGGCGGCCAATTTGCCTGAGCGGATCAAGGATGAACCGGGCGCGACACATGGCGTCGTCGACAATCCGTTCAATTGACGTATTTGTGGCGAAACCGGTCATGTCGGGCTAAAAAGGCCGGTCAGACGACCGACAACGTAACAATTTGTAAGAACACTACCCTCCTGCCAAGCGTTGGGTGCGCTAGCACACAGAAGTGCGCGATTTGCAGACGTACCGTGCACGCACAACGACCAAGCGCGGCCTGAACCGGGCGCGCCGCACCAAACAAGCCGCAGGGGCAGTCATGAATCGGAAAGATCCGCAGTTCCTCCTGGACGTCGGGCAGGTACTTCATCCGGGGGTTCGGAAGTACAGCATCAATGTCCGCTCCGTCCAGAAGCGTAAGTGTTTCGTACCGGAAAACATTTGCGCCGCGCTCGCGCAATCGTTAGCGCGAGCGCCATCATGAGTGAGCCGATCGATTCCTTGCAGATCGGCATGCGCCGCCCGCTGGCGAGAGCCGATGGTCTCGACCGGATGCTCCAGACGCTGGCTGCCGCGCTGCCCAGTCATGGCGTCAACGTGCACGATCCATCCGCCGAATCACCGGCGCTACCACCGCTGCCGGCGCCCGCAGCGCCGTCGAACAGCATCGTGCAGACCTTCGCAAACGCGCAGGCGAGCCTCGCCAAACTTTTACGCCGTGCTCCTTCACAAGGAACGGTCGAACCGCCGCGCCAGCCCGATGTGGTTGCGTTGCACTTTGCGGCGCAGGCTGCGCCGACCCTGGGCAAATTCGGCAAAGTGCCGCGTGTCGTGCATTTTCACGGCTCGTGGGCCGACGAACACCGGACCGAGCGCGGGGCCGCCTTGTTAGGCCCTGTGCGCTACGGCCTCGAACGCATGGTGTACCGCGGCGCCTCTCGCCATATCGTGCTGTCGCAGGAGTCCAGCGACGTCCTGCATAGGCGATACCACGTGCCGGAAGAGGCGATTCGCGTGGTGCCGGGGTGCGTCGATACCTCGCGCTTTGCGCTACGTTTCACCAAAAGGCAGGCGCGCAAGCGCCTCGGCTTGCCGCACGACCGGCCGATCCTGCTATGCGCGCGACCGTTGGTCCCGGGCATGGGGCTCGATGACCTGATCGACGCGATCTTTATCGTCAAGATGACGGTGCCCGAAGTGCTTCTGGTGATGGCCGGCATGGGTTCCGAGCAAAACCGGCTTTACGGGCGCATTGTCGCGCGCGGTCTTCAGGAACATGTCCGGCTCGCAGGCTTCGTATCGGATGACGTTTTGCCCGAGTATTACCGCGCGGCCGACCTCACGGTTGTGCCGACCGTCAACATGCGAGACTGCGGGTTGACGGCCATTGAATCGCTCGCGACCGGCACGCCGGTTCTGGTGACCTCCGAAGGGGGTGCCGCGGACGCCGTGGCGCCGCTATCGGAAGATCTGGTGGTGCAGTCCGGAGGCCACATGGCGCTTGGCGGTGGCATCGCCGATGCGTTGCTCGGCGTACGTCTGACCCCGAGCCACGACGCTTGCCGCCGCTACGCGCGCAAGCATTTCGACCATTCGGTGATCGCACCGCAAATCGCTGAGGTCTACCGCGACGCCATAGAGACGTTCTGAGCGACACGCCGGCACCGGTCAGCATATCTAAGTAAGTGTTGCCACGCCCCGGCGTCATGTTCGCGAGCGTTCGTCACACAGCAAGCAAACACGCTTCTCACATTTCTTAAGGAAAACTTAAATCTTCATATGCGTGAGCTTCGATAGTTGCGCATTGTCCGTGAGAAGCGATTGTTTCCGTCGTTACGTTTTGTCACCAGAGCAGCGTCAACTCCTGTGATCCGGCTAGCGTTAAACCGGCAGCGCTGAACCTTTTCAGCCGCAACACACGGAGTTAAACCATGAAGATGATTCTCGCTGCTCTCGCTTCCACCCTGCTCGTTTCGACGGCGTTTGCACAAACCGCCGCACCGGCGATGTCAGGCGGTCAACAAACTCAAGCGGCTGGCCAGGCAAACCTCAAAGCGGGCGGCGCGGCGTCTACAGACGCAGCGAAGACCGACGTCTCGAAGAAGCAGGACAGCGCTTCCACTCAAAAGACCGAGGCCAAGCTTCACGCCAAAAAGACCGCGCCCGCACGCACGCAAAAGGCGAAGGCGCATCAGGTCAGCAAGAAGAAGCACGCCGCGATTGCCAGTTCCGAAAAAACAAAGGCCACAGGGGATAGCAGCAAGGAGGCCAGCACTGCGCCGGTGAAGGCAGACGGCGCAAAGACCGACGCTACCAAAACCAACTAAGGTGATCGGTCGTCGACATAATCCGGCCGCCGGGGTCTTAATAGTCGAAGCCGAATATGCCGTTGGGGAGGCGAGTCTGCGGACTCGCCTTTTTTACTTTAGCCTATGGCTCTCGGACTCCATCAAGCCGATGAACTTCGATTCGCGTCAGGATCAGCCAGCCCAGCAAGTTTCTTGACGTCGACGATTTCGATTTCCGCATACCGCAGTTGCAGTGCGCCCTGTGCTTCGAACTGCTTAAGAATCTGATTGATGGTTTGCCGCGACAACGCGAGCATCATTGCGAGATCTTCCTGTGGCACCTTCAACACGCGCCGCAAAACGCCCGGCTCACCGTAGCCGCCCGCCATCAGCAGCAAACGACGCGCAATGCGCTGCGCCGCCGGCAACAGCGCCGCTTCTTCGATCGCGTCGAACGCGAGGCGCAGCTTTTGCGTCAACAGCAGGCCGAAGCAATGCCAGTACTGCGGCGCGCGTTCGAGCAGTCCAGCCAATTCCGCACGTGGCAAATGAAACAGCACGGACTCGCGCTCGGCGTATGCATCATGCGTGCGCTCGCGGCCGTCGAACAGCGCGATCTCGCCAAACCAGTTGACCGGTTCGATCACCGCAAGCAGTGCTTCCTTGCCGGCAAAACTCGCTGCGCTAATACGCATGAGGCCATCCAGCACGCAATAGAGGCCATCGTCAGGATCGCCGCGCCTGAAAAGCCGCTCGCCCGCCTGCAGGCGCTCAACGCGGCCCAGCTGAACCAGTTGCGTGCGCAACGCTTCGGGCGCGGCACGGAACCACGCGCTACGTTCGAGCGTCGCAAGCGGGTCATTCGGGGGCGAAGGCGAACTCATAGGCTGGCACCATGCTGGACTGGAGTGCGGAGATTGTCGGCTACCCGAAGGTTTCAGATCCGCTTGAGCGCGATTATGATGGCTTTGATTCAGGAACGGCACCCATGAGAACGCTGACCCAGCAACTAACCCAGTACGGCGCCTACCATCGCGACCGGCGCAACATCGTCACGCATTTCATCGGCATTCCGATGATTGTCCTCGCGCTCGCGGTGCTGTCGAGCCGCCCCGCGTGGGTGTTTTCCGCGCTGCCAGTGCCGCTCTCGCCCGCGTGGGTGTTGTTCGTAGGGGCTATCCTCTATTACCTTGTGCTCGATGTACCGCTGGGCCTGATGATGGCAATCTTCTCGGTACTGTGCCTCATCTGCGCTCGATGGCTCGCCGCGCAATCCACGCTAACCTGGCTGGCCAGCGGTATCGGACTATTCGTCGTCGGCTGGGTGTTTCAGTTCGTCGGTCACATGGCGTATGAGCATCGTAAGCCGGCCTTCGTCGATGATGTAATCGGCCTGCTGATCGGTCCGCTGTTCGTGCTCGCTGAAGCGTTGTTCGGATTCGGCTGGCGTCCTGCGCTGCGCGAAGCGATCGAAGCCGAAGTGGGTCCGACGCGCATCAACCCGGACCCCGCCGCGGCACATCACGGACGCTGATGCCCGGCCGTGACGCCAGCTTCGTCACGGTGCCGATCTTCCCGGTTCGCCGGCATTCATCGGACGGAATTTCTGGCGGCATCGTACCAACTGCGCTAGCACGCACCGCAGCGCCGCGCATCGCGCTGCTACTCACGCTTCGTTTCAATTTGATGATGCACGTGCCGCGAGCCGGCATTCTGGCCGCAAGACGCGTTGCCAGCAGAACCAGGCGCCTCCGCGCATAATTAGTTCGTGCGCGATGGCCTGCGATGGACTAGAACATAACTTCACGCGTAGGCCGATCCACCATTGCGCCAATGACACGGCGCGCCGCCACGTAACTGCGTGCAAGCGCGCTTCTTGCTTGATCACCCCGGCTAGCCCGGCTCAATCGCCGTCTATGCGGACCCGCGGTCCGCTCCTTCCTGACGCGTGCGACGCCTCCCGTGTCGCGCCCGTGAACACTTTACCCAGACAGATAATCGTCAGAAGAACGTGAAAACTGGAGCAAGCATGACTCAGCCAGCCCTATCGCAAGATGTCTCGCCCGAGTTCGCCAACGATGTCCGCGCCGGCCTCACACACGCGCCACAAAAGGAGTTGCCGTCCAAGTACCTGTATGACGAGGTCGGCTCCGCCCTGTTCGAAGTGATTACCGTGCTGCCCGAATACGGCGTGACACGCGCCGAAGAGCGGCTCCTTGCAAAACACGCGGCGGACATCGTGGAGCAGCTTCCGCACGACGTGACCGTCGCCGAACTAGGCAGCGGCAGCGGCCGCAAAACGCGCCGAATTCTGGAAGCGCTGTGTAAAAAGCGCCCTACTTCGTATTTCCCGATTGAAATTTCGCGCGCCGCATTGCAATTATGTCGGCGCGAACTGGGCGACATCGAACGCATTTCGATCGTCGGTTATGAGCGCGACTACCTGGCGGGCCTCGCAGAAGTCAGCAAGAAACGCGCTTCGGGCGAACGGCTACTTGTGCTGTTTCTCGGCAGCACGATCGGCAATTTCAGCCGCCTCGCGGCGACGCGCTTTCTACGTTCGATCCGCAGCATGCTGGCCCCCGGCGACGCATTGCTGCTCGGCACCGATCTCGAGAAGCCGATTCCCGTGCTGGTCGCTGCCTACGACGATGCAATTGGAGTCACCGCTTCGTTCAATCTGAACCTGCTCGCGCGGATCAACCGCGAACTGGGCGGCGACTTTCCGCTCGAGGATTTCGAACACGTGGCGCGTTTCAATCCCGACGCGCGCAGCATCGAAATGCATCTGCGCGCGCGGCGCCCCGTCACCGCACATGTGCGGGCTGCGCAACTGACGGTGACGCTAGAAGAAGGCGAGACCATCTGGACCGAAAGCAGCCACAAGTACCGCGCTGAGGAAGTCCACGCGATCGCCGACGACGCGGGTTTCGCGTGCAGTCATCAGTGGGTCGAGCGGGAGTGGGGGTTTGCTGAGAGCCTGCTGGTCGCACGGTAGGACTTGAGTGGCTCAGTAGCCACATTCGCCGCGCTGAGAGCCGCCCTTAAAGCGCGGCTGCCCGCTTCACTTCAATGCTGTTCGAAGCGCTCGTAGCGCTTCTCCGTCGACCGCTCTTCGCCGGCCACTTCGCTCACGCGGGCGGCCGGCGGCCCGTGGCGCAGCCACGAGAGCATCCGGTCGACCTGGTTGGCCGTTCCCTGCAAGATGGCTTCGACCGAGCCATCGTCGAGATTCGCCACCCATCCTCTGATACCGAGCGCGTGCGCCTGGCGTACCGTCGCGTGCCGAAAGCCGACGCCCTGCACGACGCCGCGCACCCGCACGTAATACGTTTCGATCCGCGAATCCAGATCCGAGCCTGTCATGCCGTCCTCTCGAAGCAATCTTTCAAGCGGGCATTCTAGTCGTCTCGTGGCGAGATTGCTTGCACGACATCGGCCGTACGAAGACAGCGCAATGCGACACGCTCGGCATGCGCCACGTACAATCCGACGACCGCCATGCAGGGAATTGAAAAAGAATGATGGATCAGAATCGCGATCTCGTACTCGTCACCGGCGCTTCCGGCTTTGTCGGCTCGGCGGTGGCGCGCATTGCGCAACAGAAGGGTTTCAAGGTGCGCGTGCTGGTGCGCGCCACCAGTCCGCGCCGCAACGTCGAAGCGCTCGATGCCGAAATCGTCGTGGGCGACATGCGTGACGAGGCGTCGATGCGCACCGCGCTGCGCGGCGTGCGCTATCTGCTGCACGTCGCCGCCGACTACCGTTTGTGGGCGCCGGACCCCAGCGAGATCGAACGCTCGAATCTGGAGGGCACCGAGGCGACCATGCGCGCGGCGCTGAAGGAAGGCGTCGAGCGCATCGTCTACACCAGCAGCGTTGCAACGCTGAAGGTGACAAGCTCCGGCCAGTCGGCCGACGAAACTTCGCCACTCAAGGCCGACCAGGCGATCGGTGTGTACAAGCGCAGCAAGGTGCTGGCGGAGCGCGCGGTCGAGCGGATGATTGCAGAGGACGGCCTGCCAGCGGTGATCGTCAATCCTTCGACCCCGATCGGCCCGCGCGACGTGAAGCCCACGCCGACCGGCCGCATCATCGTCGAGGCGGCGCTCGGCAAGATTCCGGCTTTCGTCGACACCGGGCTGAATCTCGTACACGTCGACGACGTCGCGGCGGGGCACTTTCTCGCGCTCGAGCGCGGCAAGATCGGCGAGCGCTACATCCTCGGCGGCGAAAACCTGCCGCTGCAGGCGATGCTCGCCGATATCGCCGCGCTCACAGGACGCAAAGCCCCGACCATCAGCCTGCCGCGCTGGCCGCTTTATCCGCTAGCGATGGGCGCCGAAGCGGTGGCGAAAATCACGAAGCGAGAACCGTTTGTGACCGTCGATGGTCTGAAGATGTCGAAGAACAAGATGTACTTCACGTCCGCGAAGGCGGAACGCGAACTCGGTTATCGCGCACGACCCTATCGCGAGGGTCTGGCCGATGCGCTCGAGTGGTTCAGGCAGGCGGGGTATCTGAAGGCGTGAGGCCGGACCCGCACGCACTTTGTTACAACGTCGCGCGACCCGCGGCGGGTTAAAGCCCGTGCGCAACAGGTAAAATCGCGGGTCTTACCAGAGAATCCTCGCATGAACCTTCACGAACAGCTCGGCGCGCTTGAAGTGGGCGTCGCTCAGCTCATTCAGGCTGTCGTGGCCCCGCAGGCCCAGAACATCCCCGAGACACCCGCAGCAAACGCAGCGTCCGAAGCGTCCGCGCCTCAGGCAGAGCAAGTCGCGCCTACAGCGGCTCAGGCAAGCGAAGACACGCCCATTCAAGAGGCAGTTGCTGAAGAAAAGCCCACCCTTTCAATCGGCCGTCCGGCCCAGAACGTCATCACGATGACAATCGCCGGCAAGACCGTGTCACTGCACCCCGAGCAGGTGGGTCAGCTGATCGAGGAGCTGGCGAATGCGCGCGCTTCGATGACGCCCGAGCCGCCGATGGGCGTGCCGGCTGGCTGGCGCTTCGCATCGACCCGCAACCCGGTCATGGCGGTGCAGAAACAGTCGAACGGCGACCGCTTGCTGATCGTGCGGCATACCGGCCACGGCTGGGTGCCGTTCACGTTTTCGCCGGCTAACGTCATTCAGATGTACGCACTGCTTACGCAGCGGTGAGATGAAGGTGGTGTGAGGCGTTTGCGGCGATGCGGCCGGGCGGTGAGCCAACAAATACCCCCGCCCAGCATCTAGTCCGCTGCTACGCTTACCGGTCCTGTTGCACCGGCGCCTGCACGCGCGCCTTCCACTGACCGCCCTTACCGCGCCAATAACGCACTGCCGACGCAAACGTCGCGCCGACATAGAACAGCGCCACCAGCGGCAGGAACGGCGCCCACAGCGGCGAGCGGCCGTAGTAGCGCAGCATCGGCGCATACGCGCAGCACATCGCCGCCCAGGCGAGCCAGGCGGGCCAGCCCAACGGCCCGAGCACCAGCGCCGCGATGGGCGGGATCAGATAGATGATCGCCATGCCCGCCAGCGTGCCTGCCAGCAGCCATCCCGAGTAGCGCAACTGCGTGAACGCCGTGCGCGCAATCATGTTCCAGATCTCGCCCGAGTTGTCGTAGGGACGCAGCGAGACGCTGCGCGCCGCCACATCCAGCCGGATCGGATGACGTCCCTCACCGCGATGCTTGATACGCGCGGCGAGGCTGCAATCGTCGATCAGTTCGGCGCGGATCGACTCGATACCACCCGCTTCTTCCAGCGCCGTGCGCCGCACCAGCATGCAGCCGCCGGCCGCCGCCGCGGTCTTGTTGCGCGGGTTGTTGACCCACGAGAACGGATACAGCTTGGCGAAGAAGAACACGAAGGCCGGGATCAGCGCCTTCTCCCAGAGCGAATCGCAACGCAGCCGAACCATCAGCGAGACCAGGTCGCGCTTCTCCGCGTCGGCCCGCGCAACGAGTTGCGTGACGGCGTCGGTGGGATGGCCGATGTCGGCGTCGGTCAGCAGGAGGAAGTCGGCCGGC
>Ga0302220_10002540_pt1 | contig 13282 bp, 16 predicted proteins | sample II_Palsa_E1_3_FD_194572 | JGI IMG/M metagenome (GOLD analysis project Ga0302220, IMG submission 194572) | Peat permafrost microbial communities from Stordalen Mire near Abisko, Sweden - II_Palsa_E1_3 | ecosystem: Environmental > Terrestrial > Soil > Palsa > Peat permafrost | place: Sweden... | reverse complement strand
GGAGTATTAAAATGAACACGAAACTTTTGGCTGCCCTGTTGCTCTCGAGCGCTGTAATCGCTACCCCCGCATTTGCTGGTAACGCTCACGTCGGTGACGACGTCAACGCGCTGGCTGCCACGAGCATGCCGAGCACGCTGACCCGCGCCCAAGTGCGCAGCGACCTGATCCAATCGAGCCAAGTCGCAAGCCGCAACAGCAACGAAGAAACCACGTACCCAGTGCTGGCTCGGAACAATTCCGGCGAATCGCGTGCTCAAGTGCGTGCAGACCTGGTTCAATCGGAACAAGTCGCAAGCCGCACCGGTAACGAAGAAACTACCTACCCGGTATTGGGCCAAAGCAACGTTAGCGTATCGCGTGCCGCAATCAAGCAAGGCTTGAACGTCGCTTCGAACTCGAAGAACAACATTTTCGCGTTCGGCCACGACGCCAGCTAAGTACGAATGCTTGAGTCGGCGTAGATGCCAAGGCCTCCGCGCTGATCACTAAGAAGAAACCTCAAAAACCTCCGCCGGAGGTTTTTTTGTTTTCGGTACGTGTGTCTATGCAGCCCGAACGTCGATCGCAAGGCACGATAAACTAGGCGCCTTCGATGTTCAATTTTGGAGGCTTGCGCGATGCCCGCAATCAGACAGGTCACGTTTTCCAATGGCGCCAGCGTTGCTGCACTCGGGCAGGGCACCTGGTTTATGGGCGATTCGCCCGCCGATGCCAAAAAGGAAGTGCGCGCTTTGCAATTGGGTGTCGAGTTGGGCATGACCTTGATAGACACCGCTGAAATGTATGCCGACGGAGGCGCCGAAAAAATAGTCGGCAAGGCGATCGCGGGCCGGCGCGCCGGCGTGTTCCTGGTGAGCAAAGTCCTGCCGTCGAACGCATCGCGCCGCGGCACCGTGGCGGCTTGCGAGGCGAGCTTGCGACGGTTGGGAACCGACTACCTGGATCTATATCTACTGCATTGGCGGGGCAGCTATCCGCTGGCGGAAACAATCCAGGCCATGAACACCCTGGTCGAACAAGGCAAGATTCGTCTATGGGGCGTCAGCAATCTCGACCTCGACGATATGGCAGAACTCACTGAACAGGCCACCGGAGGGTCGGTCCAGACCAATCAGTTGCTCTACAATCTCAGCCGGCGCGGGATCGAATACGATTTGCTGCCGTGGTGCCGGGAACGCAATGTGCCGATCATGGCGTACTCGCCCATCGAGCAAGGACGTCTGCTCGACGACCCAACCCTCGTTCAGATCGCCGAACGTCATGGCGCGACACCGGCCCAGGTGGCGCTGGCCTGGGTGCTACGTCATCCCGACGTCATCGCCATTCCCAAGGCGAGTTCCGAGGCGCATGTACGCGAAAACAGCGCGAGCCTGAAGATCGCATTAACCGCCGCCGATTTGAGCGATCTCGATATCGCCTTCCCGCCACCCAAGCGCAAACGAGCGCTCGAAATTCTTTAAGCGATTCGGGTGATCACCGTCCCGACGCCTCGGGCGGCCGCCTTGTACGGCCGCCACGCGCATGACACCGATCGCTCCGACCAGCAGGGCGGCGACATGTATTTATTACCGATCGCTCTGTTTTACACATCTCGCGAGCTTTCCTCGCTCGCCAACGACACTACGCGTCAAAGCTGCATAAGACGGCAACCCGACCGCTACCCCTCATCCCGACTGGGTTTTCATCGTTGTTTGCAGCGCGGCTCTTTGCCTGGGAACGATAAATGCTTGTCTCTGAGCGTGTAAGGAATGTCGACCAACGCGAAGACAATTCGTTACATTCTGTCGGCGAACGAAAATTTGCCAGGCGTTTCATAGAGGGGTGGTCGTCGACGTGCTTCAGCACATGCGGGGGTTCCCTCCCGGTCAATTAACTCAAGGAGTCGATATGAACAAAGATCAAACCCACGGTACCAAACAACAGGTGAAGGGCAAAGTCAACGAAGTGGTTGGCAAGGTCACCGGCAACAAGACCCAGGAAGTGAAGGGCGACATCCAGCAAGGCCTGGGCAAAGCGCAAAAAGCAGTCGGGGATGCGCGCGAACGCGCGAAAGACGACGCGAAACATTAAGCCAGTTTGCGTCTTACCTTGATGTCTAACTCGAGGTAGAGATGTGGCGTCCGGTTGGCCGAGGAAATTTCCTTGGCGTACCGGACGTTTTTTTATGCAGACGCAGACGATGGAGTTTATAAAATGGCGACGAAAAGATGGATAACGCTTGTTTCAATAAGCAGCGTCTGCGTGACAGCGCTCAGCATGCCGGCCTATTCTCAACAAGGCCCCGGTATTTGTCCGGCCTTGACGCATGTCGTCAGTGCAGCCGACTCGAGCTTTGCCGGCTTGAGCGATGATCCGGCTGCGCGGCCGCCTGCCGCGCAAGACGCGGCCGATTGTCGTGCCAGCGCGAGTTCTTACGATTGCCAATGGCAAGTGCGGGCCAGTGCGGATAATCCGAGCGGTGCCGCAAGCGGCGCGCTGCAAGCGCTGGGTGCCGACATCGCCGCCTGTCTGCCGGAGGCCGTACACGACGTGAATAGTCCGGGCCGCCAACACTTTTACATCAAGCGCGGCGCTAATCGCGTGACTGTCACAGCAACGGCACCGGCCGCTTCGTCATTGCGCCTGGTAGTGACGCGTTAAGGATTTTTGCAGCGAACGCGGCAATGCCGACTGCCGCGCTACACGACTTCACTCGTTGGATTGCTGGGGGGAGGGGTCGCTCGGGTGAAACATCGCTCGGCAGCGCGGGCTGAGTTCGCTCATATGCCGTTTCATGCAGTCCGTGATCTTGTCTTTGTGCGGGATGTCCACAAGGCAAAAGCGCAGGGCGTCGGCGCGACAGGCTTTCGCCTGATCGCCTTCAAGTTCGGCGCCGGCGACAGCGCTCGCCGCGAATAGTGCTAGCGAGGTAATGGCAAGCAGGATTCGGTATCGATTCATCTGGGTTCCTAGCTCAGGCGGCTGTTGGATCTTGCTCGTATCCAACTCGACTCGTACAGCCACTGGGCGTGTGCCAATATTGGAGCCGGCGCATACTTCGTTCGTTCCACGCTTAGACGTGAGTTTTCTCAAAGAGCGAGAGTATAAGCGCGCTTTCCGATGCTTGCTGGCTACGTGAAGGTAGTAGTACGTAGGGCTGGAACTCACCACTAGCGTTCGAGTTGCTCAAGCAATCGAGTCAGTACCTCGGCGCACGGCGTAAGCACTTTCAATGCAAGAAGCGGGTCTGCGCGCGTGCGTCCGATATTGATGGCCGCGATCGGTTTGCCCGCGCGTGCAGCCCACTCGCAGAAACGGTAGCCGGAGTAGACCATCAGCGACGATCCGACGACCAGCATCGCGTCAGCGCGTTCGAGCGCCTGCGCCGCCGCATCGACGCGAGCCCGGGGCACACCCTCGCCGAAGAACACCACATCCGGTTTCAATACTCCGCCGCACGCGATGCAACACGGCACCCGAAATGTCGCAAAGTGGGACGATTCGAGATTGGCGTCACCATCGGGCGCCGCGGTTGCCGTCGTGCTGAGCAAGTCGGGATTGTCCGTTTCCAGCATGTCTTGAATCGACGCGCGCGCATGCCGTTGGCCGCAGTCGAGGCAGACGGCGTAACCGATATTGCCGTGCAATTCGATTGGGTCCGCACTGCCGGCACGTTGATGCAGGCCATCGACGTTTTGCGTAACCAACTGCTCGATCCGGCCCAATGATTCGAGTTCCGCCAGCGCGCGATGGGCCGGGTTGGGCGCAGCAGTCGCCACGGTTCTCCAACCCACCATGCTACGAGCCCAGTACCGCTGGCGAGCCGGCTCGGCGCGCAGGAAATCCTGCAGCATGATAGGCGAGCGCCCTTTGCGCTGGCCGTCGGCGTCGCGATAATCCGGAATTCCCGATGCGGTGCTGATGCCGGCGCCGGACAACACAAACAGCCTGGGATGACGCAGCACGAACGCGTGCAAGACATCGGGTTCCGTGGCGACGGGATTCGAAAGCGGAAGAGAACTCATGCGTAACGGCCGGTGCGCTGTGGTGACGGCATTAGCGTAACGCATTCGGTCTCCAGTCGCCTGGCAGACATACAGACCAGTAAAGACGGGGCTTGCCGCAGGCGATCCAAAAAACGCCGGCTTGTGCTATCTTCGCCCCATGCCGAATATCATATCGATCGCTAACCTATCCAAAACCTACGCGTCCGGTTTTCGTGCCTTGAAAAGCATCAACCTGGACATCCGGCGGGGCGAAATTTTCGCACTGCTCGGGCCCAATGGCGCAGGTAAAACAACCCTCATCAGCATCATCTGTGGGATCGTCAATGCGAGCGAAGGCGCCGTCCTGGTCGATGGCCACGACATCTCTGCCGATTACCGCGCCGCTCGATCGTTGATCGGACTAGTGCCGCAGGAACTCACCACCGACGCGTTCGAGACGGTGTGGGCGACGGTGTCCTTCAGCCGGGGGCTGTTCGGCAAGCCGGCGAACCCCGCGCACATCGAGAAAACGCTGCGCGATCTCTCGTTGTGGGATAAGAAGGACAACAAGCTGATTACGCTATCGGGTGGCATGAAGCGCCGGGTGCTGATCGCCAAGGCGCTCTCGCACGAGCCGCGTATCCTTTTTCTCGACGAGCCGACCGCCGGTGTCGATGTCGAACTCAGACGCGATATGTGGGAACTGGTGCGCGGCCTGCGTGAAAGCGGAGTCACCATCATCCTTACCACGCACTACATCGAAGAAGCCGAAGAGATGGCCGACCGGATCGGCGTGATCAGCCAGGGCGAAATCATTCTGGTTGAGGATAAGGCCGAACTGATGCGCAAGCTCGGCAAGAAGCAATTGACGCTGCAGTTGCAAGACCCGTTGGCGCACATTCCGCCCGAGCTCGCGCCATACCAGATCGAGCTGGCCAGCGGTGGCAACGAACTGATCTATACCTACGACGCACAGGGCGAACGCACCGGCATCATCGCGTTACTGCGCGATTTGAACCAAGCGGGCATCGGGTTCAAGGACCTCCACACCACCCAGAGTTCGCTGGAAGATATTTTCGTGAGCCTGGTGGGAGACAGACAATGAATTTCCACGCAGTTCGCGCGATCTACCTCTTCGAAATGGCGCGCACCTGGCGCACGCTGATGCAGAGCATTATTTCGCCGGTGATTTCGACCTCGCTGTATTTCGTCGTATTCGGTGCCGCCATCGGGTCGCGCATTCCGCAGGTCGAGGGCATCAGCTACGGTGCGTTCATCGTGCCAGGCTTGATCATGCTGTCGCTACTCACGCAAAGCGTCTCGAACGCGTCCTTCGGCATCTACTTTCCGAAGTTTACGGGCACCATCTACGAGCTGTTGTCGGCGCCGGTGTCCCATATCGAGATCGTGGTGAGCTATGTGGGGGCGGCGGCAACCAAGTCGATCATCCTCGGGTTGATCATCCTCGCCACCGCCTGCCTGTTTGTGCCCATGCATGTGGATCATCCGTTATTGATGATCTTGTTCCTCGTGCTCACCGCGGTCACGTTCAGCCTGTTCGGCTTCATCATAGGAATCTGGGCCGACGGTTTTGAGAAGCTGCAACTGGTGCCGCTGCTGATCATCACGCCGCTGACCTTTTTGGGCGGCAGTTTTTATTCGACGCAGATCTTGCCGCCGTTCTGGCGCGCCGTCACCTTGTTCAATCCGGTGGTCTATCTGATCAGCGGCTTTCGCTGGAGCTTCTATGGGATCTCCGACGTCAGCATCGGCGTGAGCCTTGGGATGACGGCGGTGTTCCTGGCGCTGTTCCTTGGGATCGTGATGTGGATCTTCAAGACCGGCTACCGGCTCAAGAGCTAGGCATGCCTTAGGTGCATTAATAAGCGCATCAAGCGAGTTCGCCGCCCAGTGCTGCCACGACATCGGCCAGCATCTTGGCGAGTTCGCCCGTCATCAGAATGAAATCGGAATCGAAGCGCTCGTCGTCGTTTTGCGCTGTCGGATCCGCCATCTCTTTCAATACGTCAAGCGGTGTCACGCGCTTGATGATCAACGATGGCGTCAACACGAACGAAACCCGTTCGTTCCATGTGAGCGCGAGGCGCATGCATTGTTTGCCGGCCTCGACGTGCTTGCGCACTTCGTCGCTTTCCAGCGTGTGCCCGACGTAGCGCACCGTCGCGTTGCCTTCGCCATTCGAGCGCAACTCGGCATCCTGATCCACGGTGAACTCGCTGAGCGTTTCATCGGCTAGCAACCAACCGGTCATCGCAGACACGGCAGATTGCGCCACGCGCAAATTGCTCAGGGGCAAGCCGTCGATCGATTTCATCAGCAGGGTGCGCACGTCATCGGCGAGCGCTTGCGAAGCGGCGTCGATGACTAGCCAGCCATGCGTGGCATCGATCCAGACGCGGGTGTCGCGCCGAATGCTGAACGCGCGCGGCAGCAGTTCGTCGGTCACTTGCTCCTTGATTTCACGCAATTGCTTGCGACCAGGCTTGAACCCCTGCTGATCCTCGATTTCGAGCGCCCGAGCCTTGGTCACCTGATTCACGACCGAAGCGGGCAGCAGCTTCTTTTCGGCGCGATAGACCAGCAGCGTTTGCCCATTGATCGAATGCGCGAGCAGGCCGTTATCGCGCGCGGACGCCCATCCCTGCGTTTGCATTTCCGAGCTGCCGGACGCTTCGAATGCGTGCGGGGCAAGGTACTTTTCCAATTGGTCGGGAGAAATGGCCCAAGGAGCCGAAAGACGGTGCAACTGTAGATTTTTGAACCACATGGGATCGCCGGCAAAGCGAGCGATTGTATACGACGAATGAACCTCGACGATAGTGCGGCAATGATAATTATTACCGCCCACCGGTAACATTTACGCCAGTCCTCACTGTGCCCGCAGAGCCGGATCGAGCGAGCCGTTGCGATGAACGATTAAAGGGCTAATTTGAGAATGTGGCGATTCGCGAGTTCGAGCAAGCGTGACAACCGGGCTGGCTTGCTGACATGGTGATCGAATCCTGCTGTCAGGGACGCATCGCGCTCCGACTGCGAATCGCCGCGGCCCGTTACCGCGATGAGTAGCGGCGGCGAGCCGCGCGTATCCGCCCGCATCCGGCGCGCAACCTCATAGCCATTGACGTAGGGCATATCGATATCGAGCAGCGCGAGGTCGGGATGCCAGCATTCGTAGAGTGCGACGGCTTCCCGTCCATCGTGTGCAATCCGTACGTCGAAGCCTTCGAGTTCGAAGAAGATCGCGAACGCCCGCAACGACGAATCGTCGTCGTCGGCTAACAGCAGTTTGGGCGAATAGCGTTGCGATGCCATCTTGTCCACTTGTGAAGCCTCAGTTTTTCGAGCGTGGCGTCGCCACACTCGACGAGATCACTGGAGCATCAAGCATAAAACGTTCCTTCCAATTGCAGCGGTCGCGGCGCACGGCTCAGGCTGCTCGGTTCTCGTTGCAACTGAACGGGCTTCGCCACGGCCGCCCCTTGAAGAACAAAACTGAAGCAAAAAAAAGCCCAGGCCTTTCGGGCTGGGCAACGCCGCCATCGTGGGCAGCAAGAGGGCAACGGTTCAGAGCCCTCGACTGGCCTCGGTGCTTTCCTCCACCCAGGTCAGTCGAGCTCGTCCGCTAAACGTGCCCCATCAACGAATCATGTCTAATAAACTGCTTGAAGCTCGTCATCGGATGCCACGGCCAACCCACGCTTGGGATTCCCGTGACGTCTGGACGCGTAACTCACAACGCTTAACTCAGGAACCAGCGACCGACGATTGCGAGCTGGCCGATTGCGTAACAGCCGGGCTGTGAGCTTGCGCGAAGCGTTCTGCATCAACACGTTGCTGCGCGGCCTGAAGATTCTCCGGGTAATGCATCCAGTCGTTCGGGTTATATCCGGCCTTCTCAAGCGCCGCGAGTTCGGCGCGTACTTCTGCGCGAGTCACAGGCGCGTTGCTTTGCTGAGCAAAAGAAAGTGACGGAGCTGCCAGAATGGTCGCTGCGATAGCAGCGTAAATAAGCGATTTCATGATAGTGCCCTCTTGATTGTTTTTAGTAGTTTCGCCGTGACTTGTACGTCTTAAGCCAGTGAGTTCACTATAGGGCTGCGGGGGAGGCTGAAAAAGCCCGTACTCGGGAATAGATAGTTGCAGAAAGTCTAGTAATCGAGTTGGTGGCGCCAGCGGTTGCTCGGCGCATCCGTGGAATGCTCGCCGGTACTGAGTGTCTTACGAGTACTTTCCGCCGACAGCGATACTGGTTTTCCGGGGCCGCATCGAGGCAGCCTGGATTGTTGCGACAAGCGCAACGTTCTGTTACCAGTAGAGCCTTTTTAGTTAGGCTTCCTACTCCTATATTTGTAGTGTTCGCTTCGGGAATTTCATCGTCGCGAATGCATCAAGCAACTAGGAGGAATCGTCATCATGAAGGCGTTAATCTATACCGCGGCTGCGGCAATCATGCTGTGTGCACCGGCCATCGCGTTTGCGCAACAACAAAACAATGCCCCTGTGACTCGCGCGCAGGTACGTGCCGAATTGGCTGCGCTGGAAAGCGTCGGCTATAACCCGAACGACTGGATCAATTACCCGGAGAACATCCAGGCCGCGGAGCAACGCCTTGCTGCCAAGAGGGCAGCTGAAGGCCAATGATTCAAGATCCGAGGAGAGGTTCGGAACACCCAGAAGGATCAAAACACCAATAATCCGTCCGTTTTAACCTCGTTCATGACAAAAAACGTCCTGACCTGCCGAACATTCGGGAGGCTCAGGATGTTTTTGCTGTGAAACACATTGAATGCCGCGAGGTCGCGCACCCGCACTTTCAAAAAATAATCCACATCCCCGGCTACCAGAAAACACTCCAACACCTGCGGCAGTTCTCGCGCTGCTTTTTCGAATTCACTGAAGCTTTGCTGCGTCGATCTGTCGAGCACCACGCCAACTAGAACAACGACCGCGCGCTGCACCGCTTGGGGATCGATCAAGGCGCGCACCGATTGAATCACTTTCTCATCGAACAGGCGTTTGGTGCGATTCCAGCAAGCGGCGGGACTCAAGCCGATTTCCTTGGCCAAGTCGGCGTTGCTGACGCGCCCGTCGGCTTGCAGTGCCCGCAGGATTTTCTTGTCGATGGAATCCAGCACCGGTGTAATTTGTGACGAATCCATAAAAATATCCTCTTGTTAAGCACTTGCTTTTAAGGATATCCATTTCTATGGCGGCCAATGGAAGATATTTATTCGGAATCGAGGTTTTTATAAAAAAGCACCTTCCTGGACATTTTTTCTAGAATTTTCCTACCGTTCCCACGAAACAGGAGATTCCATGTCACTCAATCTTGAAAGCCGCTTTGGCCGTATCAAGCTCGGTTATTTTCCGTCTCCGCTGCAACGCCTGAACCGGCTTTCCGAAGCACTGGGCGTGTCGGTATGGGCCAAGCGCGATGACGTGTCGTCCGGCCTGGCTTACGGTGGCAACAAGATCCGCAAGCTTGAATGGCTGGCGGCGGAAGCTCTCAAGCAGGGTTGCGATACCTTGGTCTCCATCGGCAATATCCAGTCGAATCACACGCGCCAGGTCGCGGCGGTAGCGGCCTTCCTGGGCATGCGATGCCGGCTGGTGCAGGAAGAATGGACGCACTGGGACAATCCGGTCTACGACAAGGTCGGCAACATCTTGTTATCGCGTTTGATGGGCGCCGAGACCTTGCTCGAAGGCGAGGGCTATTCGACCGAAGTCAAGGCAACCTGGGAACGCGCGCTCGAGCAGGTGCGTCGGGACGGCGGCAAGCCGTATGCGATTCCAGCCGGCGCATCGGACCATCCGCTGGGCGGCCTCGGCTACGCCAATTTTGCGGATGAACTGGCGTTGCAGGAGAAAGAAAACGGTGTGTTTTTTGAAACCATTATCACTGCAACCTGCACCGGGTCGACCCAGGGTGGCATGGTGGCCGGTTTCAAGGCGCAGGACCGCCCGCGTCGGCTGATCGGTGTGGACACCGCGTGCAACGCCGATATGACGCGCAGGGCCGTCACCAAGATCGCGCGCGCGACAGCCGAACTGATCGGCATCGAGCGGACCATCGAGGATGCCGACGTCATCATCGATCCGCGGTTTGCGGGGCCCGACTACGGTTTGCCCGACGAGCCGACGATAGCCGCAATCCGCATGGCGGCCCGATTGGAGGGCATGCTGACGGACCCGGTGTACGAAGGCAAGTCGATGGCCGGATTGATCGCGATGGCGAAATCGGGCGAACTGAAAAAAGGCTCGGATGTGCTGTACGTCCATCTGGGCGGAGCGCCGGCTTTGAACGCCTATTACGACGCGTTCGCCTAGCGGGCTTACCGGACTTACCGGACTTACCGGACTTACCGGGCTTTGGGCGCGGTGTATGCGCGTGCTTGCGGCCGATTTCCAATAGAATTTGGTCTGAACCGGCGCGACGGCTATTTTCGCGCCACTCGAATTCTATCCGCGCATTCGACGCGTGGTCGGCATGTGTTCCTGCGTGCCTGCCATCGTTTGTCGTTCCCCGCGCACAGGTACTGGGCTAATGAACAACTACAACGACGCATTGAAAGAGATCGCTCGCTTGGACGAGACGTCGCGTCACCACGATATCGCGATACCGGGCGGTGGCACGATGCGCTGGCGGCGTTTCGGCGCGGGCGAGCCGCTGGTTTTGATCCATGGTGGCCATGGCAGTTGGCTGCACTGGGCTCGTAATATCGAGGCGTTGGCGCAGCACTACACGGTATGGGTGCCCGATCTATCCGGTTTCGGAGATTCTGACGAGGCTCGCGGCGATGCTCCGATGGACGCCTTGCTCGATGCGGTTGTGCTTGCGCTGGATCAACTGGTCGGCGCGCAGGTGCCGGTAAATATCGTTGGCTTTTCGTTCGGCACCCTGGTGACCATGCAGCTCGCGGTGCGTCGCCCGGTGCGTCGGTTGGCCTTGCTCGGGGTTGCCGGCCATGGCGGCGCGCGCCGGCCGTTCCCGGCGATGGTCAATTGGCGACTGGTGGAGGGCGTGATCGAGCGCCGCGATGCCTTGACTCGCAACATGAAGGATTTCATGTTGTACGACCCTGCCGTGGCCGATCCGCTCGCGATCGCGGTTTACGAATTGTCCTGCGTGGCGACTCGTTTTCGCAGCAAGGACATCGCGTTGACGGCGTCGTTGCGGCCCATGCTGGAAAAGTTGCGTGATGTCCCGGTGCTGGCTATATGGGGGGACCAGGACGTGACCCTGGCCGATCCCGGCGCAATCGCTCGTCAAATCTCGGTGGGGCTACCTAACACCCACTGGTACGGCGTTCCGAGCAGTGGGCATTGGGTACAGTACGAGAGCGCGCCTGAAATCAATCATGCGCTGCTGGGTTGGTTGGCCAACGGCGAATTGCCGCGAGAGTTGGTCGATCTAACCGTCGATCGTACCGGTCAATGACCGATACCGACCCGCGCCGTGTTGCTTAGTCGAACGCCTTGTCGTTCGGCGCGGCGTATAAGCTCTTGAGCGAATCGCTCATCGGGAAATCGAAGTTGATATTCTTGGGCGGCACCGGCTTCATGAACCACTTCGCATAAAGCGTGTCGATTTCCGAGGTCTTCATGGATTTGACGAGCACATCGTCGACCAGTTTCTTGAACTGAGGGTCGTCACGGCGCAGCATGAAACCATAGGCCTCCGACGACTGCGGCGTACCCACGAGTACCCAGTCTGACGGCTGAGCGGCTAATGAGCGCGCGCCTGCCAGCAGCACGTCATCCATCATGTAAGCGACGGCCCTGCCGCTTTCCAGCGTCAGGCGCCCTTCGCCGTAGTCTTTGGCGCTGATGATGCTCATCCCCATTTTTTTCTCTTCGTTCATACGCCGCAAGATGCGCTCGGACGTCGTGCCGGCGTTCGTAACGACGGTCTTGCCGGCCAGATCCGGGAAGTCATGAATGCCCGAATCCTTGCGGGTCAACAGCCGCGTCGTGGCGACAAAGAACGTGTCCGAAAACGCGACTTGCTGTTGCCTCGAAGTCAGATTCGTCGTGACGCCGCATTCGAGATCGATCGTGCCGTTTTGCACCAACGAAATGCGATTCTGCGAAGTCACCGGAACGAAGCGGACCTGCAGATCGGGATGCCCGGTGACCACCTTGATCTGGTCGATAATTTTGTTGCACAGGTCTTGCGAGAAGCCGATGACATGTTGATTGGAGTCGTAGTACGAAAACGGCACCGAGCTTTCGCGGTGGCCGATATTGACGATATTGCCGGCCTTGATTCTTTCCAGCGTGTTCGCTTCTTGAGTGAAAGCGGTTTGGCTTAGCGCGAGCAGGACCACGGACGTTAATATTTTGACGAGCGACATCACAGCCTCCACAAGGTAATGGGTCGGGCAAACGCGGCCCTGCGCGGACCCGATAAGTGCAGCGGTCCGATTGATTCGTATGTTGCCATAAATACATTAAATGAAACAAATGATTCCATTTAGCGTAAACCCGTTGTGTTCGGTTCTTCATCGATGTCCGTTTTTTGCTGAAAATCCCAGCGAAACGCCCGCCGGAAGACGAGCGGCGTTGCGGTGCCGGCACGGCTTGCGTAACATTTGTTGTCATCCATCGAGATAGCCCAACCGCCATGCAAAGCTTTGACGAATTCGCGCAACTTGTGCGCGAGCGCTTCGCCGAGATGAGTCCTCAATACCAGGCCGGTGCGGCCTTCCTGCTGGATCATCCGGACGATGTCGCGGTGCTGTCGATGCGCAAGGTGGCGCAGCGCGCGGCCGTGCAACCGGCAACCCTGGTTCGGCTGGCCCAGAACCTGGGTTTCCCGGGCTGGAATGAGCTGCGCAGCGTGTTCGTTACGCGCGTGAGGACGCGTCCCGAGGCGTGGGGTAGTCGGGCCGAGTCGCTAGTCAAGGCGGCCCCGCGTAATTCATTGACGTCCCAGATGTTTCGCGCGCAAAAGCACAATCTGGAGACCACCGAAGCGCAAAGCGAAGCCGCCTTTCTCGATGCGGCGAAAGTCCTGCACAAGGCGGCGCATGTTCACGTTGCCGGTTTCCGCTCGTGTTATCCGATCGCGTTTCAATTTTTATATGGCTATCGCCTTTTCAGGTCATCGGTCAGTCTGGTTTCGGCCGAGGGCGGCACGTTGGAAATGCAACTCCGATCGATAGGCAGCAAGGATGCGCTGGTGGTGGTCAGTTTCGCGCCCTACTCGGTCGAGGCAGTCCGCGCGGTCGATGCCGCTGTGCAAGCCGGGGCCAAGGTCATCGCGATCACCGATAGCCTTGTCTCGCCGT
>Ga0302220_10002539_pt1 | contig 13285 bp, 12 predicted proteins | sample II_Palsa_E1_3_FD_194572 | JGI IMG/M metagenome (GOLD analysis project Ga0302220, IMG submission 194572) | Peat permafrost microbial communities from Stordalen Mire near Abisko, Sweden - II_Palsa_E1_3 | ecosystem: Environmental > Terrestrial > Soil > Palsa > Peat permafrost | place: Sweden... | reverse complement strand
TCGCTGCTGCTCTCGCTCAGGCCCGTGCTGTCACGCCGCCCGATGGCCTCATCATCGCCACTGGCTCGGTCTACCTGGTGGGAGAGATCCGACGCATCGCTGGAGAACTATGAACGACTCTCCCCTGACGGACAACGCGACAGCCGATCCGAAGCCATCCAATCCGTCCGTCCTGTCCGTCGAGGAGCCGGAAGAACCAACCTCTTCCTTCACCTCGAAACAACCGTCTTTAGCCCTCCGCTGGCTGTCCTACCTTCTTTTCATCCCTTTGATAGCCCTTGCTACTGCTGGATTCGGCTGCATCTCGCTTATCGCCGGCCTTTGGGACAAATCAGGGCGCCAGCAGCACGCCATCGCACGCTTATGGGCACGTACCCTGCTCCTCATCAGCCTTTCGCCGGTCAAAATCATCGGCCGGGAGAAGCTCCATGAGCACGAAACTGCGGTCTACGCCTCCAACCATCTCAGCTACATGGACACGCCGGTCCTCTTTGCCAAGCTCCCCTTCCAGTTTCGCATCCTTGCCAAGCAGGCCCTCTGGAAGACCCCTTTCATTGGCTGGTACCTCAATCGCTCCGGCCAGGTCCCTGTCGATTCAAACAGCCCCCGCTCTCTGATCGCCAGCCTGAACCGCGGCGTCGCCACTCTAAAAAGCGGTCTACCCCTCGTTTTATTCCCTGAAGGTGGCCGAGCCGCAACGGGTCAGCTCCAAACGATGATGTCCGGCTGCGCCTACATGGCAATCAAAGCGCAAGTTCCTTTGGTGCCCCTCACCCTGATAGGCACCTACGAGCTTCTTCCTATTCATGTCTATGCACTTCACCCCCGTCCCATCTTCATCGTTGTAGGCGACCCCATCCCCACCGCCGGCCTCAGCACCCGTGACGCCGACGCGCTCACCAAGCGCCTCTACGAATCCATCTCCACAACGTATGCCCAGTACTCGATCCACGACTGAAGCCAAAAACAGCGCTAGCGTGCCGAAGCTCAAGTGTTCCACGTGGAACACTATGACAAGTCGTATGATTAAGCTGTCATGAAGCCGCGCGTAGCCATTCCCATTCCTACCAGTACCGATCTCACCTACAACCAGCGGTCCTGGCCTCAATATGCCGCCGCCGTTGAGCGCAGCGGGGGCACCCCTGTTGCGATCCCCCTCAACGAAACCCCTACCGAAATAGCCAACCTTATTAATACCTGCCAGGCCGTCCTTCTTCCGGGCAGCCCTGCAGATGTAAATCCACAAAAGTACGGCCAGAAGCCCATCCCTGAGTGCTCCCCAGCGGACAATGCCCGCGAAAACGTAGACGAACTCCTCATTCAGGATGCCCACAACCTCTACAAACCCATCTTCGCTATCTGCTTCGGCCTTCAGTTCCTCAACGTCTGGCGCGGAGGCACCCTGGTGCAGGATCTCTCAATCCTCCCCGTAAACCACGCCGCAGGCCGAGCTGTAGCCATTGCACACTCTGTCTCAATCGCTCCCGACTCGCGCCTCGGATCCTTCCTGGACCCCACCGAAGCCCCCGAGCAAGACGGTTTTCTCCGTCTTCCCATCAACTCCAGCCACCATCAGGCCATCGGCATTCCCGGAGACGGCTTTCGCGTCGCTGCCCGCTGCCCGCAAGACGGAGTCATCGAAGCAGTAGAGGGCGGCCAGGCCAGCGAAGGGGCTACCTCGCACTTCGTCCTGGGCGTTCAATGGCATCCAGAGCGCAGCTACGACATGAGCCCCTCATCCCGTGCTCTCTTCGACCATTTCATCGCCCAGGCAACAGCATGGACACCTCGCCCCATCCATACCTCGGTGGCTTGAAGCATGTTCCACGTGGAACATCTGCTTTGCCGCTACAGAGAAAGCCTCTGAGATACTGGTATCTCCATGCCAACCCTCTCAGAGGCCGAGATCGCCACGCTCCTCACTCCATATCTCCCCTCTCCACCCGCTCACGTACTCCCGAAATTGTCTCTCTACCTCGAACTCCTCCTCAAATGGAATGCTCGCACCAACCTCACCGCCATCCGCGAGCCCGAGGAGATCGTCCGGCGTCACTTCGGCGAAAGCCTATTCGCAGGCCTGCACCTCGCCCCTGGAGCCAATACCGTCCTCGATTTCGGCTCCGGCGCCGGTTTCCCCGGCCTTCCCATCGCGATCCTGCTTCCGGAGATCACGGTAACCCTCGCCGAATCACAGAACAAAAAGGCCACTTTCCTTCGCGAAGTCGCCCGGACGCTGGCTCTCCCGGTCGAAATATGGGCTGCAAGGGTAGAAACGATGCCGGAGAGCCGTGTCTTCCATACCGTTACGCTTCGCGCAGTGGACAACATGTCTGCCGCCCTCTCCGCAGCAGCCCCCCGGGCCAGCAATCAGCTCCTCCTCCTCACGGGAGCGCCACCCACTCCCCCTGACGGATTCACCATCGATCCCCCAATCCCAATCCCCACGACTCAAGCCAGCATTCTCCTCCGAGCTGTCCGAGCTTAAAACGTTCCACGTGGAACAAAGATTTCCACACCTGGCTCCGAGAAAACCTTCAATCCAGAGGCCCAAAACACGTATCCCACAAGTTCTCCACAGGCCCCGGCCTTTCTGCACAGACCCTTGCCATTGCCACATCGGTCCCCTGTCGATACCCTTCAAATACTGCAATGACGACTGAACAGCTCACTCCCAAACCAGAAGACGAAGCGACAAAGCCCGACCTCAAGTCCGCAGCCCCCAAACCTTCCTCAAAGCCGTCCAAAGTCATCGCCGTCGTCAATCAAAAAGGTGGAGTCGGCAAAACCACCACTGCGATCAACCTCGCCGCCGCCCTGGCCCTTGAAGGCCTCAATACCCTCCTGATCGATTGCGATCCCCAGGCCAACTCCACCGGAGGTCTCGGCTTCGCCCGTGCCAAAGACGGCGAAGAAGCCCGCCTCAGCATCTACGACATCCTCGTCGGGCAAACCACCATCGCCGATGCTCTCCTCTCCACCGAGATCGACACCCTCAAGCTCATTCCCAGCAGCAAAAACCTCATCGGCGCAACGATCGAGCTTATCTCCCTCGACCGCCGCGAGTACAAGCTCCGCGACGCCATCGAGCCCATCCGTGCCGATTATCCCTTTATCCTCCTCGACTGCCCCCCGGCCCTCGACCTTCTCACGCTCAACTCGCTCGTCGCAGCCGACAGTCTCCTCGTCCCCATGCAGGCCGAGTACTTCGCCCTCGAAGGGATCTCCGAGCTGATGAGCACACTCGATCGTGTCGGACAGGCCTTCAACCCCGGACTCTCTCTCGAAGGCGTCCTTCTCACCATGTACGACGACCGAACCAATCTCTCCCAGCAAGTCTCGGAAAATCTGCAGGCCTTCTTCACCGACAAGCTCCTCAAAACTACTATTCCGCGCAACATTCGCTTAGCCGAAGCTCCCAGCCACGGCAAGCCTGTATCGCTCTACGATCCCAAGTCTCGCGGCTCTGAGGCATACCGTGAGCTGGCCTTTGAACTCCTGACTCGCAACAAGATGGACAGCCCCGAAGAGAAGCGGCGCAAAGCTGCCGCAGCCGCCGCAGCCAGCGCTCTCAAGTCCTTCAACAAACCAGAAAAGAAGACCCGTTTCTGGCACTCCAAACAAAGTTAAAAAGCCACGGAGTGGCCGCACCATGCGCAGTGGGCCCGTCCGGCACGACAAAGTCTTTAAACAAATCGAAAGAGAAAGCCGCAAACCATGCCAACCGCTACCGCCGATCCCAAACGCCGCGCCCTGGGCAAGGGCCTTGAATCCCTCCTCCCCCAGCGTCCCGCCGCACCTGCACTGCCTCCACCAGTCGTCGTCGAGTCAACCGGCAAGCCGCTCGAGATCCCTCTCGATCAGATCGATCGAAACCCATACCAGACTCGCACCCAATTCGACGAGGCCAAACTAACCGAGCTGGCGCAGTCCATCGCCGCATCAGGAGTAGTGCAACCCATTGTCGTACGGCCACTTAGCGGAGGCCGCTATCAACTCATCACCGGCGAACGCCGATGGCTGGCCAGCAAAAAGGCAGACAAAGCCACCATCCCGGCCATAGTCCGCCAGGTCTCGGACGAGCAGACGCTTGAGATGACGATTGTTGAGAACCTGCAGCGCGCCGATCTCAACCCCATCGAGCAAGCTCGCGCCTACCAGCGCCTCAGCAACGACTTCAAGATGACTCAGGAGCAGATGGCCATCCGCACCGGCAAAGAGCGCGCCAGTGTAGCTAACTTCCTTCGTTTGTTGAAGTTGCCAGATTTGATCCAGCAGAGGGTAGAGTCGGGCGACCTTTCCTTTGGCCACGCCCGCACTCTACTCGCTCTCGATTCCCCCGAAGCCATTACCGCAGCCGCCCAAAAGGTTATGGCGCTCTCGTTATCTGTCCGCCAAACAGAGAGCTACGTGCAAGGCCTCATCAATCCAGAAGCAAAAGTGAAGAAGGAATCGAAAGCCAATAAGCAGCCTGAAGATCCCAACGTCCGCGAAGCTCAGGACCGCCTTCGCCGCACCCTCGGCCTCAAAGTCCATATCGACGACAAAAACGGCAAAGGCCGCGTCATCATCGAGTACTCCGGCCTCGAAGACTTCGACTCGATCCTCACAGCTCTCGGCGGCCAATAAACCTCGCACGAACTAAGACGGATTGCACTCACTCGCATTCAGGCCGCGTAGCACAAACGCACCGATGATTCTCACAGACAAGCCAGGAGACTGCACATGCGTAACGCGAACCACGTGAAACTCTTTCTGCTCCTCATTCTGTTACAAATAGCAGCCCTTCGCGTCTCAGCACAAACGTCATCGCGCACCCTTATCCGCACTGGCCATCTTCTCGACGTAAAAACCGGAGCCGAGCCCACAGGCCAGACCATCATCGTCACCGGCGACCGCATCACGGCCATCGCGCCTACGGCCTCCACGCCGAAGCAATCCGGTGACACCGAGATCGATCTCACCCGCTACACCGTGATGCCGGGCCTCATCGACGTTCACACTCACCTCACCGGTGCTTCTGCGAACTTCGATCCCTACTTCGAACTCTCCATGACCCCTGCCAAAGAGGCGATCATCGGCGTCGAAAACGCAAAGGTCACACTCGAAGCCGGCTTCACCACCGTCCGCAACGTAGGCGCAAACGATTTTACTGACGTAGCCCTCCGCGACGAGATCAATGCTGGCCACATCCCCGGCCCACACATGCAGGTCTCCGGTCCTCCACTAGGTATCACCGGCGGCCACATGGATGAGAACCTTCTGCCCTACGAGTTTCACTACCATGCTGAAGGCGTAGCCGATGGTATCCCCGCCGTTCAGCATCAGGTGCGCGAAAACATCAAGTACGGCGCAGACCTCATCAAGATCGGCGCCACCGGCGGCGTCCTCTCCAAAGGAGACGACCCGCAGGCCAGCCAGTACACCCTCGAAGAGATGCAGGCCATCGTCGCCGACGCGCACCGCCTCGGCCGCAAGGTCGCCGCCCACGCTCACGGCGCACAGGGCATCCTCTTCGCAACCGAAGCTGGCGTAGACTCCATCGAGCACGGCAGCTACATCAACGACGAAGACATTGCCCTCATGAAGAAGAAGGGCACCTACCTCGTTCCCACGGCCTACCTCATCGACTGGATGCAGCAGTTCGGCAACCTGCCTCCCATCTACCAGCAGAAGATGAAGGACGTAAGCGCCGTCGAAAAGCAAAACGCAATCAAGGCCATTAAGGCCGGTGTCAAAATCGCTCTTGGCACCGATGCCGCAGTCTATCCTCACGGCCTCAACGCTCACGAGGTCGACGTCTACGTCAATCAATTCGGCATGTCTCCCCTCGCGGGCATTCAAACCGGCACCATCAACGCCGCCGATCTCATGGGATGGACCGACCGCGTCGGCACGCTCGAACCCGGCAAGTGGGCAGACATCATCGCCATCGACGGCGACCCGCTCAAAGACGTCAAGCTCCTCCAACACGTTAACTTCGTCATGAAGTCCGGCGTAGTCTACAAAGACGAAACCCACAAACAGTAAGAAAGAAATCCTAGAACCCACATGAAAGCAACTGCGCTTGAGTTTCGTCTTCGCTTCTTTATCATCGCGGTCATATACCTGCTCGGGTTCGTCGCTCCGTGGAACATCCTGCTGCACCTGGACTCCATCCGCACCTGGCAGTTCCTCGCAGCGTGGCCTGCGCGCAGCGGCTGGGTCGGCTTCAGCGCAGCAACCATCACGGTCCTCATCCTCGGCATCCTCTGTGCGTTGATTGGAGCGCTCCTGCGCACCTGGGGCTCCGCATACCTGGACCCATCTATCGTCCAGGCTGGCGCAATGCATGGCGACACCGTCGTGGCAGCCGGGCCCTACCGTCATCTGCGCAACCCGCTCTACCTCGGTACGATGTTCCACACCTTGGCGTTAGTGCTCCTTATGCCGACGAGCGGCGCCGTCTTCTGCATCCTCGCCATCGCCTTCATCCAGTTTCGTCTCATCTTCGGCGAAGAATCTTTCCTGACCGCAAAGCTAGGCGCAACGTACCTCGCCTACTGCGCCAAAGTCCCGCGCCTGATTCCGTCACTCACCGCGCGCATCCCTGCGTTGCCTGTAACCCCCACTTGGCTCAAAGCCTTTCTTGCCGAGATCTACATGTGGGGCGTGTTCATCTCTTTCGCAGCCTTGGGCTGGCGCTACAACTCTGTCCTCATCATCAAGGGCATTCTCATCTCACTCGGCGTCTCGCTCATCGTCCGCGCCTTCCTCAAGCCAACAGCGAGCATAGAAAGTTCTATCTAGAAAAGTCCGGATTCATCAACAGATAAGAGGGATGATGCAAGCCTGTAGGCGCGTAGAACTCTTCGTGGGTAAAACTAAATCCAAGCCTTTCGATAAGGCGTTTTGAAGCGATGTTCTTCGGGTGGTGTCCGGCGAAGAGTCCTCGGACTTGCAGCGTCTTGAACGCGAATTCGATCACGGCGCGTGCCGCCTCCTGAGCGAGGCCATGCCCCTGGCACTTCAGCTTCAGGTGGACTCCCATCTCAAAGATGCTGGCGTCGCCTTCGTAGGGTCGAAGTCCGGCACATCCGGCAAACTTATCGCCTTGAAGCAGGAAGACAGGCCAGTACTGAACCTGATGGTCGATCAACATCGTCATCTCACGATTTAGCCGTGCGGCGATCTCGCTTTCCGTAAAGGGACCACCAATCATGGAGGAGACTCCAGCATCGCCCCACAGTTCTAAGGCCAGCGGAAGATCGTCTTCGTTCCAGTATCCAAATCTCAGACGATTCGTCTGGAGAAAGTAGTCACGTGGCCAAGTCGAAACGGAATCCACCATCCATAAACGATAAACCCGCCGCACCCACTGAAAGAATCGTGGGTACAGCGGGTCTGGTCGTTACGTTCGCGCATCAGCAGTCGAAACTCTGAGGCGCATCTATCGGGGAGGGCTTTCTCATGCGACACCCTCGCGCCAACCGGCGCACTCAGTGTCGCAATCGAACTACTTCTTCACCGGTGCGATCGTGTCCTTCGCAACCTTGGCCACGCGGAACTTAACCACGGTCTTGGCCTTGATCTTGATGGTCTCACCCGTCTGCGGGTTGCGGCCAAGACGCGCCTTACGCTCTGCCTTCACCAGCTTGCCGATACCAGGAATGGTGAACTCGCCATTCTTCTTGGTCTCTTTCACTGCGGTCTCTGCAAGAAGTTCCAGAAAACCAGCGGTCTGCTTGTTGGTGAGTTCGAGCTTCTCCGCCAGGTGGCGAACCAGCGCTGTCTTTGTCATTCCCTTTGCCATGTATTGCTCCTTCTAACTTTCGATATAGAGTCTAAGGTCTGCTCGCCTGGCCCGCATAAAGATTTCGTAAACCGCATCCAGTTTTGCAATGCGAAATCACCAGTGTTCATGCGGGTGCGGAGAACCGTACCGCAATTCACCTTCAGCCTTTCCGCGAGCTTTGTCAACTCTCTTTCTTCGGTTTCCACAGGTTTTTTCCGGTTTTTCTCGGTTTTGTTCGAAAACAGGTACATTTTTCTCATAAATTCCAAGAAAAATCCCTAATTTCACCCGCAAAGATCTCCACCAGCACCCTCGATACGCGAAGGGTCTGGCCGGTCAGAGAAGCATGCTTTTGCTTGAGGACCTACTTACCAAATGCCATCACGTGGGTCATAGTCAAAGAGCATCAAAATTTTTCCGAGCGGATGCAGTGTCGGATCGTCTATCACTGTAAAAGCGCAGACAGTGCTGAAAGGCAGAACCTGTAGATCATTGTGACAACCAATCCGCATTCAGAGTATTCCCTGCAAGAGGAACAGACACGCGCGATGCGTTCGAAGGTTCTTGCAGTCATTTTCCTTCTTATCGCTCCTGTTATAGCTGCGCATGCGCAAAGCGCTCCGGTGGTTGTGTCCGGGGATCAGCGTTTTCACTTCACTGAAAAGCCCGGACCGCATGCCGTGGGACTTAAGGTTGTGGAGCAGTATGATTTCTCGCGCACCTATCGTTCTCTCACCGATGAATTGGGCAAGCCGTATCAGGGAGATCGCGCGCGGCCGCTGCAGACGCTGATCTGGTATCCGGCGGAGAAGAGTAGCGGCAAACCGATGACGATCGGAAATTACGGCGATCTGCTGGCTACGGAGACCAGCTTTGGGAGGCCTGAACTTTCGCCGGATTGGAAGCAGTGGATCGACGGCATGAAGCCTACGCTGAAGGATTCGATGTGGGCGGTGCGCAATGCTCCGCTGCTGGCGGGACGATTTCCGGTGGTGATCTATGCACCGAGTCTATCCTCGATGTCTTGGGAGAACGCAGACTTGTGCGAGTACCTGGCGAGCCATGGCTATGTGGTGGTGGCGAGCCCCGATATGGGCGCGACGTCGCGGGATATGACCCACGACCTCGTCGGTATCGATGCGCAGGCGCAGGATATCTCGTTTTTGATTGGGTACGCGCAGACGCTGCCGGATACGGAGATGTCGGAGATTGCGGTGGCGGGGTTTAGCTGGGGTGGGATCTCAAATCTGTTTGCGGCGGCGCGCGACAACCGCATTGACGCGCTGGTGGCGCTCGACGGCAGCATGCGGTATTTCCCGGGGCTGGTGAAAGCGGCGACCGATGTGCATCCGGAGCAGATGACGATACCGATGCTGTTCTTTACGCAGGGACCCACCTCGCTGGAGAAGCTGGCGCGACACTCCGTCAGCAAAGATACCGAAGGCCCCAACGTGCTTAATGCGTGGACGCACGGTGATCTGATTACAGTTGACGACATGGCGCTGGTGCACGAGGAGCACAGCTCGATGTACCAGCGAAATGAGGACATATGGAAGGACTATCCGAGCAGTCGCAAAGCGGATTACTCGCGAGCGGATGGAATTGTCGGCTATGCCTGGGTCGCGCGCTACACGCTGAAGTTCCTGGATGCGTATCTGAAGCATGATGCGCAGGCGATGGCGTTTCTAAAGAAGACTCCTGCGGAGGTTGGCGTTCCGCCGCACATGATGACGGTGGACTTTCGCGGGGGCAAAGGGATACTGGCTACTCTCGATGCGTTTCGAGCGGAACTAGGACGACAGGGCTTCGATCATGCTCCGGCGATCTATGCGGCGATGCTGAAGGAACAGCCGGATTTCAAGCTGGATGAGGGGGTCGTGATTCCTTGGGCGTACGACCTGATGGGGGAGAATCACCTTTCTGAGGCGACCGACCTGTTCAAGTTGGACGTGCAGCTGTTTCCGGGTTCTTGGAATGCCTATGACAGCTTGGGAGAGGCGTACATGAAGGCTGCGCAGAAGCCGTTGGCGATCGACAACTACAAGAAGTCGCTGGAACTGAACCCGGCGAATGACAATGCCAAAGAGAAGTTGAAGGTGCTGGAGGCAGACCCTGCGCGCTGACCATTCCAAATGGTAGAAACCTAGATTTAGTTTCGCTACAAGTTCCCCCGAATATCCACCCACCCAATCCGTGTGATATCTTCCTCCGCAGTACCCCCCAAGGAGTGAAGTCAATGTACAAAGCAGTCCCCCCCTCGCGCGCCGCAGGACCCCTCTCGTCCGTCTCGAAACTCCTCCTCCTCGCCTCCCTCAGCACTGTCGCCGCCTCGGCGCAGGTCGTCTCCATCCCGCCAACTCCGCAAGTAGGCTCCTCGAATCCTGTCACCGCCGAGCCGCTCGTCACTCGCCCTCCCACCAAACCTTGCGTCGTTCCTCTGCTCACAAACGCCGCCTTCGAGAACTTCAACGGTGCGCCCCTCACCTACACGCCCCCCGCTGCATGCCCGGGCCCGTGGGCGAAGGTAGTTCTCACCGCTGACTTCACCGTCACCGCCGGCGTCCAGTACGATCGCAGCGCCTGGTTCTATCTCGGTGACACCAACATCTTCTACGGCACCACCGCCGAACCCAGCACCAACCTCAGCCCCTCCTGGCACATCGAGCGCGACGTCACCGATCTCACCGCAATCTTCAAATCTCCGCAGACCGGTCTCGCTTCCATCGGCAACATCGTCAACTCCACCTACACCGGCATCATCTACGCCAGCTCGGCGCTCGAGTTCTACCCAGCATCCTGGCAAGCTCCCGCTCCCGTCACGCCCGACATCGTCGTTCCCGTTAGCTCCGGCAACGGCCCCGTAACGCTCAACACCACCACCGACCAGGCCACTGCAACGCTCAACCTTCCACGCAACGTCGAGAAGGTCTACCTCGATGTCATCTCGCAGAGCCAGATCGGCGACGAATTCTGGTACCTCTGCGTCCCCAGCGCAGTAGCTGGCGAACTCGAAAGCTGCGGTAACACAGCCTTCCGCGAAACCGAAATCAGCATCGACGGCAAACCCGCAGGAGTCGCGCCTGTCTATCCGTGGATCTTCACCGGCGGCCTTGACCCCTTCCTCTGGCAGCCCATCACCGGCGTCCAGACCCTCGACTTCAAACCCTATCGCGTCGACCTCACACCCTTTGCCGGCGTCCTTGGCGATGGCAGTACACACACCGTCGCGGTCAGCGTCTACAACGCCAACGGTTACTTCCTCTCCACAGGCAACGTGCTCGTCTTCACCGACCACGGCAGCCGCGAGGTCTCAGGCGGACTCCTCAGCAACACTCTAAGCGCTGCACCAGAGCCAGTGATCACGCAAAACCTCTCGACCGACGCCAATGGAACAACCAAAGGCACAGTTGACGTAGGCTCCGACCGCACCTTCTCCATCACCGGCTACGTCAACACGTCGCACGGCCGCGTCGAAACCACCGTCGCCCAGACGGTCAACTTTCTCAGCGCACAAAAATTCAACGTCAACACCTCCGTCGGTCCTGAGATTCAAAACCTCGTTCAAACCAGCACGGTCGACTCGGAGACCACAACCCGCAACGGCTTCCTGGTAGAGAAGACAACGAAGCACATCTCCTTCCCGCTCGCGATCGACTACACCTTCGTCAACAATCCCGACGGGACGTTCACTCAAGTCGTCTCCTCCAACCAGCAAGACATCCACAACGACGCGAAGTCGCTCAACGGCTTCTCGATCTTCCAGTCCAGCAGTCAGGAGCAGGTCCAATCGCAGGACACGCTCCAGCTCGACGCCAACTTCAATATCACCGCTCCCGGCGTCGGCACCTCCAGCGCTTCCTATAGCAGCAAGGACTCCCTCGGCGGCTGCTACAGCCGCAGTCTCACCGCTGCAAGTCACAAACTCGCATCCGTGACCGATGGCAAAGGCTGCCACCAGGGCTGGTTCTAAACAACAAGCCAACACACGACGGCCAAGCCGAGTGCCCCATCCATCGCAATCTCATCGCGAAGGCTGGGGCATTCGCGTTAATCGCAGACACCTCTGCCCTCTGAATCAAATCTCCTCCGTTAGCATCAACCTCTAAGAGACAATCAATCGAAGAGGAATAAAAAGATGCAGATCGGCATAGACAGCTTCGCCGCGTTGGTTCCAGACCCCATCACCGGCCACACCGTCACTGCGCAACAGCGCATCGCAGATCTTCTTGAAGAGATAGTGCTCGCCGACAAGGTCGGTCTCGACCAATTCGGCCTCGGCGAACATCACCGCACCGAATACCTCGACTCCGCTCCAGCCGTCATCCTTGCCGCTGCAGCATCCATTACCAAAAACATCCGCCTCACCTCTGCCGTCACAGTTCTCAGCGCTGCCGACCCCGTCCGAGTCTTTCAGGAGTTTGCAACTCTCGACCTCATCTCCGGCGGTCGCGCCGAAATCGTCGCCGGCCGCGGCTCCTTCATCGAGTCCTTCCCACTCTTCGGCCTCAAGCTTGAAGACTACGACGATCTCTTCGCCGAAAAACTCGATCTCCTCCTCGCCCTTCGCGCCAGCAACAACATCCACTGGTCAGGCAAACATCGCGCCGCACTCACGGGCCAGGGAGTCTTCCCACGCCCCATCCAAAACCCGCTTCCCGTCTGGCTCGGCGTAGGCGGCACACCAGAGTCCTTCGCACGCGCCGGCATGCTCGGTCTCCCTCTTATGGTCGCCATCATCGGTGGCGAGCCACACCGCTTCCGCCCCCTCATCGACCTCTACCGCGAAGCAGGCCGACGCGCCGGTCACGCCCCTGAATCCCTCAAAGTCGGCATCCACGCTCTCGGCTACGTAGCCGACACCGACCGGCAGGCCTCCGACGACTTCTTCCCCGGCTACGCCGAAGCCTTCACCAAAATCGGCAAAGAGCGCGGCTGGCCGCCAGTCACTCGCAATCAGTTCGAAGCCCTCCGTCGCCCTACGGGGGCACTCATGGTCAGCGACGCAGAGACCGTAGCTGCAAAGCTCCTCAAGATGAACGAAGCCCTCGGCGGTATCTCCCGCATCAGTTTCCAGATGAGCGTAGCTGCTCTGCGCCACGACAAGCTCCTCCACGCCATCGAACTCCTCGGCACCAAGGTGGCTCCGATCATCCGCAAAGCCGTCCCGAAAATTACCGCCGCTACGTGAACTTCCAATTCCCCATGGCCAACAAGACATACCCTTCCTGATTCCCCGCATCCCACCGGGAAGACACACACCTGAAGAAATGCAAAGATGAAGAGGCTGACTACGCACGTCAGCGGCTCTGCTCTGCATTATGTTAGTGGTAGCTGGCGTTGTCCAAACCGCCATCGCAAGACTGTTTCTCGTCCGGACTCTCAAGGTGCTGTCGATGTTAGAGGACTTTGGAATGCCGCTCCTGCGAAGAATCAACTGCGTTCTGCTCTTATCTCTCGCGCTCCTCGCCGCTGACGTCGCAAAGAGTCAGACGCCGCAAACCGAATCGACTCCCG
>Ga0302220_10002538_pt1 | contig 13285 bp, 13 predicted proteins | sample II_Palsa_E1_3_FD_194572 | JGI IMG/M metagenome (GOLD analysis project Ga0302220, IMG submission 194572) | Peat permafrost microbial communities from Stordalen Mire near Abisko, Sweden - II_Palsa_E1_3 | ecosystem: Environmental > Terrestrial > Soil > Palsa > Peat permafrost | place: Sweden... | reverse complement strand
GCGCTGGTGGGCAAAGCCGACGTAGATCCCGCGCGCCGTCGATATCACGTGCCGAGCACCGAGACCGGGCGCTTTCGCCCGGTCCAACGCAGCACACTCAGAAGACGCCATCATGCTCCAGCGTGACACGATGAATGCGTCGATGTGCGGAGCCATAATCGCGAGCGGCATAGTGCTGAACTTGCCGGTTGTCCCAGATGGCCACATCGCCTTGGCGCCATTCGAAGCGTGCCTGCACCTCCGGCGTCTTGATCAGGTCATACAGGTAGTTCAACAAGCTTTGGCTGGCCGTCTTCGATACGCCAAGCAGGTGACTGGTATGGCCTTCGTTGACGAATACCAGCTTGCGCCCATTCTCCGGATGGACCTTGATGACGGGCACCTCGATCGGCGGGAATTTCTGCGTCGCATCCAGCACGCGCGCAAGGCCCTGCTCGACGGTCTCGACCGCCTCGCCGGGTAACTCATAGCCGCCGAGGAGGTCGGAGAGACGTTCCTTTTTAGGTGAAGCCAGGAACGTGTTGATGGCGGTCAGCTTTTCGAAATACCGGGCCAAATCGGGATCAAGCAAATCGTAGACTCCGGTCGACGAAGTCCAGATCGTGTCGCCGCCGCCGCCCTCGGGAATTTCCTGCGCATGCAGCACGGTGGCCTTCGGTGGCCGATGCTGCCACGAGACATCCACATGCCAGTTGTCGGTACCGCCCGAGCGCGTCGTTTCGCTGTGAGCGATGACTTCGATCTCCGGATAGTCCTTGACCGCCGGCAAATAAATATTCTTGCGAATCGGATTGCCAAATATCTGGGCAAATGCCACGTGCTGAGCCGGCGTTAGCCGTTGCTCGCGAATGAAGATGACGCCATGCTCGACCAGAGCTTGGTTCAAGACGTGCCGATTGTCATCGCTGAGTGGCTGGGACAGGTCGATATGGTCGATGACCGCGCCGATCCGCGGCTTATAGCGGCGCACGTGAATGTCCTGATGGGAACGGGTCGCGTTGGCGATCGGTTGTTCCAAGACGGTACTCATGGGTTTTCCTTTTTGATGAGTGAGATGAATCCACATCAAATCAAGCGGTCGAGTACCGGTCAACCAAGTTTTCCAGTGATGCTTATTACGGTTACAGAGATACGCATTGCTGAATAATATTCCGAAGATATCTCGTTTTTTCTCGGTGGATGAAACGTAATAAATCAGGAATGGAAATTGATACGCGAAGGACAAAGTGGCTCCCTATTTTCTTACCCACTTTCCTAGGCGGGTTTCCCCGCCGGTTTCTGCAAAGCAATCCAGAAAAGCTTGTTTGCGCTTTCGGCTCACGCTCACTAAATTCAAATGGTCGATTGAATCAGCGGAGGTAAGCGATATGTCAGATCAGCAATCTCGCTTCAAGAACGGGCCCTTCGAGGCTGTCGCGGACGCATTGCGGCGCCGCAAGACTCACCTGGCGGCGCACGAAATCGCGCGGCAACAGGCTCGGCTACCCGGCCACGACCCGCAGCGGCTAGAGCGGATTGCCGCGTATGCGCGCAGTGGCTACTTCAATCTGAATTTCGGGGTCGACTTACTTACCGGGTCGCCTGAAATCCCTTCGGAATATTGGGGGAAATGACGCAGCCCAGATTGCAGCACGTCGTACCGAGGCGCAAATCGAGCTGTCGGTATTTGACGCAGGCAATGCCAGCCATGCAATGCATGGTCGCGGCAAATCGATCTGCGGTCGTATAACGAATTGTTTTAGCGAAAAGCGGGGGACTCTCGAATGGGCGATATCGCGGCGGAAATTTCGACATTTGTCGAAGCCGAACTGAACTATCTGGTGCCGACGGGCGAGCGGCCCGCGACCTACACGTACGAGCCGCCCGCGGGCGTGCCATTGCGCAGCGGTGTCTATCGCGCAGTGCGCTTGCCGATTGCGAACGCGCGTGTGGCCCCGCCACCGGGTGGCGCGACGCTGGACAGCAGCGGCTTCGAGCTGCGCCGGCAAGCCAGTGCGCTCAAGGACTTTTCCGATCATGCGGCGATCGCGTCGGTGTATTACAGCGAGGCCGAGCAACTGCTGAAGAACGCGACCGGCGCCGACAAGGTGGTGATCTTCGACCACACGTTGCGTGACGGCACGCCGGGGCATGGAGTCGAGGGCGTCAGAGAGCCGGTCAGGTACATTCACAACGACCAGACCTTCGTGTCGGGTCCGCGGCGGGTGCAAGACCATTTGCCGGCACAGGAAGCGCTGGACCGATCGAAGCGGCGGTTCGCGATCGTCAATCTATGGCGCCCGATCGGCAACCCGGCAATATCCTCGCCGCTGGCCCTATGCGATTCGCGCAGCATCGCGCTCGATGACCTGGTTCCCTCCGACCTGATCTATCGCGACAAGGTGGGCGAGACCTACGCGTTCGTTTTCAATCCCCAGCACCGCTGGTATTACTTCCCGAACGTGACTCCCGAGGAATACCTGCTGCTCAAAATCTACGATTCGTCGAGCGAACCTGGCACCTCGCGGCTGACGGCACATACCGCATTCGACGACCCGACCACGCCGTTTGATGCGCCACCACGGCGCAGCATCGAGTTGCGTGCATTGGTATTTTTCTAAAAAGGCGCCAGCATGTGGCGCTAAACGAGGAATCGATCGATCGCAATGTATTCGGCGCCGTTACGGCGCCGCTTTACGGATTCGGCTGCAGGCTCTCAGGCTAGCGGCCCAGAATACGCCTCCAACAGCGACCAAGCCTGCTCGCCGAACCTCTGCTTCCAGGACGTATAAAAGCCCGCTGCGCGCAGCGCATTGCGAAACGGCTGCGGTTCGGGCGTGTTGAACGCCAGCCCCTTGGCTGCCAGATCGCCTTGCAGCGGCGCATTCACCTTCACTAGATCCGCCCGCTCCAGCAGCGCCGCATCGTTGAGCACGCGCTGCGCAATTTCCTGGATGTCTACCGGTAGCTTGTTCCAGGCGTTGGGATTGGCCAGCAACCACAGGCCGTCCCACATGTGATTGGTCAGCGAGCAATATTTCTGCACTTCGTACAGTTTCGCCGTCGCAATGATCGAGAGTGGATTCTCTTCGCCATCCGCGAGCCGTGTCTGCAGCGCGGGGTATAGCTCGTTGAAGTTGATCGTAGTAGGGCTGACCCCGAAGCCTTGAAACAGTTGCGTCCAAAGCGCACCAGGGGGAACGCGGATCTTGAGCCCTTTGAGATCGGCCGGTGTATGGATCGGGCGGGCGTTGTTGGTGATCTGCCGATATCCGATATCCCATATCTTGTCGAACGCAATCAGGCCGTGCTTGCCAATTTCTGCGCGAACGAACGCACCGAGCCGGCCGTCGGTCGCGGACCACAGTGTCGGATAGTCCTTGAAAGCGAAACCGACCCCTGTGATCGATGAGGTCGGTACGAGGGTCGACAAAGTGACGGCTGACAAGGCCTGCAGTTCCACCGCGCCTGCGCGTGTCTGGCTCAACACGTCGATATCGCTGCCGAGTTGATTATTCGGAAAGATCTGGATATCGAGTCGACCCAGCGTTTCGTCGAGAATGCGGGCAACCGCTTCACGAGCTCGAATATTGAACGGATGGTCGGGCGATACATTGTTCGACAGCTTGAAACGGAATTCGGCGGCGGCTTGCGCGGGGCGCATCAGAATGGTTGGCGCGGCCAGCGCAGTAGCGCTGACAAGAAAGTGCCTGCGGGTGATCGACATGAGGGAGACGGCTCCGTGTTAGACGAGGTAATACAGGTTGCTCACGTGATGGTCGGTCGGCGCGCGCTGGGAACAATGCTCACAGCGATTCGCCTCGCCGAGCAACCGGTACGCGTGCCTGACCGCACGCAAGGTAGCGGAATAGGTCGAGTCTTCCTCGGCGTAGATATTTTCTGTGGGATACCAGTCGGCAAAGCGCAGATTGCCGATTGCCGTGAGAAATTCCGCTCGTAACCCCGCGAGCAGCACAGTCACGCCTTCTTTCTGACGCTCCCGCAGGAAATGTTCGAGGCGCTCCAGACACACCACATCAGGATTGCGGGTACGCTTGAAGCGCAGTACCACATAACGCGCCTGATCCTGCTGAATGCGTTCGTGCAATAAGTCGAAATGGCGGTCCAGATCGGGTGCTGCGCCGAAAAACAGTTCACCTTCGAAGTCCCATACCAGCACGGCAGTACAGCGGGGATCGGAGCGCAAGCGTTCGCGCACCACGCCTTCCGGGCTGACGAGCAACTCGCTCGCCTTGAGCTTGGCTGCACGCGGCACAAACAACAAGATCGACAATGCCACGCCGATCAGAATGGAGTACTCCACACCGATGAGTAAGCCGGAGAGGGCGGTGATTACCGCCAAACCTGCGTCATAGCGCGAAGCGCGCAGCGTGTAACGCAGGCGTTCGAAGTCGATCAGGCGCACCGACGTTACCAGCAGCAACCCCGCCAGCGCAGGCTTGGGGATATAGCGTGTCAACGGGGCTAGCGCCAGCACTGCGAGCGCCACCACGACAGCCGTAATCACTCCGGAAACCCGCGTGGCCGCGCCCGCCTGATAATTGATCGCGGAGCGCGACAGCGACCCCGAGCCGGGTAGGCAGCGAAAGAAGCCACCGACCAGGTTGGCCACGCCTTCCGCCAAGCATTGGCGGTTATAGTCCAGCGGCTGGCGAGTATGGTGGGCGATCGATTTGGCAATCGACAGCGCTTCCAGCAGGCCGAGAAAGGCAATTGCCACAGCGCTTGACGATAGCTGGCCGATCCAGCTCCAGTGAATTTCCGGGATATGCGGTTGCGGCAGGCTGGCCTTGATCGAGCCCACCACCGATACCGCCGTCTTGCCGCCCGCGTCGGGTAGGGACCAGCCGGCGGCATAAGACCCCAGTGCGACCAGTAGCAGTACCACGAACATGTCCAGTTGCGGCAGCCGCCAACGACGCACGGCGCGTCGCAGCAATACGGCGAAAATCACGGTGACCGCGCTGACGACGAGCGCTTTTTGATTGATTGGATCGCCGTGCACGACGGTCAGCCACAAGCGGTAGAGCACATGCTGGTTGCCCGTACCTTTGTCGCGCACGCCCAGCGCGTTGCCGATCTGACCGATTGCCAGCAGCACCGCGGCACCCGCCATGAAACCGAGTATCACCGATTCGGAAATATAACGCGTCAAGTCGCCAAGCTTGAATACGGCGATACCGATCTGGATGATGCCTACCATCACCCCGAGCAGGAACATGGCTTCATAGACATCGGCGCTGGCATTCGGGTCTATGAAAGCCAGCGCGCTGAACACCACCAGCGATATCGCGCTAGTCGGACCGTTGATCAAATGTGACGACGATCCCAGCAAAGACGCGACCAAGGTTACGACGACCGCTGAATATAAGCCGAAGCGTGGATCCACGCCCGCGATCAACGCATACGCCATGCCTTGCGGCAACGAAATCGCAGCGACCGTCAAGGCCGCCAGTAAGTCGCGACGGCCTTTTTCAACGGTGTAAGTTGAATTCCAAACGAGTGCCATTGTTATCCTTTACTTGACGATGAACCGGTCTGGTTTGCCACGCCATTGGGACCTTTGAGCACCGTATCGAGGATGCCGTTGTCTTCGAAGAACTTCTGGTTTGCGTCGTCCCAATCCCGGGCGATCGCGGTAATCTGAAACAGCTTCAGCGGCGGCAGGCTGGCCGAAAACGCCTTGGCCACCTGGGCGTTAAAAGGGCGGTAGCCTGCTTGCGCGATGGTTTTTTGTGCCGCATCGCCAAATAAATACTCGACGAAGGCACGCGCAGAACGTTCGGTGTGGTGCTTTTCGACGTTGGCGTCAACCCAGGCAACATAAGGCTCGGCCAAGATGCTGACGCCCGGGTAGACGATCTCGAGTTCATCGGGCGCTGCATCGACTTCGCGTAGCGCCTCGTTTTCCCAGGCGAGTTGTACGTCACCGACCCGCTCCGAGGCAAATGCGATGGCTGCGCCCCGAGCGCCGGCGTCGAGCCGGACGGCGTGCTGATACAGCGCACGCAAGTAGGCCTTGGCCTGCGCCTCGCTGCCCCCACGCGTGGTGATGGCTCCCCACGCTGCGAGCGCGCTAAGTTTGCCGTTGCCCGAGGTGCGCGGGTCGGGGGTGACCACTTCCACACCTTGCTTGATCAGATCGGACCAGTCATGGATCTGGTGGGGATTGTTTTTGCGCACCACGAATACGATAGTCGAATAATAGGGCTGCGAATGATTGGGCAGCCGCTGCACCCAGTTGTCGGCTATCAGGCCTTGCTTGCGCAGCGCATCGACATCGGAAAACAGTCCGAGTGTCACCACGTCAGCCGGTTGCTCTCCCATTACGACCGAGCGCGACTGGCGCGAGGAGCCGCCATGCGATTGCTTCACTTCCAGATGAATACCGGTGTCTTTCTGATACTGCTCGATGAACTGGCGATCGAGGCTGGCATATAACTCGCGGGTCGGATCGTACGAGACATTGAGAATTTCGTGACTGCCGCCCGGATCGAAATTCCTTACCGCGATCAAAACCACAGCAATCGCGACCGCGACTAGTGCGGCGAGATTAAGCAACGGAATGCGTTTCATCGATTCTCCAGCAACGACCCCAGCGGCAAGCGGGCGGTATGCCCGGTGTGAGTGGTTGCCTGATATTTTCGTGCAGGCTAGGTGTCGTCTGGAACCAATATATTTAGGAAAGTTAATGCCGGGAATCGCAGATGGCACCTTGCCACCTGGATGAATCGGCTAGCGATGGTGCTTGACTGCGATGATGCAGCGGAATGCTTGATATTCTGGAGTGCAAACGGATTAGACTAGTTTTTTGCACGAGACTTAGACCTAGGTGGAATCGAATATCCATCTCCTCCAAGGTGTTTTCCCGTAAGCGTGCAGGCATGATTCCGCTTTATTTGTCATTTGATTATCCCAATTTCTTCGTTTCATTCTGGTGCACCACGGAATAGGATTGCGCCGTCAACCTAATAGAAACGGAGAACTTATGCGTATTCCCTTGTTGCCCAAGATTCTTATCGCGGGTGTCATCGCTTTCGGCACCGCTGCCGCCCACGCGGATCAACTCGCAGACATCAAGCAGAAGGGCGAGATCGTGTTCGGCGTGCTCGGTACCGATGAGCCGAACAGCTTCATCGACCCGCAGACGCGCGACTATATTGGCTACGAGATCGACATCGCCAAGGCAGTGGCGAAGAAGATCGGCGTGAAACCGGTGTTCAAGCAACTCGCGGTTGCTGCGCGTATTCCCGAGCTGCAACAGGGCCATGTGGATGTACTAGCCGCCTCGCTTACGCACAACAAAGAGCGCGAGTCGCAGATCGATTTCGCGTTGACTGACTTCATCACCGGTTCCAAGGTGCTGGTTGTGAAGTCCAGCGGCATCCACAGCATCGCCGATCTGGCCGGCAAGCGGGTGCTGACGGTCAAGGGTGGCACGCAGGTGCCGAACCTGCTGCGTGTCGTGCCGACGGCGCAGGTCATCACCTTCGAGACAACCCAGCAGGCGTTCCAGGCGCTGCAGCAAGGCAAGGGCGTGGCGTACGTGAACGACGAGTCGTCGTTATACGATGACGTCCACAAGCTCGGCCCGCGTGCTTCCGACTACGAAATCCTGCCGCAGAATCTGAACGTGGAACCGCTCGCCCTGGGTATCCGCAAGGGTGAACCGGCGCTCAAGGCCGCCATCGACGACGAACTGCGCGAACTGGAAGCGTCGGGCGAGGCTAACCGCCTCTACGACAAGTGGTATGGCAAGGACAGCAAGTTGAAGTTCGCTCCGCGTACCTTCAAGTTCGAGACCGACAAAATAGAAGACGACAAGGTCACCGGCTAACCGACGCACCGCGCCGCCTCATCCGCCTCAGCCCGCCATGCATCAATGGCGGGCTGTTGCCGTTCTACCGCTTGGCCTTCTCCTATGCCGCCATTTGATCTTTCAATATTGCTCTCGGGCCCTTACCAGACGATGTTGCTGGCCGGTCTGCGCCTGTCGCTGACCTTGCTGGCTGCGACGTTTGTCCTCGCGCTGCCGCTGGGCATACTGATTGCCCTCGCGCGCCTGTCGCCTTTCGCGTTGCTGCGTGGCCTCGCCAGCATCTTCATCGAGTCGCAGCGCAACGTGCCGTTGCTCGCGCATCTATTGTTCTGGTACTTCGGCGCTCCCGAACTGCTGCCCAACGCGGCCAAGCAGTGGCTCTATGCGCACGACGTCGAAACGATCGCCGCGGCCGTGGCGATCACGCTCTATTACTCCGCATTCATGTCCGAGGACGTGCGCAGTGGCGTACGAGCCGTCCCGACGGTGCAGTTCGAAGCGGCGCGTGCGCTCGGCCTGCCGTGGCTCGCGTCGATGCGACTGGTGGTGCTGCCGCAGGCGATCCGTGTCACTGTGCCGCCGCTGCTCTCGCAGACGCTCAATATTTGGAAGGACACCAGCATCGCCACCGTGATCGGCACGGCGGAGCTGATGTACCAGGCGGCCAAAGTGGAAAGCGCCACGTTCCGCAGCGTCGAGGCCTTTACTTTCGCGACGGTCAGCTACTTGCTTGTGTCGCTGTTGATCACCGCACTCGCAAGCGGGTATCACCACCGTTTCCCGCCGCGCGCACTATAAGGAGGCCGACATGACTTTCACGGAAGTGATCAGAAGCTACTGGCTTTACTTTCTAGTCGGCCGCTTTCCACAAGGTCCGCTGGGCGGACTCGCGCTGACTCTGGTGCTGGCTTCGCTGGGCCTGCTACTCGCGCTGCCGTTTGGCTTGCTGCTCGGGCTCACGCGCGTGAGCCCGTGGCGCTGGCTACGCTGGCCGGTGACCACGCTGGTGTTCGTGGTGCGCGGCACGCCGTTGCTGATGGTGATATTTTGGGCGTACTTCTTCCTGCCCAGCGTTACGGGCGTGCAGACGAGCCAGTTTTCCACCATGCTGATGGCGCTGGTGCTGTTCGACAGCTGCTATCTGGCCGAGATCGTGCGCGCCGGTATTAAGGGCCTGCCGCGCGGCCAGACGGAGAGTGCACGCTCGCTCGGCCTGCCGTGGTTTGCGACCATGCGCCTCGTGGTACTGCCGCAGGCGTTGCGCCATATGCTGCCTTCACTGGTCAACCAGTTCATCTCGACCATCAAGGAGACCTCGCTGGGCTACATCATCGGCCTGGGGGAAGTATCCTTCGTGGCCACTCAGATCAATACGCAGGTGTTCATCTATCCCACCTCCATCTACCTGATACTGGGCCTGACCTACTTCGTGCTGTGCTTTTCCCTTTCGCGCTTTGCTTTCTGGTTGGAGCGCCGCCTCGCGAGCCAAGGCGGGCGCAACACTACTTCAGCCTTGGCTACACTATGATCCGATTCGACAATGTCAATAAGTGGTACGGTCAGTACCACGCGCTGGTCAGCGTCAGCGAAACAATCACCAAGGCAGAGGTCGTGGTGGTCTGCGGCCCGTCCGGCTCGGGCAAGTCCACGCTAATCCGCACGATCAACCGGCTTGAGCCGATCGACTCGGGGCACATCTTTTTAGAGGGCGAGGATGTCCATCGCCGCGGGCTCGATATCAATGCGTTCCGCTCGCATATCGGATTCGTATTCCAGCAGTTCAATCTGTTCCCGCATCTGAGCGCACTCGAAAATTGCACGATCGCGCCCGTGCGCCTGAAGCGCGGCACGAAGCAGGAGGCACGTGATCGTGCGCTTGCTCTGCTCGATCGCGTGGGACTCGCGCACAAGGCGAACGCGTTGCCTTCGGAGCTGTCGGGTGGTCAGCAGCAGCGCGTGGCGATCGCGCGCGCACTGGCGATGCAACCGCCCGTGATGCTGTTCGACGAACCGACCTCCGCGCTTGATCCGGAAATGGTGGGCGAGGTCCTGCAGGTCATGAAGAGCCTTGCGCGCGACGGCATGACGATGGTGGTTGTCACGCATGAAATGGGTTTCGCGCGGGAAGTTGCCGACCGGGTATTATTTATGGACCACGGCGAGATACTGGAGCGCAGTACGCCCGAGGCGTTCTTCAACCGGCCGGAACATCCGCGCGCCCAGCAATTTCTATCGGATATCCGTGTGTCGTCCACGTCGATCTGAACGGTCGTCTGCGTTCGTCAACGCATCCCCTCGCGCTCGAGCCATGAACGGAAAAGAACGACCCGCTCATCGCCAGACTTCCCATCCGGAACGTAAGTGCAATAGCTGCGCGACGGCAGACGAGGGCCGGCGAACGGCGCGACAAGCCGGCCAGCAGCAAGATCGTCGGATACCAGTGCAGTCGGTCCCATCGCGATGCCTATTGCGTCGATGGCGGCTTGCAACGTCAGATAGAAGTGGTCGAAGGTCAGGGTGGCAGCGGGCCTGAGTGCAGGAATCTGTGCCTTCGCCAACCAGTCCGGCCAAAGTCGAGGAAGACTCGAGGTGTGCAGCAAGGTATGCTGCCGCATATCGTCCAGCACCCGAAGCGGCAGTCGCTGCAAAAGCGCCGGACTACAGACCGGAAGCCTTTCCTCGGACAGAAAAGGCCGCATCGAGTAGCCATAGAACGTATCCGGTCCACCCCGGATGATGACGTCATAGGTCTCTTTCAGACTTTCCACCGACTCGTTCGACGTGTCCACTTTGACGTCCACGTCGAGATGCTCGATGCGGAACTTCGCCAGTCGCGGCACCAGCCAGCGCAACGTGAAGGTCGCGGGCGCATTCACGGACAGTGTCCGAGACACCGCTCCCGCGACGCCATATCTCGCGGTTGCCTGCGAGAGCTGCTCGAACAAGGGGCCGATTTCCGCCAGGTAGTCCCTGGCCGCCGCAGTCAGCACCACGCGCCGGTTGTGCCGTTCAAACAGCGGTGCCTCAAGCCACTCCTCAAGTAGACGCACGTGCTGGCTCACCGCCCCGTGAGTCACGTGCAATTCCGCGGCGGCGTCCTTGAAGCTACCCAGCCGGCCGGCGGCCTCGAAGGCTCGCAATGCATTGAGTGGGGGCAATATCCGTTTCATTCGGGAGAGTTTATTTAACGCGACTCCCCAATTTATCTGGTTTGTTAGCGTGCTACAAGATAGATATCCTGCTTAGTACACCCTGACTCCGAGATCCGAATGCTGAGTTATACCGGCGGTTTCGTCCTCCTTGCAGCGCTGCTCCACGCGAGCTGGAACGCGATGCTGCACGGCAACCAAGACCGGTTGCTGTCCATGACGTGGATGAGCATCGCCATTGCTGCGGTATCCACGCTTGTCGTCCTGTTCGCGCCGTGGCCAGCCGACGCGGCGTGGCCGTATATCGTGGCATCGGGCCTCGTGCATATCGTGTACAACGTGACCCTCGTTCGATCGTACCGGCGCAACGATCTGGCGCAGGCGTATCCGATCGCGCGCGGTTCGTCGCCGCTGCTCGTCACGCTCGGCGCGGCGCTTTTCGCGCATGAGGCGATCGGCCCCTTGCACGTTCTTGGGATCGCGATGATATCGGGCGGCATCATCGCAATCGCGCTGGAGGGGGGGCGTGTGTCGCTTGCGGGTGCACTGGCCGCGCTGACGACGGGCGCGACGATCGCGGTCTATACCGTGGTCGACGGCATCGGCGTGCGCTTATCCGGCGGCCACGCGATCGCCTATACCGCGTGGATGTTCCTGTTCTATTGGCTGATGCCTGTGCTGTTCGTCGCCACGCGCGGGCTCGCGCCGCTTTGGACACCGGTGCGGGCGGTGCCAATGGCGGTCGGCTCGTCGCTCGTCGGGGGCCTCGTGTCGATCGCGGCGTATGGCATCGTGATCTGGGCGCTGCAGTCGGGCGCGATGGGCGCGGTATCGGCGTTGCGCGAGACCAGCGTGGTGTTCGCGGTGCTGATCGGGCGAATGTTTCTGCGGGAAGCGGTCAGTGGCAAGCGGTGGCTCGCGTGCGTGATCGTCGCGGCCGGGGCAGTTTGTCTGGGGGTTTGATCATTATTTTGGTGGCGGCGTCCAGATCTGGATATCGTTGGCTTTCAAAGCGACCGGGATCAATCCCGCTGCGTGATAAGTGTCGGCGATTCGCTGCTGTTCGCCCAACTGCGCGCGCTTGACCGGCACGATGTCATAGCTGCGGCGGCTATTCGCCAGCTCGATGGTTGGCACGGGAATGTTGCCCCAGAGCGGACCGAGAAGCCGCGCGGCATCGTCGGGATGGGCCTTGACCCACTTGCCGGTCGCATTCAATTCGTCGAACACGACACTCAGTACATCGGGATGCTTTTCGGCGAATGCGGTCTTCGCGGTATAGAAGCGATTGTATTGCGCCAGGCCGCCTGAGCCGTCGGCGACGACCCGCACGTGCTCGTCACGTTGTTCGGCGGCGAGGAACGGATCCCAGATCACCCATGCATCGACATTGTTCCCGTGAAATGCAGCGAGCGCATCGGGGGCTTCGAGGTAACGCACTTGGATGTCATTGATCGTGAGCCCGGCTTTCTTGAGCGCCGCTAGCAACAGGAAGTTGCAGCCTGACCGCTTCGACACCGCGACACGCTTGCCCCTCAAATCCGCTACGGAATGGATAGTCGAATCGGGCGGCACGATGATCGCCTGCGCAGCCGGCGCGGAAGTTTCCTCCGCGTAGTACGTGAGCTGCGCGTCGGCGGCCTGCGTGAAAAGCGCAAAGGCATCGGCTACATCGGCGTTCAAGTCCACGCTGCCCGCATTGAGCGACTGCAGCAGGTTGTTCGTAAACTCGTTCCAACTGACGTCGTAGCCCAGTGCATTGAGCCGTTTATCGAGCTCGCCCGTATGCTTCAGGATGAGGAAGAGGGTCGAAGAACGCTGGTAGCTGATCGAGATGGTTTCGCGCGCCTGCACCATCGTGGGCAGCGTGCCGAGCATCAAGACCGCGCAGGCAAGAACATAGTGCGAAATGGCAAAACGGAAAGCGTTGCGCATGAATCGATAGCCAGGATCGGGTAGGGAATAACCGAATATATAGAAGCCGGACTCGCTCCCAAATCTCGATTCCATTGATCGATATGGAGACAAATTAGAAGGGATAGCCGCCTCGTGTGCGCTGATCCGGTGCACCATCTATGGTGCGTTCGAAACGTCAGCGGGGCATCCGTGGGCTATGCCTGAGCAGCGGTGTCTGCGGCATTCTGAGTCAAGGTCCCCGGCCGACATGGCGACGCTTAATTACGGAGATCTCGCTTCATGTCCACTTTACCGGCCCGCTTCGGCATCTGGGCCTTGGTCCACGGCAGCCGCGCCGCTTTGCAGGACCCCGACGAACCCTACGATGCATCATGGCGGCGCAACAAGGCGCTCGTGCTCG
>Ga0302220_10002535_pt1 | contig 13297 bp, 12 predicted proteins | sample II_Palsa_E1_3_FD_194572 | JGI IMG/M metagenome (GOLD analysis project Ga0302220, IMG submission 194572) | Peat permafrost microbial communities from Stordalen Mire near Abisko, Sweden - II_Palsa_E1_3 | ecosystem: Environmental > Terrestrial > Soil > Palsa > Peat permafrost | place: Sweden... | reverse complement strand
CGAGATGCGCTCCGCGTTCGCGATGACGGAGCCGGACGTATCATCGTCGGATGCGACGAACATCACGACCCGCATCGCGCGCGACGGCGGGGATTATGTGATCAACGGCCGCAAATGGTTCATCACGAATGCGGCTCACCCGAACTGCAAGATTTTTATCGTGATGGGCAAGACGGACCCGGACGCGGCTTCGCATCAGCAGCAAAGCATGATTCTCGTACCGCGCGATACGCCTGGGGTGACGGTTGTGCGTAACATCACCGTGCTCAGTCACGTTGCGCCCGAGGGACACTGCGAAATCACGTTCGAGAACGTGCGTGTGCCTGCGCGCAACCTTCTCGGCGAAGAGGGCAGTGGCTTTGCTCTCGCGCAGGCGCGTCTTGGTCCGGGGCGGATCCATCACTGCATGCGTTCGATCGGCGCGGCGGAACTGGCGCTGGAACTGATGGTTGACCGTGCGGAGTCGCGTCAAGCGTTCGACAAGTCGCTCAGCCGGCACGGCACTATCGGGGCGTGGATCGCGCGCTCGCGGATTGAAATCGAGCAGGCTCGCCTGCTCGTGTTGAAGGCCGCGTGGATGATCGACAAGGTCGGCGCGAAAAATGCACGCAAGGAGATATCGATGATAAAAGCGCTGGTGCCGACGGTGCTCACGGATGTCTGCGACCGAGCGATGCAAGTGTTCGGCGCGATGGGCGTCAGCCCTGACACGCCGCTTGTCGAGCACTGGACGTCGGGCCGCGCGCTGCGCTACGCGGACGGCCCGGACGAAGTGCATCTGCAGGCGATTGCGCGAATGGAGATACGCTCGAGCACGCCCGGATCGACGATGCCTTATCTGACGGCGCCCGTGCGCTCCTGACGGGCACATCGGCCGGCGCGGGATTGCGTAGGCAGCATCGCGACGCGGTATTTACGCGAGCGCGATTGCGCCTTATGATTCCGGCAAGGAGATACGGCCATGCGCCTCTCGAAGCTCGATCTAAATCTGTTCGTTGTATTCGATGCGATTTACAACAAACGCAATATGACACGCGCCGCCGAGATGCTGAGCATCACGCAACCGGCGGCCAGTAACGCTCTGGCGCGACTGCGCAGAACGCTGAACGATCCCTTGTTCGTCAGTACACCCACCGGGATGATGCCGACGCCCATGGCGGAGAACATCGTCGGCCGCGTGCGCGAGGCGCTGCAGTTGCTCGATTCAAGCGTGTTCGAAGGAGATGTGTTCGACCCCGCGTCGTCCGAGCGTGTATTCCGGATCAGCATGAACGATCTGACAGAGGCGCTCGTATTGCCGGCGCTGGGCGAACGCCTGCGACGGTACGCACCGGGCACGAACATGCGCAGCTACTACACGGACCGCCGCGATGTCGCGACCGCGCTCGCAAACGGTTCTGTCGACATCGCTATCGATGCACCGCTGATCGACGATGCGCATGTGCACCAGGCGCTGCTCATGCGGGATCGTTACGCATGCCTGATCCGCCACGATCATCCGTTCAAGGGGCATACGCTGTCGATGGCCGACTATCTCGCGATGGGGCACATCCACGTATCGAGTCGGCGCGTCGGTCGCGGCCATGTCGACGCGGAGCTGACCCGCCTGGGGCAGCGCCGGGACATTCAGATGCGCATCCAGCACTACATGGTCGCACCGTTGATCGCGATGCGCACCGATCTTGTGCTAACAGCGCCGTTCCGACTGCTGCAGCGGTATCCGGCGCGTATTCTCGAGCTGCCCTTCGAGGTGCCATCGATCGAATATCACTGCTGCTGGCACACTAGTGTTGATCGTGATCGCGGTCATGGGTGGCTTCGCGAGCAATTGATACAGGCGATGCACGAAGACGCAGATTGACGGCAACGGTTTGCGCAGGCTCGGTGGGAGGCTTGTTTAGTTCATTGCTTTCCCGCTGTGGGTTTCTCGGCTTTCTGAAGGTTCGCCGGGTAGTTAGGATCGTTTTGCGCCGGTTGGTATCCGGCATCCTCGAGCCGCTTCAACTCGGCGTTTTTGGCGACACGTGCCTGGTGACGTTCCGCCTTGCGTTTCGCTTTGAGCTCTGCTTTTGTGGGACTACTGGCCGGCACCGGCGGGTTGGCAGCCTGCGCGTGATCTGTCCTGGGCGCTCCAGGGTTGCTCGCCGCGCCAGATTGAGCGAGTGCCGGTCCACTGAAGCAAACAAGAGCAGCCAGCGTGAACATGGCGGCATGGTGTGTAGCAGTGGGTTTTTTGGTCATGGTCCTTCCTCGATTTAGTGATTTTGAACAGATAGAGCTACGTTGCGGGTGACACTGCAAACACAGCGAGGCGCCCCGAGTCGCGGCGCAAACGTTCTGCGCCGTGCCGACCTCGAGCTGCGTTGGGGTACAACCCATGTGCTTTCGGGTGGTTAAAACGTATGCCGTATGCCGATGCCGACCCCTAGCGTCGTGCCAAGAGGTTCAGTCAAGCCGTTGTTGACCGAGATCCCAAATCTCATGGTGCCGTGATTGCTCACAGTGCCAATCTGCGCATACACAGTCGTTGCCTTGGAGAGCAGATATTGAACGCTCGATGAAAGCAGCAGCGCATGATTATTAGGGTTGTTCTCATCGCGAATTTCGTACGCGGCACCATCGAGAATCACCGATGGCGTAATCGAATAGATCATTCCGGCGGAATAGACATACGCGTTGTACGAGTTCTGGATGTTGTAAGTGGTGACATTGGCTCTGACGGTCAAGCTGCCGAATTTGTAACTGGCGCCCAACTCACGTCCAACGAACGACACTGTGCTCGGCAAGACTGTAGCTTGCGGGCCACCGGGGTTGCCGCTGTAAAATCCGGCGATCAATGTCAGCGCCTGGAAGTTGTAAACGAGACTGCCGGAATATTGGCGCCCCGCCTGGAAATCGCCCGGCTGTCCACCCATAGCCAGCATTACGCTGCCTTGCAATCCGAGAATCTCCGGACTCGTATAGATGAGGGCGTTCTGATTGAACTCACCGGTAACACCCGTCAGATCCGTCCCGATGATCGGCGTGGCGGCAAAGAACGACGTATTCGCCGGCTCCGTGTTGTAGCTCGCCCTATTGAATGGCGAGAACTGGAGACCTGCTGTCACAGTCCCGTAGTCGCTGCTAAGACCAACATAGGCCTGGCGCCCGAATAAGTTGCGGTTCCCGTTGGAGAACGCGCCACTGGCGATACTGAACCCGCTCTCGAGTACGAAAAGGGCTTTCATGCCCCCACCCAGATCTTCGACGCCGCGCATGCCGAAACGGGTGGCTTGCTGCCCAGCGTCGGCGAGAGCGACGGCGCTCCCCCCGTTGCCGCCCGTCGAATTCAGCGATTTGTTCGTGTAGAGAATGGAGGCGTCGAGGACACCATACAAGGTAACACTGCTCTGTGCGTGCGCGCACTGGACTGCCCCAAAGGCACATGCACTTGCCACGCCCAGCTTCACAGCTCGAATCCGACACCCTTTCAACATAATTCCTGTCTCCATTCTTGTAGTGCGTATTGGTAATACGAGATTTTTGAAGCGTCGAATTCCATGCGTCCATTGCTGGGAAAGCGACACCATGCAGACTTTCTATGGGGGATTGATCTTCTTTACTGATATTCGAATCAAATTCGTACTCCAAAGTTAAAAATACTGAAACGTAGGCTGATGAACGCGTCGTTACTCCCTTGGTGTCGCGACGTCTTCGTTTTGGAGAGGTGAAAGTAGTCTGGAACAGATCTTAAGTCGTTGTCCTGTGTAACCGAAAGACGGTACATACACTAGATATGTGCCTCAATAATTACGGACCATGAAAACAATTCATTTGCGTCATTTCTTCGGCTTACATACGCTGTGAATCCGCAATGAGACTCGACGAAGAACTGGGGCAAACCAGGAGTACCTATGACACCCTATGACAGCAAACCTTGGCTCGCAAACTATGCTGCCGAGTATCCTGCGGCCATCTCGCCGGTCTTCACCGACGCGCTGAGTATGTTCCGCGCGGCCGTCGCGGGTGCGTCGGAGCAACCGGCGATCCTTTACTTCGACGGCACACTGAGCTACGCGAAACTCGACGAGCAATCGGACGCACTCGCGAGCGCGTGGCTCGTGCGCGGTTGCGTGCGCGGCGACCGCGTCGCGATCTATTTGCAGAACGTTCCGCAGTTCGTGATTGCGCTCGTCGCCGCCTGGAAGCTCGGGATGATTGCCGTATTGGTGAATCCAATGAATCGCGAGCGCGAGTTGCGCGCGCTGCTATCTGATTCCGGTGCGCGCCTTCTGGTCTGCCATGAATCGCTTTATGCAGACGTCGTTCGTCCGTTTCTTGCGCATGAAGCCGAGGCGGCCGCGCGAGGCGGTCCTGCGGTGCTGCCGGTCGTAATGACGACATTCGAGCTCGAATACCAGAGCCGTAACGACGCACGCCTTTTCACCAACACGCGACGCCAGCCGACCGAAGACGCCGAGGATATCTCGACGGTAATCGCGGCTTATCGTGGCCAGAAGCCGCCGCTCATCGCGCTCGCACCGGCAGACGTCGCGGTACTCGTCTACACGTCGGGCACGACCGGCGTGCCAAAGGGCGCGATGAACACGCATGGCAACATCGCATTCAACGCCCAGGTCTGCCGCGACTGGATGTCGTTGCGCGATGGGGTTCCGATCCTCGGCATCGCGCCGCTGTTCCACATCACGGGGCTTATCGGCAATATCGGTGCGGCGTTCATCTGCATGGCGCCGCTGATCCTTGCATGCCGCTTCGAGCCCGGTGTGATCCTCGATGCGATCCGCGAGTATCGCGCCGAATTCACGATCGGTTCGATGACAGCGTTCATCGCGCTGATGAATCACCCTCAGGCGGCCCGCGAAGACCTCGCATCGATGCGGCTCATTTTCTCGGGCGGCGCGGCCATTCCGCCGAGCGTTGCCGCTGAGTTCCATGCGCGCTTTGGCCTCTATCTTCACAATGGCTACGGGCTGACCGAGACGAGCGCGCCGACGCATTGCGTCCCCATCGGCGCCAACGCGCCTGTCGACCCTTCGTCCGGGACGCTCGCGATCGGTGTGCCGGTGTTCAACGTCGAGTCGTATATCGGCGACGATGAGGGCCGGGCGCTGCCGCCGGGCGAGATCGGCGAGATCATCTCCCGCGGGCCGATGGTCGTGCCCGGTTATTGGAATAATCTGGCCGAAACGGACAAGGCATTTGTTGACGGCTACTTTCGCACCGGCGACGTCGGCTTCATGGATGAGAAGGGTTGGTTCTATCTCGTCGACCGCAAGAAGGACATGATTAACGCGGGCGGCTACAAGGTCTGGCCGCGTGAGGTGGAGGACGTGTTATATACGCATCCGGCCGTACGTGAGGCTGCCGTTGTCGGAGTCGCGGATAGCTATCGAGGCGAAACGGTGAAAGCCGTCGTTAGCCTGAGGCCGGACATGCATGCGACGCCTGACGAGCTAATCGCATTCTGCAAGGAGCGGATGGCCGCGTACAAGTATCCGCGTATCGTCAGGGTCATTGAAGAATTGCCTAAAACCGTGACCGGGAAGATCCTGCGGCGTGAGCTGAAGGAATGAAGAGCGGCGACGCGTCGCATGCGGCCTTGAGAGCGAGTACTACTCGAATTTCCGCCAGGCGCGGCAATACGTATTCCGTCACCTGCGTCGCCCAGTGCTTGCATCCGCCGGCGCAAACACCGCGCCAAGGCGTTCCCGGAACCATGCATTGGCGGGATCGGCATCCAGATTCGCATGCCAGTACAGATACAGATCGACGGACGCATCGATCGGGCATTCGAGCATCCGGTTTTCAAGTCTGGCGTTCAACAGGCCCGCATAGCGCTTGGGCATGGTGAGCAACAGGTCGGTCTGATTGACAACGCTGCAAGCGACGAAATAATGCATGCAGCGTAGTCGTACGCGCCGGCGTATGCCGAGTTTTGCGAGTTCGACGTCTTCGACGCCGTATCCGCGGCGTCGGCTTGTCACGAGTACATGTTCTTCCGCGAGATACGTGTCTATGTCGAGGTGTTGTCCAACTCTCGGATGATCGGGGCGACATAGCACAACGAACTGGTCTGTATCGACCTTGACGCGGCGCACGGATTCCGAGACCGGCAAATGCACATCGATTACCGCATCGAGGGCACCGGTGAGCAGGTCTGATTCGATGGCGTGCCGGTCATGCTGAACTGCAGCGACATCGATAGATGGCGCGTGCTGGGTCACGTACTGCATGACAGGGGGGAGCACGACAGATTCGAGCGCGTTAAGTATGCCGAGCGTAAAGCGCTTGACGGTTGATTCGACGTCAAATTGGCTAGTCTCTCGAACTGTGCATTCGAGCGTGCGAAGGGAGTCACGCACGCGAACGATGATCGAACGCGTAAATGGGGTTGGCGTCATAGCGTTGCCATGACGCTCGAACAGAGGATCGCCGAGCAACTCGCGAAGCCGATTCAGCGCGTGGCTGACCGCTGATTGCGTCAGATTCAGCTGTTGCGCTGCGCGCGTGATGGTGCCCTGCGTGTAAATACGATCGAGCACGACAAACAGATTTAGGTCCGTCCGGAAGATATGCATTTGACTGTTTAATAGAGAGGTGACGCACGATGCGCGAGCCCACGGCGACCTGGCCAGTCCATCGCGGCCATCAAGAGCGTGAATGGCTGAAATCACATCAGGGCTACTACTGATCCAACAAAAATAGAACGTGTTATAAAAATGTAGTATAATTCATTTAATCAGAATCTAGGCACTACGGAACTCAAGCGCGAAGAAAAAATGGTGCTTAAATTGGGGTGCTATTGGTCAAAAAGGGACGCCTTGCTCGGCCGCACACAGGGTTAGCTGCCCGGCGCGTCGCACGAAGGTCCATTCACGGCATAGGATTTCACATCAAACATTCATGAATAGCGTAACCACTCGTTCCAGTTCAAACGCTAAGCCGCTTGGCCTTCGCGAGCGCAACAAGCTCGAGAAGTTTGTCCGCATCCAGGAGGCGGCCCGCTCCCTGTTCCGCGAAAAGGGCTATGACGAAACCACGATGCGTGAGGTGGCCGACACTGCCAGCGTCAGTCTCGGCACGCTTTTCTCGTACGCACACGACAAACGGGACCTGTTGTTTCTGATTGTGACGGACGAACTCGAGCGCAAGAGCGCCGACGTGTTCGAGGCGATCCCGGCGGATAAACCGCTGCTGGACCAATTGCTGTTCGTGTTTCGCGGCTTTTACGAGTTCTTCGGCGCGGAACCGCAATTGTCGAGACTGGTGTTGCGCGAGATGGTGTTCTTCTCCGAAGGCCCGCATGCGAGGCGCTTGCAACAGGGTCGCGGGTTCATACTGGAGCACTTCGGGCGAATGGTGAAGGACGCGCAGAAGCGAGGCGAACTGCGCACGTTTGTCGGGAGAAAAGGGCATCGCAAGATCGGCGATCTGATCTTCTCGATTTATGCGGCCCATGTGCGGGAGTGGTTGTGTGAACCGGTAGAACCTTTGGAAGCCGGCTTGCGCGACTTGCGCGATTCGCTCACGTTATTGTTCGAAGGCATCATGACGCGATAGGCGCATCTTGGTGTAGCCGTCGCTTTGGGCGACGGATTTGCAACTCATACTTCGGTTTAATTGATTCGGACAACGAAACGCAATTTTATTTACTGGAACCGAATTGCGGATTCAGACGTACTAACAACCAATGACAAGAAGGAGACATCTTGAAAGTAACTGATATGGGCGGCGAGGCGACACAGGGTGAATCTCTCACCAATGCCGACGAACGCATACACGGGGGCTGGCGAAGCACGTTCGGCGCCGCTGCTGCATTATCCGTGGGTGCGAGTACGTGCACGATTATGTGCTTCGGCGTGTTCGTACCTTATCTGCATCGGGCATTCGGGTGGGGCATCGGCGCGATCTCGCTGGCGGCCGCGTTCTTGTCAATGTCGGTTATGGTGATTTCGCCGGTTCAAGGCATGCTGGTGGACCGCTTTGGCGCACGCCGCATCATCATGATTTCGATTCCGTTATTCGGGCTCGCCTATGCCGCAATGTCCCAGCTTACTGGCGATATCAGGCAGTTCTATCTGATGTGGGTGCTGGTGCCACTGCTGGGCTTCGGTGTGTGGCCGTCGAGTTACATGAAAGTGGTTGCCGGCTGGTTTGACGAGCGACTCGGCCTTGCGGTTGGCGTCGCGAACGTCGGCATCGGCATCGGCTCGATCGTATTGCCGGCGGTGATCGGTGCAGTTGCTAATACGTACGGATGGCGCATGGCCTATGTGGCCGTTGGGGTGCTCTCGGTGGCGATTGCATGGCCGTGCGCGTACTGCTTCGTGTTCGAGCGAAATAGTCCGACGAGCAGGTCGTCCGGAGAGTCGACGCCAGTTCAACGCACGGTTGCGATGGTCGGGGTCAGCGTGCGTGAGGCGTGGACCGATGGGGCATTCTGGAAAATCCTGATCTCGTTCTTGCTGCTCGGTGCCGGCAGCACGACCTTGCTGGTCAACCAGGCTGCCATCCTTGTCGATAACGGCATGCCGGTGTCATCGGCGGTCATCATGCAATCGGTCATCGGCGTATCGACGCTGGTTGCGCGTCTCTTCGTAGGTTGGCTGCTTGATCGGCTCGCGGTCAAGCTCGTGATGCCGGTGCTATCGCTTAGCGGTGCGGCCGCCATGCTGCTCTACGCAGGCGGGGCGACCGGGACGACCGCGGTGCTGTGCGCGGTGCTGGTCGGCATCATGACGGGCGCTGAGTTCAGCGTGCTCGGTTACGCATTGCGCCGCTACTTCGGCCCGCGCGTGCTGGGCACGCTATTCGGCACGGTATTCGCGGTCTTCCAGTTGGGCAGTGCGATTGCCACGGGGCTGGTCGGTTATGCGCGCGGCCATACGGGCTCCTATCAAACGAGTCTCTATTTTCTCGCGGCGGCCACTGCACTAACGGCCTTGCTGATGTGTACGCTTGGACGCTATCGGTTTCTGGCGCATCGTCCTGCGTTGGTCGAACCGCACAACACATCGGCCTGACTCCAAGGCACCCCCCCGTCGTCCGGCGTTGCCATCCGGGCGAGCGGGACAAACCCACTGCAACATTTCTAGCAAGCGGAGCTGAAAAACACTATGAGTATCGTCGATCAATCGGATGTTTACCTACGCATGAGCGATGGCGTTGAAGTTGCGGTACGGATTTACCGGCCGGATTCAGAGGGCGCTCACCCGACGCTGTTTGCGGGATCGCCGTATCGCTACGACAACGACGACCTCCCGCCCAGTATGGTGTTCTTCTGGCAAGAGACCGGCCCGATTTCCTGGTATGTCGAACAGGGCTATGCGTACGTCCACCTCGATGTTCGCGGCAGCGGAAAATCAGGCGGCGAGTACGGCTTTCTGGACGCGCGCGAGCGCCAGGATCTGTATGAGGTGATCGAGTGGATCGCGCGCCAACCTTGGTCAAACGGTAAGATCGGCGGCATCGGCCAGTCGTACTACGCGGCCACGCAGTGGGCCATGGCTTCGGTGAAGCCGCCGCATTTGGCATGTATTGCTCCGTTTGACGGCAACATCGATCCTTATCGCGGCTGGACTTATCAAGGCGGTATCGCGTCGAATTTCACGTCGGCCTGGTGGAACGGCTCGGTGCGTCAGGCCAATAAATTCCCCGCCAACGGTTCGGTGCCTCGCGACGTTTCAGTTGACCTGCCTGCAACGGTGATGCAGCATCCGCTTCTCGACTCGTTCTGGGAGCAGCGGCTCATTGCGCCGCTGCTTGAAGAAGTGCATACGCCCGTCTATTCGATTGGCGTGTGGGCAAAGCGCGACATCCACCTACACGGCAATATTCGGGGCTATCACCTGGTAAAGGGGCCCAAGAAGCTCAAGCTCATGTCGGCCTTGAACGGCGCGGCGACGCTCGGACTTTACGCTTCGGAAGAATTTCACCGCGACGTGCTGCTGCCGTTCTACGATCATTGGCTCAAAGGCTTAGACACGGAGTATGTGAATCGTCCCGATGTCGAATTCACCTATAACGGCACCAACGTCACCGACCGCTCATCGAGCTGGCCGCCTGCGGGTGTGAAATATGTCTCGCTCTATCTGAACGACGGGCCGAGCGGCAGCGTGACATCGATCAATGACGGCGGGCTGAGGACCCAGCCCGCGCAGGCGTCGACACAGTCGTCATACGCCTATCCCGCACCCGACTGGATGGGCGGCCCGGTCGTGATGACGGAGTACGGACTGGACCCGGTTCGCGGCATTGCGACGTTTACGTCCGCACCGCTCGAAGCAGAGCTCGCGATTGCCGGGCCGACGGAACTGGTGTTGCACGCGTCGTCGTCGCGCACCGACATGGACGTGATCGTGCGGCTTGCCGAACAGCTGCCGCAAGCTGAGTCCGAGCGCGCGAGCGGTCGTCAACCGAATGCACGGCTGGTGACCAAGGGCTGGCTGCGCGCGTCGCATCGCGCGCTCGATGAGGAGCGCAGCGTTGAAGGCGCCCCTTTCCATAAGCATTCTGAAGCGCACCCGCTGACTCCAGGGGTGCCGGTCGAATTGCGCGTCGAGTTGATGCCGTGTGCGCATCGCTTCCGGCAGGGCTCGCGGATTCGTCTGGAAATCGCCTGTGGTGATTCGACGTTGACCGACCAGCATTTCGCACACGCATTCACGCCGGATATGGTTGGCACCGACACGCTATATCATGGGCCGGCTTACCCGTCCTGTCTGTTGCTGCCAGTGATCGATAAACAGGTCGTCTCATTCGTCGACGGTTCGTAAGAACGGCGCAGGCGTTCCGGTGCCGTTCGAGGAGATTACGCGGATTTCGCTGGGCAACTATGAAAACCGACTCCGGTCGGAGAATTCCCCATCTCTTTGTTGGGCAGCAGCTTGTCGCCACGCTCGTGATTGCTTTTGGAGCTTGGTTCGCATGTTGGGCGCTACTACATTTGGGCTCTTGGCGCTTTCGCGCGAAACTCGACGAAGGGCATCAGCTTGTCACGAGCGGGCCGTTCAAGTTCGTGCGCCACCCCATCTACGTCGCGCTCAATTTGCTGGCGCTCGGCACCGCCATCTGGTTGCCTACAACAATCCTGTTGATTTCCTTGGCATTGGTGGTCGTCTGCAGCGACCTCCGTGCTCGAGTCGAAGAGCGGCTGCCGACACAAGCTTTTGGAAGCACCTACATCGAGTACTGCAAGCGCACGAGTCGCTTTCTGCCTGGCGTTTATTGACCGCCGCAGACGTAGCAATTTTTTGCCATTGCTACTCCGCGCCGCTGCATCTCCGCGCGATTGCGATCGGCGGCACGCGACCCTGCACTGTCGCCCATGGCTTTGGAAAACGGACGCTTATCCGGCACGCTCGTCCGCTGAGAAGTTGACGAAGTTTGTTATCTCGTTGCGATCTCGGAGGCATTTCTTCGCGCCAGCGAAGCTGTTGAAAATAACTTCGTGAGCTGCGTATGAGCTTGAGCCTTCGCGCACGCGGTATGTTTCGGCCCAGCGCAACAGCGCAGCGAACGATTCCTCGCTTCCACCCCGTCGGATGCCGCGCTGCTGAATATTGACCATACATTCAGCCTCGTCGAGACACAGCCAAACAAGCGCCGTTGCATTCGACTGAACTTCACCCACAAGCCAGCCGTATATGCCTTCGATCACCCAGCGTTCAGCATCTGTCGCTTTTCGAGCCAGTTGAATAGCGTCTTCCCGCGGCCGAGCAACATCGTACCCGCCGGGATGCCAGTGAATCAGATCGAGGTCCACCCAAGCTGCATTGAGGTGGTTAGCAATGCGCTCAGACAGCCAGCTTTTCCCCGAACCGGAATTCCCAATAACAAGCGTCTTGGTTAGATCCATGGCTTCAAAAAGAAATCATTCACAAGATATGCTGCGCGGCCTGAGCCAATCCGAAACGTGTTCAATTGCCTCATCGCGCTTTTCCAGTACCCTGAAGCTGAGCTTGACCACCTGGCAATTAGGCCACTTGACGATAGGTTAGCCGAAGAACTAACCAGCACACAGCGCCGCCAACTATCCCGAGCGGCATAGTGAGAGTGGAAAACTGCGTAATGAAGTCTCGATTCATAAGCAGAAGGTATGGCACGTGAGGCGCGGATATGACGTACGGTAAGGCGACGACCAGAGCAATTCCCATTGCGACGAAATATATCCATCGCCGCATCCCAAGAAGTCGAGCCAGCACCATCCCGAAAGCGTACATCGGAAGAACCCACATCGATGCGAACACCAGCGCGCCAAGAACGGTTCCGAATTCGATGCGCAAAAAGCGATCGATGCCTTGGACGGACATTGTCGTTGCTGATTGGAACAACATCATCTTTTCGCCTTGGACGGCGTGAATTACATCCAGCCAAGGGAAAAACATTAACGCTGTGCTGCTCACGGAAGCGATATAGCCAAGCAGTGCCCGCCAAAACGTTACGAACGGGGTTGCTCGGGGCAATTGCGGGCGATTAAACCGCCGCCCGCCGAGCATAGGGATGCTTTCCATGGATATGGGTCTTATATTGTTGGTGCATCTGCGGGTCGCGCGCCGGAGAGCCGCCATAGTGCGCGTTGCTTTACATCACCGAAAGCAATTGTCCACACTTTGAGGCGCGCTGTCGAATATCCGCAACTTGCCGGGCAGAGCCTTACGTGCGAGTAGCGCGGTGCGACCCAACTGGTCACTCCACAAGGGATTGCGGATGCCGGTTGCGGTGTTTCGCGAAGTGGGATTTAAATGGACGTGCCCAATAGCTTGCGCGGCCCGCTAACGAACAGACTGCCGGGTTCATAAAAGCGCAGCAATTTGTCCATTTCCCGCGATAACCCAATTCGGGTCACCGCTGCAACAGGCGCCGCTCCTGTTTCGATCGCCCCAAGCCACAAGCCACGACCGGTACACAAGTCGCAACCATCGAACTCCAGGCCGACGCCGAGCGCCACCGTAAGGCGCCCGGGCCCGCGCGCCAGGTCGCGCAGCTTTACCCCTCGCCGCCGGGCGTGCATCGCGTCCAGACCTTCCAGCGGTTCAATTGCGCGAATCAGCACGCCAGCGCCGACACCCTCGTCCTCGCTGGAGACATTCAGCATGTACGATATTCCATAGGTCAGGCGCACGTGAGCGTGCCCTCGCGTGAGAAACATCGAGTCGTTGTGCGAACGGCGACCGCGAAAGGCGTAGCTAGTGGAGTCGCCGATAGGATAGGCTTCCATTTCGACGATCCGGCCGCTCATGCGGCCGTCCGGCAGATCGTGAACGAGATACTTGCCCACCAGGTAACGCGCCAGTTC
>Ga0302220_10002532_pt1 | contig 13315 bp, 11 predicted proteins | sample II_Palsa_E1_3_FD_194572 | JGI IMG/M metagenome (GOLD analysis project Ga0302220, IMG submission 194572) | Peat permafrost microbial communities from Stordalen Mire near Abisko, Sweden - II_Palsa_E1_3 | ecosystem: Environmental > Terrestrial > Soil > Palsa > Peat permafrost | place: Sweden... | reverse complement strand
TGACGCTGAGAAACGGTGGAAGAATCTGTTTGCCAAGCAGCTTGGTGAAGGTCTGCCCCTCGTCGTCACCGCGTTGACGCTGGCCTTCGAGGCGGTGCCCAAGAACCTCGTGAAAGAAGACCGCAGAGGCACGTCCACTAAGGATTGCTGGGCCGTTGAATGGCTCGGTGACGGGCGCCTCGCGGAGAGCTTCGAGATTCTTTGCCATGGCAAGAGTCTTGTCAACGAGCGTCTTCTGGTCTGGCAGATGTGAAACTTCATCGGCCTCGAAGGTCTCTGCGCGGAACAGATCCATGCCATCGGCGGCGCGGGTGCGGGCCACGATGACGAGTCGCGCAACATGGTTCGGTGTCGCTACCTTGGCGCCCTCTGAAGAGACGAAGTAGTCGGTTTCTGTAGTCGCCTCGAGCGCTACATTGTTGTAGAACACGTCAGGGTATTGCTTGAAGAGACCTGAGAGGTCGCGCAGGCGAGTCTGCCACGCTGCCGTGTCGACGACTAACGGTGGCGAAGGTGGGAGGATCGCCGAAACGGGCTTTTCGCTTGAGAAGTCGGCGGAGGCATCCTCTTCCTTCGCGCGAACCTGCTGCTCGGTCTTTACCTTCAAGTAGCCGTCCAGCGCCTTGCCATAGCCGCGGTTGGTAGCGTACCAGAGAGTGCGAGCGATGGCGTCGCTGTCGTTCGCAAGCGGCAACGGAACGGTAGTAAGGGCGCTATTGCGGTGGTCGCCGTGGGTGTTATCTTCTGCGGGGGTTCCAAGCCGCACCTGCACGTCGGCAGTGCGGAGGTGGTCTTCGCGTGAACCGGTGATAGCGCCGAACTGCGCGGTCAGGCTCAGGTGGTCGCTGTCGGAGACGGCGTAGCTCAGGAAGTAGGGCTTTGGCTGCTGGGTGGCGTCAGTTGCGTTGTTGCCAAGCGAACTCATCGCTCGATGCAGCTCAGACTCCATGGTGTCGATCAGAACCACCGACGGCGACGGCTCGGGAGCTTTGGTTGCCGCTACTGCACTATGACCGACCGAGGAGATCGCCACCACTGCTAGACCGGCAAATCCAACGCCGGCCACTGCCACTCTTTGTCTCTTCATGGAAAAAGGAACTCGTTTCGCCCGCAAAAATACGCCTGCTGCCGAGTGTATCGGAAGTGCAGCTACGGCGTGTACCTCGCAGCGTTTACACAGCAGATTAAGAGTTGGACGAAACGGCGTCGGATTCGTCGCCAGACGGCTTATCCGACGCTATGGCGGCGGACGCTAAGCCACACCGTCAGTGCGATGAATACTGTGAGGAGCAGAGACTCCGCCAGTCCGAAGGCGGCGTGTCGGCCGTTGTATATCGTCATCGCGATAAGCATAACCAGGGCGAGCACCATGCCGAGGTACACCGCGTTTTGGCCGTAGTGCGTCGGGGTAAGCGACACAGGGCGACGAGCAGGCAGTTTACGAGCAATGCGGGCTGCGAAGTCGTCAGGGATGTCGATCCTGGGGGCAGACTCGAGAGCACGGAGAACGCGCTGGTCCAGCGCGTCGTCTGCGGCCTTATCTACGGGTTGCAAATTGATCAATTCGTCTGACATGCCGTTCTCCTCTCTTTCGTTTGATGTTGCTGAATAGCTTCTCGAAGCTTTTTGCGTCCACGATGAAGGTGCGTTCGCACTGTGCCAATGGGAAGCCCCAGCGTGTACGAGATCTGCTCGTAGCTGCGTTCTTCCTGATGATAAAGGATCAGTACCGTCCGCTCAATCTTACTGAGGAGCTGAAGCTGCTCCTCCACTGCTTGCTGAAACTCCCGTTCTTCGAGCCGTTCCTCGGCGTTGCGGTCGGGATGTGCCAGCCGATCCTCCCATGCGGAGGTCTCGTCCGAAAGCGACACGTGGGAGCGATCATCGCGCCGGCGGCGCTTCCACTCGTCCTGCGCTACATTGACCGCGATCCGGTAGAGGTAGGTAGTTATCAGAGCCTCGCCACGAAAACTCGGCAGCGCTCGGTAGAGCCGCAGAAAGACGTCCTGGGCAAGATCATCGATGTGCTCACGGCTTCCGGTCAGGCGCAGCAGGGTACGGAAGACCATCGCCTGATGGTCGCGTACCAACTGCTCGAAGGTGAGATCGATGTCCAAGCGAGGTTAGACCATAGAGTGCTCCGAAAGTTTCATTCGCGCGAGTGAAACTTTGCAGGAAGGTTTCGGTCTAACGCGGGCAGAAAGAGGAGGTAGCGTATGGATTTTATGATGAGTCCCTTTATCGTGCCGGTGGCCGGTTGTGCAGTTGGCGCCATCGCCATCGTTTCAGGCATCTGGTTCGAGGCCCAGCAACGCCGGAACAAGGCGGAACAGCGTATGGCGATGATTGCGCGAGGCATTCCGATCGCCGAGATTGAAAAGCTGCTGGGTAGCGGCGATGAAGAGAAACGCGTTCGTGACCCACTGAGAAGCCTGGGGAATGCCCGCCGTGCCGGTGTCGTTCTGGTCTCGGTTGGACTAGGGTTAGCGCTCTTCTTCATTACTCTCAGCATCATCGTCAGTGAGCGTGATGTACTGGCGGGAGCTGCTGTGGGCATCATCCCATTGGTCATCGGCATTGGCTTTTTCATCGACTACAACCTGCAGAAGCGCGAGCTATCGCGCTTCGGGTTGGAGATCGGTGCCGAGTCGCCAGGTGCTGGAACTGAACGATAGGCAATCCTCTTTTTGCGCTGCTTATGCGAATCGTGCACACTGGCTTCATCAGGGACGGAGCCGTTGATTGATGAGTGTTCGTGCAGCTTTGCTTTTGCTGATCTTTGTTCTCGCAGTAGCAATCATCCCAGCCAGAGCACTGGGGCCAACTCCAACCGAAGCGCAAGCGCTTCGAGAGGCCTCGCAGAATCGAACGGCTTATACGCTGCCGCCGGATAAGCTCAAGGCAGCGAAGGAGTTGTTTCGGGCGCGCACGACACTGCACTTTGCTGCCGAAGGGTGGGGCGTTCTACAACTTATTCTTCTGCTTGCGCTTGGTGTACCGGCACGAATGCGTGACGTTGCCGAGAGGATGACGAAGATCCGATGGGGACAGTGTTTCGTCTTTGTCTTTCTCTTCCTGGTGCTGATCGCTCTGTTGAACGCGCCGCTGCGGCTTTATGGGCACCACGTCGCGCTCTCATATGGATTGTCAGTGCAAGGTTGGGGAAGTTGGTTCGCCGATCTCGGCAAGAGTTTTCTTCTTGAATGGATTGTGGCCGGGGTATTGGTGATGATCTTATTCTGGGTGATCCGTTGGTCCCCGAAGCGCTGGTGGTTCTGGTTCTGGATTCCGACCATGGTGGCTGTGCTGTTCGGCGTCTATCTTTCGCCGATCCTTGTCGATCCCCTCTTCAATAAGTTCGAGCCGTTGCAGCAGCACAATCCAGCCCTGGTAGCGCAGTTGGAAAGGGTAGTAGCGCGCAGTGGAGTGACTCTTCCGCCGGACAGAATGTTTTTCATGCGGGCCAGCAGCAAGGTGACTAGCATGAACGCCTACGTCACAGGCTTCGGCCCCTCCAAGCGGCTCGTGCTCTGGGACACGACGATCGCCGGAGCCACTCCCGATGAGCTTGCTGGCGTCTTTGGCCACGAACTGGGCCACTACGCACTGCATCACATCGTGCAAGGAGTATTGTTCAGTGCGGTGCTTCTGCTGGTTGGGTTCTTCGTAGGACAACGACTGACGTGGTGGCTGCTCGCGAAGTACGGGACACGTTGGCAGATTCGTTCGCAGAGCGATTGGGCTTGTCTGGCGGTATTGATGCTCGTTCTCAATGTGCTGAACTTTTTCGCGGAGCCGATCGAAAACGGCTTCAGCCGCTCCATCGAACACGCTGCTGACGTCTACGGACAGGAGGCAATTCACGGCATCGTCGCCGACCCGCAAACCACCACACAGCAAGGGTTCCAGAAACTCGGCGAGAACTCGCTCGACGATCCGACACCTCATCTTTTTATTGAATTTTGGTCCGATAGCCACCCATCAACTGCAAGCAGAGCAGCCTTCGCATTGGCCTATAACCCCTGGACAGCAGGACAGCATCCAAAGTATTTTCAACCATAATGAAGATTCCGCCGAGCAATCTCGCGTCTTCCGACTGTCTCTTCTGCAAGATCGTAGCCGGAGACATACCGGCAAGCCGTGTCTACGAGGATGAGTTCGCTATCGGTTTTCCTGACATTAATCCTCAGGCTCCGACACACATTTTGATCATCCCCAAACAGCACATCGCTTCGACCGCGAAGGCGGAAGCGGAGCACTCTGCATTGTTAGGCTCCCTGATGTCTGCTGCGGCTCAGATTGCACGCAGCGAGAAGCTCGACAACGGTTACCGAATCGTGGTCAACACCGGCGATGATGGCGGCCAGACAGTGAATCACCTGCATCTTCATCTGCTCGGTGGGCGGCACATGAGCTGGCCTCCGGGCTAGCAAGCCGCTACGCGTGGGTCACTTCGTGACGCGTGTACCTCTCCGGATGGCGCTCCCGTTGGTCGCGATGAGATATCTTTCTGCCGACCATCGGGAGACCTGAGGCGAAGCCGATATATAAGTCACGAAGTGACCGCCGCTCGCGCAGGTCGAACCAGCGTCCTTAAAACTTAAAAAGAGAAGAGCCCGAAAGATCTTCTCTCGGGCTCTTCGAACAACTCTCCAGCCAGCTTTCCTTACATATTGAAGTTCGGCTCTTCTTCCTCTTCCATGCCATAGCGGCGGAGGAGGTTCGGCAGATTCTGTGAGAAGGCAGCGCGCGGCATCACCGTATCGCAACCTGCCTCGACAGCCTTCGCCTTCAGATCTCCCTGCAGATGCGACAAGAAACCAATGATGGAAGTGCTGCGTTTCAGCTTGGTCTTCAGCTTCGGAATCAGAGTCAGGGGCTTGGCATTCGCGTTGTTAAGGTCGAAGACGATCAGGCCAGGCCGGTCTTCCTCTTCACCGCCGACCAGCGACGCAATCGCCTCCTTGTCATTTTTAACAAAGGCGATTTTCACTCCAAGCTTGCGCGCGGTTTCGGAGATCTTCGCGATGAAGAAGAGATCTTCGATAAAGAAGAAGATCTTCGTTGGTGCGTCGTCGGGGATCGGAATGGCGCGGCCCTGCGAGTAGTCGATGGGCTGAGAGTCGCTCTGGTAGCTACGTCCGCCACCATGGCCGTTGCTGCGGCCTTGATAGTTTCCGTTGTGCGAATCCATGGTGGAGGGGGGGGTATCTGCGAAGTTGCCATTTACGGCACGATAGCTATGGTCCATCGGGCCCACAAAGCTGCGGGGACCGCGAGACTGCTGTTTGCCGCCACCACCCTTGCGCTTGAATCCACCGCTGTTGTTGCCGGGCTGATGAGTATCACGGTCGCGATAGCCGCCGCCATTGTTGCTGAACCCGCCGCCGTTGCTTCCGCTGGCGACGTTGCCGGGATTCTCCGGGGAGCGCTGACGATCGCGGTCGCGGAACTTCTTCTTCCAGCGTTTCCCACTGGAGGAGCCATTCTGCTGCTGGCCGGCATTTGCTTGAAAGCCCTGGCCCTGCGGTTGAAAGCTCTGAGGAGCAGCCGAGCCCTGAATGGAGCCGACAGGTTGACCCGCAGCCTGTTCGCCTGGTTGAGTACCCGGCGCAGCATCCGAACTACCTTTGCTCTTCCGCTTGCGGCGGCGGCGGCGGCTGCTTTTGGACTGACCCATGCCGTGCTGGACGTTCTGCCCGGCAAATTGTGCCTCACCGTCCTGTGGGACGGGAGACATTGTCGAACCCTGGTGAGAATCTACCTCGGGTACATTCTGCTCTGAAGTCATGCTTCCACTTCCTATTGCTTTAGATCGCAATTAGCGTTCTCTCCCACGCAAACGGCCTCGCCTTCCCCGTGAAACTCACGGAGGAGGAACCAAACCGGTTTTGCAGCGTCGGATGAAACGGTCTCAAGTTTTACTCGAACGGACGTCTTCTATTGGTATTCGGCTGCAATCACACCGGCAAATCCACCGGTCACGCAGCCTGGAGCGCCAGACAGCGGCGAACCTGATTTTCACCCTCTACCTGTTTGCGACAGAGTCCGACAAATCCGGTCTACTGTAATCCTGTGTCTTGGCTGCCAAACCTACGCAACTAGTAGGGTTCTGGTGGCCACACAGCGATCGGCACCCACAGCCGGTTCACAAGGCAACTCCTAGGGTACGCCTAATAAAGCTCCTTGGCAAGAGGTCTCTTCTACGACTTCCTGGTAAGCCACTATCACTGGCTACTTGCCGAGAAACCAGAAGGACCGCTCATGGAAGCGGCCCCTCTCTAATGGCCAGTCACTGGCCTCCTGAAAAACTTCCGATAAGGGAAGCAGACCTCCGGACTTAGGTCCACACCATCGGTTGGGTGTAGCTTCTGCCGCGCCGGGGTAATACATGGCACACACCGGTCTAGCCAACGTGTTGCCTTTCATAAAGAAGCAATTCGGTCGCCAATAGACAGGCCCCCGGATCCTTGGCAATCTCCCCTAGAAACCCCTCCATGGCAGCCTGATAATCTAAAAAATAAGAGATCGCCTGAAATGCACTCCATATTTTCATAGACCCTTGAAGGTGCTCTTTATTGACCCGTCACATGCTGGACCCTATAATCTATGTGTTCCGGCAGCCCTCTCGTTTTAAGCCGATTTGCTCCTAAAGAAGTCGCTCCGATCGAGGCAAAAGATGGGCGTGCTCTGTATCAAGGGTGCGTTGATCGAGTGGATGGAGGGAACGGCCCAGACGGCACGCGACCGTGAGCCCGAAGCCGTACAAAGTTTGATCAATCCCTGAAGGAGTACCACACACCGCATGAATCGTACCTTTGCTTTTGTTACCGCTCTCGCTGCGGCAATGACGTCCGTTGCCGGAGTGGCCCAGACCGCTGCGCCCGCTGCAGCTCCTACCCAGACGGCACCCGCGCCCGTCGCGCCTCACGCGGTTCCTGCAAAGATTGCAACGATCGAGTTCGAGCAGGTCGCAGCCGCAACCAACGAAGGACAACGCGCCTTGCAGACTTTGCAGAAGAAGTACGAGCCCAAGGGAGCCGAGCTGCAGGCCAGGGCTCAAGAGATCGACACGCTCAAGAAGCAGCTGCAGAGTGCTCCGGCAACGATGACCGAATCCGATCGCGCCGCTAAGATTCGCGCAATCGACACCAAGGAAAAGCAGCTACAGCGCGATGGCGAAGATGCTCAACAGGCTGTCGGCGGCGAGCAGCAGCAGGTCATAGGTGTCGTCGCAAAGAAGCTGGCGCCGGTCGTCAAGAAGTATGTCGAGGACAACGGCTACACCCTGTTGCTTGATATCACCGGTCAGCAGGGCGGTTCGATGAGCGTGCTCTGGACCAGTGAAGGAACCGATATCTCGCGTGCTGTTCTCGACGCGTATAACGCGTCCTCAGGCATTGCGCCGCCAGTTCCATCGGCGCCTTCTCCGGCGGCCCATCCGCATGCATCGGCTGCTACCAAGCCCGCGCTGCCCAATCAGTAGTTCCGGCATGAAAAGAGTTGGCTGCGGGGAGTTGGATTAGTTGCCGCCTCACTCCCCGTAGCCTCGCAATGATGTCGTCTGTCGATGCAAATGAAGCTTGACGAGAAATTTGTAACAGTTATTGAACGATCGAACCGATCGAAATTTTGAAGGAGTACCACACACCGCATGAATCGCACCCTCGTTCTTATCTCTGCGCTAGGCGCTGGATTGATGACCACAGCCGGAATCTCTCAGACAGCCGCCGCTCCAGCCCCTGCCACTGCAGCACCTGCTGCTGTCGAGCCACAGGCAATCCCCGCAAAGATTGCTCTGGTCGCCTTCGAGCAGGCGGTCTTCGCGACTAACGAAGGTCAGCGCGCCGTCCAGCAGATTCAGGACAAGTACAAGCCGAAGAAAGACCAGATCGACACCCTCTCCAAGGAAGTCGATTCACTCAAAGCTCAGCTTCAGAGTGCACCTGCCACACTCCCCGATGAAGAGCGGGCTACTCGCCTGCGCAACATCGACACCAAGGAGAAAGAGCTGAATCGCGACGCCGAAGATGCCCAGACGGCTTACAACGCAGATCTCCAGGAGGCCTATGGAAAGGTCGCGGCGAAGGTATCTGTAACACTTAAAGATTACGTGTCCAAAAATGGTTACACATTGCTGCTCGATGTCAGCGGACAGCAGAGCAACGTGATGTGGGCGAACCAGAGCACCGACGTAACGCAGGCAATTGTGACCGCATACAACACGTCCTCGGGTGTCTCCGCGCCAGCCCCGTCTGCTCCTGGTGCAGCCACCACTGCTCGTCCCCGTCCGACGACCACCCCAAGACCAGCTGCGCCAAAGCAGTAAGCTAAAGCATCAACCGGTACAACGCTGCGAACTAGGATTCCACATAGGATCTCTTCGCAGCGTTGTAGTTGTTTTGGGGGGCTAAGCACAGGAGCCTTGTGGAAAAACCTGTGGATTGCGGAAACCAAAACCCGATCCGCAGATACTCTTCTTTATCTCGTGCAAGCCTTCCAACTGCGGCCGCGCCAGCATAAGTACATAAGAATCAGAGCATTGGAGCATTCAAGCTGCACTTTAAAGCACGAATCGGGCAGTCCTTTCAGCAACTAACGCTGTTTCAAGGGTTTCCACAGATCGAGGTTACGATCAAGTTACAAATTTTCGCATCCAATAACTTCCGGCGCCGGAAAAATTCAAGAAACAACCCACCTGATTAGTCTTTTTGGACAAAAAGTTGCTTTGAAAATTCAAGGCACAGGTCGACACAATCCAGCGAAAGCTTACTCCTCGCCTACCTTCAACACCGCAAGGAAGGCCTCCTGCGGAATATCAACTTTGCCGATGCGCTTCATGCGCTTCTTTCCTTCTTTCTGCTTCTCCAGCAGCTTGCGCTTTCGGCTGATGTCTCCGCCATAGCACTTGGCGATTACATTCTTGCGAATCGCTGTCACAGTTTCGCGAGCGATGACCTTCGAGCCGATCGCCGCCTGAATCGCAACCTCGAACATCTGCCGCGGAATCAGTTCGCGCATCTTTGATACGAGCGCTCTGCCTCGCTGCTGCGCAAAGTCTTTGTGAATGATGATTGAGAGTGCATCTACTGGATCGCCGCCGATAAGAATATCCATCTTCACCATCGGCGAAACCCATGAGCCCGCGAGCTGATAGTCCAGCGAAGCGTAACCGCGCGACACAGTCTTTAGCCGGTCGTAAAAGTCCAACACGATCTCATTGAGTGGAAGCTCGTACGTAATCAGAACGCGAGTGTCTGAGACATACTCCATATTCTGCTGACGCCCGCGCTTCTCTTCAACGAGCTTCAAAATGCCGCCAACGTACTCTTCGTTGGTCAGAATCTTCGCCACGATCACAGGCTCTTCGATCTGTTCGATCTCGGTAGTCTCCGGCCAGCGTGAGGGGTTATCCACTTCGCGCACGCTGCCGTCGGTCATCGTGATCTTATAGCGCACACCCGGTGCAGTTGTGATCAGGTCGAGATCGTACTCACGCTCCAACCGTTCCTGAATGATCTCGAGATGCAACAGCCCGAGAAAGCCGCAGCGAAACCCGAAGCCAAGCGCGACCGAAGACTCTGGCTCGAAGGAGAAGCTCGCGTCATTCAGGCGAAGCTTTTCAAGCGCATCGCGCAACATGGCATGCTCGTGCGAATCCACCGTATAAAGACCGGCGAATACCATGCTCTTGATGTCTTCGAATCCGGGAAGCGCCTCAGTGCAAGGGTTTTCAACCGAAGTGATGGTGTCGCCGACCTTGGTGTCGGCTACATTCTTGATGGTCGCAACAAAGAAACCAACCTCACCTGCGCTGAGCTCCCCAAGCTCGACTGGCTTCGGCGTCATCACGCCCATGCTCTCAACATCGAACATCTTCCCATTCGACATCACCTTGATCTTCATGCCCTTGCGAAGCTTTCCATTGATAATGCGGGCAAGAACAATCACGCCTCTGTAGGGATCGAACCAGCTATCAAAGATCAAAGCCTGCAGCGGCGCTTCGGGATCACCCTCTGGCGGCGGCAACAGCGTGACGACAGCTTCAAGAATGCTTGCAACATTGAGCCCTGTCTTGGCACTGACGGCAATGGCGTCATCCGCCGGCAGCCCCACGGATTTCTCAATCATCTCTTTCGTGCGTTCAATATCAGCACTAGGAAGGTCGATCTTGTTGATGATCGGAATAATCTCCAGCCCGTTCGAGATCGCAAGATAAGCGTTAGCCAGCGTCTGCGCCTCAACGCCCTGCGATGCATCGACAACCAGCAGAGCTCCTTCGCACGATGCCAGCGACCGCGACACCTCATAAGAAAAATCGACGTGGCCCGGCGTGTCGATCAGGTTCAGCTGATAGGTTTCGCCGTCCTGCGCCTTGTACATCATGCGGACGGTGTGAGCCTTGATCGTGATGCCGCGCTCCCGTTCGAGATCCATGGCGTCGAGCACCTGTGCCTGCATCTCGCGCGAGGTCAGCGAGCCGGTCAGCTCCAAGAGTCGGTCGGAAAGGGTGGACTTGCCATGGTCGATATGCGCGATGATCGCGAAGTTGCGGATGTGACTTGGATCCATTTTGGGTGCAGAGTGCCTCAGTATCTATGTTAACACTGCGCCGATGGGGCTCATCCGCGATGACTTGCGAGACAAGCATCGGATCACTCTCATTTGCATTCAGAGATCAGACTGTTCCAGCAATCAAACTTTGCATCGCGGCATGAGCCCCAAGGAATAAATCTTCTTTGTCTTGATCGGCTAGCCATCGGAGCACCTGCCTCATCCGGCTTGTTTTTTGTGATCAGCGAGATCACATTGGTATCAAGAAAATATCTCAAAATTCCATAGGCCTCGGATCAAGCCGCACGCGTCCAATCTTGATACCAGAACCACGCAGCGGGGAGTTCAGGAAAAAGTCGGCAAGACTCTCTTTGTTTCTACTTCCCAAATCCCGCTTTCCACTCCTCCATCGAGATCACGACGGCGACGGGACGTCCATTTTTCGTGATCGCTGCGGCCCCTTCTTCTAGTCATTTTTACTCGGTCATCAGTGATGGGAGTCAGGAAGCTTGACACCCCTGCTATCCTTAAATCAGCGAGAAGAAGGCCCGGCTTATGCCGGGCCTTTCTTATTTAGCCTTAGGGATCCTGGAGGTCCAAAGGTAAACAGCTTTTTATGAATACTTTGCGGACTTTTTAGAGGAGGGAGGGGTCCCAACGCGAAATACAAAAACTACATTCCAGTTGCTCGAGCGGAGTGAGATCGCCGTCCAACCCGATGAGGCGTTGCACCGAAAGCCCACTCTCGAACCGGACCGACATCGACATGAACAAACTGCGATACCGGATAGTAGCCAACTCCGCCGGCATGCAGTGAAAGCGCGGTGTTCCGCAACTGCACCGTCGAAACTCCAGGCACGCGAAGATCGATCGCATGACCTTCCATATGCTGGCTATGCTCGGCAACCCCAGTCTTTACTGTCGAATGCCTCAGCGCCTCATTGGTCTCCGGCGTTCTGTACCCACAGACAACCTGAATGACGCCACTAACCCGTCCGAGCCGAGCCATCATCGCATGCAATACATCAAACTCTTTGGGCTCGTAGTGGACGACGTCCTGAGTGTAGTGGTCGCGCAAGAAGTAGTTCAACTTCTCCAGCGCCTCAGGCACATAGGTGTCGCCAACCCGATAGACAACATCCAAACTTTCACCTGTATGCAGGTTCGTCATATGCAGCTGATAGGACTTTCCATCCTCCGGCAGCTCGCCAGAAGCCGTACCCGACGAGGAAGCCTCGTCCGGCATCACGCCCGGCACAACCTCTTCGCCCGTGATCGCTACCGGATGCGTCTTAGCCCGCGTCGAGCTATGCAGAGTGCTCCGCAAACCGGCATGCACCCGGGTACGCACTGTCCTGGCCCACGACGGACCGCTCACCCCAAACATCAAAATCATGGTGGCCGCAACCGCCGCAAAGCTCTTAGCGCGCAATCCCTGCATTCCAGAGTTCTCCCAGGTCTAAGTTTCGAATATGCGAGCCTTCAAATGCAGTTCGCGATTCGTCATTCCGTTCTTTTAGTTTATCGGACTCATCCCAGAATCATTGACCGCTTTTCTGTAACTTTAGTGTCATATTTGAGGCGACGGCACCGATCAGGGAAAGATCTCCAAGATGCTGTAACTAAAGATATATCAATGATTACCGGAAGTTTTCAAGGAGAGCCGGTCACACACCAGTTTTGCAGAGGCAATGTCCTCAATCGCAATCCCGACCGACTTGAACACAATTGGCTTGTCTCCTGTATTCAGCACCGCTCCCTGCAACAACTCTCCAATCTCAGCGGCCACCTGAGCCTTTGCCAGCAAGATGTCTCCAGGCTCCCGCAGCGCAGCCTCTCGAGACTCAACCACTACTGCGCCGTGCATCGCCTCGTCGTCGAGCTCCCTGCGGTTAGGTGTCACAGCGCCGACGGCGCAGACCATCGCATCCTCTTTTAGCCATCTCCCAAAAAGAACAGGCTCCGACGAACTCGTCAGAGTCAGTACCACATCTGCGCCTGATACTGCATCCTCAGCAGTCATCACCAGCGCTCCAACCTCCTCTGCAAACCTCCTTGCGTTGGCCTCGTTCCGACTCCAAACTCGAATCTCCTCAAACTTCCGAACCCTCGAAAGTGCCTGCACATGGGACCGGGCCTGAACGCCGCTGCCCAAAATCCCCAGCACCTTCGCATCAGGCCGAGAGAGCAGATCTACGGCCACGGCCGATACCGCTGCAGTCCTCATCTCCGTGATCAGCCGGCCATCCATGATGGCCAGAGGCTCGCCCGTGTCCGCACGGAACAGCTGGATCACTGCATGATGCGTGTGTTTTCCTCTCTCGGCGTTGCCGGGATAGAACGTAACCATCTTCGCTCCCATTACCTCGCCATAGACTGCCGGCATCACGGCAAACCATCCGGTGTGCTCTATCACTGACATCACGGTTCGCAATGGCTGAACCACATGCCCAGCGGAAAAATCCATCAGCGCCTGCCGAATAGCAGGTATTAACTCATCGTAAGTGAGCACCTCCCTCACCTGTTCTTCATCGAGAAACAGCAATTTACCGCTGGTCATAGATCTTCATTATCCGCTGAGCCAGTTGTGTGTCTGGTGTGGCAACCTAATAAATATGCAACTCGATCCCATCCAGCTTCGCGTTCTTGGCTCGCTGATCGAAAAAGAGATCACGACACCCGAGAACTATCCGCTTTCGCTTAACGCTCTGGTCAACGCCTGCAACCAACGCTCGAGTCGCGAGCCGGTCCTCGAACTCAG
>Ga0302220_10002528_pt1 | contig 13334 bp, 12 predicted proteins | sample II_Palsa_E1_3_FD_194572 | JGI IMG/M metagenome (GOLD analysis project Ga0302220, IMG submission 194572) | Peat permafrost microbial communities from Stordalen Mire near Abisko, Sweden - II_Palsa_E1_3 | ecosystem: Environmental > Terrestrial > Soil > Palsa > Peat permafrost | place: Sweden... | reverse complement strand
CTCTCTTTCCTGAACTCTTTCTTCTTCGCCTTCATGATGTTCGGCAGCGTGGGATAGCGCGGTTCGTTCAATCCCTGTTGGGTAGTGACCACAGCAGGCAACTCCACAGTGAAGGCCTCACTTCCTTCATCCACATCGTGTTTGCCGACCAGAGTATTTCCCTTCAACTCCAGTGCGCTTGTCCATGTTGCCTGTGGCCAATTGAGACGCTCTGCCGTGGCCGCGCCCAATGCATGGCTATCCCAGTCAGCCTGCTGGCCACCGGAAAGAATCAAACTCGCTTCTTCCTGCCGAGCAACCTGAGCGACAACTTTACTCAGATCAATTGCATCCAGCCTTACATCCGTCTCCACATGGATCGCGCGATCTACACCCATCGCAAGCGCGGTGCGCAAAGCATCCTGCACTCGCGTCGGCCCAACCCCCAGAGCCACAATCTCAACATCAGTGCCTCCTTCACGCAGACGCAGCGCCTCTTCTACGCCATACTCATCCATGGTATCCATCACCAGCTTGCTGTTTTCCAAAGCGACAGTGTTGTTGCTGACATGCACGCTCTCCTCTGCATCCAGCACCTGTCGAAGGAACGTCAGTATGCGCATATATTCACTCCATCACCCTGGATCATCCTGCAGTTCTACTCAACAAATCCATCGAGCATATTAACGAGCAACCGCGGCGCCCTCTCTGAGAGGGAAGCATACTGAACAGCCATTCAGAAAGTCAACGCGACCTGCTCTTTCCAGCCAGAACGTCCGGAATTGCATCGCTTCCTGATTCACGCAAGCTCCTGGAAAGCAGAATCGACGATCTAAACTTTGAGCCCGATCAAGCGCATTAGTTCAATTCCATTGCTTTTAGTAACGACTCCGTCACGAAGTTTGAAGTCGAACTTCATCCTTCCATCCGCGATCTCATCCTGCAGATGAACGTTGTGAAGATGGCCTTCCGCGAGTACACCAATGTTCGTCAGAGCCAGGTCGTGCGTGCTGATCATGCCAATGGCGCCACTCGCCAACAAAGCCCGCACAACTCCTTCGGCTCCGATGAGCCGATCTTTTGAGTTTGTGCCTTGCAACAGTTCGTCCAGCAAAAAGAGAACCGGAGGATGATTTTCTGCAAGATCGCAGATATGGCGCAGACGGGTAATCTCAGCATAAAAGCGCGAGCTGCCCTCCTGCAGCGAATCGTTGACAAGAATGCTCGCACCGATTCGTAATGGTGATATTTGCAAATGAGAGGCTCGTACCGGGGCGCCCGCCATCGCAAGAATGGTATTGATGCCAACCGCCCGCATCAGGGTACTCTTGCCGGACATATTAGAACCGCTAACGAGTAAAACTCTGGTCTCTCCACAGATATTGACATCGTTGCGAACGCATCGTTCGGCTGCGATCAGGGGATGACCAAGGCCGACAGCACTGAAGCAGGGAGAACCTTCGGCAACCTCCGGGAACGGATCGCTCGGGTGCTCATAGCTGTAGCCGGAGAGAGAGAGCAGCGCCTCCACCTCGCCCATCGCCCTGAGCCAGGAGGGGACTGCACTCCCATGGGCACTGCGCCAGGCCTCGGCCGCGTAGGCTGCCTGTACGGTATAGAGCAAAGGTATATCGAGCGCTCGCATAATCGGATTTTCAAGCGAGCGAATATATTCGACGATAGTTTGCAGTTTGTTGATGGCCTGCGAGCCGGCAAGATGGTGTGAGGAAAGCTCCACCTTGATCGTCTTCATGCGCGGCGTCTCAAACTCTTCGCACTCCATCCGGGCAAGCAGCGACGAAAGCAGTTGCAGATCTTCCAGTGCGTGCTCGGTTGCGTGCAGAACCTCAGCAGTACGCTTATGCAGAGAGGCTGTAATGATGGTTTCAACGATAACAATAGCGAAAAATGGTGCCTTCGTTCCCGTCTCTGCCCAAACAACAGCAGTCACTATCGCCGAGATAGCAAGGAAAAGAGAAAACCAGCGAAGCCACTGCCGAGCAAGCCGATTAGGAGCTTCGGCCCATTGTGTCAGCGCTTCAGGATGCACACCGACGCGAAGATCTTTGCCGAGAATCTCCATATCCTCTCGAAGATCCAGCTTGCCGCGAAGTTCAGCAACTGCAGCCTGGCGTTCGCTGATCTCCTTCACTGACGCCGGGGACAGCAACCAATGCGCCAGCGCGTCTTCGCCCATGCGTGTACGTGCTCGAGAGAGAAGCTCGAACAGGCTTCCTCTGCCGAAGAGATCAAGATCGTTCGCGTAGAGGCTCGAAGCGAAGTCGATGTGTTCACCACTCTGACCAGTGCCGATCCAGCGATCTTCGATGCGCGCCAGCCCCTTACGATAGACCTCCACAGCGCGCTCAGCATAGGAGCGCCTGCGCAAAACTCCTGCATGAAATACGGCGAGCGCCACGAACAGAAATAACGGAATCAGCAACCACCAGCCTGAAAAAGCATCTCGCTCAAAGGACCACCACGCAGCAATCAGAGCTGCGATGACGAGTAGAAGGCGAACATTGCCAAGGCGAATGTGTATCTTTTCAAAGTCCGCGACCTTTGCTTCGCGAATCTGCTGGCGCTGCTTATATTCTTCGGAGGGGGACAAACCAGGGAGAGGCACAGAGGTATTATCACTCACCCGTCACCTGACTCGGGTCCGCACGGACCCGAGCCGACGGAAGACATCTCCGAGAGACAGCGTCAGGTCGTGCTGTGGCTTTCGTCGAGTGTATTCGAAGCAGCGATTCTGGAGTACCACTTCGCAGAATCCTTGACGAAACGGCGCTGGGTTGGAAAGTCGATATAAACCATCCCGAAGCGCTGTGTATAGCCTTCTGCCCACTCGAAGTTATCAAGGATCGACCAGGAATGATAGCCGCGCACATCAGCGCCATCCTTCATTGCACGAGCAAGCTCTCTCAGGTGTTCGCGGTAGAAATATATGCGACGCTCATCCGCCACCCTTCCGCTCGCATCCGGGTAGTCTCCATACGAGCAGCCGTTCTCCGTAATCTCGATAGGCCGCTTGTAGTCCTTCGCAACTCGCATGACGATGTCGTACATGCCCCGGGGATAGACCTCCCAGCCCATATCGGTGATAGGACCTTCTCTTCCATTAGTGACCTCAAAACCCATCGCGTCGTAGGAGGGCTTGACCGGCACCGGATAAGTAAGAGCCGAAGCCAGTCTGCGGAAGTAGTAATTGACACCAATCCAGTCCAGTGGCGCCATCATTCGTTTGTCATCGCCGCTTTGAAAACCCATGGCTTCGAAGGGAGTACCGTGAACAAAGGCTTCAGGGTAACGGCCACGTAACGCCGTCTCCAGGAACCACACATTATTGAAGGCATCGAAACGCGATGCGGCGGCTGCGTCTTCGTGCGATGCGGTAAGTGGCGCAACCGGAGACATACTGAACGCAGAGCCGACTCTTGATTTGGGCGCAATGGCTTTGATGGCCCGAAAAGCGTCGCCCTGAGCCAGATTTACCGTGTGCGCCGACTTCAGAAACAGATCGAAGTCGTTCTTTCCTGGCGCATGGGTAAACTGTCCATAGCCAAGATAGGTGAAGACCCACGGCTCATTAAAGATAGCCCAGGTTTGAATACGATCGCCGAGTGCTTTGATAACGATCTCGACATACTCTGCGAACCTGGCCGCGGTATCACGGTTAGGCCATCCACCTTTGTCTTCAACCCACTGAGGAAGATCCCAGTGATACAGCGTGCAAAGAGGTCGCATCCCTGCAGCCACTACGGCGTCGGTAAGACGCTTGTAATAATCCAGCCCTTTTACGTTCGGCGCTCCCTGCCCTGATGGTTGAATGCGCGGCCACGCGATCGAGTAACGGTAGCTGCGAAGATTCATCTGCTTCATGATGGCGATGTCTTCGGGGTAGCGGTGGTAATCGTCACAGGCTATGTCGCCAGTCCATCCACCTTTTACGCGGCCCTGGGTATGGCTGAATCGATCCCATATGGATTCGCCCTTTCCATCGAGGTTCCATGCGCCTTCCACCTGATAAGACGCCGTCGCACAGCCCCATAGAAAATCTTTTGGGAAGGTGACCTGACCTGGCGTGAAGGAATGACCGGATTCAGGTGCGGGATATGGCAGAGCGGATGCACCAGCGATTTTTGGCAATGCGGCGGCGGCAGCCCAGGCTGAGGTTTGAGTGAGAAAGCTGCGACGATTCATGGTCAGGGCGTCTCCGGAGGATGGTGGTTACATCTGGGCAGGCGATTGTGGAAGAAAAAAAACAGAGCGATGGAAATGCAATTTTACAGGGGGTTTTGGCAAAAACGCGTGTCAAAACGTGGTGTTTTGATGGTCAATTTGTGGTGTTTTGTGTGGTTATTGTGGCGTTTTGATGTCATCTGTTTTGGCGCTGAAAAATGTGCCAGATTTTTTGAAAATTTTTATGGAGACAAGGGAGAGGTTAAACGGCAGCTCTGAGGCTGCTCGCTTTGAGCAAGGCAAAGGCGGCCCGGCGGCGAAGAAAGTTCGTCTCTTCGCCGCCGGCCGGGTTGGTGCTTTGGGTTAGAACTTCACTTTGAGGACGAACTGATACTGCCGTGGATTGTAGTTCGGATCGGTTGCCGTAATCTGACCAAAGCTGGCGTTACCGAACTCCTGATTTGAGGTGTTGTTATTCCCAATGAAGAAGTTCGGCGTGTTGGAGATGTTGAACGCCTCGACACGGAACTGCACGGTGGCACGTTCGGTGACCGGGAAGTCCTTGAAGATGGAGAGGTCGACGTCGCGGAAGTGGGGCCCGAAGATTGAGTTGCGCGCTGTATTGCCAACCGTTCCGAGGGGTTGAGGAGCGAAGGCTGCCGTATTGAAGAACTCCGACAGGGTCTTGTGACCGAGGCGAGGATCCGTAATAGTGTTTGGCCGATCCGCTCCGTTGGCGTTCTGCGGGACTGCACGATTGTTGTAGCCATAGGCCGTGGGGGTTGGAGCACCGGGACCGCTGTCAAGAGGATTGTCAGCGCCCTGACCGGATTCGACGATTGAGAAGACCTTTCCGGTCTGCCAGAGCGCGATCATGTTCGCGTCCCAGCCGGAGAGGAATGCTTTTTTGAGACCGGTGAACTCCTTGCCGTACTGAAGCTCGTAGTTGACCGAGAGAGCGAAGCGGTTTTGGAGGTCGGTATCCGTGTTGCCGTATTCAATCTGACGGATGTTGAATGGATTGGCGTTGCTCCAGCCCTGATCGCCCTGCTGAGAGAAGCTGCTGGTGTCGGCCAGCCCCTTGGCCCAGGTGTAGTTCGCATCGAAGGCCAGGCCATGGGTAAATCGGCGCTGCAGGGAGGCCTGCAGGCTGTTGTAGTTCGAGACACCACCGGTTGCGAGATAGCTGATGTTGCCCAGGTTGGGAAGAGGACCGCTAAGCGGGCGTACTCCACCGACGGGATTTCGCGCGCTTCCTACTGGGTACAAGGGGTTGTACGGCAGCGCCTGGTTGACGTTGTTGATCGATTCCGGCAGATGCTGGCCGATGTTGCCGACGTAGCCGAGGACGAAGACGTTGGCGCCAAACTGCTGCTCAACCTGCAGATTGAATTGCTGGATGAGAGCGTTTTTGAAGTTGACCTGTTCAGCTACAAACGAAAGGCCCGGGATAAGGGTGAGGTTGGCGAGTTGGGCTGCTGTCGGGGCCGAAGGCTGGATGATTCCCTGACTGAAGTTTCCGTATTGACCCTGAAGGGCGCAATCAGGGTTTTGGCCAGCCGGGAGACTGCCATTATTTACGTACGTTTCAATCTGGACGGCGAGGGTGGATTGGCAGGACGGCGAGTTGACGGAGGTGAACGGAGCGTTCTTGAGGTCGCCGTTCGAGGTGTAGTTGTCGGGGAAGTAGCTGAGTCCGTAACCGCCGCGGATGACGGTTGTGGGCCGTGGCGAGAAGGCAAAACCGACACGAGGAGCTACGTTGTTGTGCTGAGTTGGGATTCCCGCTGTATCGCTGACGCCGTTCACGCCAGCGATCTTCAGTGCACTGGATGTGGCCGAGGCAGGGTTGGAGAGCGCCTCCAGGAAGTCATAGTTCGAGATGTGGTTATGCGCTTCGGTGAAGGGGGTAAAGATCTCGTAGCGCAAGCCATAGATGACCGTCAGCTTCGGACTGACCTTCCAGCTATCCTGCGCAAAGAAACTCGGCTCCCAGCTGCGGTAGTCGGGGGGGGTGATGTTGAAGTTGCGGCTCTGGCTGTTGTAGGCACCGAGCAGGGCCGAGGCTATCTGGTTGTTCTGCGTGGCCAGCTGGTTGCCAGAGACGCTGTCGGTTGTCAGATTGAACTGGAACTGGCCGACCGCGGAGGCGCTTTGCACGTTACGAGCCTGCCTGCGCATCAGGCCTGCCCCAAGTTTGATGTTGTGGTTGCCCTTGGTCCAGCTGACAGTACCTGCGTATTGGAAGGTATTGTCGATGTCCTGCAGGGGAACGTACGCGCCGTCTCCGATATCGCCGAAGGGTCCGAGCAGGAATGGGGTCAGCGAGTTGGCATAGGGACTGAAGCTGGTCATGGCCGCAGGGAAGCCAACGGTCTGATCGGCGTTGATGCCGTAGTTGAGCGGAAGGGAGAGGTTGTTGATGCGGGTGAACCCGGCTCTAAGGTCGAGCAGGAGGCTTGGGCTGAAGATGTGGGTGTAACCCAGTTCGTACTGCTGGGCAATATCGGTGGCGGGACCGTCGAAGTTGTACCTGCCGCCGCTGATCTGAAGTCCATTCACAGTTCCAAAGTTCGCCGGGGTAAAGGTATCCACGCTGTTATAGGAGAAACGCGCGAAGAGCAGGTTACTGTCGTTGATCTTATGATCGACCCGGGCGTCGTAGGTGTTGTAGTTCTGGGTCTTGTTCGGGCTGATGGTGAAGTTGCTGGAGAGGTTGTTGCCTCCGGCGCAGGGCTGCAACGGTGCATCTCCGCAGGTCGGCGCGGGGAACAGCTTCAGATAATTCAGCGCGACCTGATTGATGGGTACTTTGCCGGCGGTCGCGGGAATCAGTCCGTTATATGCCTGAAGAGTGCCGTTGGACGCTGACAACAGCGCCTGAGGCGATCCGCCGTTGAGACTGTGGATGTCGTTGTACTCGGCGATGGTTGGTACCGTGCCGGTATCGGTGACGCCCGCAACCTGACGGTACCCTTCATAGTCGAAGTAGAAGAAGGTCCTGTCGCGGAAGATGGGTCCGCCGACGCTGGCGCCATACTGGTTCTGGCGCAGTTCGGGCTTGCTTCCGGTGTTCTGGAAGAAGTTGCGGCCATCGAAGATATCGTTGCGGAAGTACTCGTAGACAGAGCCATGGAACTGGTTCGTTCCAGAGCGCGTGACGATGTTGATGACACCACCAGCGGTACGACCAGCCTCCGGGGCATAGCTGTTGGTCTCGACCGTGATCTCCTGGATGCCTTCAACGTTCGGCTTCACTCCGATCGATCCGATGACGCGTTCGTTATCGTCAATTCCATCGACCACCCAGTTGTTGAGGCTTTCGTCCTGTCCGTTGACGGAGAGGCCGGCGGCGTTGGTGCGACGATCGTCGGGGCGGCCACCGCTCGAGAGTCCGTTGCCTGCGCCTGGGTTGGCGCCTGGAACAAGGGTCACGAGCTGAACGAAGTTACGGCCGTTCAACGGGAGGTCCTGCACTGCCTTCGCCGTCACAGTTGAGCTTACCGTCGCGCTGTCCGCCTGAAGCAGTGGCGTGCTTGCGGTCACTTCGATGACGGTGCTCTCTGAACCCAGCGTCAGGTGAACGTCGTTGCGGGCCCGGTCGCCGGCTTCAACGGAGAGGTCTTGGGTTATCGACACCTCAAAGCCGCTGGCCTTCACGTTAACGGAGTAGTGTCCGACCGGCAGGAGAGTGAAGTTGTAATCGCCGGAACTATTGGAGGTTGTCGTGCGCTTCTCGTTTGTCCCGAGGTTGTTGAGGACGATTGTCGCGTTCGGGACGACGGCACCGGTGGCATCGGTTACGGTTCCAAGGATGTCGGCGGTGGTCAGCTGTCCGAAGGCAGCCGAGGTAAAGAGAAACATGAGCGCTACAAGGAAAGCCGGGAGCCTCCATGTCTGAGAGATTGTGCGTCCGCACTGGCCTATGCGGTTCTTCTGCTTCGTCATTTCGTATTTCATTGCGTTCTGTCCTCCAGGTGCTTTATTGAAACGTTTTAGGTCGTGTACTCTTCTGCTCTGATGTTGTTGGCAGGAGATTTGTAGAAAACTGCTTGCTCAACACTTAACCTGAACTCTGTTGCTGGGATTTCTCGCTGGAAGGTGCGTCCTTAGGCAAAAACTGCTTTTCGTCAATTGATTCAAACGTTTGAGTAAAGGGAAGAATGTGAATCTTCCTCGGCTGAGGATTTTGCGCGATATGGTTGCCTCTTGTCAAGAAGTGTTTTGGGCAGGGAGACGACCTCGCTATCCCTGATAAAACCTTTTAGTAGATGCGGTCGTACCAATTTTCCATGTCCTGGACTTTCCCCAAAGTGTCATGTGCGACATGGCGTCACTGTAGCCAAATAACAGACTGCAGATTGACCTATGAGCATCTACTCTCTGAAATGGTCTGACAAAAGGATGGTGAAATGTCTGTCCATTAAATTCAGCTTTGGGGAGCCGAAGCTGAATTTGGAGCGTCGTTCTGAGCAATGCGCTGCAACTGGGTCAACGCTGCGATCTGACCGATCCGGGTGCAGTGGCTGGCTGTCGAATGGTCGTAATCAACCCCAGAGCGTAAGTATCTTACTCCGCATGGTCCTGCGGCTGCTTAAAAATGCAGAGAAATCAGTCGCGGTTATAGTTCAGCCTTTGGCTACCCCGCCAGATGACGATGCAAAAGATATTCAAACGCCAACAGGACCAGCGTAACGATGGAAAGCACGAACTGTAAGCGTTCAGAGCGCTTCTGTCTGGAGGAGAGGGGAACTCTGCGCCACTGTGCCGAGGGTCGTTCCCTTAGCCGTTTGATCTGCCACAACGCAAGAAGATTGATGATGGCGCCCACCAGCGCGATGACCATCATGGGTATGCGAATAGCATCGGCGTGGAATTTGAATACCGCTGGCCAGACACCGCCGGCCGCGGCGAGAGAACCAAGTCCAATGGCAACCCGGATGCCGTTTACCGCCAGAACAGCGGCGCATATATTCTGCAGCAGTGCAAAGCCAAAGCTCGACCAGTTGAGCGCTCGCAGGACTTTTCTGTTGTCGGCTGCAGGCGTGGAAAGACTCGATGAAACTTCAGTCTGATTCGAAGGCATGACGATAACTCCGGTGAAATAGCTTCAGGCGTGCGGAAGGTACTGCCTGCCTGTCGAAGCAGGAGAGCCGTCGAAGCACTGTTGCGGATTGCAGGGCCGGAAGAATGCAGTGATTCCATGGACCGATAGAAGAAGAATTGGAGTGTTGGCTGTCCTCAGGAGAGAAACCCCATATGCCACAAATTATTTTGCACCCCTTGTAACCCTGAGCCCTGCTTCAACTCTAAGATTACATCGGGCTGGAATATCCTGCAGTCCGCATCCTTAAGGAGGATTTTAATATGAAGAACTCCATGAAAGCTCTCATGGTCGGTGCCGCTATCTCTGGACTGTTTGTCGGGACCACACCATCCCTCCACGCATCCACACCTTCCAGCGCCAGTCCCGCCACCGCATCCGTCGGTCAGGCTGCTTATACCGCGTCTGCCGATCAAACAAAGGAAAAGCATGCCTGCAAAGGTCAGAACTCCTGTAAGGGCCAGGGCGCTGACGGAAAGAACTCCTGCAAGGGCAAAGGCAGCTGCGCAACAGACGGCTCCAAACCTGGCGGACACTAGCCACTATCCTGCAAATCAGTGGGGGATGGAGTTGCTGCGACTCCTCCCCTTTCCTATATCGATAATCGAGGGTGATTTTTGGTGCTGTCGGCTATCGCGGTCAGCAGCCTTATGAGAAGTGTTGCCTCACGTCAAGCCCATCCCAAAGACATAAAGTAACGTTGGCAGGTTCCATGGAAACATTGAAAAATTTCTATGAAAAATTCGAGCATTGGATGGCGTATGGCAAATCTCCTCTGCTGCTGATCGTCCGGCTTTACTGGGGAGGGCAGTTTGCGCAAACCGGCTGGGGCAAGCTGATGAGCCCGCCAGTAGGTTTTTTTACAAGCCTGAACATTCCTTTTCCCTCGTTTACCGCGCACTTCATTGCAGCACTGGAGTTTTTTGGAGGAATCCTGCTTATCCTTGGTTTGGGCTCCAGGCTGATCGGTCTTCTTCTTGCCTGCAATATGCTGGTCGCCTATATACTCGCCGACCGAGAGGCGTTGAAAGCAGTATTTTCGGACCCAGGCAAGTTCTATATCGCCGATCCATATACTTTCCTCGCGGCGTCTGTTCTCATCATGATCTTTGGGGCAGGCATATTTTCTATTGACCGTCTGTTCGCCGGCAAAAACGCACTCGAATAAAGCCGGACCTTCTCAGGCATACCGCAGGTTATGAGGCATGGAGATCGAATCAGAATCGGAAGCGCGTTTGATTGAACAGGTGATCGCCGGTGAGTCCCAGCTCTTTCATCAGCTGATTCGTCCCTATGAACGACGACTGTACCTCACGGCATTCTCCGTTCTTCGTAACGAGGCGGATGCCGAAGACGCTGTTCAGGAGGCAGTGCTCAAGGCATACATCAACCTGCATCAGTTTCGCGCAGACGCCAGGTTCAGCACCTGGCTCATCAGTATCACGCTGAATGAGGCGCGCTACCGCCTGAGAAAAGCAAAGGGCGTCTATTTCGAATCGCTGGATTCGCCGCCAGAGGAGCAGACATTCACTCCGGCAGTCTTAGTAGACTGGAGAGAGGTTCCCTCCGAAGCGCTGGATCGTCTGGAGGTGCGGCAAATGCTGGTCGATGCTGTAGCGGAACTGCCCGAGATCTATCGCGTCGTCTTCGCTGCCCGTGACCTCGAAGGCCTCGACGTGAATGAGACTGCTCAGGCGCTATCGCTGACAGTCTCTTCGGTAAAGGTGCGCCTTCATCGTGCGCGCATGATGCTGCAGAAAAGGCTTGCCCCCTTATTGAAGACGACTGTGCGCGCGCCACGGAGGTTCCCATGGTTTTAGACTGTGCCCACGTGTGGGAACAAATTTCGGAGTATCTTGACGACACTCTGGATGCCGCGGTTCGTGAGGAAGTGCAGCGCCATCTGGAGAGCTGCGAGATCTGCTCCGCCGTTTTGGATTCAGTACACAATATTCTGATCCTGACTGCGGATGATCGTGTCTTTCAATTGCCTGTGGGGTACAGCGCTCGCCTGCACGCCAGAATCGACGACTTTCTTAACCAACGCCCACTCGAACCTCCGCCTGAATCATCGAACAGCGGATGAAGCTGAGACTGGATTCGTCGTATCTGCACGCAATAACATCAGACAGGAACCGGATTCTACATGGCCGCCAATCGCTTCAATGGATTTACCGAATACGGTGTGGGCATTGGGCTACGCATCCCGCACTACCAGCACATTTTGTCGCAAAAGCCAGTTGTGGACTGGTTCGAGATCATCTCTGAAAACTACATGATCGATGGTGGCCGTCCCCTGCGCGTACTGGACCAGATTCTCGATCAGTACCGTGTCGTGCAGCATGGCGTCTCCATGTACTTTGGTTCGGCGCAGCCGCTGAATCGAGAACATCTCAGACGTCTGAAGACCCTGGTCAAACGCACCAAAACCCCGTGGCTCTCCGATCATCTCTGCTGGGGCAGCGTCGATGGGACCTACAGCCACGATCTCCTGCCCACTCCGTACACATTCGAAGCCGCGCGAATCACGGCAGAACGCATTCGCCACGCGCAGGACTTTTTAGAGGTCCCCATCGCCGTTGAAAACGTAAGCAGCTACGCGGAGTATCACGAATCCCAGATGACCGAGTGGGAGTTCCTCAACGAAGTGGTCGAGGCCGCCGACTGCGGCATTCTGCTTGATGTCAATAACATCTACGTTTCGTCGAAGAACCACAGTTTCGATCCCCTCGAGTATGTCAATGCCGTGCCTGCGGATCGCGTGGCGCAGATCCACATCGCCGGTCACTCTCACTTTGAAAAGTACATTCTGGATACACACGACCATGCCGTCATCGATCCTGTCTGGGAGCTATACGCCCGCGCCATTCATCGCTGCGGCCCCACGGCGACACTGCTGGAATGGGACGACAAAATTCCATCCTTCGACGAGGTTCATCACGAAGCTTTGAAGGCGAAACGCTTCCTGGCGGTCAGCGATCCTCTGGCTGTCTCTCGTGAGGAAGCTACTCGAACCAGTGAGGAGCGGGCCGCATCATGACCCTACTCGAACTACAACGAAGGATGGCAGCAGCAGTCATGCGGCCACTCACCGAAAACTACGGTATGAGTGAGGAGACCGTCGAGGGCAAATCGATGCGCATCGAAGCCGCGGATTTTATAAAGCCAAACGACAGGCTGACGTCATTCGAGCGGCTGGAGATCTACAACCGGCAGTATTGGTTTCGTCTGATGGCCTCGTTCAGCGAAGACTTCCCCGGCCTTTCCGCCATCGTGGGCGCAGAGAAGTTCGAAGCGTTGACGATCTCTTATCTGGTAGATAATCCATCGACCTCATTTACACTGCGCGACCTCGGATCGAGGCTGGAGCAATGGCTGCGCGCGCATCCGGATCTGCTCGGAAAGCGTCATGACCTTGCTTTGGATGTAGTGCGCATCGAGTGGGCGCACATCGAATCTCTCGACGGCGCCGACATGCCCCCGCTCAGGCTGAACGACATGGCCACGCTGAATGAAACATCTCGCTTCTCGCTGCAGCCACATCTTCGCCTGCTCGATCTGAAGTATCCCGCAGACAATTTCCTGGTGAAGATCCACAGCGGCCAGAGCGACTCCGGTGTTGCCAGCAACGCGGTAACGCAACGCGAGAGCTCCACGAACAAAACTCGTCTTCCAGCCGTTCGACCAAAGCCAATTCATCTCGCTGTTCACCGCTTCGATGAATCGGTATATTACAAACGAATCGACCGCGAAGCATATCTGCTGCTGCAAGCGATCAAGGAGGGTCATACTCTCGGCGACGCGCTCGAAGCAGCCTTTGCGAGCAGCGATATTCCGGAGAGCGAACGACCGTCACATATACAGGCGTGGTTCGCAAACTGGGCAGAATTAGGATGGTTATGCAGGGTCGACGACAAAACGTCTTCCATGTAGACAGCATGTACCAGCAAATCAGCGGATAGTCCGCCGAAACCTGCTGCTTCTTCCAATGAAGAATAGCTGCAACCAGGAAGAGACCTGACATCCTCTGCGTTGAGAAATAAAATCTAATGATGCACACTGCGCTTTA
>Ga0302220_10002525_pt1 | contig 13337 bp, 10 predicted proteins | sample II_Palsa_E1_3_FD_194572 | JGI IMG/M metagenome (GOLD analysis project Ga0302220, IMG submission 194572) | Peat permafrost microbial communities from Stordalen Mire near Abisko, Sweden - II_Palsa_E1_3 | ecosystem: Environmental > Terrestrial > Soil > Palsa > Peat permafrost | place: Sweden... | reverse complement strand
GCGTGACGATCAGGTCGGCGCTCTGGGCTGTGATCATGTCCTGGTAGAGCTCGATCGCATGACCGATACCGCCATCGGAAAATTTCAGGTCCTGGGGCACGTTGCCCTGCAGCAGCCTCACCGACAGGGGCGCACCGCTGGCCTGGGTCCACGCGATGTGCGTCAATGCCGGACCGCCCATTAGCAGCACCGCCGCCACGGCGAGCGGCGCAACCGCGCCAGCGACGCATCGGCGTCGCGCCTGGTACAGCGCCTGAGCGAGCAGGGCTCCCGTGAACGCGACCAGCCAGCCCACGCCATACACGCCGACGACCGCCGCGTAGCCGGCGAACGGACCATCCACCTGCGGATAACCGGTCGCCAACCAGGGAAAGCCGGTGAACACGGTGCCGCGCAGCCAATTGGCAAGCGCCCAGGCGCTCGCCAGCATGAGGCTCGCGCGCCAAGTGCCGAGCGTCGCGTTGGCGGCCCACGCCTCATGCTCGCCGGCCGCGACCGGTACTGCGGGCGAGGCGGCGTGGAGGGCGGCCGGGGTGGCGACGACATGACTGGCTGCATAGGTTGCGGCGTAGCCTGTCGCGGCTGAGCCCGTGGCGCCAATACGCGCGCTGTGCCACCACAAGGCGCCGGCCAGTGCCGAATACAGTGCCATACCGAACGCCAACAGCGCCGCGGCCGTACGCGCCAATAGCGGCGACATGCCGCCGAAGTCGTGCATGCTGACGTAGACCCACCATACGCCCGTGACGAAATTACCGAAACCGAAACAGCCGGCCAGCAGCGCGGCACTGCGCGCACTGGTGCTGCGACCGAGCAGTAACGCGAATAGGGCGATGAGCGGCAACTCCAGCCAACCGCCGTGCGGGGTCGGTGCGAATGCCAGTGTGTTGCACACGCCCAGCGCGAGGGCCAGCGGAACCATGATGCGCGCCATGCGGTACGCGCGGGGTGGGGCCGAGACGTTGACGGGGCGCGCGGAGAAATTGGCCATCTGGGTTGAGGGAGAACTCGATAAGTAAGACGGATAAATACGGCGGCTAAACAAGGCGGATTTGGGGGCGAGGCGGCGCCTGCCCCGCCAGTCTAACGTTCGGCTGCTTGCGTAGCCGCCTGATTCTGGTGAGCGTCGCGGCGCACCAGCAGCACGTGAATCTGACGTGCATCGCCGCGCAAAATCTCGAACACGAGATCGTCGATGCGGACTTTTTCACCACGATGCGGGACGCGGCCGAAACGGTGCGTAATCAGTCCGCCTATCGTGTCGACTTCGTCGTCGCTATAGTGAGTGCCGAAGACTTCGTTGAACTGCTCGATCTCGGTGAGCGCACGCACGCGATGGCGTCCATCGGCCGACGCAAGGATATTGCCTTCCTCCTCGTCGAAGTCGTATTCGTCCTCGATATCGCCGACAATCTGCTCGAGGACATCCTCGATCGTGATCAGGCCCGCGACGCCGCCGTATTCGTCCACGACGATGGCGATGTGATTACGGTTGACGCGGAAATCGTGCAGCAGCACGTTCAATCGTTTCGATTCCGGAATAAACACGACAGGTCGCAGCATGCCGCGTACGTCAAATTCGTCTTGCGCGTAGAACCGCAGCAGGTCCTTGGCCAGCAGGATACCGATCACGTTATCGCGGTTGCTTTCGAACACCGGATAACGCGAGTGGGCCTTTTCCAGCACGTAGGGAATAAATTCTTCGGGGCTCTCTGCGATATTGATCGCATCCATTTGGGCGCGAGGAATCATGATGTCGCGCGCGCAAAGTTCGGCGACCTGAAATACGCCTTCGATCATCGACAGCGAATCGGCGTCGATCAGATTGCGCTCGTGCGCATCCTGCAAAATTTCCAGCAACTCACCGCGGGTTTCGGGTTCCGGCGAAATGAGATCGGTCAGGCGCTCCAGCAACGAGCGCGGTTTGTCGTGAGATTTGATAGCGGTCTTTCGACTGGGATATGGGTCGTTCATGTCGGTGCGCCCGCCAAAACCGGCGCGAAATTACAGAGCGCTTAGGATACACCAAGACCAAAATACTTTCGGTGACAGCGCCCACAGACCCGCTCGATTAGCCCTCCCCATGCAAAAACTGGCGCAGGCACGCTATCATCCGGCATTCGAAAGGGAGAGTTATGTCAGACGAATTTGAGGTTCATGGCCCGCACGATCATGCACTCGACCACGCGGCCGAACATGGTCGCGGCGATTCGTTCGCGAGCCGCGTTGCGGTTACGGCCGCGGTGCTGGCGACGGTCGGCGCGATTTTTTCCTACCAGAGCGGCAATACCGAAAACCAGGCCTTGATCTACAAAAACGAGGCGGCGATCCGTAAAACCGACGCGGCAAACCAATGGGCGTACTACCAGGCGAAGGGTCAGAAGCAGAATTTGGCCGAACTGGGCGCAGCGCTTTCGACCAGCGACCCTGCGAGCGCGGCCCGCTTTGCCGCGGAAGCCGCGCGCTACAAACAGGAAAAAGAGCCCATTCGTGTCAAGGCCGAAGGGCTCGAGCAGCAGGTGGAGGAGGCAGACAAGCAAAGCGAGGCGCAGGTGCATCAGCATCATCGCTGGGCGCAGGCCACCACCCTGATTCAAGTGGCAATCGCTTTGTCGGCGATCACCTTGCTCGCGCGCAGCCGCTGGCTGTTCGTTGGGGCGCTCGGGATGGCGTTGGCCGGCGTGGCCACCGCGGTACTGGCGGCCATGCATATCTGAGCTCAACCGCAACGTTTGAGCAAACTCTCCAGCGCGAGATCCACGATGCCGTGCTCGCGCAAGGCGTGGACGGTGCGCGAGACGTAATCGTGGGTCGTGCCGTAACGTCCGCTGGCGCGCTCGAACACGGTCCGCAAGACGGCGTCCGGGAGCCGGCCGGCATACGTCGGAATACCGCGCCGCATCACGAAACTCAACGCCTGTATGCGTCGGCCGTCGGCGAGCGTGCAATGCAGCCAACTGGGCTGGTACGAACCCATCGGCATTTCGCGCAACCAAAGGGTGCGTAGCGCTTCGTCGAGCTGCGTCGGGTCGATCCGAAAGACCAGCCCCTTGCACGAGCCGCCGCGATCGAGCGCCAGCACCAGTCCCGGCGTTTGCGGCGTGCCGCGATTCACCCGCGACCATAGGTAGAGGCCGCGATGATAGCCTTGCACCCGCGCGCGCGCAGTTTCCAGCGTGGGCAAATCGGGACGCCAGATCAGCGAACCGTAGGCGAATATCCAGAACTCATCGCCCGTCGCTCGCATCGCCAGCGTCTTTTTTAGCGACAGCTCCAGCTCCGCATCGCTTAAGTAGCGCGCTTCACCCAACGCAGGCGGATAGGCGATCAACAGACCGCCGTCGCCAGGCACTTCGGGTTTCGATTCAAGCGTCATTTACAGATACGGGTTGGGAAATCCAAGTCGGTCCAGCAATTCGATTTCGATCGCTTCCATTTCCTGCGCGTCGTCTTCGTCTTCGTGATCATAGCCCTGGGCGTGCAAGACGCCATGCACAATCAAGTGAGCATAGTGGGCAACCAGCGGTTTGTTCTGCTCGCCGGCTTCCTGCTCCACCACGGGGCAGCACAGCACGATGTCGCCCGAGACTGGATCGGTTTCGTCCTGCGCATAAGCGAAGGTCAGCACGTTCGTCGGGTAGTCGCGGTCACGATAAGTGCGGTTCAGCGTGCGGCCTTCCTCGGTGTCGACAAAGCGCAGCGTGAGCTCGGCATCCGCGAACAAGGTCGCCTTGACCCAGCGCAGCAACGCGGCGCGCGGTAATTGCGCACGGTGCTCGGGGTACTCGCGGGCGGCGAACTGCACGCTCAGTTTCAGGCGCGGCGCGGCAGGCTTCGGTGTGCTCATGGTTGGGTCTTTTAGCGGCTGCCGGGGTCGCGCCGGCTACTGTGCGCATCGTAGGCATCGACGATACGTGCCACCAGGGGATGACGTACCACGTCCACGCTGCTAAAGCGGGTGACCGCAATGCCGCGTACGTCGGCCAAGACTTCCTGCGCGTCGATCAAGCCGCTCTTGTTGCCGCGCGGCAGATCGACCTGGGTCGTGTCGCCCGTGATCACCGCTTTCGAGCCGAAGCCGATACGCGTCAGGAACATCTTCATCTGTTCGGGCGTGGTGTTTTGTGCCTCGTCCAGAATGACGAAGGCGTGGTTCAAGGTTCGTCCGCGCATGTAGGCGAGCGGCGCCACTTCGATCATCTGCCGCTCGAACATCTTCACCGTCTTGTCGAAGCCGAGCAACTCGTAGAGCGCGTCGTACAACGGCCGCAGATACGGATCGATCTTCTGCGCCAGATCGCCGGGCAGGAAACCGAGCCGCTCGCCGGCTTCGACGGCGGGTCGGGTCAGCACAATGCGCTTGACCTGGTCGCGTTCCAGCGCATCGACGGCGCAGGCCACGGCCAGGTAGGTCTTACCGGTGCCGGCCGGCCCGATGCCGAAGGTGATGTCGTGCGCCAGGATATCCTTGATGTATTCGCGCTGGGTCGGCGTGCGTCCGCGCAGATTGCTTTTGCGCGTGTAGAGCTCGGGTGCATTTTCATCTTCATCGGGGTCGGCACTGCCAAAGCCAAACTCGTCGTCGTCGCGCAAAGCGACGCGCGTCACGCCTTCGCCCGCTACAACAGACAGGTGGGCGCCGCTTGCGCGGCGCGCCTCGACCAGCCCGAGCTGGATATCGTCGACGGACAGCGGCGTGCGAGCCCGTTTATAGAATTTCTCGAGCGCCGCGATGGCCAGCACCGCGCCGTTGCCCTTCGCCAGGATCTTGTAGTTGCGCCGCGTCAGCGTAACGTCGAGCGCCTGTTCGATTTGCCGCAGATTCTCATCGAGCGGCCCGCACAGATTTGAAAGCCGGGCGTTATCGTGCTGGGCGGCGTTGAATTCAAGTTTGGGCGAACTTTTCAAGGGGCGGGTTCCGTGGCTCGGCGGGTAGTGGATTAGAGGGAGTGCGCTTGCCGGGGCGGGATCTGCAGCGACGGCGACGGGTTTGACGCTAACGCGCCTGCTATGCTCGATATCGGCACGGGCGACAGCTCCGCCAACTCGGATTCGGCCATCACCAGCTCGCCGCGCAGCGAATGCGGATAGGCATGGTTCACCCGCACATCGATCATCTGCCCGGTAAGCCGTGCGTGCGCACGCAGGGGCGCGGCGAAATTGACTACGCGATTGTTGTCGGTGCGCCCGCACAGCTCGGACGGGTCCTTACGGGAAGGGCCTTCCACCAGCACGCGCTGGACGCTGCCTATCATCGCAACGCTGATACGGTGGGCATTCGCGTCGATGGTCGATTGCAGCAATTGCAAGCGCGCCAGTTTGACCTCGCGCGGCGTTTCGTCGGGCAGGTTGGCGGCCGGCGTGCCGGGACGGGGACTGTAGATGAACGAGAAGCTCGCGTCGTAGCTCATCTCTTCGACGAGCGCCATCAGCTTGGCAAAATCGTCTTCCGTTTCGCCCGGGAAGCCAACGATAAAATCGGTCGACAGCGACAGATCGGGGCGAATCGCACGCAGGCGCCGCACGATCGATTTGTACTCGAGGATCGAGTAGCCGCGTTTCATCGCCATCAGGACGCGATCCGAGCCGTGTTGCACTGGCAGGTGCAAATGGCTGACCAGCTTGGGGATGCGCGCGTAGGCGTCGATCAGGCGCTGGGTGAATTCTTTCGGATGCGAGGTGGTATAGCGGATCCGTTCGATGCCGGGGATCTCCGCGACATACTCGATCAGCGTTGCAAAATCGGCCGGCTCGGCGCTATCGGCCACGAGACCGCGGTAGGCGTTCACGTTCTGGCCCAGCAGCGTCACTTCACGCACGCCCTGGTCGGCCAGGCCGGCAATTTCGGTCAGCACATCGTCGAGCGGGCGCGAAACCTCGTCGCCGCGCGTGTAGGGCACCACGCAATAGCTGCAGTACTTGCTGCAGCCTTCCATGATGGACACGAACGCGCTGGGGCCGTCGACTTTGGCCGGCGGAAGATGATCGAATTTCTCGATTTCCGGAAACGAGATGTCGACCTGCGAAACACCGCTTGCGCGGCGTGCATCTATCATCGCGGGCAAGCGATGGAGCGTTTGCGGGCCGAATACCAGGTCGACATACGGCGCGCGCGCAACGATGGCGGCGCCTTCCTGGCTGGCCACGCAACCGCCCACGCCGATGATCAGGTTCGGGTTGGCCTCTTTCAGCGCCTTCACGCGGCCTAGATCGGAGAACACTTTCTCCTGGGCTTTTTCACGTACCGAACAGGTATTGAACAGGATCACATCCGCATCATCGGGCGTGTCGGTTTTGATGAGACCTTCTGCTGCGCCAAGCACGTCGACCATTTTGTCGGAATCGTACTCGTTCATCTGGCAGCCAAACGTTTTGACGTAGACTTTCTTGACCATGGGTTCGCCGTTCACAGTGGTTGACCTGGGGGCGGTGAAACGGCGCCGGGCGGCGCTGCTTCAGTGCATTCTTACCGTGCTGTGGATGCGGCCTTTGCTCATCTGCGTAGGCTCATATGAGTACGCTTACAGCAGAGTCGCAATCCGGCACGGTAACCCGTCGGGATAATCCTCCGGGGGAATCCATAATTATACCGGCATGTGGCGCGACCTGCGGCAGTTAGCCGAGCGGGTCGTCGGCCCAGGCTTTGGCCGCTTTTACCGCACGCCGCCAGCCGCGCAGTTGTCGCTCGACCGTGTCGGCATCGAGACCGGGCTCGAAGCGATGTTCGATTTGCCACTGTTGCTGGATTTGCGGGATGCCGGACCAATAGCCGACCGCCAGCCCGGCCAGGTAGGCGGCTCCGAGTGCGGTCGTTTCGGTCACGCGCGGTCGAATCACGCTTAAGCCCAGCAGATCGGCCTGGGCTTGCATCAACAGGTCGTTGGCGGTGGCGCCGCCATCGACGCGCAATTCACCGATATGCAGATTCGCATCGGCCTGCATCGCCTGCAGCACGTCGATCGACTGATACGCGATGCTATCGAGCGCGGCGCGTGCGAGATGCGCGGCGCTGGTGCCACGGCTCACACCGAACAAGGTGCCGCGCGCGCGCGCGTTCCAATGCGGCGCGCCGAGTCCGGCAAAGGCCGGCACGAGGAAAACGCCGTCGCTATCGGGCACACTGCGCGCCAGCGCTTCGACTTCGCTCGCGTGCTTGATGATGCCCAGCCCATCGCGTAGCCATTGGACCACCGCGCCCGCGATGAAAATACTGCCTTCCAGCGCGTAATTCACTTCCCCGCCGATCTGCCAGGCGATCGTGGTGATCAAATTCTGGCTCGATTCAATCGGCTTGGCCCCCGTGTTCATGACCAGGAAGCAGCCGGTGCCGTAGGTGTTCTTGACCATGCCGGGCTGCGTGCACATTTGCCCGAAGAGCGCCGCGTGCTGGTCGCCGGCAATGCCTGCGAGCGGCACGGGCGTTGGGAAAACCGAGGTGTCGGTGCGGCCATAAAGCTCCGAAGAACTGCGCACTTGCGGCAGCATGCTGGGCTCGATTTCGAACAGTTCGAGCAGTTCTTCGTCCCATTGCAGCGTATGAATGTTGAAGAGCATCGTGCGTGCCGCGTTGGTCACATCGGTCACATGGAGCGCGCCACGTGTGAAGTTCCATACGAGCCAGCTGTCTACGGTACCGAACGCGAGCTGGCCCTGTCGGGCGCGTTCGCGTGCGCCCGGCACATGATCAAGAATCCAACGGATTTTGGTGGCGGAGAAGTACGAGTCGATCGGCAGCCCGGTCTTGGCGCGCACGGTCGCCGCGCAACCGCGTTCGCGCAAGGCGTCGCAATAATCGTGAGTGCGGCGGTCTTGCCAGACGATTGCGTTGTAGACCGGTTTGCCGGTGGCGCGGTCCCACACGACGGTGGTTTCGCGTTGATTGGTGATGCCGATTGCCGCGAGCGCATCGCTGCGCACGCCGGCGCGCGTGAGGGCTTCGGTGGCGACGCCCGCTTGTGTCGACCAGATTTCATTGGGATCGTGTTCGACCCAGCCTGGCTGCGGGTAAATCTGATGGAATTCCTTTTGCGCGGTCGAGACGATCGCACCCGCCGAATCGAACAACAACGCGCGCGAACTGGTGGTGCCTTGGTCCAGCGCCAGGATATAGGTTTGCGGCATGCGGCGTCTCCGTTCTACGCGGTCTTGGTCAGGGCGCGGTCGCTTCCCAGTATGCCGCCGTTGCCGGCGTAATTGGGAGATTGCGCTGCAGCCATTGCGTTAGGCGCCCGACAGCCTCGGCGTCGGCATGCAGGCCGAGTTTGGTGCGTCGCCACAGGATATCGTCGGCCGTGCAGGCCCATTCCTGTGCGATCAGCATGCGCGCCTCGACCTCATGGAGTCCAGGGGTCAGCTCGTCGCCCAGCGCCGCGATGCTGTCGAGTTGCCCCAGCATGAGCTGCGCGCGGCTGCCATACGCGCGTGCATAGCGGTGCGCCAGCGGCGCCGGTAGCCAAGGGTAGCGGCCCCGCAGCGCAGCCTCGAACGCGGCGAAGTTGCCTGCGGGCAGATCGCCGCCAGGCAGCGGTGCGGCCGCGGTCCAATCGGGCATAGAGATACCCAGCGGTGCTGCCAGCGTGTCGAGCGCCTCCTCTGCCAGCAAGCGGAAGGTGGTGATTTTACCGCCGAACACCGACAGCAGTGGCGCTCCAGGCTCGGCCAGATCGAGGTCGAGGCGATAGTCGCGGGTGACCGCCGAAGGGTTATTGGCGTGCTCGTCTTCGAGCAGCGGGCGCACGCCGGCGAAATGCCAGACTACGTCGGCCGGCGCGATTTGCCGGACAAAATAGTGATTGACTGCGCCGCATAGATACTCGATCTCCGCGGCGGAAATCTCGACTTGCGCGGGATCGTCGGTAAATTCGACATCGGTCGTGCCGATCAGCGTGAATTCGTTTTCGTAGGGAATGGCGAATACGATGCGCTGATCGGGGTTCTGAAAAATATAGGCGTGGTCGTGATCGAACAGGCGGCGCGTCACAATGTGGCTGCCTTTGACGAGCCGTACTTGATGACGTGCCGGTTGGCCCAGCGCGCCCTGCAGCAGCGTGCCCGCCCAGGGACCCGCGGCATTGACGAGTGCGCGGGTATTGACGGTGCGAGGCGCCGTGCCCGCATCGCGCGGCGTCAGTTCGACTTGCCAGCCGGCGCTGGAGCGCTGTGCGCGGCTCACGCGGGTGCGGGTCAGGATGGTCGCGCCGCGTGCCTGCGCGTCAAGCGCGTTGAGCACGACCAGGCGTGCGTCGTCGACCCAGCCGTCCGAGTAGATAAAACCGCGCTTGAGCGATTCGACCAAGGGGGTGCCCGCTACGTGGGCACGTAGATTGACGCTGCGCGAGCCGGGCAGCGTTTCGCGGCGGCTAAGGTGATCGTAAAGAAACAAGCCCAACCGTATCATCCAGGCCGGACGCAGGTTCGGCATGTGGGGCATCACGAAGCGCAGCGGCCAAATAATGTGCGGCGCGAGTTTGAGCAAAACCTCGCGCTCCTTGAGCGCTTTGCGCACCAGAGCGAACTCGCGGTATTCGAGGTAACGCAGGCCGCCATGAATCAGCTTGGTGCTGCGCGACGACGTATGCGAGGCGAGATCGTCCTGTTCGCACAGCAGGACCCGCAGGCCGCGCCCGGCAGCGTCCCGTGCAATACCGGCGCCGTTGACGCCGCCGCCTACCACCAATACGTCGTAATCGTGCTGTTGGGCCACCTGACTCGCTCCTGGGGTTCGATTGTCGGGGTTGGATTGTAGGGTTCGATTGTTACGGCGCGAGCGCCAATGTACGCGAGATTGGTTCGCGCGCGCGACCACTAGAGGAAATCATCGATTGATTAAATAAATAAATTTGTGTTTGCCGGCAAATCGCGTTGGAATACAGGGTTGGCAGTTCCATACGACCCTCTCCAAGAGCATAGCGATGACACGATTCGATTGGCAAAACCCCTATCCGACCATGCGCACGCCGGTATTTGCGCGCAACATCGTCTCGACTTCCCACCCGTTGGCGGCACAGGCCGGCTTGCGGATGATGTGGCAGGGCGGCAATGCGGTCGACGCCGCGATCGCAGCGGCGGCGGTGCTCACGCTGGTCGAGCCGGTGTCGTGCGGACTCGGCGGCGACGCGTTCGCGCTGGTGTGGTCCGGCGGCAAGTTGCATGGTCTGAATTCATCCGGCGTGGCGCCCCAAGCGTGGAACGTCGACTACTTCAAACAAAAATACGGCGAAACGCAAGGCATCGCAAACCACCCGGTGCGGGGTTGGGATGCGGCGACCGTGCCGGGCGTGGTCGCCGGCTGGGAAGCGCTGCACGGCAAATTCGGCAAGCTGCCGTTTGCCGATCTGCTCGCCCCGGCCATCGAAATTGCCGAACGCGGCCACGCGGTGGCAAATATCGTCGCGCGCAAGTGGGCCGCCGCGATCCCCGAATTGCACGCTATGCCCGGCTACGCCCAGACCTTCATGCCGCGCGGACGCGCGCCTGAAACCGGCGAAAAAATCGTCTACCCGGGCCACGCGAAAACGTTGCGCAGACTGGCTGAAAAAGGCCCGCGCGATTTTTACGAGGGCGAAACCGCCGAGCGTATCGCCGCGTTCAGCCGCGAATGCGGCGGCTCGATGACCACGTCCGATCTGCGCAACTACAAGGCTGACTGGGTCGAGCCGATCGGCAAATCATATCGCGGCCACACGGTCCATGAAATTCCGCCGAATGGCCAGGGCATCGCGGCCTTGATCGCGCTCGGTATCCTGGAGAAATTCGACGTGGCGTCGCTGCCGGTCGACGGCATCGAGTCGCAGCATCTGCAAATCGAAGCGATGAAGTTGGCGTTTGCCGACGTCTACCGTTACGTGGCCGATCCGCGTTCGATGGAAGTCACCCCTGAGCAGATGTTGGACGATGCTTATTTGAGCTCGCGCGCCAAGTTGATCGACCGCACGCGCGCGACACAATTCGATTTCGGCATGCCGCAAGCAGGCGGTACGATTTACCTGTCCGCGAGCGACGATAGCGGCATGATGGTCAGCTTTATCCAGTCGAACTACATGGGCTTCGGCTCCGGCATCGTGGTGCCGGACACCGGCGTCTCAATGCAGAACCGTGGTTTCGGTTTTTCGATGGATCCGAAATCGCCCAATGTGGTCGCCGGTGGCAAGCGGCCGTTCCACACCATTATCCCGGCCTTCCTGACCAAGGAGGTCGATGGCGTGCAGCAAGCCGTGATGAGTTTCGGCGTGATGGGCGGCGACATGCAGCCGCAAGGCCATTTGCAGACCATCGTGCGCATGCTCGACTACGGCCAGCAACCGCAAGCCGCATGCGATGCGCCGCGTTGGAAGGTCAACGTCGACTTTTCCGTGGCGGTCGAACCGACGATGGATCCGGGCGTGACGCAGGCACTGCAAGCACGCGGCCATGTGCTTGAAACGATCAAGGATTCGTATATGGATTTCGGTTCGGGCCAGTTCATCTGGAAGCTGGACGAAAGCGATCCGGACCGTGGTTATGTGGCCGCCAGCGATAGCCGTCGCGACGGCTTGGCAGCCGGCTTCTAAATTCGGCTTCTAAGTTCGATTTCTGAATTCCATTTCAGAAATCAACGGCTCGATCCCGTTGCCCGGTTTGATTGCCGGTTTTATTCGGTAGCCGCGTCGACGCATTTCGCCCTAGGCGTATTGACAGCAGCACTAGCGGCACAAAGCCCATTCACATTCGTGAATGGGCTTTTTTTTTGTCGTGCGCCGTCGCCGGTGTTCTGCGGCGAGGCGCGCGGTGCCAGCCCCTGGCAAACGGCTTGTTTGCGGGCCAGAAGGAACCGAACAATCGCTGCCCGGTCTATCATGTTGAAACAAGGTCCGGGCAATGCCCGATAGTAATGGGTCTCATTTTAAGATAGCGGCGCGGTCGTCCAGCTCCGCCTTCTGATTAAAACTGCCAAGGTAGCAGGAGGGTCGCTCGGTTTTCCCGCCTCTGCAACTGGCGAAATGGATTCGAATGAATGGATGGCGAACCACATGGCTAGCAACGACACGTACCAATTGCCCTGGCGATTCGAGGATATCGATTTCAATCTGATTGACCGGGCTCAGATTGCCGATCGCGAAGATCTCTATTTTTTGTTATGCGCGTCGTCGTTTATCGAAAGCGGCTCCGATCTTTACACGCGTAATCTTGCAGAGTATTTCGCCGAAAACGAGGAAGTCACGCACTGGCTCAACACTCACTGGGAAGTCGAGGAAATGCAGCATGGCCGGGCGCTCAGGGCGTACATCCATGCCGTGTGGCCGCAGTTCGACTGGGAGCGGGCGTTTGGCCACTTCTTCGCGGAATATTCGCAAAGCTGCACCGTAGAAGAATTCGAAAAGACACGCGCACTCGAAATGGCTGCCCGCTGCGTCGTGGAGACGGGTACTGCAACGCTGTATCGAGCCATTCACGAGTGTACCGATGAGCCGGTATTAAAGGCACTCACAGAGCACATTCGCACCGATGAAGTGCGGCACTACAAGCATTTTTTCAAATTCTTCAAGCTCTATAACGGCATTGAGGGTAACGGGCGGTTGGCGGTGCTCGGCGCGCTGGTGAGGCGGCTGATTGAAATCAAGAACGATGATTCCGAGATTGCCTTGCGTCACGTCTATCGCGAGATTTATCCCGACGCGCTTGAGGATAAGGCGCGGCTGCGTGAGATTAGCGGGCGCGTCCAGCGTATGGTGCGACGGAATCTGTCGGCCGACATGTGCATCAAGATGCTGCTCAAGCCGCTCGAGCTGCCGCCACGGATCCAGCCCGGGTTTCAGTACCCGCTCACCAAGCTGACGCAGCACGTGCTGTTTCGTTAGCAAGCTCAGGCATACTGCGTGGCGCGTCTCTCGGTCAACCGACCGTCGGGCGCTGCTTCCCATTACATCCGCATTACACCCGCAGAATGACACTCGATGAGCGACACGCACAATTCAACGCTATTTAAAGACCGCTCGCCGTTGCTTCCCGACGCGATCTACGCGCAGTTCAATGGCGCTTGCCTTGAGACGCCCGCCGGAGATGCGTTTTCGCTAGTGACCGTCGACGAGGCAGGCCGGCCCCATACGTCGTTGTTGAGCGCTGGTGAATTGTGGGCGCCCGACGCAAGCAGCCTGCGCATTGCATTGTGGCCATCCGCGCGAGCTGTGGCTCATCTCACTCGTTCGCATCGTGCGGCGTTGAGCGGGGTCTATGAGGACACCTTCTTCCAGATTCAACTGGACCACGTCGACGTGCTGGGAACGGCGCAAGGGCTGCAGTGTTTCACTGCACAGGTGGAATACGTTGAAACGCAACGGGTGGCGTACGCTAGATTGCAA
>Ga0302220_10002521_pt1 | contig 13362 bp, 10 predicted proteins | sample II_Palsa_E1_3_FD_194572 | JGI IMG/M metagenome (GOLD analysis project Ga0302220, IMG submission 194572) | Peat permafrost microbial communities from Stordalen Mire near Abisko, Sweden - II_Palsa_E1_3 | ecosystem: Environmental > Terrestrial > Soil > Palsa > Peat permafrost | place: Sweden... | reverse complement strand
CAACTGCCATGGCAGCTTCGGGCGTGAGAGCTGTCCTTGGCAAAAGCTTTGCGCGCATCTTCGCCCGCAACTGTGTCAACGCTGGAATGCCTGCTTATCGAAATGCCAATGCGGTTCTCGCGGTGAGACAAGGGGACGACATCGAGATTGACATCGCAACTGGGCTTGTAACAGTCAGCGGCCAAGCCTTTCCGTCGGAGCAAATGCAACCACTTCCAAAGGAAATTCTCGCCGCCGGTGGGATCGTGCCTTGGGTCAAGAAAAAGCTAGACAAGGAGTAAACACGCCCGACGACGCTTACGCCCGACAGCTCCAGCTAACCTCGTAAAGCCTCGTTGCGCGGCAATCGCCTCCAGAGCAGCAAGTAGCCGAACGCAGAGACTGTTAATCTTTGGCGAATGGTTATTCCGCAATTCATACGCCCATAATCGCTGATCGCATCAATCCGTAGCGGATGGTTGCCCCATTTTGGCTTAGTTGCTGAAAACCCGACGAAACTCGCTAGGACTTATCCCCACGTGCTTTCGAAATGCCCCCGAGAAGTGCTGTGCATGGCTGAATCCGCAGCTAAGCGCAATCTCAGTTATCGGCATGTTAGTTGAACCCAACAGTTTTTTAGCCTCTTGAAATCTGAGATTCAACACGAACTGCATTGGTGTCTCGTTAAAGGTCTCACCGAAGGCCCGTATAAAGTGTCGCGGACTAAATCCGATTGCTTTCGCCAATTCGGAGACTAATATTTTGTCTGCGAGGTGCGCGTGCACATATTCCTCGGTACGTCGGGTGTTGGCGCCAGTAAGGCCTCCCTGAAACCTTTTTGGGGTACTAGCTTGGCTTCGGCTGAAAAACGCGAGGGTCTGAACCACCAGGCTTTCTGACGTTAATTCGAATAGATCGTCTGGCGCGATTGCTTCGCGTGCGAACAACGAGAGTGAGCGCTTTAAATCGTCGTCTACAACCCCGAGCCGAGGTTCATCCAAACATCGGAACAAACGCTCGGTGCGCTCTGTCTTCTTGAAGAAAACGACTGTGTAGTCTGCGTCTCCTTGAAGCTCGAACTCGGCTGATACGGCGGTGAACGCTGGTATTAACAATGCACCTGGAGAGGCTGGCTTGTTAGAGCGAGCTTCGACACCATCTACATTCAGGCGATACCTCTTTACCCCACTGCTGAGCCACAACAGCATTGGCAAAGGCTGCTCATACCGCCATTCAAAAGGTATGTCCGAACGCCGACGGACGACCTCGATTTGACAGCTCTGGGCATCTTTCACCACCCGGGAAAGTTGCGTCCCACCAACGGTATGGCGGGAAATAAGCCTCCGGTCATCCTGATGCATAAATTACACCCCAATATCGCTGATAACTGCTTACAACGGTCGAAAAATACCGACACCGCGCGGCTCGACCTGCTAAGAACTCGGCATGAGATACCTTTCGAACCTCGATTTACTGTGTGACGTTTGACCAGCCATTTGGTTCATTCCGCTCGGAACAACGTTTCGGGCGTCTTCGGTTAAGGCCGATCAAAGGTCTATTTTGGAGCTCCCTCGGTCAGCGCGATCGCTATTTGCAATAACCGCCGAAAGTACTCCAACTAAGGCGATCGGGCGGCGACGAAATGCACCTTTGATCGGCGTTGGTCGCTCGGCGATGCCAGCCTCGACTAGTGTAGCGATCTAGGATAGAGAAAGTCCGTTCTTCCGATCTCTTTACTCACCGCTCTCTCGTCACCGAGATAGGGCAGTTGACGGCAGTATCAGCTTCGATGATCGCTTTCGCGTCAATGGCTCCGCTTAGACGACGACTATGAAACGCAAGGCGAGTCGCGCCTCCGATTAACAGCGCCCTTCAACATCGGTGCGCCTCTTAGATTTCGGAGGGCGTTGCATACAAATGGTCAATCGATTACAACCTGCGTTGATTTAGTGAAAAACCCAATAAAATTGGTCAATTTTTGATCTGGGTACACCGTTGATAAAAAATCTCTCAATTCCACATAATCACGACATAGTCCGTTCGCCGAATGGTCGAGGGTGCTCCTTAACGCGGGTCGCGCCGTCTCGCTTGTTGACCGGCTAGTACACCATGCTGAAGTCGCCGTGATAGAAGATGAATCCAATCAGGTGACGCGGCACGCGAACCCGCCGACCAACACACGAGAAGAGGCCGCGCAGTTCAAGCCGAGAAGAAAAAATCATGACGCGCCTTTACCCTACCTTCCGGGGCCGTGCATAGGCTCGACTTTCTGATCCGCGACAACGGGTCCGCTGATCAGCCGCTAGCCGTCATCGAGTTTCTCGCCGATCTCCAAAAGCGAATCTGCATGAGTTACCAATTCGCCTTGCACGAACTGCAGCATGAACAACGGGCTGCCCCCGTGAACGCTCACCTAAACGATGTAGACGATTGTGTCTAAGCGACCATCCGTTGATGACAGCCGTGGCCGCTGCCGGTTCAGCCTCTGTCGCCGTTTCGCCGCGCTTTTATTCACCGCGGACAGGCGGCACAGTGCGCGGTGCTCGCTCCCATTCTCGGACGGGGCCGATGACAGTCGTGCACGATCAAAGAACTGTTTTTTTGAGTCAAGTGTCGTCCAGCCCGCGCGTCGGAAAATGGCACACCATTGAATGAAAAGGAGATGAACGTGGTGAACACAGAGAAGGGACGCGTCGTGCTAGTCACGGGTGCAAGTCGCGGTATCGGAAAGGGCATTGTTTCTGGCTTCGCGAAACGGGGGGCAAGCGTCGCCATGGTCGTGCGCAACGCTGACGCGGCACGCGACTTTGCAATGGAACTCAGCGATGCTGGTTCAACGGTTGCAGTGTTTGCGGGTGACGTCACGGACCGCGAATCGATGGACCAGGTGTCAACTAAAGTCGTCGAACGGTTCGGTGGCATTGATGTGGTCTGCGCGAACGCGGGGATCTTTCCGAGCGCACGGCTGGACGCGATGACAGGCGATGCATGGGATGAAGTGCTCCGCGTCAATGCACGTGGCACGTTGTTTACGGTACAGGCTGCGCTGCCATTCCTCCGGAAGAGCGCTGCAGGCCGGATCGTCATCACGTCGTCGATTACCGGTCCGGTCACGGGCTATGCAGGATGGTCACACTACGCGGCGAGCAAGGCCGCCCAACTCGGTTTTATGCGCTCGGCAGCGCTTGAGCTCGCGCACGACCGGATCACGATCAATGCGGTACTGCCCGGCAACATTCATACGGAAGGACTCGTGGATATAGGCGACGACTATCTGCGCAAAATGGAGGCTTCGATCCCACTCGGCCATCTGGGCGACGTCGCCGACGTCGCGTCTGCAGTCATGTTTCTCGCATCGCCGGAAGCCCGGTTCATCACTGGGCAGACATTGATCGTCGACGGCGGACAAACCCTTCCGGAGAACTCAGATGCGTGCTGAACCTATCGTTGACGGCCAAACCGCAGTGTCCTCCGTCGCGCGCGATGCCGCGATACACGGCGAAGGTCCGTTTTCCCCCGATGCGGCGCCCGATCTCTCGCAATACGGCTACGAAGCGCAGCTCGCGTGTACGCTGAACGTCTGGCAATTGACCGCGTTCGGTCTGAATTACATGGTGCCGATCGCACCCGCAATCATTTTTGGATTGCTGTTGAAAATGTCCGGCGGTACGGTTGCGTTGCCGTACTTGTTCGCTGGCGTAGCGATGCTGTTCACGGCCTTTAGTTATTCAGTGATGGTTCGTAATTTCCCGCTCGCCGGCTCGGTATACAGCTATGTCGGGCGCGGCTGTAACGCGTACCTTGGCTTCATTGCTGGATGGGTGCTGACGCTCGACTACATCCTGATTCCGACTGTGACTGCGGCAAGCTCGGCCTACTTTGCCCAGCAGTACTTTCCGGGGATACCCTACTGGATGCTGCTCGGAGTGTTTTCAGTGGGAACCGGTCTCCTCAATCTGTTCGGTGTGCAATTAATGTCGCGGCTCGGCCTGTGGTTGCTGGTTTTTGGCGAATTCGTTATATGGCTGGCCATCATCGTATGGGCGCATGCGGTATCCGCTCACCATGTCGGTTCGGCCACACTGCTGAGCACGGCACCATTTCACTTCGATAGTTTCCCCGAGCTCGCATCGGCAACCTCACTCGCGATATTCAGCTTTCTCGGCTTCGACGCGATCACGACACTCGCTGAAGAGGCGCGTAATCCCAAACGCGACATCCCGCGCGCGATCTATTGGTGCATTGGGATTGGCACACTGACCATGTTCGTATGTGGTTATGTCGCGATGCTCGTGATTCCAGACTGGCGACAGCACATCGGCGATGCTACCTGGGTCAACACCACGCTGTTTCAGGTTTCCCGGATTACTGGCGGAGACGGCTTCGGCATGTTCTTCACGGCCGGCTACCTGACTGAACTAGCGGTCTTCAACGTCGTCGCGACGGCCGCCGGCGCCCGTCTACTGTTCGGCATGGGCCGCGACACGCTGCTGCCGAAGGCAATCTTCGCAAAGGTCAATCGCCGCTGGCAAACGCCACACTGGAGCATCCTGATCATCGTGTCGATTGAATTCGCGCTGGGAAATGCGACCAACCTGGACACTCTGTCGAATCTCGTCAATTACGGCGCGCTTTTCGCTTTTGCTGTACTAAACGTCTCGGTTGTTTGGTTGTATTACGTGCGCCGCCGGGGCGCGCTGCCCGCAACCGATGCGAAGGCGCCGTGCGTCGGAGCCCGCCCGCGCGGGATTCAGCACATACGTTATCTGCTACTACCACTCGTGGCATTCGCGATCATCCTGTACGTGTGGCTGGTCATGGACACGCTCGCACTGCAGATCGGCACGGCATGGCTCGCAATCGGCGTCGTGTATCTGCTAATCAGGACACGTGGTCTGCGGCGCCTGCCCCCCCACCTCGAACTCTGATATGTCCTCACCTGGAGACACCATGTCCAAACGTGACAACATGCTCACACTCAATGCCTTCAATCCGCTCTCGGAGGGAGGTATTGGAACGGCTGATAGCGCACTGATCGCACGGCGGCGCAACACGTTCGGCGATGCGGTCCCGCTGTTTTACGAAGAGCCGCTACACCTTGTGCGCGGCGAAGGCGTCTGGCTCTACGACGACGCGGGCCGTCCGTATCTGGACGCATACAACAACGTACCTTCGGTTGGGCACTGCCATGTGCGTGTCGTCGAGGCAATCGCCCGTCAAGCCTCGACGCTAAACACGCACACGCGCTATCTCTCGGATGTCGTCACCCGCTACGCGGAGCGCCTGCTCAAGACATTCCCCTCGTCGCTGTCAAACGTATTATTCACCAATGCCGGCACCGAAAGCGTCGATCTGGCGATGCGTATTGCGCGCTATCACACTGGCGGCACCGGTTTCATCGTCACGAACTTTGCGTATCACGGGAATTCGACGGCCGTGGCCGAGATCACGCCGGCGTTCGGATCGGGCGTGCCCATCGGGGCGAACGTTCGGACCGTTCCCGCGCCCGACCGGTTCCTGCCAGGCACGGAGGTAGGACCGGCATTCGCGCGGGGCGTCGCCGACGCGATTGCCGATCTCGAGCGGCACGGGATCCGTTTCGCCGGGCTGGTGCTCGATTCGATCTGTTCGAGCGACGGCCTGTACGTCGACCCTCCCGGCTTCCTGCAACCGGTGCTCGACGTCGTTCGACAGGCGGGCGGGGTGTATATCGCCGACGAGGTACAGCCCGGCTTCGGCCGGATGGGCAACGGCCTCTGGGGCTTCGCGCGGCACGATATCGAGCCCGATATTGTCGTGCTTGGCAAGCCGATGGGCAACGGCATGCCGATCGCGGCGACCATCTCGCGGCCAGAAATTCTCGCCGCATTCGCACTGCGCTCGGGCTACTTCAACACATTCGGTGGTAATACGGTGTGCTGCGCGGCTGCGTCGGCCGTCCTCGATGTAATCGAGGACGAATGCTTGATCGATAATGCGGCCGTCACCGGTGCAAAATTGAAGCAGGGTTTCGTCGACCTGATGCGGGCTCATGCTTCTATCGGTGATGTGCGCGGAGCCGGACTATACGTCGGGGTCGAATTCGGCGAGCCAGATACCCGCGAGGCGCTGCGGATCGTCAACGGGCTTCGGCGTGCGCGAATCTTGATCAGTACGAGCGGGCCGGCGGGAAATGTGCTGAAAATCCGTCCGCCGTTACCTTTCGGTCGCGACCATGTCGCCATGCTGATCGACGCGACGGCCGCTCTGCTCGCGAAGCGATAATACGCAGATTCGTGAGCGCGCATGGGCGTATTAGCCTGGTGGAGCAGCCGGGCGCCGTTCCGACTCGATGGCATTCCCGATCGTCCTGATGCAGCGCCGTCCTCAATGCTGGGATAAGCGAGATCGCGGGTCGAGACAGGGTCATTCCTTAGATACTAGCGTCAAAGCAGTTATCCGAACGGCGGCGCTTGGGGATGATCATCTGTGCGAAAATGCGTTCAGACTCAAATGCTTTTCCGACTCGCCAATGTATTTGATATGGTAGCCTTGACTGGTATTAGCGCACTTTCGGTCACTTGGATCAAAGACATGTACGACTCGCGTCCAACTTCGCGCAGCTATGGAGGTCCCGCTTGCATTCTGTCGGCAGCGGCGACTGGGCTCGCCGCGTTTATTGCACGTGAAGGCGGAGATGCAGATCACATCTTGGGTGTGGCCGGTACCGATCTTACGTCAATCGAACGGCCCATGACCAGCATGACGCTCGGTGTTTACTGCCGCGCTCTTGAACAGGCCGCGCTCGAGACTGGCAATGAAAATTTCGGTCTTCGGTATGGTCAGCAATTCCAGCCGTCGGAACTTGGGCTTCTCGGATATTTGGCGATGGCGTCGTCAACCGTGGGTGAAGCACTGCGAAATATGGGCAGTCTCTTCCATCACCACCAGCAAAGCTCCCAGCTACGGGTTGTAGCGACCGGAGAGTTCGCTCGCGTCGAGTATCAGATAGCAGATTTGGCCATCTCATCACGACGACAGGACGCTGAATTCTCGATCAGTATGTTCTTCAACATCCTGCGACATGCGATGGGTTCCAATTGGAGGCCTCGTGAGATTCATTTCGAGCACGTCCAACCTGCGGCATGGACAGAACACCAAGATCAGTTCGGCGCTCCCGTGTACTTTTCGCAACCTACTAACGCCCTCGTCCTCACGCGGGCCGAACTCGACGCGCCAATGCCCAACGGCGATGCGCGCCTTCTCGCTCTGTTGCAATACAACCTGCAACAACTTGGGCTGGCTACGATTCAGGCTGAATCGCTCATTGCTCGCGTCCAGGCGGCGATTCGTCAACGTTTGAACGACCACGAACCGACTCTCGACGAAATTTGCCAGTCGCTAGGTATGGCGACCTGGAAACTTCAGCGCCGGCTACGCACCGCGGGTTACACGTATCAACAACTTCTCCTGGAGGAGCGCAAAGAGCTTTCCCTAGACTACCTCCGGGACCCCGCAATTCAGATATCCGAACTTTCTTTTCTGCTCGGGTACTCAGAAATCAGCGCATTCTCGCGGGCGTTTCACCGTTGGCACGGAGTATCTCCGACTGAATGGCGACGCCACCAAGTAAGCTCCCGGGTCTTGGCGTAGTCAACCCATTCTTGCTGCGCCTATTCCAGCGATTCTAGCCCCTGTCCGCGCGGTGTTTAAACCTTGCGCGGCTAGGCGTATGTTACGTTCGACTGGGAGTGTTGAAACCCTAGGGCAACGACTCCGAAAGGCTTTTTTGGAAATAGAAAATCATGAGCAAAGTGCTCCGGTATTCGCTATTTTTCGGACTTTCACGGTCACCGGCATACCGAGATGGGTCATTCGGTTCAGGGCACACACGGATCCATACCTCGTTTCGCTGCTGCGGTATCGCTCGGGCCTTCATGGCGTTGCAAGCGCCACCCGGTCGAGCGCGTGACCGGCTAGACTCGGGGTGGACCCGGGTCAAACCCGGGATTGAACCCTGCAGCAGTGGTACATTGTCTCGATCGACCACGCGACGGGCGGGGCTGACGACCGACTCCTTCCGTGAATGTGGGCGAAGAAGACAATGGTTATGAACCCGGTTTCAATCGACCGTTCAAGCGGATCTAGCCGACCCGCGCTGCTGGCCAGCGATCATGCAGGCCGTATGAAAGGGCTGGATATCATCAGGCAATCGCACGAACGTTCCCGCAGCTTCGGCCTGTCAGACACCATGCGTCCCGACTACCGCGTGCTCGGCGAAACCGATCTCTTGCTTAAGCGCGAGCAGAACCGCGCGCTGTGCTCGCATGCGTTGCCCGTCATAGAAACCCTCTACGGGCAGATCGCAAATACGCACAGCATGGTCGTACTGACCGACTCCGAAGGGCTGATCCTGCATTCGCTTGGCGACGACGATTTCCTCGCCCGTGCGGATCGCGTCGCGGTGCGACCGGGCGCGCTATGGAGTGAAGAGCAGCAGGGCACCAATGCGATAGGCACGGCTATCGCCGAAGGTGATGCCACGATGGTGTTCGGCGACCAGCATTATCTGCGCGCGAACCGGTTCCTTGCGTGCTCCAGCGTGCCGATTCTCGATCCATTCGGCGAGTTGCTTGGCGTTCTCGACGTCACCGGTGATTGCCGCGGCCACAGCCGTCACACCATGGCGCTTGCCAAGTTGTCCGCGCAGATGATCGAGAACCATTTGTTCACCAGCGCCTTTCCCGAAGCATTGCGAATCCATTTTCACGGACGGCCCGAGTTTATCGGCACGCTGATGGAAGGCATTGCTGCGTTCAGGGCAGATGGGCGTTTTTTATCGGCTAATCGCAGCGCGCAATTTCAGCTCGGCTTAGCGCTTGCGTCGTTGCGCGCGCATACGCTGTCGTCGCTATTCAATGTCTCGTGCGGCGAGTTGTTCGACCGCGTGTGCAGCGGCGTAGGCACGCCCGTGGAACGCTCGATTTCGCTGTGCTTGCACAGCGGGGTGAATGTCTTTGCCAACGCGGACCTGAGGCGCTCGACGGCCGTTGCACTCTCAGCAGATAGCCCCGATGTCATCGACGTCGTCGCACGCAAACGTGTCCCTGAACAGCGGCCGCAGCAGTCGAAACTCTCCGGCCTACGCTACCTGATGACTGGCGACGCCCAGGTTGCCGCACTCGTTGAGCGGGTGCGCAAGGTGATCGGTAAAAATATTCCGATCCTGATCGGCGGCGAGACGGGTACCGGCAAAGATGTCCTCGCGAGCGCGGTGCATCGTGACTCGCCGAGTTGTGACGGGCCGTTCGTTGCGGTGAATTGTGCGTCGATCCCGGACACGCTGATAGAAGCGGAGTTGTTCGGCTATGAAGAAGGCGCGTTCACCGGCGCGTCCAAGCGCGGAGCGTGCGGCAAGATTTTGCAAGCCGATGGCGGCACTTTGTTCCTCGATGAAATCGGTGATATGCCGTTCTCGTTGCAAAGCCGTTTGCTGCGTGTTCTGCAGGAGCGTACGGTGACGCCGCTCGGAAGCACACGTGCCGTGCCCGTGGATTTCGCGCTGATCTGCGCGTCCAACCGCAATCTGCGCGAGCGCGTCACTGCCGGCGAATTCCGCGAGGATCTCTATTACCGGATCAACGGTCTGCTGGTGACGTTGCCGCCGTTGCGCCAGCGTACCGATCTGGCCGTGACCGTCGAAAAGATCCTGCGTGCCGAGCGTGCGACCGGTGAGCCCATCAGGGTTTCACCCGAGGTGCTGGCAGTGTTCACGCGGCATCCGTGGCCAGGAAACTTCCGGCAACTCGCGAGCGTGCTGAGGACCGCATGTGCCATGCTCGACGAGCACGAGACGTGCATTGAGCTTGATCATCTATCGCAAGATTTCTTCGATGACGAACGCAACGCGGAGAACGTACAAGTGGCCTCCTCGCCGTCTGGCAGGGACAGCAGCGCGCGCCGGGACGATCTCGCGTTGTCGGCCGTCGCGGCAGCGCTTGAGACACACGCCGGCAACGTCTCGGCGGCGGCGCGAATGCTGGGTGTATCGCGTAACACGCTCTATCGGAAGATGGCTGCGCTCGACGAAACGCGGCGTCGATAACGTCGCCGTAGATTGAGACAAATGTCTCATCAGACTCGATGGTGCGCTGCGGTGTGATCTCCCGGAACACGCATGCGAAAACGTCATCATGCGTTTAAGTTTTCGGGTTGCAGCGTGTCGTGAATGGCGCGAGCGAACCGATGGGTCACGGCTGGCGTCTTCGTATAAGAGGTCGTTCGAGCAATATCATCTCGATCCGGGCGCGACTATCGGTCCGCGCATCCTGACGGTTCCCGAGTTACGCGATGTCCAGGAGCGCGAAGAAACCGTGCTGCGTGCATCCGGCCAATGTCTTTCGCGACTGCATGAAACCGTACGGGAAGCCGACTACTGCGTGATGTTGACCGACGCACAGGGCGTCACTATCGACTACCGGGTGGATCGCGATCGCCGCCACGAATTTGAGCGCGCGGGTTTGTATCCCGGTTCGTGCTGGTCCGAGCGTGAAGAGGGGACATGCGGCGTTGCTTCAGTGCCGCTCGACGCAGAGGCGATCACCGTCCATAAGACCGACCATTTTCGCGTGGCGTTCACCACGCTGACCTGTAGCGCGTGGCCTATCTTCGGCGTGCAAGGCGAGTTGATCGGCGTGCTGGATGCGGTGCGCTCGCCCGAAGAGCGCGAAAGCCAGCGGCTGGCCAATCATATCGTGCGGCAAAGCGCGTTGCTGATCGAGGACTGTTTCTTTCTCAATGCAACCACGCATTGCTGGGTCTTGCTCGCGCATCGCAGCCGCCATTACGTTGAGGCGCAGCCGGAAATACTCATCGCCTTCGATGCACGCGGTTACGCGATCGCGGCTAACCGGCGTGCGAAGGAATGTGTGCCGGGGCTGGACCCGTTGCCGCGCCACGTCTCCGAACTCTTCGATATCCGCGCCGAACGTCTGCTCGATGTACGGCCTGGCCGCGATCTCATCTCGTTCAGGTTGATCAGCTCAGGGTCGCCCCTGCGTGCGCGCGCGAGGCCGCGCGTCCTCCGCGCTTCCAGAAGCCCGGCGCCGATACAGCGCGAAGCCAACAAACCGACAACGCAACCTGCGTTGTCCGAAAGCGAAACACTGGAACGTACCCGCTTACTCGCTGCGATGACCCATGCTAAATGGCGACCTGTCATAGCGGTGCAGGCACTAGGATTATCACGGGCGACCTTGTACCGACGCATAGAGAAGTCTGGAATAGTTTCCCCGCACAGGCGCTGGATCGAAGCCTCCATTTTGCGTAGATAGTCGTCGCCTATATCCACGAGTCCTTCCGTATGGATGTTGCCGGGCAGCACGGGCATCGATCGTGATCCGGTTGTGCGCGAGCTCAAGCGCCGCCGAGCGCATAAAACCGAGTTGGGCGGCCTTGCTCGCCGCATAGTGTGACCATCCTGCATAGCCCGTGACCGGACCGGTGATCGACGATGTGATGAAGATCCGGCCTGCAGAGCTCTTCCAGACTTCTGGAGGAATGGCGGCGCAGGGTATTCCGTTGCGGTTCGAATCTTTCGATGGACTTCCCTCGGACGACTGGAGCGGCGAAGACATTGCAAGCTGGGGTGAAAACTTGCACAGCCGATTCCTCGACTGGTGGTCAGCCGAGAAAGATCCGGCGGTGAACTACACGGTTGAAACCTACTATGGGATCTGACTGTTCCACGAGGTGCTTGAACGGACCGCCTGGCATGCGGCGCAGCACACGCGGCGGGTGATTCTCATGTTGGAGAGCAACGGGATCGAGCCGGACCGCCCGTTGACAGCTGCGGACTTGGACGGGATGAACGTGCCGCATGAGGCATGGGATCGGTGAATGTCGATCGGCGCCTTGCGGCGAACCCGATGCAATGCAACGCACCGGCTTAAATCAATCCCATTGTCTTCGCCGATTTTACCAACTCGCCCCGAAAATCAGGATGCGCAATAGCGATCATTTCCTGTGCCCGCTGCTTCACCGACTTTCCCCTTAACTGCGCAACGCCAAACTCCGTGACCACGTAGTTGATATCGTTCTTGCTGGTTGTGACATGCGCGCCAGCCGCCAGCACGGGAGAGATACGGGAGATCGTGCCGTCCTTCGCGGTGGCGGGTAACACGATAAACGACTTGCCGCCCTCCGACCGATTCGCTGCCCTGACGAAATCGGCCTGGCCACCCGTGCCGGAGTACGGCAGGTGCGCCAGGCTTTCCGACCCGCATTGCCCGATCAGGTCGACCTCGAGGGTCGCATTCACGGTGACGAGCTTGTTGTTCTGGCCGGCAATATACGGGTCGTTCGTGAAGCTGGCGGGATGCATCTCGACCATCGGATTCCGGTCGATGAAATCGTATAGCTTCTTCGACCCAAGCACGAACGTCCCCACTATCTTGCCCGGCATCAACGCCTTCTTGCTGCAATCTATCGCACCGCACTCCACCAGAGACAGAATTCCATCGCCGAGCATTTCAGAATGGATGCCTAAATGGCGCTTGGTGGTCAATTGCATGACGACCGCATCCGGAATGCCGCCGTAGCCAATTTGGAGGGTCGACCCGTCTTCGATGAACTCGGTCACATAGGCGCCGATCGCTTCCTGCACCGGACCAATCGTCGGGAGGCCGACTTCGAGAATAGCGTCGGTGCTCTCAACGAGCGCCGTCACTTGCGAGACATGGATATGGCAACGGCCATTGGCGAACGGCACGTTGGGGTTCACTTCGAGCACCACCGCACGCGCCCTAGATATTGCGGCCATGGTGTAGTCGGTCCCGAGGCTCAGCGAGAAATAGCCGTGTGCGTCCATGGACGACGCCATCGCGAAGACCACGTCCGCGCCGATCTGCCCACGTTCGATCATGGTGGGAATTTCGGAAAAGTAGTTCGGGATGAAATCGGACCAGCCTTCCTGCCCGCCGGATCGCGATGCAGGCCCAAAGAAGAATGCGGAGTGCTGAATGTGCTTGGTCGTTTCACAATCGAAGTAGCCGAACTTTCTCAGCGCCAGGATCTGGTGAATCTTGATCCCCCAATAATCCCGGCGATGCTCGGATAACGCATTCAGCAACGAAGGCGGCTCACCAACACCGGTTGGAATAATGAGCGAGTCGCCGTCGCGCAGCACGCGAATGGCCTGCGGCGGCTCCATTCGCTTCTCGAGATAGAGGTCCTGTGCAGACATGATGTCTCCCTGATGCGGTCAGTGGCGTACGTGCACTGTTTTGCAGCGTCTTAATATCGGACCGACACACGCAATGGTTACGTGTCGGCCCTCGCACCACCTAGCGCTTTCTCGCGTTGCAGCACAGTTGCTGACACCGGCGTGCTTGCGGCGAGGCCTCG
>Ga0302220_10002518_pt1 | contig 13367 bp, 15 predicted proteins | sample II_Palsa_E1_3_FD_194572 | JGI IMG/M metagenome (GOLD analysis project Ga0302220, IMG submission 194572) | Peat permafrost microbial communities from Stordalen Mire near Abisko, Sweden - II_Palsa_E1_3 | ecosystem: Environmental > Terrestrial > Soil > Palsa > Peat permafrost | place: Sweden... | reverse complement strand
TGACGAGGAAGACGGTGTTGAGGACGACGCCGGCGATGAGTGCCGCGAAGAGGATCACGCCAAGTACAGCGATGGCGACCGTGCGCTCGTTGAGAACGATCCAGGTGATGTTGAGGGTGACGAGGCCGCCGACCAGGAGAGCGCCGAGTGTGATGAAGAAAGCAGTAGCTCCGCGTCGTCGGGTGATGTTCATGGCTTGGAAGAAGTATAGCGGGGTGATGAGCGAGGCACGTAGGTCAATGAGGTGTGGAGGGGAACGGAAGTTGACGTCTGAGCCGCGTGCGTGAGCGAGAACTGGTGTTATCAACGGGCTTGATGGTGCAGGCGTGTTGGTTTGGAAAGGCCAAGGTGTCTAAGGAAGGGAGATAGGTTGCCAAGAGCCGGAAGGTGTCGTAGTAGTTGCTGATATGGATGGCTCTTGGGTTGTCGTCGGGGCGGTGAAGAATGTGCGCGTTCGATGGGGTGAGGCTATGGATTGTCAGGGTGCAAACTTTCTGGGCGATAAAGGACTCCTCGTCTGATTCTCCAATCCCGTTCAGGTTCATACCTGTAGTCGGTATGTTGATGATGTGGGCGACGGTGGCGATCGTGTTCACTAAACGGGGGTCGGACTGGCTGACCCAGACTTCGGTGGGGCCTAGCCCTAGAGAGTCAAGATTGATCATTGCTTCTATGTGCGAGAGTTGCTCAGGGTTGAGTTGATTGACGTAGAAATCGGAACCAATAAGGCCATTCTCTTCGCCTGTGAACCCGATGAACAGAAAGGTGTGCCGGCGCGGGGTAGCGGCGAGGATTTGAAAGAGGCTGGGGAGGAGAGAGGCTCCACTCCAGTTATCGACGACTCCATCGCCCTCGTCGGCATGATCGAAGTGAGCTCCAACGATGATGGTGGCGGCCGTGGCGCCGGGAAGAAGACAGATGACGTTCGGTTGCTTTCTGGACGGAACCGTTTGCTCCGATAAATTGGCCGGGTCACAGCCGGAGTCGAGAAAGAGTTGCTTTAGCGCGGTCTCGCGCTTGGTGTCGTTTCCTTTGTAAAGGGCGAGGCGCTGTTGGATGGTGCTTTGAGGAATCGAGACTTGTTGCGCGATGAGAAGGTGTGGAAGATAAGCCGCGAAGGTCGCGAGCAGGACAATCTTCCACTGGGGCTGAATGGGCTTCATGATTTGGAAGAAGTATAGCGGTGGTGTGGTTTAGAGGAGTAGGTAACGGCGGGCGAGATTGTCCATGAGGTCTTCGGGTGCGTCCCATAGGCCAGTGTGAACTGGCGAGACCTGAATGATGGTGCTGCGAGGGGAGACGAGCCAGTGAAAGCGTTCGCGCTGGCTTAGTTGGGAGATGGGACCGGCGGTGGGGTCTGCGGCGCAGATCTTTGGGAAGGCATCGAGGTGGTTGCGAACGAGATCGAGGTCGATCTGCGGCCAGAGGGCACGGAGGCGCTGATCGTCGATGTGGATGCGGGCTTCGAGGAAGCGTTGCTGCAGGCAGAAGACGACGATGCCAGCGTTGACGAACTCTTCGCGCTCTACGCGAGGGACGACGCGAATGACTGCGTAGTCAAATGAGATTGGCGCGAGCACGGAGAGCCTCCTGGATGAAGATGGGGGACGCGGCGAGACGACGGGTTAGAAAATCCAGATAGGCTGCGCGCGTCTCAGTTGGGCTTGAATGGCTGGATTGGAGCCATTCGTCAGGGATCTGCGCGAGGATTTCGGTTAGGACGATGGGATTGAGACGGCCGGCTGCGTTAGCAGCGGCTTGTTCGAGATCGGACGCCCACGGCAGTAGAACGTGGTGGCTGATGTTGGCGAAGGGAGATTCGGCGAGATGATCTGCTTCGGGCCAGTTGTGGTGGAAGTACAGAGCGGCGCCGTGATCTATGAAATAGAGTTTGCCGTGCCAGTTGAGGAGATTGGCATTTCTGGCCGTGCGATCGACGTTGAGGGTGTAAGCGTCGAACCATACGGCAAGAGAGGCGATGCTGGGATCGGCTTTGTCACCGGCGGCGGGGTCGAACATAGAGGAGCCGGGGAGATAGTCGAGGGCGAGATTGAGTCCGACGCTGGCGCGGAGGAGATCGCGAATCTCCTGGTCGGGCTCATTGCGTCCGAGGGCGGGGTCGATTTCGGCGAAGACAAGTTCGGGGATGTTGAGGCCGAGGGTCCGACCGATTTCGCCGGCAACGAGCTCAGCTACCAGAGCAAGAGAGCCTTGGCCGGCGGCTCGGAATTTGACGACGTAGAGGCCAAGGTCGTCGGCCTCGATAATTGCGGGAAGAGAACCGCCCTCACGGAGAGCGGTGACGTACTGAGTGGCGCGGATGGTGCGAAGCATTGCTGCTTAGTTTAGCCGCAGAGAGCCGCTTTGGGTGCAGGCGGCTCTCTGTGGCGATAGTTAGCGGACTTTGAAGTCTGCACGGCAACCGCGGTCGACCCATAGACCGCGACGGTCAACATCCCAGGTTTGACCACGGACGCAAGGTGAGCCGCTGATTTGCCGGACAAGGCGAACGTCACGTCTGCCACCGATATCGCACCATCTTCTATTGCCATCGTTGGAGGAGCAGGTAACGACAGCACTGGGTCCCGGCCCGGGAGGTGGAGGAGGCGGAGAACCTCCGCGGCCGACGACGAATTCTGCGCGGCATCCGCGGTCAACCCAGAGGCCTCGGCGGTCAACGCCCCAGGTGTTGTCACGGATGCAGGCGGAACCGCTGATCTGGCGTACGAGGCGGACGTCGCGAGAGCCGCCGATGTCGCACCAGTTTCTATTCCCATCGTTGGAGGAGCAGGTAATTCTTGGTGCTCCGCCGTAACCAGGCTGCGCGATTGTGGGAGCAGGCGCAGCGCAGGAGGCCGCGATAAGAGTTGCTGCGATCAGGAAGAGCTTCGTTGTGCGCGTCATCTTACCTCTTTCGAGTTGAAGATTATCACTGGCCCTTGAAGCGATTGTGTTTCCGAATGAGGATAACGAGAAGTTGGATGCTTGTCGAGGTTGGATGCAGAAAATTCAAAGGCCGTCACCCATTTGGATGGCGGCCTTTTTAGTTTGATGAAACTGATTGGTTAGATAACGCCAGCCGGTTTCGGATTTTTAGGGTCGAATTTTGCGATCTGGATTTTTTCTGCGAGACCGATTTTGCTGAGGACCCAGATGCAGTAGTAGTTGATGTCGAACTCGTACCAGGCGAGGCCGTGGCGGGCGCTGACCGGATGGGCGTGGTGGTTGTTGTGCCAGCCTTCGCCGCCTGTGAGGATGGCGACCCACCAGTTGTTGCGGGAGTCGTCCTTGGTTTCAAAGCGGCGCTTGCCCCACAGGTGAGTAGCGGAGTTGACCAGCCAGGTGGCGTGGAGGCCGATGGTGACACGGAGGAAGGTCCCCCAGAGAACCATACCGAGAGCGCCTACTGCGTGGTGGCCGGCAGGTGCGAGGGCTGCGCCAAGAGCAACCTGAAGGAGGCCGGTGACGACGAGAGGCACGTAGTGGTACTTGCTGAGCCAGACGTGGACCGGGTCTTTGGTGAGGTCAGGAGCGTAACGGCCGAGGAGGGCAGTTTCAGAGTGCAGGGCGCGTCCGGAGAGAATCCAGCCGGCGTGAGCCCACCAGGTACCGTCGTGCGGTGTGTGCGGGTCGCCTTCCTGGTCGGAGTTCTGATGGTGGACGCGGTGGGTGGCTACCCAGAAGATTGGGCCGCCCTCGAGCGCGAGGCAGCCGCACATGGTGACGAAGTACTCGACCCACTTGGGAACTTTGTAGCCGCGATGGGTCAGCAGGCGGTGATAGGCCACGCCGATGCCGACGTTGATCGCGAAGAAATACATGACGAAGAAAACGGCCAGATTTTTCCACGAGAAAAAGAAGAGGGCGGCGATGGCTCCTACGTGGAAGAGCCCCATGGCGATGGTGGTGATCCAGTTGATTCGGCCTTCCTGGTGCTCGCGGCCCATGCGCAGGTCCTGCTTGACCTTCTGGGTGACTTCGGCGACGGCTGGAACGACGGCGGCGAGTTTGGGAGCCTTTACCGGGGTTTCTTCGATGGTGCTAAGGGGAGTCATAGGTTATCGCTGTCCTTGTGTTTCGGGTGCTGAGGAACTGCTAATACTGACGCTATCAGGGGTGGCGACCAACGTGGTGTAAGACTTTTGTAATGCCACCCGAAGGTGGGAGTTGATAGGCTTGAAGTATGACAATTGGGACTAAAGTTGCACCGTTTAGTTTGAAGCCGTGGTTTAGCGAACGAGTGTGGGGAAAGAGCGATCTGAAGCCCTGGTATGACGAGACTGGAACGACCGAGTTGGTAGGTGAGGCTTGGCTGACCGGACCACAGTGTTTGGTCGAGAGTGGCCCGCATAAAGGGCAGACGCTGGCCTCGGTTGCGGAGAAGATGGGCGGTGAGTTTCCACTGCTGGTGAAAATTTTGTTTCCTGCGGATAAGCTTTCGGTGCAGGTGCATCCGGATGACGCGCAGGCGAAGGGGATGGGTGAGACTCGGGGGAAGACCGAGTGCTGGTATGTGCTCGAAGCAGAGCCGGCTGCGACGGTCGCGCTGGGTTTAAAGCCAGGCGTTGGGGCTAAGGAGGTCGCGGCTTCGGTTGAGAGCGGGACGATGGAGACTCTGCTGGAGCATGTCCCGGTGTCGGTGGGGGACATGCTTTTTGTTGATGCTGGGACCGTGCATGCGATTGGGCCCGGTGTGGTGTTGCTGGAGACGCAGCAGACCAGCGATGTGACCTATCGGCTGTATGACTATGGACGCCCGCGAGAGCTGCACCTTGAGAAGGGCTTGCAGGTGATGAAGTCGAAGACACAGGCGGGGAAGGTCGCGCCGCGCAAGATGGACGGATTCACCAGGTTGATTGAGCAGCAATATTTTGTGGTGGATCGATTTGATATTGCCTCAGCTGGTGAAGTGACGGTTGCTTTCGATGGAGCGGGATGTCTTGTGGGTTTGGCGGGACGTGGAGCTGTGATTAGCGGCGAAGGCCAGTTGGAGCTGAGTCCGGGGAAGGCTGTGGTGGTGCCCGTTGGTGGTGCAGACGTGATTGTTGAGACTGGTTCCGGTGTTTCGTTCGCGAGGTGTGTGGCTCCGGTTTAGGAGGACAGGCTTTCAATGAAGGATCGAGTTTCAAAGAGAGTTCCACGATATGTTGCGTTGCTGCGGGGGATCAACGTTGGTGGCAAGAATATGCTGCCGATGAAGCTGCTCGCGGAGATATTTGCTACTACTGGTTGTACGGATGTAACGACGTATATCCAGAGTGGCAATGTTGTCTTCTGCGCAGGGGATAAGATTGCCAAGGGGCTGGGTGAGGTAATTACGAAGCAGGTAGAGAAGCAGTTTGGACTGAAGGTGCCTGTTGTTATTCGATCTGCAGCCGAACTGAATGCTGTGATTCGCGGGAATCCGTTCTTGACCGCTGGGGCTGCGGAGGAGATGCTGCATGTTTTATTTTTGGCAGATCGGCCAAGTGCGGATTTAGTTGGGGGGCTGGATCCTGCGCGGTCGGCGCCGGACGAGTACGTGGTGGTGGGAAGAGATATTTACGCAAAGCTGGTGACTGGGGCAGCGAAGACGAAGCTGACGAACGCTTACTTCGATTCGAAACTGAAGACCGTGAGCACGATGCGGAACTGGCGTACGGTCTTGAAGCTTGCAGAGATGATGGCTTGATGCGCGATTCTGATTGGCTGCGGTTTGCCGCGGTCTAGTTGAGGAAGACGCCCAGCTCGTTCGCAGCGTTGCGAAGGTGATTAAGGAAGCGGCTTTGCATCTCCAAGACAGACAGTCGAGGAGCGTTGCCGCTGAGGTTGAGTGTGGCGACGACTCGACCGGAGGAGGCGAAGACCGGCACGGCGAGAGAGCGGAGGCCGACTTCGTACTCCTGATCCACCAGGGCGTAGCCGTTGCGACGCACGTTGCGTAGGGCGAGGCGAAGTTTTTCGACCGACGTGATCGTGCGGGTGGTGTGCGGCGTGAGCACGGCTTTGGCGAAATACTGCTCGAGTTGTTCGGTGGGCAGGTAAGCGAGCAACACGCGTCCCATGCTGGTGCAGTAGGCCGGAAGACGGCTGCCGATGTGGAGGTCCACGGCCATGACACGGCTTACTTGAGTGCGGGCGATATAGACGATGTCTTCGCCGTCGAGTGTGGCAACGGAGAAGGACTCGCGGAGGGCTGCGGACATACGCTCGAGGATGGGCTGGGCCGCGGTGGAGAGGGTGTTTGAGGTGGTGTAGGTGTGCGAGAGGGTGAGCATGCGCGGGCGGAGAGAGTAGCGCGATCCGTCTTCGGCGCCGGCAAAGCCGAGTTTGGTGAGGGTGTAAAGGCACCGGCGAACGGCTGCGCGGGAGAGCCCGGTCTTGACGCTGAGTTGCGAGATCGTCATCTGCGGAGACTGCTGCGTGAAGGCCTGGATGACGATGAGTCCGCGCGCGAGCGAAGTCATGAAGTTGGGATCGCCGGTGAAGACGTCGAGGGACGAGGCGGGGGTTGATTTTGCAGGTGTAGCGGGAGCAGGCGGGAGGGATGTTTCGGCTGATGCGAGGGGTTGGCGGGGAGTAAGGCTCATACGGGTCCCTTTCCGTGACGTTATTGAAGTAAGAAATGTTCGATAGACGGACTGTTAATACGATAAACGCACGGATCGGATATCGCAAGACGTTGTCATGATCCAGCTTTTGGATTTTGGAAGGATCTTGATGATTTGTTGAGTGCGTCGAGGAATTACCGCTCGACAAGAGTCAAATGCAGGCTATTGCCGGTCGAGCGGTGTCAGAATATCGACAGGCTCTGGGCGGACACGGAAGTCAGCGTGGCCTTCGGCAAAGACGATGGTGTTTGTCTGATCGATGACAAATACAGCGGGGAGGGGGAGACGCCAGCTAGCCTCGGAAGCGTTGTGGTAGCTGAGGCCAGCGTTGTTGAAGGGAATATTGACGAGGATGGATTGGTAATAAGTTCGAAGAGCTTGCGGGATGGTGTGGGCTATGCCGAATTTTTCTGCGATCACAGCGCCGGGGTCAGAGAGCAGAGGGTATTGCAGGGTATGCTGCTCGAGCATGAAGTTGTTTTGGCGGGTGGTTTGCGGAGAGATAGCGACGAAGATTGCGCCGCGTTTGCGGAGATCGCTGTGCAGGTCTCGCCATAGTTCGAGCTCGGTGACACAGTAGGGGTCCCAGCGGCCACGGAAAAAATTTATGACGAGTGGGCCGAGGGCCAGGAGGTCGGTCGAACTGACGGGTTTGTGCGTGAGCGCGTCTTCAAGTGTGAAGGCCGGAGCTTGCGCTCCGGCTTTCAGCATGCGTTCTTCGATGCCAGTATTGAAGAGCTCTTCGGTCGCTTTTTCGGAGACTGCGAGCCGTTCTGGCTGGACGAGCGCGCGAGTGTTCTGTGTGATGCGATCCAGTTGATCCTGAAGCGAGATGTTAAGAGCAGCGGCCACTCCTACATTATTGCAGCTGCCTCTCTACTTTTGTTGGTAGCTGTGTTTTCAACGACCTTTATGTCGCTGTGACAGGAGACTACTGGCTCTGATTTTTGCGCCACGGTCTTGTTGTAGGTCGTGTTGCTAGCTACGGGGGCTGTCTTCATCTCTTTGATGAGGGTGACAAGACGAGTGAAGGCTTGTTCGCGCGCGGTTTTATTACCGGGAACGGTGTTCGTGGGATCTTCGCCGGCACGCATGAAGCCGTGGCCCGCACCGTCATATGTGATGGGTTCGTATTTCTTACCTGCGGCCTTCATGGCTTCGGTGGTGGCCGGCAGAGTGGCGCCGATGCGGGCGTCGTTGCCTGCGTAGAAGCCGTAGACAGGAGCGGTGATGGTAGTTACGTCTGATGGGCCAGGACCGTAGAAGACGAAGGCTGCGGAGAGATCTTTGCGGTGAGCTGCGAAGGCGAAGGATTTACCACCTCCCCAGCAGAAGCCGGTGACGGCGATTTTGCCATTGGCTGCGGGGAGCTTTTTTCCGTAGTCGGCTGCGGCGTCGAGATCTGCATTTACCACGGCGGCGTCGAGACCGGAGACGGCTTTGATGGTGGCGTCCTGGTCGGGAAATGAGGAGGAGCCTCCGCCGTTAGGGCCGAATCCTGTAAGGAGATCAGGAGCGATGACGATAAAGCCCCGCGCGGCGAGCTCATCGGCCATCTCTTTTGCCCAGTCACTGAGGCCGAAGATCTCGTGAATGAGAATGACGACGGGGGCTTTGGTCTTGACTTCGGGATAGACGACGAAGGCCTGGACCGTGCGATCGCCATGCTTGAGAGAAACATATTCATGGTGGCGAGGAGAGGCTTCGAGGCGGGTTTTTGCCCAGTCTTGCGCCTGGATCGTAGCGGTAGCAAGGGGAAGGAGAAGAGCAGCGGCGAAGAGTTTGAGAGTGCGAGGCATCGTGAGCGTCATGGGGAGGAGTGTAGAACGCAGCAGAGAGGTGGGACAAGCTACAGGGTGTGATTTGACACTAGATTTATCGTGGGCTGAAAGTCCGTATGCGCTCCCGTAACGGATTAGGCGACGAATTGGTTCACCCGATGAGCGGCCTTTTATACTTTGCGGATGGAGAAGTTTCATCTGCGTGTTGTGACGGCGGACGATATTAGTGCGATTCGCGGACTGATTGAGGCGTCGGTGCGTGGGCTTCAGCCCGAGGACTACTCTCTTGCGCAAAGAGAGGGCGCTTTGGCCACGGTGTTTACGGTGGATAGCCAACTGGTTGCGGACGGCACGTATTTTGTGGCGTTCTCTCATGAAGGAGAGATCGCTGGGTGTGGCGGGTGGAGCTTTCGCAAGACACTTTATGGCGGAGATCACCAGGTTGAGAAGATCGTTCCGGAAAGGCTCGATCCACAGCAGGATGCGGCTAAGATTCGTGCGATCTTTGTGCATCCTGATTTTGCGCGGATGGGCCTGGGAAGCCTCATCCTTTCAGCGGCAGAGGAGGCTGCGAGGGCGGGAGGGTTTACGCGGTTTGAGATGGGAAGCACGTTGACCGGCGTGAGGTTGTACGCGTTGAAGGGATATAGAGAGATTGAACGTCGAGAGGTGCCGGTCGGCAGCGGGGAGAGCATCGAAGTCGTGCGAATGGTGAAAGAAGGTTGATGAGAGGAACCGTGTGACTGTAGAGATTTTCTAGGTTGTTGTGAGCTTGAGGGTAATTCCGATACTTGCAGTTGGCGGCGGGGTCGTGGGTAGCGATACGGAGAGGCCGGTAGCGTCTTGCACAAATCTTAGGCTTTCTTCTTCGCGTCCGAGGAGTTTCGCGCTTGTGATCTTGGGTGGGTTCTGTGTGCTATTCGTGGCGAGAGATGTGATGACTGCAGGGCCTTTGGGCCAGCCTTGAATGAAGGCATAGATGGTCGAACCTTTTGTTGTGAAGCGGATATCTGACGCGCTGAGGTCTGGTTTCTTGCTTTCGTTGGGATCGAATTCTTTCCCTGTCGAAGCGATGGTCACTTTGGTGGAGGGGCCTTCGCCGTAGATCTTCCACGGACGGGTGGCATAGATGCCTTCGCTGTTGACGGACATCCAGGCGGTGATGCCGTTGAGTATCTCGAGCTCTGCGAAATCGAGTTCGCCGCTGTTTGGTAGAGGGAAGTTTAGAAGCAGGTTGCCGTTTTTGCTTACGATGTCAACGAGAAGATCGATGACTTTTTTGGGGCTCTTGTAGGCTACGCCGCGTTTGTAGTGCCACTCGCCGATGCATGTGTCGGTTTGCCATGGATTGGGAGCGATACTGTCAAGGACGCCGCGTTCGCGATCAAGCGCACAGGTGCCAACGGCGCATTGGTCAGCTTGTTTACTGAAGTAGATGGCTTCAGCTTTGCCATTGGAACGTTTGGCACTTACGTTGTACAGCTCGGCGACCAATGAGTAGCCGTATTCGTCGAATGGAATGCCTCCGTCGGTGTAGAGGAGGTCGGGTTGGTGTTGGTCGATGAGATCTTTGATGCGATTGAAGTACTCGAGCTTCCAGCGCTCGGGTGCAACACGACCCATGTCCTTAGCTGTCTCTGCGAAACCAGAGGGTTGACCGCGATAATCGTGATAAAGATCCGAGAAGGCTGGGTTGGTGCCATCGTATGCGACACCAGTTAATGGACCAGTAGTGTCGCTGAGATGCGAGGGGGCGAACCAATCATATGAGTTGGACAGATGCTCGCTGACTCCGAAGCGGAGTCCTCTTTTGCGAGCCGCTGCAGCCCAGGCTCCGACGATGTCGCGTTGTGGGCCCGTCGCAACTGCATTCCATCTCGGTTGGTGCTTTGAGTTCCACATGTCGAAGTTGTCGTGGTGGACTCCCATGGAGAAGAAGTATTTGGCGCCGGCTTTGACGTAGAGGTCCATAAGATGATCGGGATCCCAGCGGGCAGCTTTGAATTGTGGAACGAGATCCTTGTAGCCGACTTTGGATGGATGACCGTAGGTCTCGACGTGGTAGTTATATTGGCCGGTTCCCTGGACATACATGTTGCGTGCATACCAGTCGCCGTATTCGATGGCGGACTGCGGACCCCAATGTGCCCATATGCCGAACTTTGCATCGGCGAACCAGTCTGGGATGCGATAGCTTTGCAAAGAGGCGGGCGTTTCTGTGAAGGGGCCTGGCGTGATTGTTATCTTGCTTGGCTGTGCATAGGCAGATTTGAGAGCGGGAGTTGCTGTGGCAAGGAGGGTAAGGGCTTGGCGGCGTGTCAATCGCATGCTGTGGATTGTTCTCCGGGCGTAAACGTCTTCTAGCAAATGTAGAGAACCGCAGCAGCGGATGCAAGGTGCTGGATGACAAGGTGTTGACGTTGGCAGATGGGTGTGTAGTCTTCAGGTAGATGGAGGTGGGACTCGATGGTTGAGATGCCGATGATTGCGAAGGGTGCAGACGAGCTTTACTTACTGGCGGGAATGACGAATCGGCATGGGCTGGTTGCAGGGGCCACGGGCACAGGGAAGACCGTTACGCTGCAGGTGATGGCGGAGGCGTTGAGTTCGATTGGAGTGCCGGTATTCGCAGCAGATGTAAAGGGAGACTTGTCGGGGATTTCGCAGGCTGGGAAGAGTTCGCCGAAGTTCGATGCGCGAGTAGCGGGGATGGGATTGGGAGAGTGGAGTTTTTCTGGCTACCCCGTGGTGTTTTGGGATGTTTTTGGGAAACAGGGGCATCCGGTAAGAGCGACCGTGAGCGAGATGGGTCCGCTGTTGCTGAGCAGAATTTTGAATTTGAATGACACGCAGACGGGTGTGCTGACGTTAGTGTTCAAGATCGCTGATGATAATGGGTTGTTGTTGCTGGATATGAAGGATCTGCAGGCGATGTTGCAGCATGTTGGTGAAGCTTCGAAGGAATATCAAACACAGTATGGGAATATCTCAGCGGCGAGTATCGGTGCGATTCAGCGTGGTCTGGTTGCGCTGGAGCAACAGGGCGGAGATTTATTTTTTGGCGAACCGGCTTTAAATATTGATGATTTGCTTCAGGTGGATTCGAGCGGCAAAGGTGTGGTGAATATTCTTGCAGCGGATCAGCTCCTGCAATCGCCGCAGTTGTATGCGACGTTTCTGCTTTGGCTGATGAGTGAGTTGTTCGAGAAGCTGCCTGAGGTTGGTGATCAGGAGAAGCCGAAGCTGGTGTTCTTCTTCGATGAGGCGCATCTGCTGTTCAACGATCTGCCTTCGGTTCTGCAGAATCGGATTGAGCAGGTGGTGAGGCTGATTCGATCGAAGGGGGTGGGGGTGTTCTTTGTTACGCAGAATCCTATCGATGTGCCGGATACGGTGTTGAGTCAGTTAGGGAATCGGGTTCAGCATGCGCTGCGTGCGTTTTCACCGCGTGATCAGAAGGCGGTGAAGGCTGCGGCGCAGACATTCCGAGCGAATCCGAAGTTGAAGGTTGAGGCTGTGATTACGGAGATGGGTGTCGGGGAGGCGCTGGTTTCTTTCCTGGATGAGAAGGGGATTCCAGGGATGGTGGAGCGGGCGATGGTGTGTCCGCCGCATAGCCAGATTGGGCTGATTACACCGGAGCAGAGGGCGACGATTATCAAGAATTCGGTGGTGGCGGGGGTGTATGAGACGGTGGTGGATCGAGAGTCAGCATATGAGCGGCTGAAGGGGAAGGCTGTGGCTTCGGGGGGCGGGGGGACTACAACTCCCGCAGGCGCTCCTGCGGGTTCTGGGTCCGGCTGGATGGAGACGGCGGGGACTGCGTTGGGTGGAGTACTGGGGCAAGGGAGTTCGCGACGGGGAGATACAGTGCTGCAGGCGGCGGTGAAGAGTGCGGCGCGGACGATGGGGAGTACGGTGGGGCGGCAGTTGATCCGTGGGGTGTTGGGTTCGTTGCTGGGTGGGTCTAAACGATAGGTCGGCGGTAAGACTCTACTTGGTGCAGGAGGCGCAGGTGCCGTAGACGAAGAACTCGTGGCTGGTGTACTTGAAGCCACGGGGGAGTTTGGGGCGGGAGTGCATCTCGCAGCCCTCCAGTTCGTGGACGGTGCCGCAGATGTTGCACTGGAAGTGATGGTGGTGGGCTTTGCCGGAGACTTCGTACCGGGTGGAGTGGCCTGGGACGTCGACTGGGGTGAGCCACTTGTCGTCGACCAGGCTGCCTATGTTGCGGTAGACCGTGGCGATGCTGAGGGCATCAACCTCTTTCTGGGCGAGGGCGAGAGCTTCGTCGGGGGAGAGCGGGCGATTGGCTTCGAGAAAGGCGGCGCGGATGGCGTCTTTCTGGCGGGTGTTGCGGGTCTGAACCGTGGTTGGCATGTGCACGTTTAGCTTCGAGTCTCATCGTAGCGTGTTGCGAAGATACTCTCAACTAGACCGGGGCAGCGTGGAGGGCTGAGTTGGCCCATTCGGTCGCGCGGAATGGGCCTGTCCAGCTATATAGCTTCAGGCTAGATAACCTTTAACAAGAGCAGGATGAGCACGATGAGCAGGATGAGGCTGATTCCGCCGCCTCCGTAGTAGCCGAGGCCAGGTCCCATGCGAAAGCCGCCAAAGCCGAACACCAGAATCAGAATAATCAGAAGGATAAGCATCTTTAGTTTTCTCCGTTCGGCGAAGTTTCGCCAGATGGAGGTGTGATGCAGATTTTGTTACAGATGCGAGAACAAATCTCTTTGTGTCCAGTTGGCTTGTACCCTCCCCCCTCCCCCTCTGGGGTATTTTGGGAGGAAGTCGTTTGTTTGCATTGATTTAAAGGTGGGATGCGTCTGTAAAATATTGGAAACAGGAGGGTTGTGTACAAAATACTTATTTTGAGCTAGTTGCAGGCCATTTGTTATTTCGAAAAACTCGTTTGATGAGAGGTTAGTTATTTCCTGTTACCAGGATAACTGTTTGAGCGGGGTGAATGCGCAACGCGAAAACCCGCGTGGGG
>Ga0302220_10002514_pt1 | contig 13375 bp, 10 predicted proteins | sample II_Palsa_E1_3_FD_194572 | JGI IMG/M metagenome (GOLD analysis project Ga0302220, IMG submission 194572) | Peat permafrost microbial communities from Stordalen Mire near Abisko, Sweden - II_Palsa_E1_3 | ecosystem: Environmental > Terrestrial > Soil > Palsa > Peat permafrost | place: Sweden... | reverse complement strand
GCCGACGTACGCATGGGGATCGAGCATCGCGTCTATCTCCTGCGACGAGATTCGCGTGGCAACCTGCGGATCGGCCATGAGCCCTTCCTTCAGCGTGCAACCGCTTTCGAACGCGTCCATGCATATGCGATAAACGATCTCATGCGCTTCCTGGCGACCGAGCACAAGGCCGAGCTTCATCATCACGGCCTCGGACAGCAGCATGCCTTTCTGAAGGTACAGGTTACGCTCCATATTTTCCTGCCGGACACTCAACCCCTCGATGACCGCACAGAGTTTGGCCACGGCGGCGGCGGTCATGCAACACACCTTGGAAATGAATTCGCGCTCGGTCTGCAAGCCGATCTTGTCGCGCTCATGTTCCGTCACGCTGGCTTCGAGCGCGAGGGGAACCGTGCCGCGAACAATCCGGGAAATAGCGACGATGGTCTCGCAGGTCGGTGGATTGCGTTTATGCGGCATGGTGCTGCTGCCGACCTTGCCCGTCTCGAACGGCTCTTCGAGTTCGGCCGTCTCGGTCTTTTGCAAGCAGTAGATCTCGTGAGCGATCTTGCCGATGGTCGAGGTCGTGATCGCCAGTGTGGTCACCAGTTCGCTGATGCGGTCCCGCGCGACATGCCACGCGATATTCGGACAGCGCAGGCCCAGTTCATCGAACAGTTTTTCTTGTACGGCCAAACCGTCTTTGCCCAGCGCTGCGAGCGTGCCCACCGCGCCGGAGAACTGACCGACCAACACGCGTTCTTTCATCTGCGCGATGCGTTCCACGTTGCGGGCGATCTCGTCGCCCCAGACTGCGGCCTTGAATCCGAAGGTGATCGGCAACGCGTGCTGGCCATGGCTGCGCCCGACCATTGTGGTATCGCGATGCCGCCGCGCGAGCCCCAGCACACCCTGCAGCAGCCGTTGCTGGTCGCGCTCGATTTCCACGAGCGCGTCGCGTATCTGGAGCATTGTTCCGGTATCGATGATGTCCTGGGTGGTTGCGCCCCAGTGAATATATTCGCCGGAATCGCCTTCGCAAACCTGCTTCATGGCACGCAGCAGTGGCACGATAGGGTGCGAGGTGCGGGCCATCTCCGCGCTTAACGCCTGCAGGTCGATCAGTTCGACTCGCGCCTTGCGGCGGATTTCATCGGCTGCGGACACAGGGATGATGCCCATCTCACCCTGGACTTTCGCAAGTGCCGCTTCGACATCGAGCCATCGCTGGACGGTACTTTCGTCACTAAAAATGGCACGAAGCGAGGGCGTGCTGAACTGATTTCCGAATAGCTGGCTGTCGATAACATACGCGCTCATGTCTTTGTCTCCAGAATAGGTTGAAGTGGGGTTGGCAAGCGGCTAACGACGCTAGATTCGGGGGCTCGCCGCCGGCTCGGAAAAGCCCGAGACGAACTCCTTGGGCCACCCTGTCTCGGCATCGAAGACATGACGTTTCACCTTGCCGATGTTCGCCCCATAGACGTGAATGCTGATCGACGTGCGATCGTCGAATGCATTGACGACCCGATGTACGTCGCCGATCGACGGCGACACCGTGTCGATCTGTCCACGTTCAAGCCGTAGCTGTTCCCCGGGGACGGGCGCGCAGCCCTCGCCGGACACGGAGAAGCGCGTTCCGGTTTCGGCACCGCGCAGCATGCCGATCAATCCCCATACGGTGTGGTCATGGATGGGCGTCTTCTGGCCGGGCCCCCATACGAAACTGACCACGCAGTAGCGCTCGGCCGGGTCGCAATACAGCAGATACTGCTGATAAAACTGCGGGTGTGGCACTGCGTATTGGTCGGGCAGCCAATCGTCGTGTGCGATCAACGCTGCCAGAGCAGGCTTCACGCCTTCGATAATCACGACCTCGTCCGATTCCTTCGCGATCACATCGTTCACTGCATCGATAAACCTGGAAAAGCGAATATTCATATCGGCGATCCTTTACAGTGGGAATGGAGATTCATGCGGGTGAGGGCGCAAGGCGCTCGATGAATGCGGCCACGTCCGGCTCCGCAGCAATGTGTAGCAGCGCCTCGATGTGGCTGTCGGCCCGTTGCGCTGACATGCGCATGCGAAACAGGACCCTCGCCTTGTCAAGCAAGCCGCGCTCCTGTAATTGCAGGTCGGGCTCGGGACGCGATGCGTCGAAGTATTCAATGTGGCGCGAACCATCCATCAGCACGAGTTCCACCTGCGCATTCGCGCGGCGCATGGTGGATTCGGCGCGCACGTGAATGCGTGCACGCAGCCGGCGCAGCGTGGGGTCATTGAAAGCGGCTGGTGAGAACGATCGCGCGTCGACAGTGCTCCAGCCCGCAAGTGCCAACGCGACCACGTGCGAAATGCTGAAGCGAGCCTCGGAAGGTGAATGCGGCTCGGCGATGCAGCACACCGAAATGTATTGCGGCTCGATCGCTATATGGATCGATTCGATCTCGCTCGTGTTTCCGTGTAGGACATTGCACAGCCGCTTCGCCGCCTCGATCGGCGCCTGCGTACCGTAGCAGGACGCGTTGTACTTGAAGACGATAGCACTCGCTTCGTAACGGCCGGGGTCCTCGAGCGCGCGTTCCATGGCGGCGGCATCGGGGCGGTTGCCGTAGAGTTGCATGAACCCGCTCGCACAAGCGAGCATGTCGGGGTGGCTTTCGAAGCCGCGTTTCGCAAGACTCGCCGACTGGATCCCGGCAGCGGCCGCGCGGCCCGCATGAAATGGTTTGCACGGAGTGCCGAAGGCCGCGCGTAGCCCGCCGGCTTGCGTTGCGCACAGGCCAATTGCGTGACAGGTCTGTGCCTGGTCGAGCCCGAGCAACAGCGCCGCCGCCGTCGTCGCTCCAAACATGCCGAGCGTCGCGGTGTTGTGCCAGCCTTCACGGTAGTGTTCCTCGCCCATCACAACCGCGATCCTGCTCTGCATCTCGACACCCGTGACAAACGCGGCCAGCATGCGCTTGCCCGACAGCCGTTCGCGTTGAGCCAGTGCGACGATGGCTGGCCACAGCGGAACCGAAGGGTGAACGCGGGAGCGCAGATGGACATCGTCGAAATCGAGCATGTGGGATGCCATACCGTTCACTAGCGCTGCGTTCATCGCACTGGTGCGTGCATGGCTGCCCAGCAAGGTTGATTGCGGTTTGCAGCCTTCGTCCAGGATCTCGGCTTCGAGCATGGCGACGGCCGGGTCTTCCCACCCGGCGAGCAATACCCCCCACCAGTCGAGCAGCGTATGGGCTGCAATGGTTTCGATGGCCTTGGGCAACGGCTGCGCAGCGCGTTGAAAGCAGTGCGCTACCAAGCGCGCGGTCAGGCTATCCGTGAACTCATTCTGCATGGTTCTACCCCGCTGTCTATGACAGGTCCGCCGACTTACTGCGCCCCGTGTTTGCCAAAATTGATGTGATCGGATGACACGCTGGAGCGGCCGAAGTCTTTATCGCTAGCGGCTTTGGGCATCTGCACCTCGTCCAGAGTGGGCGCAGTGGGTAGCAAGTTGCCCTGCGCGTTTTTACCGAGAGCGCGACGCATGGCAAAGATAAGTTGCGCGATGATCAGCAGCGAAGACGCAGCGATGAACGCCGCGCTGATAGGCCGCTCGACAAATACCGACAACTGCCCATGGGAAATCAGCAGGGCCCGTCGAAAGTTCTCTTCCACCATGGGCCCAAGCACATAACCGAGCAGAATAGGTGCGACCGGAAATTTGAGCGCGACGAAGCATGCGCCCATCAGTCCGAAAACGAGAACTTCTCCGACCTCAAACAGGCTGTTGTTCGTGCTGTAAACGCCGACCGCAATGAAAAAAAGTGCGGATGGGAAGAGATAGCGGTACGGAACTTGCAGCACCTTCACCCAGATCTGGATTAGGGGAACATTGAGCACCACCAGCAGAACATTGCCGATCCAAAAACTTGCGATCAAGCCCCAGAAGATATCGGCGTGCTCGGTCAACAACTGCGGTCCCGGCTGGATGCCTTGGATAAGCAGCGCACCCAGGATCAGTGCCATGACTGGATCGCCGGGAATGCCCAGACTCATGGTCGGAATAAAGTCGACCTGAGTCTTGGCGTGCGACGCGGCCTCGGGGCTCGCGACACCTTCCAGCGCACCATGCCCGAAGCGCTCAGGGGTCTTGGAAATCTTCTTTTCCAGTGCATAAGCAATAAACGTGGTGATGGTCGGGCCGGTCCCCGGCATCGCGCCGAATAGCGCGCCGACGGACGTGCCCCTGACAGTCGGCCAGAATGCGCGTTTCAGTTCACTCAGGCTGGGCCGCATATCCCGCAGGCGCACCTTGGTGCTCGCGCCAACAGCGTGCAGGCGGTTCACATTGCGCAGAAACTCGGTCACACCAAACAGGCCTAGCGCCAGCGCGACCAGTTCCACGCCATCGGCCAAATGGGTGAGCCCGAAAGTGAAGCGCATGGTTCCAGAATTGACGTCGGTTCCAACCACGCCGAGGAGTAACCCGACAACGGTCATGCAAACGCCTTTGATCGCGGAGCCGGACGACATCGTTCCACCGGTCAGCAGACCGAGCAGCATGATAGAGAACAACTCCGCGGGCCCAAACTTGAAAGCGACTTTGACCAGCAACGGCGACGCAAAAATCATCAGGATAATACCGACCGACGCAGCAAAGAACGAGGCGATCATGGTGAGTCCCAGCGCCGTCCCGCCTTTGCCATTGCGGGTCATGGGATAGCCGTCGAGACACGTTACCGCGTGCGGTGGGTGACAAGGCAGGTTCAGCAATATCGCGCCAATTGCGCCACCGTATTGCGACCCGTAGAAGATGCCGGCCAGCATCAGGATGGCGGGTACCGGATGCATCGAATACGTGATCGGCAACAGGATCGAAATAGCAGACAGCGGCCCCATTCCCGGCAATACGCCAATCAGATTGCCGATCAACACGCCGAAGAATGACCACATGAAATTATGCGGTTCGAGCGCTACGCCGAAGCCTTGCCACAGCGCTGTTAAAGACTGACCGATCACGGCTTAGCCCCAGGTGAACAAAGGAAATTGAAGTTGCAGCGCCCACCAGAAAACGACTACGCAAATGGCGGAGATGGAAGCCGCGAGGATGAACGCGCTTTTAACGGTGTTCTCGCGGTCGCCTAACGCAGAAATGAACACGATCGCAAAACTGGCTGGCAGCAGTCCACCGTATTTTCCGAGAACGACGAACGCGACGATACTCGCCAGAATCGCAATCCATCCACGCCACTGCGGCGCGCCATGTTCCGCGCCTGCGCTCTTCTCTGCGGCAATCGATTTGCGCCGTGCGCCGCAGACCAAAACGACTCCAAGCAGCATCAGGATCACGCCCAGCGCGACCGGAAAAAAGCCAGCGCCCATTTGTGTCAGGGATCCGACTTCATAATTGAAACCTTGCGAAACGGCGCCTAAGCCAATGAGCATCATCAGTGCGCCCGCACAATAGTCACGGGTATGGGGCCTTGTCAGACTTCTTCCGAGGAAGTTCACCATGTGTTCGCATCCAGATTTGTTTAAGTAGCGATCGGTGTTACTGGATCGACGCGCCCGACTCCTTGACCGCCGTACCCCAGCGCTGCACCTCACTGGCAATCCGTGCCTGAGAGGCCTGTGGCGAGCCGCCCATCATTACAAAACCCTGCTGCTCAAACACCGCGCGGAATTTGGGATCCTTGACGATCTCGTTGAGGGTGGCATTCAACTTGTCGACGATCGGCCTCGGCGTCTTCGCCGGCGCAACAACCGAAAACCAGGACCCTGCGTTGTAGTCCGTCAGCCCGCCCTCGATCATCGTGGGAACATTGGGCAGCAAGCTCGAGCGCGTTAGACCGGTCTGCGCGAGTGGAATCAGGTCGCCGGATTTTATATAGGGCAGACAGGTCAGAAAGGTGTCGATAACAAGGTTCACCTGTCCAGATAACGCCGCTGTCACTGCCGGAGCGGAGCCCTGATAGGGGACGTGCGTTAGCTCGATGCCCGCAGCTTTCGCGAACATTACGGTGGCCAAGTGCGGGGAGCCGCCGATGCCTGATGAACCGTAGCTCAGCTTGCCAGGCTCCTGTTTCGCAAGAGCGATGAAATCCTTGAGATTGTTCACCTTGAGCGACTTGTTCACCACCAGCACGAGAGGCGACGAAGCGACGTCCCCCACCGCGGTGAAGTCCTTAGTAGTGTCGTAGGGCAGGTGTTTCATCAGCGTCTCGTTGATGACGAACGGTGGCGTGATCCACAGCAGCGTGTACCCATCCGGATTGCTGGTTGCGACGTATTGAGAGCCAATCACCGTGCCGGCACCCGGTTTATTCTCGATGATCACATTTGCGCCGAGTCGCTTGGTCAACTCCGCCGCGAGTCCGCGCGCAAGGCTGTCGGATGCGCCTCCCGGGGTGAACGGCACAATCATCCGAATCGGACGGGAGGGGTAGTCAGCTGCCTGCGCCACGCCTGCCAGAAGAGTCAGGCACAGCATGCAAACGATTGCCACAAGCACGCCTGTGAACCCACTTTTCGTCGCGGTCATCTCGTCTCCTTTGTTTTTTTGAGCGCCCAGATTCAGGCTGCCTTTGTCGCTCGTCTTTCGTCCATTAGGCCAGCAATGCCGGCGATTTATTTTTCTTTGATGTTCTATATATTGGAACAGTAAATCATAATTTGATGAATCATGGTAACCACTGCATACGACACGGTCAACCCCCGTTCACCCCAATTAGGGCAATCCCGCAGTAGGTTGGCGCGGCGCGACACGTGTTTCGGAAGGCGGTGCGATCGCGTCACGAAAGACTCTGTACGTGATCGGCTATTGACATCGTTCAAATCCGGGAATTACACTGAATCCCATAAACTAAAAATGTGTTCCAATTTGTAGAACGAAAGAAACCCTTGGTGGCATCAAAGGGAACGCTGGCGAAGACGGTTTTCCCGTCATGCGCGCACGGCGCCCTGCAACTAAAAGGAGACAAGTCTTGAGCACGACAAGTGTTGCACCCGGTGTTGCACCCGGCGTCGCACCCGCGCAAGGAATCTCGCGGTTGTTAAAGCCCGCGTCCGTCGCGGTGGTGGGAGCGTCGGAAGATCAGACCAAGTTTGGCGGCAGGCTTCTGAGAATGTTGCTGCGCCACCGCTTCGAAGGCACCGTTTTTCCTGTCAACCCGAAGCGCGATACTCTGTTCGGCCTCAAAACGTATGTCGATTTGCACGCCTTGCCCGACGTGCCGGACATGGTCGTGCTAACCGTGCCCAAGTTCGCCATCAAAGAGCACATTGAAGTGGCGGCTGCGATGGGCGCTGCCTGTGCACTGATCATCACTGCTGGTTTTTCGGATGCCGACGAGGATGGCAGGAGGCTCGAAGCGGACATCGTCCGGATAGCACGTGCGCGGAACATGCGGCTGATCGGGCCAAACTGCCTGGGCGTGATTTCGGCCGCGAACAAGCTGGTGTTGTGTTCGTCGCCCGTTCTCGAAATCGAGACATTGCCTCAGATGGCGATCGGACTGATAAGTCAGAGCGGCGCGTTGATGACGACGTTCTTTGATCGCGCCTGGGCGCACGGCATCGGCTTCAGTCATGGCATTTCGGTGGGCAACCAGGCGGATCTGGATCTTGCCGATTTCGTCGAATTCCTCGTCGATGACCCGGCTACGCAAGTCATCTGCACTTATATAGAAGGCGTCAAGGACGCTGCTCGCTTTCTTGACGTGGCGCGTAAGGCGAGGGCAGCGGGAAAACCCTGGCTGGCAGTGAAAGCAGGGCGCACGCAGGCCGGGAGCAAGGCGGCGTTCTCGCACACCGCAAGCATCGCCGGTGATCATGCTGTGTTTGCTGCCGTTTGCCGCGACGAGGGCATCGTGTTGATGGACGATATGGGCGCAATGATCACGCTTGCCGCGATGATGGTGCGCTATCCGGATCAGGCGGTAGACCAACTCGCCATCGTCACGCCGTCGGGCGGCGGCGGCGCGCTTGCATCGGATCTGCTGCTTGAACATCACGTTCCGCTCGCGCATTTTTCCGAACGTACGCGCAACGAACTCGGCGCTCACTATCCACGAGGCCAAGCCGACAACCCGATCGACTTCGGCGGCCGGATCACGCCGGATGCAAAGATAACCGCCGACGCGACCATCGCCGCGCTGCTCGACGATCAACAGACCAGTGGACTGTTTGTCCCCGTCACGATGGCGCCGTTTCCCTGGCTCCGTGAACTGGCCGTGGCGAGCTCACCGAAGGCAACCACGCGCAAGCCCAAGCCGGTCCTGTTCACCCTGGAGGCCGGCCATACCAGTGACCCCTTGCGCGCAGTGCTGATCGAAGAAGGTATCGTGTTCACGAACAGCCTGCACGAGGCGGTCAAAGTATGGGCGACATGGCGCGCCCGGACCGCGCAGGTGGTCGATACGCTCGCGCCTGAGCCACGCAAGGCATCCGGCTTACTGGAGCAGTTGGCACCGGGAATCTATGACGAAGAACGAAGCAAGGCGCTGTTCGAGCAATACGGGATCGACGTCAATGCGGGCGGGTTAGCTGAGACAGCGGAGGACGCCGCGCGCCTTGCCGATCAGATCGGTTATCCCGTCGTCATGAAAATCGTCTCGCCCGACATTACCCACAAGAGCGATGTCGGCGGCGTTGCTGTTGGCGTGGCAGACAGCGCGAGCGTACATGAGACATGGCGCCAGCTCCTGACGAGTTGCACCGGCCATGTGCCTTCCGCGCGTATCACTGGCGTTTCGATCCAGGCGATGGTCACAGGCGAACTGGAGCTCATCGTCGGCGCGCGTCGTGACCCACAATTCGGTCCGGTTGTCGTCTTTGGCGCAGGCGGTGTTCTTGTCGAACTGTTGCCGCAACGCGCAATTGTTCGGGCGCCCGCCAGCGCTGCACATGTTCGCAGCCTCCTCGAGAGCTTGCCGGTCTGGCCGATGCTGGCTGGCTACCGAGGTCGCGCGCTGGCACTTGATCGGGTGATCGAAACGATCGTAGATGTGAGTCGCCTTGCCGGCGATCTAGGCAATCGCGATTTCGAACTCGATATCAATCCGCTGATTGTCGGACGCAGCGCCTGCACGGCTGTAGACGGCAGACTGCTGATCTCTTGAAACGTATTGACATGGAGCCAAGATGAACTCACCTGAACCCCTTTTGGTTGAGCATTTCGACGATGGCGTTTCGCTTTTCACAATCAACCGGCCTGCCAGACGTAATGCTATTTGCTCGCAGACGGCTATCGCCATGCAGCATGCGTTCGAAGCCTTCGATGCGTCGAGCCAGCGAGTGGCGGTCATCACTGGCGCGGGCAACGCCGCGTTTTGCGCAGGTGCCGACGTGGAGGACGTGCCGGAACTATGGCGTTGCATTCCAACGGTAGGCATCACGACAGAGAAGCCGATTATCTGCGCGGTATCGGGCTGGTGCGTGGGCGGCGGCCTGGTCATGGCGATGATGAGCGACTTGCTCGTCGCGACCCAGGACGCGAAGTTCTATTACCCCGAAGCAAAACTGGGTCTGGCGCAAGGCATGATCGCGGGCCTGGCGGGGCGCATTCCTCATAAGGTCGCGATGGAGGTCATGCTGCTCGCGCGCATCCTCGATGCGCAACGCGCCTACGACGTCGGTCTCGTCAACGAGGTTGTGCCAAACGGCACGCAGGTCGAGGCCGCGTTGAAGATGGCGCGCGAACTGGCCGGCATGGCGCCTCTCGTGCTCAAGCTGCTCAAGCGTTTCGTCACGGAAGGCGTATTGACGCGCGGACCGACCGAACGGTTCGGGCAGACCCGGCGCGACATGGATCTGATCGCGCAGAGCGCCGATATTAAGGAAGGGTTCGCAGCCCACAACGAAAAGAGAAAGGCGGTCTTCGTCGGACGATGAACAGAAGGCCGTTGCTCGCAACGTCAGGATCGCAGGACTCGCTGTTTGCAACTTATTTCGAACCTGTTTTGCAATCATTCACCACACGGAGTGTTTCATGTTGAATAACTGGACTGAACTGTTGGCCAAGGTACGTAGTGCCGCCATGACATTTGGAAAAGCAAATCCGAAATTTGTTGCGGCATACCGAGGACTAAACGAAGCGCAGGCGGCGGGATCGGTGCTAGACGCCAAGACGCGTGAACTGATCGCACTTGCTGTCGCGGTCACGACGCGTTGCGACGGTTGCATTGCGTCGCACGTGGAGGCAGCGAGAAAGGCGGGCGTCACGCAGGCTGAGCTGAGCGAGGCGCTGGGCACGGCAATCGCGCTCAACGCCGGCGCGGCTTACGTGTACTCGGTCCGGGCAATGGAAGCGTTCGGCCAGTTCGAGGAAGTCGCTCCCGCCAAATGACGCCGTCGGCATTTCACGGACCTGTCGGTTTGCAGGCTCGCAGCCCGGCCGTACTGTAAAATGCCGGTCCCAGGATGCCGTCATGCCGACGGCCGCGAAAGCGAAAATTACGTTGGCCGCCATTCGCGGTATCGCGTCCTTTTGCAAACTGCAAATCAATTCGGACGTGCCAGGTATGGACAAGACATTTTTGAAGGGCTTGGTGTTGCTCGAGACGTTGGCGCGCTCGAACGACACCTGCGGGGTCACTGAACTCGCCGAAACACTGGGATTAAATAAAAGCAATGTGCATCGGCTACTGCAAGGTCTGGTACATCAGGGCTTCGCGCGCAAGGTCGGCACTACGGGGCGTTACGAGCTCACCATAAAAATGTGGGAGCTGGGCTCCCAGGTGTTCGCACGGCTCGATGTGCGCCGGGTCGCGCAGGGCTTCATGGAAACCCTCGCTCAAGATACGGCCGAAACCGTCCATCTATCGGTGCTCGACGGAACAGAGGTCGTGTATGTGGCAAAAATTGACAGTCTGCAACCGGTCAGGGCGTACTCGACCGTCGGTGGCCGAGCGCCAGCTCAGTGCGTGGCGACAGGCAAGGCCCAGCTCGCATGGGCGAGTCCGGAAAAGATCGACGAAATCAAACAGTCGCTGCATGCCTATTCGTCGAACAGCATTCTCAGTGCACAGGAGCTTGATGCCGAGTTGTCGCGAATCAGGGCGCAGGGCTATGCATTGAATCGGGGCGAATGGCGCGAGCAGGTGTACGGCGTTGCTGCACCTATTCGCGACGTCTCTGGAGAAGTCGTGGCTGCCATCGGTATCTCGGGACCCGCGGAACGCCTGAAGCCGCGCCGGATGAAGGAGCTGTATCCGTTTCTTATCGATGCAGCCAATCAAATCTCCGAAAGATTGGGCTGCGAAATACGCTCCTAAGCGCTTTCATCCAGCGCGTGATTCTCAAGCTGTTCTTCCCGAATCGGCGTTCCGGCCGTCTCGACGGTTGCGAGCCATTGCTTCTATTTCCGGTATGCGCTCAATAGAGATCGGGGCTGACTCGCTAACTCCTGCGCGACGTCCTTGAGTGTTTCGACGAAGTCGAGTGCCAACCGTGATGTCGGCTTTCGCCGAGACAAGATGATCTGGGGTCGCAAAACGATAACGGGCCGGAACGGTCGCACAACCAGATCTCCGAAGGATCCATCGAGTGCGGGAAAGGGATCGACGAGCGCGATCCCTGCACCTGAACGAACCAACGAATACGCCGACAAGGTTTGGTTCGTGGTGTAGACAATCCTGAACGATCCGCCGGCCGCACGCAGCGCCTCCCTTAGGCTCATGCCGGTTAGCGTGTCCTCTGCGAAGGTGATCAGGTTCTCGTCAGACAGCATGGCCGGCGTTATTGCGCGTGCCCGGGCTAATCGATGCTTTTTCGGCATTACGCATCCGATTTCCGCGCTGCAAAGTTCGCGCATCTCAATTTCGGGGTTGCTGATCGGAACGTCGATTACGCCAATCTCGACCTGATCATGACTGACGTAGTCGATCACATGCCGGGTGGAAAGCGCCCGAATATCGAATCGCACGCCAGTGCGTTCCTTCTGGAATCGAACCATCGCGGCCGCAACGACCGATGACGACAACGCAGCCACGGTCGCCACGCGGATCTGCCCGACAAAGCCGTCACGCACGCGCTCCGCAAGTTCCTCAATGGACTGCAATGTGCCGAACAAGCGGTCGAGTTCCGGCAGCATCTCTTCCGCTTCCGGAGTTTGCACCAGACGCCCTTTTATCCGAGCAAACAGCGTTATTCCCACTGTGCTTTCAATCAGATGAATGCTTTTGGTCACAGCGGGCTGCGATATGTGAAGTATTCGAGAGGCCGCGGAGACCGAACCCGTTTGCATGACGGTGCGTAGCACCCGTAACTGCCTGACATTAAGCATTGGCGCTCTCCTGATTCAGTAGCACGAGCCGGTTCGCGTCGAACCCAGCCCATAACCAAAAGTTAATTGTGTCCTGCCAAAATAGTATTGGCGCTGCATTTTTAAGCACATTAGACTGATTTCATTGCTGGTAAGGGTGGGTGTCGCCGCTATGACTGACATCGATCGGGCAGCGTATTGCATCCTCTGGAGGAGACAAAATGGATCATGTAGTCAACTGGCATAGCCGCGCGGCGTCGCTCGAAGTTGAGGGGCGCGCGTTCATTGATGGTCAATTCGTGCCCGCGCTGTCTGGAAAGACCTTTCCTTGCATCAATCCCGCGAACGGTAAATGGGTCGCGGAGGTTGCATCGTGCGATGCGGCTGACATCGACCGGGCGGTCGCGTCCGGGCGCGCGGCGTTTCGTTCGGGAAGCTGGTCGCGGCTTGGACCGCTCGAACGCAAACGCATCCTGATTGCTTTTGCGGACGCAATTCTCGCTCATCGAGAAGAGTTGGCACTGCTGGAATCGTTGAACGTCGGCAAGCCCATCTCCAGCAGTCTGAACGGTGACATTCCGAGCGCGGCGAACTGCATTCGCTGGTATGGCGAGGCAATCGACAAGATCTACGGCGAAGTCGCGCCGCTCTCCCACGACATGACAACCATGGTGATTCGTGAGCCGCTGGGCGTCGTTGCGGCGATCGTACCGTGGAACTATCCCTTGTCGATGGCGGCCTGGAAACTCGGCCCTGCATTGGCAGCGGGCAATTCGGTGGTCCTCAAGCCTGCTGAACAATCGCCGTTTACGGCCATACGCATCGCGCAACTGGCCCTTGAGGCCGGTCTTCCTTCAGGCGTACTCAACGTCGTTCCCGGTTTTGGCGAAACCGCCGGCCGCGCGCTTGGGCTGCATAGCGACGTCGATGCCGTCGGCTTCACGGGTTCGACTGAAGTTGGCAAACTTTTCATGCAGTACTCAGGTCAGTCCAACATCAAACGCGTCGGACTCGAATGCGGCGGCAAGAGTCCACATATCGTGCTTGCCAGTTGCCTCGATCTGGATGCCGCGGCTCGTGCGGTTGCCGCCGGGATTTTTAGCAATCAGGGGCAGGTGTGCAATGCGGGGTCCCGCCTGA
>Ga0302220_10002511_pt1 | contig 13388 bp, 9 predicted proteins | sample II_Palsa_E1_3_FD_194572 | JGI IMG/M metagenome (GOLD analysis project Ga0302220, IMG submission 194572) | Peat permafrost microbial communities from Stordalen Mire near Abisko, Sweden - II_Palsa_E1_3 | ecosystem: Environmental > Terrestrial > Soil > Palsa > Peat permafrost | place: Sweden... | reverse complement strand
CTGCCCCAGTCCTCTTCCCCCCTTAAATCTAGTTGCCGCTCGAGAGGGACCTCGAGCGGCAACGTCTCTATCCTGAGACCCTTTCTCCCAAGAGAGTCCCGAATAGAGCTTCAGCGACCAGATTTACCGTCCTGCCGACAGTAAAATTCACTGGTTTGAAGATCAATCTCCTACGCAGCTGCCTCCTCATCCAATGAAGCAGCCAGTTCCTTTGTGGCTTTCGCCAGCGTCGCCAGCACCAGCAGCGACGGGCAGCCCGTTCGTGTTCCATATCCAGCACAGGGCCCAACACACGAACAAGGTGTCGGCAACGACTCCTGCACAGCCTCTGGGAGAGAGTTCAACGGCATCCGGGAATCCTCCAACAACTTCATCCTGAAGCCTCGCATCAGGACCCGTCAGTGACACTCATCACACCCCAGCCTTTCCCCACCGCCCTTCCGCAACTTGGCGTCCAAACCCCACCCCGTGACATCCTATAGGTGCATGCCTGCCACCTCGCAAGATCAAACCACCCGCGCAACGACCTTCGACCTCTTCCGCCGCTGGGGCTACCTCCAGGCCTCCCTCGACCCCCTCGGCCAGCTCCTCCCGCCCGCACCCTTTCCCGTCGCAGACCTCCCCGACGAAGACTCCCCCGACACCCAGGAGGCGCGCCGCATCTACACCTCCAGCATCGGCGCCGAGTTCATGCACATCCCCTCCACCGAGAAACGCGCCTGGATCCAACAGCGCCTCGAAACTCCTACCGCCACCACGACCATCCCTGCAGCCCGCATCCTCACCGATCTCCTCCGCGCCGACCTCTTCGAGCAGGTCATCCAGCAGCGCTACCTCGGCACCAAGCGCTTTTCCCTCGAAGGCCTCACCGCCCTCATCCCGTTCTTAGACCAGCTCTTCACCACCGCAGCCGAGCTCGGCGTCAACCGCTCCCTGTTCACCATGAGCCACCGCGGTCGCCTCAACGTCATGGTCAACACCATCAATCGCCCCTCCCGCGACATCTTCACCAAGTTTGAAGACGTCGACCCCCGCAGCACCCTCGGCGGCGGCGACGTCAAATACCACCTCGGTGCTACCGGCGACTTCGTCACCGCCAACGGCAAGACCGTCCACCTCCACCTCGCCTCCAACCCCAGCCACCTCGAAGCCGCCGACCCCATCATCATGGGCCGCACCCGCGCCTACCAGGAACGCCTCGCCAAGCACCGCAGCAAGGAAGACTTCCTCGAAGCCCGCCGCCAGGTCATGCCCATGATCATCCACGGCGACGCTGCGTTCGCCGGCCAGGGTATCTGGGCCGAGTCCCTCAACCTCGCCACCCTGCACGGCTACAACATCGGCGGCACCATCCAGGTCATCGTCAACAACCTGCTCGGCTTCACCGCCCTCCCCGGCGAATCCAACTCCTCGCGCTTTGCCTCCGACCTCGCCAAGCGCCTCCCCATCCCCATCTTCCACGTCAACGCCGAAGACCCCCAGGCCGTCGTCCGCATCGCCGCTCTCGCAGCCGAGTACCGCCAGACCTTCCAATCCGACGTCGTCATCGACCTCATCGGCTACCGCCGCCACGGCCACTCCGAAGTCGACGATCCCACGGTCACCCAACCCCTTCGCTACGCCAAGATCAAGGACCACCCGCCCCTCTTCCAGCTGTACGCCAAACAAATTGGTGTCGACCCCACAGAAGAGATTGCCTACTCCCAAGGCAGATTCCTCGAAGAACAGAAGGCCGCAACAGCCGCCAACCGCAAGCCCAAACTCTTCGACATCCGCGACTACTGGAAGCCATACTACGGCGGCCCCCTCCGCGCAGACGACAACCCCCGCACCGGCCTCGACGCCGCTGAAATCGCCTCCCTCACCACCGCCCTCACCACCGCGCCCGCAGGCTTCCACCTTCATCCCAAGCTCGAAAAACTGCTAGCCCAGCGCGTCGAGATGGGCAACGGCAGCAAGCCCCTCGACTACGGCATGGCCGAACTCCTCGCCTACGCCTCTCTCCTCAAAGCCGGCACACCCGTTCGCCTCTCCGGCCAGGACTCTCAGCGCGGCACCTTCAACCAGCGCCACTCCGTCCTCATCGACATCGAGACCGAAACCCGCTTCTCCCCCCTCTGGAACTTTGGCCCGACCCAGGGCCGCTGGTCGGTCTACAACTCCCTTCTCTCCGAAGCCGCCTGCCTCGGCTTCGAGTACGGCTTCTCCCGCGACTACCCCGAAGCCCTCGTCCTCTGGGAGGCCCAGTTCGGCGACTTCGCCAACGGCGCCCAGATCATCATCGACCAGTTCCTCTCGGCAGGCGAAGCCAAGTGGGGCCTGCTCTCGGGCCTAGTCATGCTTCTCCCCCACGGCTACGAAGGTCAGGGCCCCGAACACTCCAGCGCCCGCATGGAGCGCTATCTCCAGCTCGCCGCGCAGGACAACATCCAGATCGCCCAGCCATCCACCGCCGCGCAATTCTTCCATCTCCTCCGCCGCCAGGCCCTGCGCAAATGGCGCAAGCCCCTCATCGTCTTCACGCCAAAATCCATGCTCCGTCACCCCGACGCCATGTCCCCCGTCGCCGATCTCGCACTCGACCACTTCCAGAATGTTCTCCCCGACAACTCCATCACCAACCCCCACCGCCTGCTCGTCTGCACCGGCAAAATCGGCCACAACCTCCGCGTCGAGCGTGCCAAGCGCAACGACACCTCCGTCGCCATCATCTTCCTCGAGCAGCTCTACCCCTTCCCCGAGGACGAACTCCAGGCCGCCCTCGACCAACACCCCTCCGCCACCGAAATCATCTGGGTCCAGGAGGAGCCCGCCAACATGGGACCTCTCTCCTACGTCCTCCCCCTGCTCCGCCGCCTCGCCGGCGACCGCGCTGTCCTAAGCGTCAAGCGCACCGCCGCCGCCAGCCCTGCAACCGGTTCCGCCAAAGCCCACGCCCTCGAAGAGAAAACCTTGATCGACCTAGCCTTAGGCCACGAGTCCTAATCGCGACACCACCCTGTTTGTCATCCTTCGCCGCAGGCGCAGGATCTGCTTCTGTACTCGTTCTTTCCCCTCTAGGAATCTGGTGCTTGCTCATATCACCCCACCGAGTAAGCCTCGGGCCCAGCACGTCTGGCCCTGACCGGCTCACGCTCAACCGCCGTCCGCACCTCGCCCCCCACCAGCAACCTCTCCCCCTCGGTCAACACCTCCACCTTATCCAACACGCCCGCACTCTTCGCCACCGTCAACAACCTCGCCAGCGGCTCATCCATCGGCTCGCGCCCCAGCTTGAACGTGTTGTAGTGCATCGGCACCATCGTCTCCGCACCCACATCCACAAACCCCTGCAGCGCCTCTTCCGGACTTGTATGCACGCTCCGATAGCTATCCGGGAAATAAGCCCCAATCGGAAGCAACGCGATCTTCGGCCGCAACCTCTTCCCAATCTCCTTGAACCCGCCAAAATACGCTGTATCGCCCGAGTGATACACCGTCTCCGCCCCCTGCGCCTCCAGCACATACCCGCCAAATCCGCGATGCGTGTCCTTGAACATCCGCGCACCCCAATGCCGCGCCGGAGTCGCCGTCACCTTCAACCCCTCCACCTCAGCCGACTCCCACCATCCGAGCGCCACCACCTTCGAGAACCCAAGGTCCGCCACCAAATCCTCCACTCCATTCGGTACGATGACCACCGGCGCAACACGTCCCCTACCCTCCATCCGCCGCACGATGGCCCGCAGCGATGGCCGATTCAAATGGTCCATATGCGCATGCGTCAACAGCACCGCATCAATCGCCGGCAGGTCCTTCACCCGCACCCCAGCCCTCCGCTGCCGCCGCAGCAAAATCAGCCGCGTAGCAAACACCGGATCAATCAACACCCCCAGCCCTTTCATCTGCACCAAAAACGACGAGTGCCCAATGAACGTAATCGCCTGCTCCGCCACCCCCACCGCCGACGGTTTGCGCGGCTCACCCACCAACGGCTGCGCATGACTCTCCCGCACCAACTTCCAAAGCTGTCCCAACTTCTCCATCCGAAAAGCCATGATCACTCCCAAACGCTCTAAGCAGTAGATGGCCTTACCGCTTCCCTCGATGCGACAAACAGCCTACACCTCCCCAGCCAATTCCGTATGCCCCGTGTTCCGCTTCCGAGATGCGGGTTGTACGATGAGGTCAAGCGAGCGCGAGTTGCGTCGACCCGCCACCAACCCACCATGCCCCGCAAAAAGCCGCATCCCGCCAGCCGTCGCCGCTTTCTCCAGCAAGCCGCCGCCGCATCCATCGTCACCGCCCTCCCCTACCGCACCGCGCACGCCTCAACCACCACACGCGCCACCATAAAGAATCACGCCCCGCTAACCCCCAACGCCTTCTATCCCCTCCCGCTCGGCTCCATCCGCCCCACCGGCTGGCTCCGCGCCCAACTTCAGATCCAGGCCAACGGCCTGGGCGGTCACCTCGACGAAACCTGGTCCGACGTCGGCCCCAACAGCGGCTGGCTCGGCGGCACCGGTGAATCCTGGGAGCGCGGCCCCTACTTCATCGACGGCCTCCTCCCCCTCGCCTACCAACTCGACGACCCCCGCCTCAAAGCCAAGGCACAAAAATTCATCGACTGGACCCTCACCCACCAGCAACCCAATGGCAACTTCGGCCCCACCTCCAACAACGACTGGTGGCCCCGCATGGTCATGCTCAAAGTCCTAACCCAGTATTACGAAGCCACCGACGACCCGCGCGTCCTCCCCTTCCTCACCCGCTACCTCGCCTGTCAGCTCGCGACCCTCCCCTCGCGCCCCTTACAAGACTGGGGCAAGTTCCGCTGGCAGGACAACGCCCTCACCGCTCTCTGGCTCTACAACCGCACCGGCGACCCCTCCCTTCTCTCGCTCGTCCGCCTCCTCCACTCCCAGGGCTTCGACTGGCAGAAAAACTTCGCCGACTTCCGCCACACCGAACGCATGACCGCCGAACAACTCCACCTCCCCGAAGGCGGCCTCAGCGACCTCGCCCTCTCCACCCACGGCGTCAACAACGGCCAAGCCATCAAAGCAGCCCCAGTCTGGTCCGTCCTCACCGGCAATCCAGCCGACCGCGCCGCCATACACCAGATGCTCTCCGCACTCGACACCTACCACGGCCTCCCCAACGGCATGTTCTCCTGCGACGAGCACTTCGCCGGACGCAATCCCTCGCAGGGCTCCGAACTCTGCACCGTCGTCGAAACCATGTTCTCGCTCGAACAATCCCTCGCCATCCTCGGCGACCCCGCCCTCGGAGACCGCCTCGAACTCATCGCTTTCAACGCTCTCCCCGGCGCCTTCACCGACGACATGTGGGCCCACCAATACAACCAGGAGCCCAACCAGGTCGAGTGTTCCCTGCACCACAAACCCTGGACCACCGACGGCCCCGAGTCCAACATCTACGGCCTCGATCCCAACTTCGGCTGCTGCACCGCCAACTTCCACCAGGGCTGGCCCAAATTCACCGCCAGCCTCTGGATGGCCTCTGCAGACGACGGCCTAGCCGCCACCGCCTATTCCCCAACCACCCTCACCACCCCGGTCCGCGGCGTTCCCATCACCATCCACGAAGACACCGACTACCCCTTCCGCGACCGCATCACACTCACACTCACCCCCGCGACGCCGACAGCCTTTCCCCTACATCTCCGCATCCCCGCCTGGGCTGTCAACGCAACCCTCCGCATCAACAACCAGCCGCAGCCCGCACCAACCCCCGGCACCTTCGCCCGTATCCATCGCGCCTGGAGCCCCGGCGACGTAGTCGAACTAACCCTCCCCATGCAACCGCGCGCGATCCCCGGCTTCAATCAATCCCTCTCCGTCAACCGCGGCCCGCTAGTCTTCTCCTACCCCATAGGAGAAACCTGGCTCAAGCTCCGCGACCGCAACCTCACCGCCGACTGGCAAGTCTACCCCAACACGCAATGGAACTACGCCCTCGCCGTCGACAACCCCAACTCAATCCACACCGCCGAGCACCCCGTCACCGGCGCCCCCTTCACCCACGAAGGCGCGCCCGTAACCATCACCCTCCCCGCGCGCAAACTAAAATCCTGGCAAGCCGTCGACAGCGTAGCCGACCCCGTCCCCCCAAGCCCCGTCACCACCGCCGAGCCCCTCGAACAAATCACCCTCATCCCCTACGCCGCCGCCAAACTCCGCATCACCGCATTCCCCCACTGCGCTCAGCCGCAAGCGTCCACCGAATCCTAAAGCCTCTCCCAACTCCACATCGCACTCATCACATCCTTCGGCAACTCAAACCCCATCTGGTGCGCGAGCATACAAATCTGCCCGCGATGATGCGACTCATGCGCCACCATGTAACAAACCATCTCCATCCCAACATCCCTTTTCCCCAGCGCCCACACCTTCGCCCAACCATCGCGAAGAAATTCCTTCACCTCGCCGTTCTCCACCAGCGCGAGCATCCCCTCACAAGCATTAGCACTCTCCGCCAACCCCACCCGAGCCTGTTCCTGCGTACACCGCGCCCAATGCAACTGCGCCGGCACTCCCACCTGCGGTGCATTCAAACGCACCCACTTCGCGCGCACATTGTGCACATGCGTAACGATCGCCGCAATCGTCCGCACCCCACCCACCGGCTTAGCTCTCCACGCCGCAGCATCCAGCCGCGCGAGCAGCAGTTGATTCACCCGCTCATTGACTGCAAACATCTGCGCCGCCGTTCGGGTCTTCACAACTCACCCCTCGCGCAACAAAATTAAAACCTAATTCCCCGCCCGCTCCGATCCCGCCACAAAGCTCTTCGCATGCGCAAACTCCGGCCGCGCCGACCCCGCTCCCCCATCCGTCGACTTCAACAACTCCGCGTAATAAAACTGGGCCTTCTGCTTCTCGCCAGCAGCCTCCGCAGCCCTCCCCGCGTTGAACAATCCATTCAGCCGGTTCGGACTCAGCTTCAGCGCGACCTCATACTCAGCCAGCGCCTCCTTCGGCTTGCCAAAGTCCAGCAGCATATCCGCCAGCATCTCGCGCGCCGGAATGTCCACCTCGCCCTGTCCCACCTGGTCCTGCAGATCCGCAGCCGCGCGCATTGCCGTCAACGCCTCGTCCTGCTTCCCCTCGGCATACGCCACCCACGCCACTATCTCGTTGCGCTCAATCTTCGTGCCCGTTCCCTCCACCTCGTACGCGTCCTTTCCTTTGCGCGCCTCCGCCATCAACGCGTCATACTTCGCCAAATCCGCACGCACCTTCGCCGGCTCCTTCAAATGCCCATCCGCCACCGCGCGCAACCAGTACGCCAGCGTGGCCGTCGCCGGCCTCGTCCCCGCCACCGGCTCTATTCCCGAAGCGGCCTTCCACTCATGCATCTCCAGCGCATAAAACCCCGGCAGCTTCAGCCGATAGTACGGAACCATTCCCTCCATATGCGCGGAACCGTTCTCCCCCATACCCGCGATCATCTCCAGCGGCGCGCTGCTCGCCTCCAGTTCCTTCTTCGCCAGGACATCCTTCCCGCTCTGCAAATACGCATAGATCAAAAAGTCATACGAGTGCGGCTCGTCCATCAGCCCACTCTCACCCCGCTTCTCCGCCGCCTGCGACGCCGCGATCGACCCCAGCTGCGACGCCTCATCCTTCGACCACAACCCCAGCCGCGAGTAGATGTGTCCCGGCATATGAAACGCATGCGGCCCCGACTGCGCAATCTCACCATAGTGATCCGCCGCCGCCAAACCCTCCGCCGCCATCGCCGGGTTATCGCAGACGTGAATGATGTAATGCACGACTCCCGGGTTATCAGGGTCCTTCACAAACAGCGGCTGCAACACCGCCATCGCCTTCCGATCCTGCGTCTGCGTCAAGTCATCCGGGGACTTCGCCGCCAGCAGCGACAGCGCATAAAACGCCCCTGCATCCACGTCGTCCGGATACTGCGCATACAACTTCCCCATCGCATCCGAGTACGCCGCAATCCGCGCCGGATACTCCTCCGTCCCCGGCTTGAAGAATCCCGCCAGCGCAGCAATGTAATCCTTCTCCCGCTGCGTCTTCACCGGCAGCGCCTCGGCCGCCTCCATCTGTTCCCACCCCAACTTCCTCGCCTCCGCATTGGGCCGATTCCATATCTGGTGGAACGAGCTCATCGCCACACCCCAATGCGCCATCGCACACCCGGGATCGGCCTTCGCAATCCGCTCGAACTGCTTCGTGGCCTCTTCGTACCAGAAGTCATGCAGCAGCGCCACGCCGCGATCAAACGCCGCCTGCGTCCCCGCCCCGCACGACACCGGAAAATTCACGGTCCCCAACCGCTCCTGCATCTGCGCCGGCGTAGCCAACGCCCCCGCCTCCGCAGAGCCCATCGACATACCGCTCATCGACTGCGCACCTAAAGGCGCCGCAACCAAACACGAAAGAACCACTGGGACGAAGGAGAAGAGCTTACACAAGTTTTTCATAGCACACGAATTATAAGTCGACGCACCTACCAATCGCTCAGGCCTCTCCGCCACCATGCGACCCCTCCCGCCGTCCGCGCAGGACCGAAGCGCCCTCGCCGTCCGCGTAGGACCCCGCCCACACTTGATACGTAATCTTCGGCGACTCCACCCCCCGATGCATCGCATTCACCTCCTCCCGAATTGCCTGGTCCGCCAGCGTCATCCGCTCCCGCGACCTTAGAAAATCCAGCCAACTCTCCATCACAAACGTCTCGTTCAAATGCTCGGGATCGGCCGCATCCCGATAAATCCCCCAACGCACCGCGCCCCCTCGCAACCGCACCCCTTCGAGCCCCCGCACCGCATGCGTAAACGCTGCATAGTCCTCCGCCGCCACACGGTAGTCCACCGAGATTCTCACCGGCCCATCATCTGGATCAGGCGTAGCCGCAAACCCAGGCAGCGGCCGCTTCCACTTGTAAGGAGTCAGGTCCGGCAGCAGTCCCTTCAAAATATGTATGCGCTGCAAGAACGGAAGACTCACCGCCAATCCAATCGCCGCACAAATCAACGAAGTCTTCGTCGACGTTCTCTCAGCCACCGTACCCCATAGCGCGCTGCCCAGCGCCAGCCCTCCCTGGAACGCCATCAGGTACACCCCCAGCGCCCGCGCATACACCCAAGCCGGCACGCTCAACTGCACACTCACATTCAACGTCGACATCGTCGTCGTCCACGCAAACCCCGCACCCAGCAGCGCCACAATCGCTACCCACGGCAGCGGCACTACCGCCAGCACCACCATCGTCGCCACGTAATACACGCCCGTCGCCAGCAGCAGTGTGTCCGCATCCACCCGCTGCCGAATTCTCCCCAGCAGCGTCGCTCCCACGACCGCGCCCACCCCCAGGCAGCCATTCAAAATCCCGTAGCCCATCGCGCCCTGGTGCATATCTCTCTTCGCCACCAGCGCCAGCAACGACCACACCGCGCTCACAAAAAATGTAAACGTAAACGCGCGAATCAACGGCCCCTGCAAGTCCGGCGCATGACGCAGATACCGCAGCCCCGATCGCACCGAACCCGCAATCCGCTCCGCCGGCAGCGCACTCTGAAAAATCGGCTGCCGATTCCACCGCCACAAAATCCAGATCACGCCCGCAAACGAAGCCGAGTTCAGCGCAAACACCCACGCCGCTCCGCGATGGGGCACCGCATACGCCGCAATCATCAACCCGCCCAGCGCCGGCCCCAGCGCGCGCGCAATATTATTGCTCGCCGCATTCAACGTCACCGCATTTGGAATCTCCTCGTGCGGCACCAGCTCTGGAACAATCGCCTGCCAGGCAGGATTGTTCATCGCCGACCCGATGTTCAACAAAAAAGTAAACAGCAGCAGCGTCACCGGCGTAATCACACCCACAAACGTCAGCACCGCCAGCACCGCAACACTCGCCAGCATCCAGCACTGCCAGAAAATCAGCAGCCGGCGCCGCTCGTAAATATCCGCAGTCGCGCCTGCAAGTAATCCCAAAAACAGTACCGGCAAGCTAGCCGCCGTCTGCATCAGCGCAATCAACAGCGGCGACGTCGTCAGCACCGTCATCAACCACGTGCCCGCAGTGTCCTGCATCCACGTGCCCAAACTCGACACCGTCGACGCCACCCACCGGTCTCGAAACAACGGAATCTTTAGCGGCCCAAACGCATTCGGTCCCCCAGGAATCGGCTGCGGCGCCGTCGCTAAGTCGGTTGTATCAACGTGCCCAGTCTCACCCACACCTCTATGATGCCATCCCCGTCACCTCCCCCATCTCGCCGCTGCGCTCGCCTCGGTTTATCCTTCAGCATGGGCCACCGCTGCCGCGCACTCCTCCTGCTTCTCGCCAGCGCGGGCGCCTTCGCGCAGGAGACTACATCGTCAACGCCCGACAAACCCTCGCCGTCCGCGCAGGACCTCCCACCCATCCCCCAACTTCTCCTCGACGTCGAACGCAACGAAAAGGTCACAGATGCCGCCGCTCGTGATTACACCTACCACGTCCGCCTCCAGCAACTGGAGCTCGACAATAATGGCGACCTCAAAAAGTCCACCACCACTGATTCTGAAAGCATCACGATCGACGGCGTTCGTGTCGAACGCATCGTCGCCCGCGACGGCAAACCGCTTACCCCCGAAGAAACCCACAAAGAAAGCGATCGCATCGACAAAGAAGTCGCCAAAGCGAAAGCCCGTCGTGAGAAGCTCGAGTCCCAAGGCAAAGAAACCAACACCAACGGCGACTCCTTCGTCACCGCCTCCCGCGTCCTTGAACTTGGCTCCTTCACCAATGCCCGCCGTGTCGACCTCAACGGTCGCCCCACCATCGTCGCCGACTATAACGGCGATCCCAACGCCAAAACCCATAGCGAGTTCGAGAAAGTGTTTCGCGACCTCGTCGGCACCGTCTGGATCGATGAACATGAGCATGTCCTCGTTCGCGCCGCGGGTCACTTCCTCCAAAACTTCAAGATCGGCGGGGGCCTCGTCGTCGATATCAAGGAAGGTTCGAGTTTCGAAGTCCATTACGGCCGGATTAACGATGAAGTCTGGCTACCCATCGAAGCCACCGGACAGGGCAAAATCCGCTTCCTTCTCTTCACTAGCTTCAACGGACGCGTCCATCGGCTCACCTCCGACTACCGGAAGTTCCACTCCACCTCCACCATCATCGATAGCAACCGCCTCATCGGACCCGACGGCCAGCCCATACCTGACCCCGCTCCACCGCAGCCTCCCCCCTCAGCCACGCCCCCGCACCCGCACCCTTAAATGCAAAAGAGAAGAGCACAGCTCTTCCCTTTTGCTCAGTGAACAAAACTCACCCACCGGTCAAACCCCTTAGCCGAAGCTTAGAGAGGCTGAACGTCGGACGCCTGCCACCCCTTCGGTCCCTTTACTACGTTGAACTGAACGGCCTGGCCCTCTTGCAGACTTTTGAAACCATTGGAGTTGATCGCCGAATAATGCACGAACACGTCTTCACCGTTCTGACGGCTGATGAAGCCAAATCCCTTGGCGTCGTTGAACCACTTTACTGTTCCCTGTTCCATGTCTCGTAAATCCTTGTGATTGACTTTGACGCTGAATCCAAATGGGTATTCGGCTACCGCTGATGCAGAAACCAATCTGTTTCAAACGATTGAGAAATGTTAGCACGAAGGTCGAATTTTCCACCGAAAAAATTGCGAAAAGGTTGATGTCTGCACTAGAAACAGTGCAACAATTCGCGCGATTCGCGCAGTCTATCGCTTCTGCTCTCCCAAATGAGCTTCAACAATCTCCTCCGCCACCCGCAACACCTGCTCCAGGCTCATCGCCGTCGAATCCAAAATCACCGCATCCTCCGCCGCCCGCAGCGGAGACTCTGTTCGATTCCGGTCCCGCGCATCCCTCTCCTTGAGTTCGCGGATCACCGCCTCTTCCGTAACCTCAGCCTTCGCCGGCACTCCCTGCCGATAGCGCCGATTCCCCCTCACCTCCGGCGCCGCATCCAAAAAGATCTTCACCTCCGCATCCGGAAACACCACCGTCCCGATATCGCGACCCTCCATCACCACGCCGCCAGCGTCCCCGAGCAGCCGTTGCTGCTCCACCATCCACTGCCGCAACCGCGGATGCACCGACACCCGCGATGCCCCCGCCGTCACATCCCCATCCCGCACTCTCCGCGACACATCCACCCCATCCAGCAGCACAAGATTGCCCTCCAGCTGCGGCTTCAACGCAATGCGCGTCCGCTCCGCCAACTCCAGCAGCTCCGGCTCCTCGTCAAAACTCAAATCATTGTCGATCGCCTTCAGCGCCAGCGCCCGATACATCGCCCCAGTCTCCAAATTCAGAAACCCAAACTTCCGCGCCAGGTGCGCCGCCAGCGTGCTCTTACCCGCACCCGCCGGCCCATCAATCGCAATCACCGGCCGCGTGCGCCGCGCCTTCTTCTCAGCGCCCGCCCCGTTTCCCGATTCCGTTCCTGCCGTCGCCGAAGGCGTGCTCATCCTCAACTCCTAAGCCCCAGGCTTTCTGCGAAACGTTGGCTTCGCTCCCGCCGGCCCACTGCGCTTCGCTCCAAATCCACCTGGCTTACCACCAAACTTCGGCTTGCCTCCAGGCTTGCTCCCAAAGCTCTTGCCCGCACCCGCACGCCCATAGCTCCCCGCAGACTTGGGCTTATACGACCGCTTCGCTCCATCGCCTTCCGTCTTCGGAACCCACGGCTCTTTCGTAAACGGACGAGTGTGCGCATCCGCAGCCCGCGGCTTATACGGCCGCTTCGGTAACGACCGCTCGACCGTAGACTCCGCACCACCACTAGCCTCTGTCCACGGCGTAAACTCCCGCTTCACAAACGGCCGCGTCCCGCCCTCACGCGCCTTATACGGACGCTTCGGGAACGGCTTGCCCCCGCCTTCCTTCCCCGCAAAACTCCGCGGCTTAAACGACGCCCGCTCACCACCCTCTTCCGTTCTCGGCGTGTACGGCCGCTTCGCAAACGGCTTCGCCCCGCCCTCAATATCGCGCTTCACATAAGGCCGTTTCGCAAACGATCCCTCTCCACCCTCAGCACCACGAGTTGTGTAAGGGCGCTTGGCAAACGGCTTCGCTCCACCCTCTGCCGTGCGCGGTGTATACGGTCTCTTCGCAAACGGCTTCGCACCGCCCTCAGCATCGCGCTTCACGTAAGGTCGCTTCGCTCCAAACCCGCCAGCCTTGCCCGTACGCTCCTTGCTCTCATAGCTCCGAGGCTTGAATGTCGGCCGCTCGCCACCCTCTTCTGTACGCGGCGTATACGGCCGCTTCTCAAAAGACTTGGTAGCCGACCGTGGCGGAGTCCGCCGCTCCACCGGCAACCCGGCCTGCTCCCGCGCACCCAGCGGCGCACGATCCTCCGCCGCCGGCCGCCGGAACTTC
>Ga0302220_10002510_pt1 | contig 13392 bp, 8 predicted proteins | sample II_Palsa_E1_3_FD_194572 | JGI IMG/M metagenome (GOLD analysis project Ga0302220, IMG submission 194572) | Peat permafrost microbial communities from Stordalen Mire near Abisko, Sweden - II_Palsa_E1_3 | ecosystem: Environmental > Terrestrial > Soil > Palsa > Peat permafrost | place: Sweden... | reverse complement strand
GCCGCTTCTAGCAGCTCATTTTCGGAATCCGCAGATAGCGCGATAGAGCAGCTCATTTCGCTCGGAAATTCCCGGCAATCGATGTATTTGCGCGTCATGATCCTCTCCTCATACGATAGTAGTCGTGGGCTTTACGTGAATCACCGCGCGGGATGCCGCGCGAAGTACACAGGACACGATTGCGCCTCCTTGTCGCAAACGAAATCATTTTGAAAGTATAGGCCGCGGGTGGCGAATTTGAGGTCACGCAGCGAAATTCGCGACGTCGTCAGGATCGTTTCCGCACCCACTTGAACAGTTTTCGGCTGCCAGCGCCGGCGAATTGCCGTACGAACTCCTCGAGGTGGTGCGGTACGGCATGGCACAGTAACGTTCACCAGTTCTTCGTTGATGTCCTTGACGGCTTCCCACATCTGTCCAATCAGGGCTCCAGCGACTTCGCCTGTAGATTAGCCATCCGGCCGAGGTTCAATCCGCACAGCGGCGGGTTAAACTCACGCCCTGAACAGCTAACGCAAGAAGATACTCAGGATGGGCATTCAAACCGCAGCGGCCAACGACGTCGCACAACATACGCCGATGATGCAGCAATACCTGCGCATCAAAGGGGAGCATCCGGGCACGCTGGTGTTTTACCGGATGGGCGACTTCTACGAGCTGTTTTTCGACGATGCCGAAAAGGCCGCACGCCTGCTCGATCTCACGCTGACCCAGCGTGGCGCGTCGGCGGGCAACCCGATCAAGATGGCCGGCGTGCCACATCACGCGCTCGAACAGTATCTCGCCAAGCTGGTGAAGCTGGGCGAATCGGTCGCAATCTGCGAACAGATTGGCGATCCGGCTACTTCGAAGGGGCCGGTCGAGCGAAAGGTCGTGCGTGTGGTCACGCCCGGCACGCTCACCGATGCCGCGCTACTGTCGGACAAGAGCGACGTCTACCTGCTCGCGGTGTGTGTGGGCCACAACCGGCGCGGCGTCGCCACCAACGTGGGGCTCGCGTGGCTCAACCTCGCGAGCGGCGCATTACGCCTCACGGAAGTTGCACCGGATCAGGCTGCTGCTGCGCTCGAGCGCATTCGTCCGGCGGAAATTCTCGTTGCCGATTCACCGGTCGATGCCAACACGTGGTCGCCGCCGGCTGGTTCTGGCGCACTGACGCGCGTACCTGTCTGGCATTTCGACGTCTCCTCCGGCACACAACGCCTGTGCGATCAGATGGACGTCGCGAGCCTCGACGGTTTCGGCGCGCATTCGCTGTCGAGCGCCTGCGGCGCTGCCGGCGCGCTGCTGCTGTACGCGGCAGCAACGCAAGGTCAGCAGTTGCGCCATGTGCGCAGTCTCAAGGTCGAGTACGAATCCGAATATATTGGGCTCGACCCCGCCACGCGCCGCAATCTCGAACTCACCGAAACGCTGCGCGGTACCGAAAGCCCGACGCTGTGTTCCCTGCTCGATACCTGCTGCACGACCATGGGAAGCCGGTTGCTGCGCCATTGGCTGCATCATCCGCCGCGTGAAGCGGCGATTGCGCAGGCGCGTCAACAGGCAATCGGAGCGTTGCTCGATGCGCCGGTCAGTGCAGGCGTCGATACGTTGCGCGGCGCGCTGCGGCAGATTTCCGATATCGAGCGGATCACCGGGCGTCTTGCGCTGCTGTCCGCCCGTCCACGTGATCTGTCGAGCCTGCGCGATACGTTCATTGCGTTGCCCGACCTGCGCACGCAACTGGCCTCAGTGACGGGCGCTGCCGATTCGCTCGCGCGTATCGACGCCGCGCTCGAACCGCCCGCGCCTTGCGTCGATCTGTTGAAGCTGGCGGTGGCGCCCGAACCGGCCGCAATGGTCCGCGACGGTGGCGTGATCGCTCGCGGCTACGATGCGGAACTCGATGAACTGCGTGACATCTCCGAAAACTGCGGGCAATTCCTGATCGACCTGGAAACGCGCGAGCGCGCCCGTACGGGCATCGGCAATCTACGCGTCGAGTACAACAAGGTGCACGGCTTCTATATCGAAGTCACGCGCGGCCAGACCGACAAGGTGCCCGACGACTATCGCCGCCGCCAGACGCTGAAAAACGCCGAGCGCTACATCACGCCGGAACTGAAAACCTTCGAGGACAAAGCCCTGTCGGCGCAGGAACGCGCGCTCGCACGTGAACGCTCGCTCTATGACGGCTTGCTGCAGGCGCTCCTGCCATTCATTGCCGATTGCCAGCGCGTGGCCGCGGCGCTCGCGGAACTCGATCTGCTGGCCGCGTTTGCCGAGCGCGCCCGCGCGCTCGACTGGGTCGCGCCTTCGTTCACGCCGGCCGCTGGTATCGCGATCGAACAGGGACGTCACCCGGTGGTCGAGGCGCAGGTCGAGCAGTTCATCGCCAACGACTGCTCGCTCAACCCCGAGCGCAAGCTGCTGCTGATCACCGGCCCGAACATGGGCGGTAAATCGACTTTCATGCGGCAGACCGCGTTGATTGCGCTGTTGGCGTATGTGGGCAGTTATGTCCCGGCAACGCGTGCATCGTTTGGCCCGATCGACCGCATCTTCACGCGCATCGGCGCGGCCGACGATCTGGCCGGCGGGCGTTCGACCTTCATGGTCGAAATGACGGAGGCCGCGGCGATCCTGAACGACGCGACGCCGCAAAGTCTCGTGCTGATGGACGAAATCGGCCGCGGCACTTCGACTTTCGACGGCCTCGCGCTGGCATGGGCAATCGCGCGGCATCTGCTCGCGCACAACGGCTGCCACACGTTGTTCGCCACGCATTATTTTGAGCTGACGCAACTGCCCGCGGAATTTCCGCAAGCGGCCAACGTGCACTTATCCGCCGTAGAGCATGGCCACGGCATTGTCTTCCTGCATGCGGTAAACGAAGGCCCGGCGAATCAGAGTTATGGCCTGCAGGTGGCGCAACTCGCCGGCGTGCCGGCTGCCGTGATCCGTGCCGCGCGCAAGCATCTCGCACACCTAGAGCAACAATCTGCCGGGCAACCCGCACCGCAGCTCGATCTGTTTGCGGCGCCGCTGATGCTGCAGGACGCCGACGACGATCATGACGATAGCGCCCCACCCGCCCCCGCACTGACAGCAGCCGAGCAGGCGCTCATCGGGCGTCTGCGAGCGCTCGATCCGAATGACCTCCGCCCGCGCGAGGCACTGGACCTGCTCTATGAACTGCACGACCTGGCCACTGCGCCGGATGCAGATCATTGACCGGCACCGCTATCCGCAGCGCCAGCGCACGCTGTGCGCGGCGCTCGCATTTGCGCTGATCCTTGCAGCGGGCGCGTCATCCCAGGCACGGGCTGCGCCGATCCGCTACACCTTCGCAGTCGTCGCCGATACGCTGCAAAGCCCCGCTGACGAGGCCTCGACGCAGCGGCTCATCGACGCGATCGGCCGCGACCGCGACATGTCGTTCATCGTCTACGACGGCAATCTGAAGGGCGCGAAAGAGGCCTGCAAGGACACGTTGTACGACCGGCGCCAGGCTCTGCTGGAAGCAGCACGGCCACCGCTGATCTTCATCCCCGGCCAGCATGACTGGACCGATTGCGGTGTCGCCGAAGCCGGCGGCTTCGATCCTGTGGAGCGGCTCGACCAGCTACGACAGACGATCTTCGCCGACCCTTCGTCCATGGGGCAAAACCCGCTGACATTGACACGCGAAAGCGAAGTCTCGCGCTTCAGACCGTATAGGGAGAATGTGCGCTGGCAACTGGGCGACACCGTGTTCATCGGATTGAATGTCCCCGGCTCGAACAACCATTACGTGAGTGCTGGCGGCCGTAACGGCGAGTTCGAAGATCGCGTGATCGCCAATGCGTTCTGGATCGAACACGCGGCCGAGTATGCGAAACGACGCGAGGCGCGTGCGGTTGTGATTTTCATTCAAGGCGACCCCGACCCGGAACGCTATGAGCGGCCGGACCGTTTCGCGTGGCTGCGCTTTGGACGCAACTCGCGTCGCGATGGCTTCCTGGAACTCAAGCGCAGCCTCGTGAAGGCGGCCCAGATCTTCCACGGCCCGATTGTGCTAATCCATAACGACGACGGACGGCCAACCGGTGGCTTTACGATCGACCAGCCGCTGCGTAACGACAAGGGGGAGGTGGTGACGAATCTGACGCGCATCGCCTTCACACTGCATGATCGTCTGGATGAGTGGCTTCAGATTGAAGCCGATCTCTCGCGCAGGCCGCCGTTCCGGGTCAGCGTGCACCAAGTGCCGAAGAACCTGCCGCTGGTGCCGTTCCAGCCCGCGTCAGCGGTTCAGCCTGCGCAGGCGCCCGATGAAAACGAGCCCGACTTGTCCTCACCGGCGGGGGGCAATCAAACGCCCGCGCCGTTGCCAAATCAGATGCCGAATCAGTCGCCAGGGCAAACGTTGAATCAAACGCTCAATCCGGCCTCGAATCTGCCACCGCTACTGCCGTCTATACCGCCGCCCGAACAACCGCTCAACACGCTGCCCGGCTCCAGCGGCCAAGCGCCGGCCCCAGCTGGAGCATCCGCGGGCACGCCCTAAGGCGCACCCGCAGGCGCATCTGCCAGTTCAGTGCAACGTGGGCCCTGACGGCTCTTCGTCGCCTTCGTCGTCATCCTCGTCTAGTACTTCCAGGCCATCTGCACCGTGGGCGTGCTCGTGCTGGATTTCGTCTTCGGTGGCCGGGCGCACGTCCTTGACGGTCAGCGCAAAACGCAGCGCCATGCCGGCGAGCGGATGGTTGCCGTCGAGCACGACCTTGTCTTCCGCGACGTCAGTGACGACGTAGACCAGCGAATCGATGTCCTCGTCGCCTTCTTCCGGCGTGCCTTCGAATTGCATGCCGACTTCGAGCGGCTCCGGGAAGCGCGTGCGCGCCTCGATCTTCACCAGATCAGGATCGTATTCGCCAAACGCGTCTTGCGGTTCCAGCTGGATCTGGGTCTCGAAACCAGCCTCATGGCCGTCGAGCTCTTCCTCGATCTTGGGGAACGTGCCATCATAGCCGCCGTGCAGATAGACCATCGGCTCATCGCTCTCTTCGATCAGGTTGCCCTGCGCATCCGACAGCTTGTAAGCGACCGATACGACGGTGTTCTTTGCAATTTTCATTCGATTCTCCAGAATACAACTCACATTATACGATGCCCAAGCGGCCCCTTGACCAACCGGCGCATGCAGCTTCTGCGCGAATTTCTTCGCCGGTTCTGCCGCCCTCGCCGGACGAGCCCACAGCGCTGCTCGGCAATCTCACTCCGTCGCAATTCATGCGCCGGTACTGGCAAAAGAAGCCCCTGCTGATTCGTCAGGCCATCCCGAACATCGAGGCGCCGCTCTCGCGCAACGAGCTGTTCGACCTGGCCGATCAGGACGACGTGGAAGCGCGCCTGATCACACACTTTCGCAACAAATGGCAACTGGAACACGGCCCGTTTGCGGCCGACGAATTGCCCTCGCTCAAGCAACGCGCATGGACGTTGCTCGTGCAGGGCGTCGACTTGCATAACGACCGTGCGCACGCCCTGCTCGAGCGCTTTCGCTTCGTGCCGGACGCGCGTCTCGACGACCTGATGATCTCGTATGCCAGTGACGGTGGCGGGGTCGGTCCGCATTTCGACTCGTACGACGTGTTCCTGCTCCAGGTTCACGGCAAACGCCGCTGGCGGATCAGCGCGCAGCGCGATCTGTCGTTCCGTCCGGGTATGCCGTTGAAAGTTTTACAACATTTCGAGCCAGAAGAGGAATGGGTCCTCGAACCCGGCGACATGCTGTATCTTCCGCCTCACATCGCGCACGACGGCGTCGCCGAAGGCGAGTGCATGACCTGTTCGATCGGCTTCCGGGCGCCCTCCTCGAACGAGCTGACCGCGCAATTTCTGTATCATCTCGCCGAGCGTGGCGAAACGGGTGGCCAGCAGGAGCGCAGTCCCCAGCTTTACCGGGATCCGCAGCAGCCTGCGGTGGCGCATCCCGCCGAGCTGCCTGCCGCCCTGGTCGACCGGGTAGGCGCGATCCTTGCTCAGGTAAAATGGGACGAAAAGGATATTGCGTCATTCCTCGGCACGTATCTGAGCGAGCCGAAGCCGAGCGTGGTGTTCGATCCGCCGGAACAGCCGCTTAACGAGGCGCGTTTTATCAGGCGTGCTTCAGAGTTGGGCCTAAGGCTCGACCGGAAGACGGTTATGCTGTACAACAGCCGCTTTTTCTTCCTGAATGGAGAAGAAAATCGGTTTGCAGGGCATAAAAGATGGTTGATTGAATTCGCTGATTGCCGGCGTCTGAGTGCGAAACGCTTTGTAACACTCTCAGGCGATTCATCGGTGACAGCATTGCTGCACGAGTGGTATCGTGCGGGCTGGATACAAGTGGGCGAGCTTGTCTAAAGCTTGTCCGCCTGTTATGAAGTACCGTGAAATTTTGTATGAGAAAGACAACGTATTGACCCCGCATTTGTCGACGGTCTGTACGAAAGTGCATATAATTTCCGCCCAAGCCGTAGGGAAGATTCACGCTCTTGTGAAGTGCGTCTCCACCAGCGGCCCAGGTCGGTGTTGGAGCACATTACCGGTATTATTTTGCGCTGTTGCTTACCTTTAACCATAAAAGGACGTGATCATGAAGAAATCCCTCCTCGTAGCATCCCTGTTGGCAGCTGTGGCACTGGCTGCATGCAACAAGAGCAGCGACCAGGCAGCTGCCCCGGCTAGCGATGCATCCGCTGCTTCGGCACCGGCTGCTGCTGCTTCGGATGCAGGCGCTGCAGCTTCGGACGCTGCTGCTGCTGCGAGCGACTCTGCTGCTTCGGCACCGGCTGCTGCTGCTTCGGACGCAGGCGCTGCTGCTTCGGACGCTGGTGCGGCTTCGGCTGCTGCAGCTTCGGGCGCAAGCCAGTAAGCTGTCGTACAGGGTTCGCCTCTGGGCGAAAATCACATCGGAAGATCGCTCTGGTCTTCCGATGTGATAAAGCAAAACGCCACGGATTCACATCCGTGGCGTTTTGTCATTCTGCGCTCGCTTAATGCAGCCGCTCAGTTGCTGTTAGTTGCTCCTGGTTGCTTATTGCGTTTTTGTATCGTCAGATAATTGCGGTCGTTAATTACGATTTGCTTATAGCATCCGTTTTCAACGACCGGCCATCACTTGTTTTTCACTCAGAACGCACGGTTGCGGCTTCTTCGAAGAACTCACGAACCACGTCGATCTCTCTGGTCCGCTTGAAAGGCGGCAGGCTCTGCCATATACGGCGCCCATACGGTTTCTCGACGAGGCGGGTATCGCAGATCATCAAAACGCCGCGATCGGTCTCAGCGCGAATCAGACGCCCTGCGCCCTGCTTTAGCGTAATCACTGCCTGCGGCAATTGATGGACCGCAAACGGGCTCAGCCCCTTCTTGGTCAGTGCGTCGAGCCGGGCGGCCAGCACAGGGTCGTCTGGCGGCGCAAACGGCAGTTTGTCGATCACAACGAGCGAGAGCGCATCGCCGCGCACGTCGACACCCTCCCAGAAACTCTGGCTGCCTACGAGGATCGCGTTGCCATAGGAACGGAAGCGATCCAGCAGCTCCGTGCGGCTCGCATCGCCCTGCACCAGCAGCGGGTAGTTCCAGCCGCGCGCTTCGATCGTATCGCGCAGTTTCGTGGCAATCTTGTCGACGGCCCGCAATGTCGTGCAGAGCATGAATACGCCGCCACCCGACGCTTCGATGGCCGGCAGCGCGGCTTCGAATACTGCGTCGGTAAACATCGGCGAGGACGGCTGCGGCAGATTGCGCGGCACGTACAGGAGGCCCTGGGTCGGGTAGTCGAAGGGACTCGGCAGGGTCATCGAGCGGCGCGCGTTCAGGCCCATCTGTGCGGCATAGTGGGCGAAATCGCCGCGCACCGAAAGCGTAGCCGATGTGAAGATCCACGCCCTCGGCACGCCGGCGCGCTGCTTGGCGAAGATTGGCGCCACCGACAACGGCGTCTCATGCAACTGCACGGTATGCGCGAACACTTCGATCCAGCGCACCTTTTCGTTTGGATCGGCAACGCCCTTCTTGTCGGCTGTACCGGCACCACCTGCGGTGTCCGCGGCTACGTCACGTTCGGCTTCGGTCGGCGGGGTCGTCCAGCCGGACAGGATCCCCTGCAACTCTCGCGCGCGCCGCAGACAGGCACCCAGCGACTCAGCGCGCTCCGCCTGACTCGACAAGGCATTGGCGAGCGCAGCCAGTTCCGTCTCAAGCGTTTCGAGCGCAGCAAAGAGCGGATGGCCGTCCGGCAACTGGCCAATCGACAGCCGCACCGAATCCTCCTTGAAGGCGAGGCGCACGTCGCGCGCCGAACGTTCGAGCGTCGCGCCGAGCTTCACCCAGTCGACCACCTCGCGCGCATGGCCTAGCCCTTCGGCAACCGAGTCACGGGCGAGTTCGAGAAACTGCGCAGTCGAGAGCGTCTCGCCGAAGAACAGCGTGGCGGTCTCCGGCAATTGATGCGCTTCGTCGAAGACGATCGTATTGGCCGTCGGCAGCAGTTCGGCCATGCCGGTATCGCGCAACATGATGTCGGCGAAGAACAGGTGATGGTTGACCACCACAATGTCGGCCTGCTGCGCCTCACGGCGCGCCTGCATCACGAAGCATTCCTTGTAGTGCGGGCACTCCTGGCCGAGGCAGTTTTCACGCGTCGAGGTGACCATCGACCACACTGCGGCCGTCTCCGGCACGCTCGCGAGCTCCGCCTTGTCGCCGGTGCGGGTGATCTTCGCGAAACGGACGATGTCCTGCAGATACGAGGTTTCCTGGCGCGACGGCAGACGGCCGTTGTCCGCGGTGCGCTGCAGGTAGTAGTGGCACAGGTAGTTCGCGCGCCCCTTGAGCATCGCCACCGTGACGGGCACGGCGAGCGCGTCGCGCACGGTCGGGATATCGCGCTGGAACAACTGGTCCTGCAAGTGCTTGGTGCCGGTCGAGACGATCACCTTGCCACCCCACAGCATGGCCGGTACGAGGTACGCATAGGTCTTGCCCGTGCCGGTGCCCGCCTCCACGATCAATGTGTTCTCGCTGCCGTCGAGACTGCCTGCAGCGTCGCCCGTAGCGGCGTCTGCAGCCGTGGCCGCCGACGCATCCCCAGCGGGCGCCTGCAGACGTCGTGCCGGGCGCTTCTGCGCCTCGAACATCGCCGGCTCGGGCATGGTCCGGCCCGACGCTTCCATCGCGGCGGCGACCGCACGCGCCATCTCGATCTGCGAGGCGCGCGAACGGTAGCCGTCAATCTGGCGTGCCAGCAGGCCGTCGGCGGCGAAAATGTCGTCGAGTTCAGATTTGCGGCGCGGGTTCAGCGAGGACGCGAGCGCGCTCTCAGCGGCGCGTGGCTCGCGTGCGGGCGCTTCGTCATCCGACGAGCTGTGCGAAGAAGAAACAAGCGGTGAATTCAAGGCAAGCGTTTCCTGCAAAATCCGGTGCGCGCGTGGCGACCCGGCGCCTGCCAGGTCGCTCGCCTAAGCGCGCGTGTCCGGTTCGAGCTGCAACTGCAGCAAGATGATGGTGTCCTTCACCTTGAGTTTGCGCTTTTTAAGGCGCTGCAATTCAAGGTCGTCGAAGCCGGGCTCATCCGACATTTTGTCGATCAGACGGTCCAGTCCACTATGTTCCGATTCCAGCTGCAGAATACGGTCCTGAAGTGCGTTCGCGTCGATGACGTGATGATGGTCGCGCATGCTCGCCCCTCTTCCAGAGCGGCGCGGGCTGCCTCGTGCAGTCCAGACGCCTGAGGTTGCTGTCCGGCTAAAAACGCGTTACTGCTCCTGCTGCTGTTGCTTCTGCTGCTGTTCGAGTTGCTGTTGCTGCTGCAACTGCTGTTGCTGCTTCTGCTGTGCCTTGTCGGCCGCCTGCTTCTGGCGCGTCGCGACGTCCTGCTCATGCTGGGCGGCCGTTTCCTGCTTGCGCTGGAAGCTCTGCTGCTTCTCGACACGTTCCTGCGCCTTTTGCGCCCCCTGCTCGCGAGCCTGCTCGAGCTGGGTCTGGAAGTTGGCTTGCTTCTGATCGTACGCCTGCTGGTTCGCCGCCGCTTGCGACGGGCTGACGCCGCGCTGCGCTTGATCCAGCGCGTGTTGCTGCTCCTTCTGCTGATACGACTGCTCGTTGGCCGCGCGCTGTGGCGCCTCAGCTGCACGCTGCGCCTGATCCAGCTGATGCTGATGCTGCTTGTCCTCGTACTGCTGCTGGTTGCTGGCGTCCTGCGCCGCGCGCTGCGGGGCGTTGGCCTCGTCCTGCGCGCGCTGGAGCGCCGCCTGCTGGTCGCGCTGCTGCGCGCGTGCCGTACGCTGTTCCTCGTCGAGCGCGAGCTGTTCCTTGCGGATTCCTGCCTGCACCGCGCGCATTCTGTCACGCGCCTTGTCGAGACAGTAGTTCACCAAAAACTTGCTATAACAATTGTGTTCGTCGACCCCGTAGTTATAGTTGTTCTCTTCGGTGCGATGGTTCAAGGCCGCCTGCCGCGCATCGAAACCGTTGCTGGACGCCTCGCCCGTGGCGCCCTCCTCATTCGCCGCCTTGGCATGCGACGCGCCGGCCTGGCCGCTCAACTGCCCGTCATCGGTGCGCAGCGTCGCGCCGGAGGCCGTGGAGCCAGCGACGGCCGCCGAGCCCGTCGAACCGCCATACGGCACGGATGTCGTCGACGGCGCCGATACCACTGGCTGGTCCTGGGCCAACGCCGGTGCGGACACGGCGAAAGAGGCGGCGGCAACGCCTAGCGCGGCGCAAGTGAAAAGCGGCGCGATCAGCGTGGCGGAAAGCGAAGCAAGAGGAAAACGGGAGATCGGCAACGTCGTAGATGGGCAACGGAACATGCCCGAAATTCTATCACCCCGCGGTTGAGCCCTTTTGCATTTATGGCAAAATGCCCCGCTTCAGCAACCCGGCCGCAGCGCGCGCGTTCCACGTGGCGCCACTCGCGGCCCCAGATCGAGTCCGGCAGGAACACCAAGACCCTATGACGGAAAACGTAGCACTCAAGATCGTACAGCGCATCGCCAGCGAACTCTCCGTCCAGCCGCGCCAGGTCGCGGCGGCGGTGCAACTCCTCGACGAAGGCGCGACTGTTCCGTTTATCGCGCGTTACCGTAAGGAAGTGACAGACAATCTCGACGACACGCAGTTGCGTAACCTCGAGGAACGTCTCCTGTATCTGCGCGAACTGGAAGACCGGCGCGCCTCGATCCTCGCGAGCATCGACGAACAGGGCAAGATGACGGACGAGTTGCGGACCGCTATCGAAGGTGCGGACAGCAAACAGGTGCTGGAAGATCTCTATCTGCCCTACAAGCCGAAACGCCGCACGCGTGCGCAGATTGCGCGCGAAGCGGGACTCCAGCCCCTTGCTGACGCGCTGCTCGCCAATCCACTGCTCGATCCGCAAAGCGAAGCCGCCCAGTACGTGGACGCCGAAAAGGGTGTGGCAGACGTGAAGGCCGCACTGGACGGCGCGCGCGACATCCTCTCGGAGCAATTCGGCGAAACCGCCGACCTGCTCGGCAAGCTGCGCGAATACCTGTTCAACCAGGGCGTGGTGTCGTCGAAAGTGGTGGAAGGCAAGGAAAGCGCAGAAGAAGAAAAATTCCGCGATTACTACGACTATTCGGAAACCATCAAGACAGTGCCGTCGCATCGGGCACTTGCGCTGTTCCGCGGCCGCAATGCCGGCGTGCTGATGGTCAAGCTGGGACTCGGCGAAGAACTCGACGCGCAGGTGCCCCATCCAGGCGAAGCGCTGATTGCACGCCACTTCGCTATTGCCAACCAGAACCGCCCGGCCGACAAGTGGCTCGCCGACGTGTGCCGCTGGTGCTGGCGCGTGAAGGTGCAGCCGCATATTGAGAACGAGCTGCTGACCAATCTGCGCGAAGAGGCTGAGCATGAAGCAATTCGCGTGTTCGCCCGCAATCTGAAGGATCTGCTGCTGGCGGCGCCGGCAGGGCCGAAGGCCGTGATCGGTCTCGATCCGGGTATGCGCACCGGCGTGAAGGTGGCGGTCGTCGATCGGACCGGCAAGGTGCTCACCACCGACGTGATTTACCCGCACGAGCCGCGTCGCGACTGGGACGGCTCGCTCGCCAAGCTCGCGCGCATCTGTGCGCAAACGCAGGCTGAGCTGATCAGCATCGGCAACGGCACGGCTTCGCGCGAAACCGACAAGCTGGCAAGCGAGCTGATCGCGCGCCATCCGGAATTCAAGCTGCAGAAGATCGTCGTGTCCGAAGCTGGCGCTTCCGTTTATTCGGCCTCGGAGCTGGCCGCGAAGGAATTCCCCGACATGGACGTGTCGCTGCGCGGCGCGGTGTCGATTGCGCGGCGTCTGCAAGATCCGCTCGCGGAACTCGTGAAGATCGACCCGAAGGCGATCGGCGTCGGTCAGTATCAGCATGACGTGAATCAGCGTGAACTGGCGCGCTCGCTTGACGCGGTGGTCGAGGATTGCGTGAATGCGGTGGGCGTGGATGCGAATACAGCGTCGGTGGCACTGCTCGCGCGCGTCTCCGGGTTGAACACGACGCTCGCTCGCAACATCGTCGACTTCCGCGATGCCAACGGTCCGTTCCCGTCGCGCGAACATCTGCGCAAGGTGCCGCGTCTGGGCGACAAAACCTTCGAACAGGCAGCGGGCTTCCTGCGCATCAACAACGGCGAAAATCCGCTCGACCGTTCGTCGGTGCACCCGGAAGCGTATCCGGTGGTCGAGCGCATGCTCGCGAAGATCAACAAGCATGTCGGCGACGTGCTCGGCAATCGCGAGGCACTGTCGGGCTTGTCGCCCGTCGAATTCGTCGACGATCGCTTCGGTCTGCCGACCGTGCGCGACATCCTCACCGAACTCGAAAAGCCGGGCCGCGATCCGCGCCCCGAGTTCAAGACCGCCACCTTCCGCGATGGCGTCGAAAAAATCTCGGATCTGTCGCCAGGCATGGTGCTCGAAGGCGTGGTGACGAACGTCGCGGCCTTCGGTGCGTTCATCGATATCGGCGTGCATCAGGATGGCCTCGTTCACGTGTCGGCTATGTCGACGAAGTTCATCAAGGACCCGCACGAAGTCGTGAAAGCCGGCCAGATCGTCAACGTCAAGGTGCTCGAAGTGGACGTCAAGCGTCAGCGCATTTCGCTGACCATGCGTCTCGCCGACGAGTTCGGCGCAGCGGGTGCGGCAGGCGCTTCGCAGCGCAGTAGCGGCGGCGGTAGTGGTGCGGGCCAGCAAGACCGGGGGTCCAACAACCGCCCGGGCGGCAACGGCCGCGGCGCACCGCAGCGCTCGCGTGAGCCTGAACCGGCAGGCGCGATGGCTGCAGCGTTCGCCAAGCTCAAGCGTTAGAGCAAGGCGGCGCGCGGTCCGCGCCACGCAACAAAAAGCCCACGCAGTTCACA
>Ga0302220_10002508_pt1 | contig 13423 bp, 8 predicted proteins | sample II_Palsa_E1_3_FD_194572 | JGI IMG/M metagenome (GOLD analysis project Ga0302220, IMG submission 194572) | Peat permafrost microbial communities from Stordalen Mire near Abisko, Sweden - II_Palsa_E1_3 | ecosystem: Environmental > Terrestrial > Soil > Palsa > Peat permafrost | place: Sweden... | reverse complement strand
GAACTTGACCAACTCAACTTTCTGGAACTGGTGTTGGCGGATCATGCCACGAACATCCTTGCCATAGGAGCCTGCCTCGGAACGAAAACAGGGAGTGTAGGCGCAAAAGGAAGTTGGAAGCTGCGATTCGTCAAGAGTTTCGTCGCGAAACAGGTTCGTGACCGGAACCTCCGCGGTAGGGATGAGCCAGTGGTCGCTCTCTTGGTAGATCCCGGGTTGGTAGCCGTTGTCATCGCAATGGAAGAGATCTTCCGCAAATTTTGGCAATTGTCCGGTACCAAAAAGGGACTTAGAGTTGACCATGTACGGCGGCAGGACTTCGGTATAGCCATGCTCGCGTGTGTGAAGGTCAATCATGAAATTAGCGAGGGCACGTTCAAGGCGTGCACCCTGACCGAATTGGACAACAAAACGGGAGCCCGAGATTTTGGCGGCACGTCCAAAGTCGAGGATGCCCAGCGCTTCGCCCAAATTCCAGTGAGGTTTTGCGGGGAAGTCGAAGCTCGTCTTTTCCCCCCAGACCTTCTCCTGTTTGTTGTCGGCGGCTGATTGTCCGGTGGGAACGCTGTCCTGAGGAAGGTTGGGGAGCGCCTGGAGTATCTCTTTTAGCCGCTCGTCGGAAGCGACAGCAGAGGCTTCGAGCGACTCCGCTTCAGATTTCAGAGCACGCGTCTGATCAGTCTGCGCAGTTGTATCTGCTCCTTCACGTCTTAGCTTTGCGATTTCTTCTGTGAGTCGATTTCGCTGGGCCTTTAGAGTTTCTACTCGAGTGATAGCCTCGCGCCTCGCGCGATCGACCTCGATAAAGTTACCGAGTGTGAGTGAGGGATCCATTCCCCGATTGCGCAACTTCTCTTCAACAAACGCCAAATTAGCCCGAACAAATGCAAGATCAATCATCACTATGCATTTTAGCGTCTTCCTGCAGATGCGGCCCTGGATTTCTCCGCAATGCTTCCGGCTACCCTATTGATTGATGCGAAGTCTTTTCTTGCTCTTCTATTGTGGTTCGTCTTCCATTCACTGCATATTCGGCACGTACTGATGCCCATGCAGCCTAAGGGCGTAGTAATTTGGCTCTTTGGGTAATAACGGCATGTACTATTGGGTTTCTTCGGGAAGATTTGTCTGGAGTGCATCGCGAGCAGGTCGCGCCAGTAGATGTAGATACTGCTTCTAAGTTCGAGTCTATTTTAGGAGTCAATGTGCCGCGGCCAGTGTCGGACGCCTCCTAACTGAGGCGATACGATCAGCTAATGCTGCTGTGCGTTGAAGTACCGCTACACTAGTTAAAACATGGGAATGGGATCAGGACGGTGACCGCGACTGCACGAACGAAAGGCCTGGATATGAGGGTTACTGTCGCTGGCGTTGAGTTTAGCTCGCCGGTGATTGCTGCAAGTGGAACCTTTGGATACGGGATCGAATTCGAGGATATTGTTTCTCTTGATCGCATAGGAGGGTTCGTCACCAAAGGCCTTTCGCGTGAGCCGATGGCGGGCAATCTTGCTCCACGAATCATCGAAACTCCTGCAGGGATGATGAATGCAATTGGGCTACAGAATATGGGGGTTCGAGCATTTATTGCCGAAAAACTTCCTAAGTTGAGGAAAGTCAAAGGTACGATCATCGTTGCGAATGTCTTTGGTTTCACCATAGGGGACTGCCTCGAGGTCATTCAAGCTCTAAACGATGCCCCAGATATAGCAATGTATGAACTGAATGCGAGCTGCCCCAACACCAGCCACGGAGGTATGGTTTTCGGGACTGATCCGCCGGAGCTTTGGGAGTTGGTCGCACGATGCAAGGCGGCCTCGCGCAGGCCTCTGATGGTCAAGCTTTCCCCTAATGTCACTGACATTGGGTTGATGGCTCGTGTCGCTGCGGATGGTGGAGCTGACGCAGTTTCACTCGTCAACACATTCGTATCCTTGGCTATCGATGTCGAGACGCGTCGTCCTCGTATCGCCAACGTTACCGGCGGCCTCTCTGGGCCCGCGATTAAACCCATTGCGGTCAGGATGGTGCATGAGGTTTCGAAGAATGTAACGATTCCTATTGTCGGCATGGGGGGGATTGTTTGTGCCGAGGATGCTGTGGAGTTCATGATGGCCGGAGCGACAGCTGTGCAAGTTGGGACAGCCAGTTATGCAGATCCGCGCGCAGTTGAAAACATCGCGAATGGGCTAAAGCGATGGTGTTTAGCTCATGAAGTCCTTCATGTAAGTTCTCTCACAGGCTCAGTTATCTTATGACCGCGTGTAGTAGCTTTTGCTGGCTTAGAATAGTCAAGTGATGATTGAGCACAAAATTGATCCCCTAGCTGTACCTACCGATTTTCGAAAGATTCGCCGCGCACTACTCTCAGTGACCGATAAGACTGGTCTCGTAGACTTCGCTCGAGTCCTCGCCTCTTTCGGTGTAGACCTCGTTTCAACGGGCGGAACCGCACGCGCTCTACGCGATGTGGGCCTTCCAGTTCGCGATATAAGTGACCTTACCGGGTTTCCCGAGATGCTTGATGGTCGTGTCAAAACGCTTCATCCGAAGGTTCATGGGGGGATCCTCCATATTCGTGATAACGCGGGACATATGGCTTCAGTTGCCGAGCATCAGATTGAGTCGATCGATATGGTGGTGGTCAATCTTTATGCGTTCGAGAACACGGCCAATCGTCCTGGGGTTTCTTTCGCAGAAGTAATCGAAAACATTGATATTGGGGGACCTTCAATGGTCCGTTCTGCGGCGAAAAACTTCGCCGACGTTGCTATTGTGACCTCTGTTGCAGATTACTCTCGATTGTCCGAGGAGATGACCGTTAACTCCGGCAGTCTGAGTTTTGCAACGCGCTGGAGACTAGCCAAGACAGCCTTTGCAATTACGGCCGCTTACGATGCAGGCATCGCAACGACGCTGGAAACCATTGAAAATCCTGGCGGCGCAGCTATCTTTTCGAAGGAGCAGCTGCCAACAACAATTCGCGTCATTGACCCGCTTTCCAAAACACTTCGCTATGGCGAAAACCCGCATCAGAAAGCTGCTTTGTATACGGACGGTAGCGAAAAAGGAGTAGCTAACGCTAAGCAGTTTCAGGGTAAGGATCTTAGTTACAACAATATTGTAGATTTGGATGCTTGCTGGGAGTTGGTAAGTGAGTTCGATGAGACCGCAGTCGTCATCATAAAACACACCAACCCGTGTGGAGCTTCGACAGGAGCCACCGTCGTTGAAGCCTATCGGCGGGCACTTGAAGCTGATCCGGTTTCGGCTTTTGGCGGTGTGATCGGCATCAACCGTGAGGTAGATGCCGAGGCGGCTGAAGAGATTGCCAAACTCTTTGTGGAGGCGATCGTCGCACCTTCTTTTACGGCTGAGGCGCTGGAACGCTTTGCGAGCAAAAAGAATCTTAGGCTTATAGCGATTTCGCCCATAGATACCCCACGAATCTTGAAACAGGTTTCCGGTGGCTTGCTGGTTCAGGACGCCGATCGGTTGCATATCAGTGAAGGAGAGTTACAAATAGTCTCAAAACGCAAGCCCACTACAGAAGAGCTGCGCGCACTGCTGTTTTCCTGGCGTGTATGCAAACACGTCAAATCCAATGCAATTGTCTATGCAAAGTTCAGCGACGGACACGGTCAGACAGTCGGTATCGGGGCAGGTCAGATGAGCAGGGTCGATGCAGCACGCTTTGGCGCGATGAAAGCCGTCTTGCCGTTAAACGGCACAGTTGCAGCCTCGGATGCCTTTTTCCCTTTCGCCGATGGTCTAGAAGTCGTCGCGCAGGCTGGTGCCACAGCGGTGATTCAGCCAGGTGGGTCAGTGCGGGATGCCGAGGTGATCGAGGCTGCAGACAGGCTGGGCGTGGCGATGGCTTTTACAGGCGTTAGGCATTTCCGCCACGGATAATATTCGGGTTTGTGCTAATGACGGATATAATCGCGGCCATGCTGTGCAAATGGCTATTCTAAGCCGCCTGCATCCAATCTGCAGACGGCATCGTCTAACCAGTGTTTGGCCGCATGCTTCGACTTCTATTCCGTCGGCACAGGAAACTACATCATGACACTCATATTACGTGCCTTATCTTTTCGACCTCTTCGGCTAGTTTCCGCTGCTGTTCTTTTTTTCTCGGTCTATACAGTGGCCTCTCCGGCTCAAGGTTCCTCAAAGAATCTGGTATCTAGTTCTACTTCTCCTGACCGTGCATCTTCCTACTATCACTATGGGTTAGCCCGGCTTTATGAAGACATGGCAGTCAATGCGGGGCGGTCGGACTATGCAACACAAGCGGTAGAACAGTACAAGTTGGCTTTGGATGCTGATTCGAATTCACGCCTTTTGCAGGATGGTCTAGCCGATCTCTACTTCAAAATTGGCCGCATTCGCGAGGCAGTGACAGCCGCGAAAGACCAGGTGGCCAAGGACCCTGATGACGTCGAAGCACATACCTTGCTGGGCAAGGTCTATTTGCGGTCGCTCGGAGACATGCAGAGTGCGCAATCAGGACAAATGCTTCAACTCGCAATAGCAGAGTACGAAAAGCTTGCCCAGTTAAAGCCGAACGATGTTGAGACGCATCTTTTGTTGGGTCAACTGTACGGGCTCAATCACGATTCCGGGAAAGCTGAGGCACAGTTCAAGGCGGCGCAGGGTATTGACGCAAATTCGGAAGAGGTAGCGCTCAATATGGCACGTCTCTATAGCGAGCAAGGCGATCCGAAGCGGGCTGCGGATGTGTTGAATGCCGTACCGGTTGATGACCGTTCGCCTCGCGTTGAGTTTGCTTTAGGTGCCAGTTATGAGCAGCTGAAAAAGAATAAGGATGCGATTGCGGCTTATCATCGAGCGCTGGATCTTGAGCCCGACAATCTGGATACTGAGCGTGGTCTTGCCAATGCTCTGCTTGCTGATGGTCAACTTGATGAGGCTCTCAAGGTGCTAAACGGCATCGTCGCTGCCGAGCCGCAGGACGCCCAGTCACAGATCCATATCTCCGAGATCGAGCGAAGACAAGGTCATTATGACGAAGCACTGAAGACCTTGGAGAAGGCAAAACCATTGGCTCCAGACTCGCTTGAGCTTACTTACAATGAGGCTCTTATTTATGACTCGTTGGGTCGGTACGACGATGCGATTGGAGTTCTGACGAAGCTGGTGGCAGATTCGGCGCATCCGGATGGAAAGTATACGGATGGAGAGAAGGCGAATCGGTCGATCTTCCTAGATCGCCTTGGAATTATCTACCACGAGGAGAACAAGACTGCGGAGGCTGTTGCTGCTTACAAGCAGATGGCTGCACTCGGTGGCGACTACGTCAAGAGCGGTTATCAAGGGCAGATTGATGCGTACCGCGATGCTCACCAGTGGAAGGAAGCTACAGCGGCTGCTGCTGAGATCGCCAAGCTGATGCCGAACGATCATGGAATCCAGTTGATGTACGCAGGTCAGCTTGCTGATACTGGTTCGCTTGATCAAGGTGTCGCGCTGGCGAACGCACAACTGGCGGCGACGAAGGGAACTGCGGATGAGCGCGATTCGCACCTGGCTTTGGCCCAGATTTATACGCGGTTGAAGCGTTATCAGGAGGCTTCGGCGGAGCTTACAAGTGCTGATGCGCTGGCGACGAAGCCAGACGAGAAGCTCTATGTCGCGTTTCTGCGTGGCGCGCTTTACGACCGGCAGAAACAGTACGATCTGGCCGAAGCGGAGTTTCGCAAGGCGCTTGCGATTGACCCGCAGAATGCTACGGTTCTCAACTATCTTGGCTACATGTTGGCTGATCGTGGCGTTCGGCTTTCAGAAGCTTTGACGTTGATTCGGAAGGCGGTCGAACTCGATCCGCAGAACGGCGCGTTTCTGGATTCGCTTGGCTGGGTTTATTACAAGTCTGGTCAATATGCGTTGGCTGAAGAAAATTTGCGCAAGGCCAATGAGAGGATCAACACCGACCCTACTGTTCACGACCATCTTGGTGAGGTCTATGAAAAGACCGGGAACCTGAAGATGGCGGTGGCCCAGTGGGAGCGCTCAATGACTGAGTATTCCCGCTCACTTCCAGCGGATGCAGATCCTGCGGATGTTGCGAAGGTGCAGCACAAGCTCGAGAACGCCCGGGTGAAGCTGGCAAAGGTTGGAACTGTTTCGGTCAAATAGTGTTTTAGTGATTCGGCAGAGGCCCTTCGAGAAATCTCGAGGGGCCTCTGCCGTTTACACTAGAGTTGACCATGGCAATCGATCTCCATCGCTGTGCGGTCGTTGCCGATCCGGGCGACCTACTGCTCACTCGTGTGTATCCTGCTCCTTTTCGGCCTTCACGGACGCCGTTTCAGCGGGACCGGGAACGGATTGTGCAGGCCCGGGCCTTTCGACGGCTGGCAGGGAAGACGCAGGTGTTTACCAGCCGCGCTTCGGACCACTTTCGCAGTCGCCTTACCCACACGATCGAAGTCGCGCAGATTGCGCGGGCGGTTGCTGCTTCGCTCGGTCTACATGAAGATCTGGCCGAGACGCTGGCGCTCGTACATGACATCGGTCATCCACCGTTCGGACACGCTGGGGAGCGGGCGCTTGACTGGTGTCTGAAGAGACACGGCAGCGGTTTTGACCACAATATCCATGCTTTGCGCATCGTGGATCACTTTGAGCAGCGATATGCCGCGCATCGTGGACTGAACCTGACGCTTGGCGTTCGCGAGGGCATCATCAAACACTCGCGAGACTACAGCATCGAGAAGCATCCTGATCTGAAAGGCTTGCTGCTCGATCAACGTCCTCCGTTGGAGGCGCAGTTGATCGATCTGGCTGACGAGATTGCCTATCTTACGGCGGATCTTGATGACGGCGTCGAGTCAGGACTGCTTGAGATCGGCCACATCTGCGAGCATGTGGAGATCGTCGCGCGCTGCTACAAGAACGTGGAACGAGAGCATGCTGGAGTCGATGAGAAGTTTCTGTTCAACGAGGCGTTGCAGTTGATGCAGAACATTCTTACCGACGATTTGATCGAAAATACCGCTCTCAATACGCAGGCCATTGGCGCTGAGTCGCTTGCCGATATTCGCAGACACCCCAGCCGGCTGGCCTTGTTTTCGCCTGAGGTGGAGGCGCAGCGGCTGCAGGAGAAGCAGTATCTCTACGACACTCTCTACACTTGCCCAGCGCTCGAACATGAGCATGACAAGGCGGAGGAGGTTGTCACGGCGCTGTTCGACTACTGGATCAACGATCCGGCGGAGCTGCCTGTAAGCCACTTCGAGTCGGTAGAGAAGCAGGGTCTGGCTCGCGTGGTGGCTGACTACATCGCAGGAATGACGGACAGCTTCATTCTGATGCAGTACGCACAGATCAAGCGGGCTGTGCGCCAGTAGAGCCTTCGGGCGATTAATAAAAGTGCACAGCTCCGTTCCAGAGGGGTTACACTTTCAGCCAAATGAGCTTTAGCCCAGCTAACATTACGGCGCTTGTGATTGCGGCCAGCTTTGCAGCTGGGTTGAATATCTATGCCACCGTGTTGACGCTTGGCTTGCTGGCGCGTACACAGTGGGTTGCGCTGCCTCCTGGGCTGGATTCGTTAGGGCACACCTGGGTTCTGGTGGTGTGCGGAATTATGTTTGCGATCGAGTTCGTGGCGGATAAGATTCCGGCGTTCGATATGGTGTGGAACGCTTTACATACCGTCATTCGAATCCCGATTGCAGCACTGGTGGCGTATCACGCGAGCTCTCAGCTTTCGCCGCAGATGCAGGTGCTGGCGACGGCCATTGGGGCGGCAGTTGCACTGGCAGCGCATGGCTCGAAGACTGCGCTGCGTGCGGCGGTGACACCGAGTCCGGAGCCGGTTTCGAATATTGCGCTGAGTTCGACAGAAGACGTTGCAGCGGTTGGGCTGACGTGGTTTGCGACGCACCATCCGGTAATCGCGGCCTCGGTTGCGCTGGTTCTGCTGGCGTCTGCTCTGGTTGCGGCACGTGCCTTGCTTCGGGCTATCCAGAAGCCTCTGCGGCGGTTGCTGGGTACGGACCTTGAAGAGGCTCAGACTCCTGCTAAGCCGGTCTCATAAGTACCCTCCCCCCCTCCCCCATTAGCTGCTTAAGTATTTATTATCAGTTGTTTACCGTGTCCATCTAACACTTTACGTCTAAAGTATTGTAGTAAAAGGAGTTACGGTCTTGGCTTGCAAGATTAAATGCAAACGCCAGGGAAATCTCCTTGGCGTTATGTATCTCTATCTAGTGTAGCTTGTCGCATATAACTTATGCGCCACATGTAAGTGATTGATAAAAAAGTTACTTATGGGGTTTTAGGGCTTGACAAGTTTTATCGGGGTTGCACCCCGATGATGGGTGTTCTGGTGGCAACAAAAAAAAGCAGACAACCTATAGCGGAAGTAGAGAAACTGGATTATTTGGCTAAAAGGGGCAAGCGGTCGAAGTGAGAGGATCCTCCTCGGGGTCCTTCGACTGAGTTTGTCGCAAGGTGCCGCGACAAACTCCGCTCAGGATGACGAACACTTATTGCAAGTCAACAATTTAGCAAAAGCTTATACGTCGATACGTCCTAGTGGGTAGCGGGGAGTTGGAGTTCGAAGAGTTTTGCCGGGTCGAGATAGCTGCCTTGCCAGCGAACGCCCAGATGAAGGTGGGGGCCAGTGGCGCGGCCTGAGGCGCCGCTCAATGCGATGATCTGGCCTCGGCGGACACGGCGGCCTACGGCGACTTCGATCTTCGAGAGGTGCATGTAGACGCTCATGAGGCCGAGGCCGTGGTCGATGACGACGCAGCCACCTTCGAAGTAGAGCGGTTGGGCGAGTATGACGCGGCCTGAGTTGATGGCAGCTACAGGCGTGTGAAGCTTCGCGTGATAGTCGAGGCCCCGATGGACGCTGGCTACCTTTCCGTTGAAGAGGCGCTGATTGCCGAAGGAGTCGGTTTGAGGGGCTTGAGGGAGCGGAGGAGCGAAGTTGCCGTTCCATTGAGGTGTTGTGGCTGATGCGGTAAAGGCTTTGTCCTTGACAAGCTTGTCTGCGGCGATTTGCTTGAGCGCTTTGGGATTTGGTTCGACGAACTTGTCCGGCACGGTGAGCGGTACCTGGAGGTAGGGCGCGGTCTCTATCGTGAGTTGCTGTTGGAGAGTTTGATGGGTTCCGTCTTTGAGAACAGCTTCGATGGTGAGGGGATATTTTCCGGGAGCAAGTTCAACATCGACGCCGGCGAGCGCGAACCATTTGCGGTGATCGGAGGTTGAGAAGAAGTTGAAGCGATGAGCTTGCCAGTTGCCAGTAACTGAGCGTGCTTCGTACGGCAGCGTTACTGTGATGAGGCAGGGAGAGCCATTCATCAACTGCGAGGGCGTGGTGAGGATTGATCCGTGGTCAGTGTTGTCGTCGAGCTTGATGCTGGCGCGTGCTCCGTGCGCAACGAAAAGGATCGTTGCAACGACGGTTGTGACGACTTGCAGGAGAGTTCTACGGCGCGTGGGTGGCATGAGATGAGAGTTTGGCAGAAAAGAGATTGATGTAGAAGAAAATTGTTGTGTGGCGATGTGGGAGGGAGTGCAGACAAAGGCATGCGACGCGGTGATATTCTAGAGCGGTTCTCCTGTTATCGTGCACTGGATAGCAGATCGAAGTGCCGTTTTTCTTGGGTAAAAACAGCGTCCAGGTTTCCGCCTCGATTTACATCTGCAGGAGAACCGCTTAGCCAGAATCAGAGGAATGAGGCCTTAGTTTTTTCATGTCAAACCCCAGCGCTCCAGAGCCCACATCGTTCGAATCCCCCGAAAACACAGAGTCTACCGAATCGTTCGACGCGATTCTTTCGCAGTATGAGCAGACGCATTCGCACCGGTCGGGTGAGGGCGGAAAGCAACTCTCGGGGACGGTGGTTGCGGTGTCGGCTGATTCGGTGTTCGTCGATATTGGGTATAAGACAGAGGGTGTGTTGCCGCTTGCCCTGTTCCAGAGCGCGGGTGAGACGGTTGAGGTAGGTACGAAGCTACTGGTGTCGGTGAAGGGGCGGAACGAAGAGGGCTACTACGAACTTTCGCGGATGCGGGTGGAGCAGCCAAAGGATTGGAGCGCGCTGGAGAAGGCGTTTGAGGATAAGTCGGTGATTGTGGGGACGGTGACGGGCGTGGTGAAGGGCGGCCTGACGGTGGATGTGGGCGTCAGAGCGTTTATGCCTGGGTCGCGTAGTGGGGCGAAGGATGCTGCGGATATGGAGAAGCTGGTGGGGCAGGAGATTCGCTGCCGCATTATCAAGCTCGATGTGGCGGAGGAGGATCTTGTTGTTGATCGGCGCGCTGTTGCCGAGGAAGAAGATCGTTCGACGAAGGAACGCAGGTATGCAGAGATCAGCGAAGGCGATGTAGTTTCGGGGACAGTGCGCAGCCTGACAGACTATGGCGCGTTCGTTGACATTGGTGGAGTGGATGGGCTGCTGCACATCAGCGATATTGCATGGGCCCGGGTGCAGAAGCCGACAGATATGTTGACGGTGGGGCAGCAGGTTGAAGCGAAGGTGTTGAAGGTTGAGGCAGCGGGGAAGAGGATCTCGCTGGGGATGAAGCAGCTGACGGCTCACCCGTGGGATGCGGTGGCGGGGAAGTACGTCGCGGGCGAGCGGGTGCGCGGGGCGGTGACTCGGGTGACGGACTTTGGCGCGTTTGTGGAGTTGGAGCCGGGCGTCGAGGGGATGGTGCATATCTCGGAGATGTCGTGGGTGAAGAAGGTGAGGACGCCTGGGGATTTGGTGAAGCCAGGTGATGTGGTCGAGGTGATGATTCTTGGCGTGAGCGTACCGGAGAAGCGGATGTCGCTGGGGCTGAAGCAGACGCTGGGTGATCCGTGGGCGGATGCTGCGGAGAAGTTTGCGGTGGGCTCGCAGGTGGAGGGGCCGGTGACGAGCTTTACGAAGTTCGGCGCGTTTGTGCAACTGGTCGAGGGCGTTGAGGGGATGATTCACGTCAGCGAGATCAGCGCGGAGAAGCGAGTGGAGCGGCCGCAAGATGTGTTGCGCGCGGGGGAGGTGGTGAAGGCGAAGGTGCTCGATGTAGATAAAGAGAAGCGGCAGATTAAGCTGAGCATGAAGCAGCTGGTGCCGACTGGGCTGGATGAATATATCGCCGAGCATGCCGAAGGGGATGTGGTGACGGGGAGATTGATTGAGGTCTCTGGTGATCACGGGACGGTGGAGTTGGGTGCGGGAATTCGTTCGCGTGCGCGGCTGGTTGCGGAGACTGCAGTGAAGGAAGAGGCGAAGCCGGGCGCAGTGGATCTTTCGTCGCTGGGGTCGATGTTGGCATCGCGATGGAAGAATGGGCCGAGTGCTACTGAGGCGAAGGCTGAGCCGGTTCGCTCGGGGCAGATTCGGAGTTTCAGAATTACGCTACTGGATCGTGAGGCTAAGAAGGTAGAAGTGCAGCTTGTCTGAAAAATTATCGCGAATAAATTCTCAGTAGCGAAATGCGTGGTTGTCCTTAGTTTTCAATATGCTGCAGCGGCTCATTGCGTTTGTAACGATCTGTATGGTGGGTTGAGGTGTTTTTGCGTGGCAAATCCTGCGCTATATTAGATTTATAGTGTTGAGCCTTGGGCCAAAACCGAATGTGAAGAGCTCGTGGAGGATTTTCCTCGCCCTGCTTTGCATGTTGTTGGTTTTGACGACTGGGATAGTTCAGGCTGTTCACTCCCATCCGGTTGGCGACATCTCTCATGCGGACTGCGCGCTTTGCATTACAGCTCACGTCGCAGTAGAGGTGGCGCAGCCTCCGGTGACGCTCACAGTCGCCTCCGTTGTATCGGCTATTGAAGTCTTCGATCCGCCGGCGCGGATGAAGACTTTTTTTACGTTTGCACTGTTCACGCGCCCTCCGCCTGTTGACTCTGTTCTCTCTTAGAACAACGTCAAGTATCAGGTTTAAATTCAAGGGGGTTGTGTATGCACACGTTGAGACGACGGGTCGTCTTCGCATTATTTGCAGTTTTCCTGGTTCATGGGAGTACGGCTTTGTGGCCGCAGTCTGCCGGGAATGCCGGCACTGTGGTTGGGACGGTAACAGATGCTACGGGCGCGATTGTGCCGGGTGCTAAGGTCTCGATTGAGAACCCTGTTAGTGGGTATAACCGCGTTACGACGACGGATAGTTCGGGGCATTATCAGTTCCCGAATTTGCCGTTGAATCCTTATCACCTTGTTGTTTCTTTGACAGGGTTTGCTTCGTCGACGCAGGATGTTGAGGTTAGGTCGTCGGTGCCTGCGATGGTGAAGACGACTTTGGTGGTGGGCGCGACATCGACGGTTGTGAATGTGACGGGCAGCGATCTGGTGGAGAACGATTCGACGTTCCATACGGATGTGGATCGCGGGCTGTTTGATAAGCTGCCGCTGGAGAGCCAGTCTTCTTCGCTGAGTTCTCTGGTGACGTTGTCTTCGCCGGGTGTGGCTGCAGACTCGAACGGGCTGTTCCACGGGCTTGGGGATCATGCGTCGAACTCGTTTTCGGTGGATGGGCAGCCGATAACGGATCAACAGAGCAAGATTTTTTCAAACCAGATTCCATCGAACTCGATTCAGTCGATTGAGGTGATCTCGGGAGCGCCGCCTGCGGAGTTTGGTGGCAAGACGAGTCTTGTGATCCAGGTGACGACGCGGTCGGGACTTGGGGCGACGAAGCCGACAGGCAGTGTGACGACGTCGTATGGGACCTTTGGGTCTGCTACTGGCGGAGTAGATCTGAGTTATGGCGGTCAAAACTGGGGAAATTTTATTGAGATTGACGGTTTGAATACTGGCCGCTTCCTCGATCCTCCGGAGTTTACGGTCTTTCACGATAAGGGCAACGAGATTAATACGTTCGATCGAATTGACCGCCAGCTTACGGAGGCAGATTCGGTTCACCTGAATCTTAACTACAGCCGTTCGTGGTTTCAGACGCCGAATTCGTTCGATAGTCTGAATGTCCAGAATGTAATTAGCGGCGGGACGGGTGCTAATCCGGTGTTTGGAAATGTCGGGAACGCCGATCAGCGTTCGAAGATTGGGACCTTTGATATTGCTCCGACGTATACGCGGACGATTGGGTCTAATTCGATCTTCAACTTTGGTCCTTATATTCGCAAGGATCAGTACGACTACTATCCGAGCGCAAATCCGCTGGCCGATCTAGGGCCGCCGAATCTGCAAAATCAGACGATTGCGCAGACTCGTTCTCTGACGAATGCGGGAGTGCATACGGATATCTCGTATGTGAAGGGGATCAACAACGTCAAGGTCGGCGCCAACTACTCGCAGACGTTTCTTCGTGAGAGCGATACGTTGGCAGTGGTCAGCTCGACGTTCAATGCACCTTGTTTGGATAATGCTGGGAATGCTTTGCCTGGATTCACAGACCCTTCGCAGTGTATTGGGGGCGTTGCGAATCA
>Ga0302220_10002504_pt1 | contig 13435 bp, 18 predicted proteins | sample II_Palsa_E1_3_FD_194572 | JGI IMG/M metagenome (GOLD analysis project Ga0302220, IMG submission 194572) | Peat permafrost microbial communities from Stordalen Mire near Abisko, Sweden - II_Palsa_E1_3 | ecosystem: Environmental > Terrestrial > Soil > Palsa > Peat permafrost | place: Sweden... | reverse complement strand
AGCGGGTTTGAACGGAGTTTACAGCTTACGAGGAGTTCTCAGCTTCTATCCTACGGCGCCCCCCTCCAAAAGCCTCGACCAGCTAATTGATCATCACCCTCACGCGTGAGCTCAAATGCCTCCGGCCAGGATACATCGCGAGCACATCGATATCCGCCATGTGAAACGCCGGCATCAGCGCGACCGCCCGGGACCGGTTGCCACGCCCATCTACGGCAAGCTCGGGATGGAGAAGGGACAACCCGACAGCGTCGCCGACGGCATTCGCAGCCAGATTCTGGTTAGCCGCTTCGGCGAGCCGGTGAAGATCGCGAAAGCCATCGTGTTCCTCCTCCGACGAATCGAGCTTCACCGTCGGCAGCGAACTGGTGATCGACGGCGGCATGAGCAATCTGTCATTGCGTTAGGTTGGCTGTCATGCCCGACCGGCCTGGCGGATCGCATTGCCGTAAGTCTCTTCGATGCGCCGATCCTGTTCCGCAGGGGAAAACTGCTCCCACTCGATCCCGTTGACGTCTCGCGTCTTCGCAAAACCAGCCGCCGTATCATCTTCAAAGCCTATATGCCGAAGCAACCCGGCTTGGGTTGGGTTTTCATTGATCGAGAAGTTCAGAAGATCCGTTCGCCACATGGCGTAGGCACCCGGAACGACTGCGGTGGGTTCCTGGCCGAGCCGCTTCGTATAGTCGGCAATCGATGCCTCAAGGCTGGCAACGGCAAGTGCAATGTGGAAACGTTTCATGGTCTGGACCCGATGGTTGAGTGTAGAGCCACTCTATATAAGCTGGCTCACGACAACCAGTTGAGCATTTATCCCGGTATGGCGGATACCCGTGCATCGGGCGGCCATGGCGGGTGGAACAGCTCTTGCGCCACTTTGCATGTCACTCACTCAAGGAGGGCGACATGACGGACAAGCCGACAGACACCAACTATGCAGGCCGTTCGCAAGAAGAACGCCGGGCGCAACGCAAGGGCGAAAAACAGCGCGCGCAGGAACAACCGGGCGGTCATCTGGCGCAGGAAGGCACCGAACCGGACAAGCATCACAGCTCGGGCGAACTATCTGAGGAAGGAAAAAAAGTATGGCGGACAGGCTCGGGAATCGATGGCGGCGGGAAAACTTGATTGCTCGCCTGCTCAACCCTGGACATACCTGACATTCCACCAGGGTCTTCCAACGGGTAAAACGTGGAACAATGGGAGCTTCATGACTTTGCACCATGCATCCGGAGCCCCCGATGAGCGCCACGCGCAACTCCCCTACCGCGTCTTCGGACATCCACGATCAAACTGATCACGCCGATCGTCCGAGCCGCGAAGAAGCTGAAGCCGCCGTTCGCGTTCTGATCCGCTGGGCCGGGGACGACCCCGCCCGCGAGGGACTTGTCGATACCCCGTCGCGCGTCATCCGGTCTTACGAAGAGTTCTTCGCAGGTTATTCCCAGAATCCTCGCGACATTCTGGCCCGCACCTTTTCCGAAGTGCAGGGTTACGACGAGATGATCGTGCTCAAGGACATCCGCTTCGAAAGTTATTGCGAACATCACATGGTGCCGATCATTGGCCGGGCGCACGTGGCGTATTTGCCGCGTGAGCGAGTGGTGGGCATATCGAAGCTGGCGCGTCTGGTAGATGCCTTCGCAAAGCGTCTGCAGATCCAGGAAAAGATGACGGCGCAGATTGCCGACACGCTGGAAGAAGTCCTGCAACCGCTAGGCGTTGGCGTAATCCTGGAAGCCACCCATCAATGCATGTCCACGCGTGGTGTGCATAAGGCGGGGGCGTCGATGGTGACATCGCGGATGCTGGGCACGTTCCGCGATGACCCTTCCACGCGCCGCGAATTCCTTTCCATCGTCGGACATTCGAGCGCATTCAGCGTATCGAATAACTAGCAAGCCCGCTGAGGATCGCTTAAGTTCACGCGCCTCGGCTATCGTCCGGCGCGTCGCCTGCACCGCCTTCGCGAATCTTGCCTTGCGAGACGTTGCTACCCGGCGGCACGCTATGCGTGAGCCATACGTTGCCGCCGATCACGGAACCGCGCCCAATTGTCACGCGGCCGAGAATGGTCGCGCCGGCATAGATCACCACCTCGTCTTCCACTACTGGATGGCGCGCGTTGCCCTTGACCAGCACGCCGTCGTTGCCTGCCGGAAAACTCTTCGCGCCCAGTGTCACGGCCTGGTACACCCGCACGTGCTGGCCGATCACCGCGGTCTCGCCGATCACCACGCCCGTCCCGTGATCGATGAAAAAACTTGGCCCGATGGTCGCGCCCGGGTGAATGTCGATCCCTGTCGCCGAGTGCGCGATCTCGTTGATAAAACGCGCAAGCAAGGGCACGCCGAGTTTGTGCAAAGCATGCGCCAGACGATGATGCGTCATGGCCCAGATGCCGGGATAGCAAAGCAGGATTTCCGTGATGTGCTGCGCAGCGGGGTCGCCCGCGAAAGCAGCCTGGATGTCGCTTACCAGCAGCGCACGGATGGCCGGCAACTGCGCGCCGAATTCACGCGCGAGCCCGAACGCATGCATGCCGAGCTCGGCATCGCTCAGGTCGTGGTTCTCCGGCAAGAAACGCAACGCGCGGCGGATCTGTTCGGAGAGCAGGCGCAAGGTGCTCTCGAGCGTGTGGCCGACGTAATAATCCACGCTTTCGGCGGTCAGGTCGGCGGCGCCGTAGTGGGTGGGGAACAGCGCCGAGCGAAGCCCGTTCACAATCTTCACGATCGCTTCACGCGACGGCAATTCGCGGATTCCAAGCGGATGGCGCGTGCGATGCAGTTGTTCGCGCGATGCCCGCAAGTCAGCCACGATCTTGTCGAGGCCCCATTCGTGGGAGGGAAATTGATCTTCTAGGGAGACAGTCTTGGGCATGTCGGGAGCTTGGGCGGATGACGCCGCATTGAGCGGCACGATCTAAACGATGCCCCGAGATTAACCGTTTTTCTGCAAGATTGCCGCCCTGTGCGCGAAACCCGTTCAGGCGCGCGCTCAGGACTTGGGGTCGACCTTCACGTGGCTGGCATCGATCCAACGGACCGCCCAGTCCCGGGCATGCGCAATGGCTTCGTCGGCGTTGCCGAAGCGCAGGTCGGCGGGGAAAAAACGATTCGCGACCAGTTCCCCATCGCTCGATCGCGAGATGACCACGTAGGGTTGGAAACAACCGTCGCCCTGACGTGCCGGTGCGCAATTGAGTAAATAGCCGCGATGTGAAAATGCCGCGTCATATTGCATGAGTCACCCTGATTTTAAGTGCCCCGCTGGATTCGCGATGGTCGTCTCCTGTTCGCTTGAAACGCGCGAATCCGGCAAGCGGCACGAGGCCGTCCGGTGGCGCACGTAGGCCTGGCGAACAACAAATCATACTCTTGAGAAAACTCTCGTTGGGTTGAAAAAAATCAATTTGGCTTAGAACATTTACTGATGTTTTATCCCGTGGTTTATTCCAACGCCCGCGTAGCCCCAGCATTGACACGATCCCATGCTCCGGAATGTTTCTTGCGTGATGTCTCTTTGTTAACCTGAACAAGGTGGAGCGAATTATGGACAACGCACAGAACAACGAATCGCAAGACAAGCAAGCGCAGCGCGCGGCGGACAGCCCGCTGAAGAAGCCTGAAACCGAAACCGCCAAAGCCAGACCCAGTGATGTCGCGGCAGCGGCAGAGGGGCGCGAAGCCGGGCTCGGGCAAGCAGGTGCCAACACGCCTGATTTGTCTTTGGAACAGGCCGGCCCGCAAGGCAAGACCAACGTCACGCATCAGGCGATGGATGTTCTCAACGACGACACGCTGGACGATACCGTCGACGCTGACGGAAAAAATCGCGACGCCTCGCGCGATGAAAGCATGCTGCAGAACAACCCCAACGCTTTTGTCGGCGTCGATGCTTCGCTGGTGAATTCGCACTTTGAACAAGGTGACGGCCTGGGCGGTTTTGACAGTCGCCCTGCTCGCAATGGGCTGGCGCTCGCATTGGAAGAAGGTTTTAGTGTCGTGGATAAAGGGATGGTTGCGCCCGACGTGGAAGAGGTGGAGCGGCAATACGAATTTGTTGAACGCGATCCGCACGGTTACAACTTGCGGGGCCGCAAGCATTTCGCCATCAATCATGTCAGGCCATCGCGCTTGATCGAGATCCAGCGGCGCGAAAAGTAACTCAGCGCTATTCACTGGAAGGATCGATAGCCGTCATTCGATGCGCCTTCGATCCTTCCTGTCTTTCAGACCGTCCGATTTATTTCTTTTCGGGCTTGCCCTTCTCATCATCGGATTCAATCCGCGTTACGCCGCCCGTCGAGGGTGGATCGCTGGCGGGAAAGCTATCCTCCACGGCGCGGTCAACGTCCTCCTCCTCTCGATGCGAATGCGGGAGTTGTTCCTTCGGTTTGGTCGTGGTCATGCTTGACTCCTGGTCGGTGGACTGTGTAAAGCCTGCCATCGGATGCAGTATCGTTGCAATGTCGTGTCGCCGCTTTCTGCCTAGTTTTGACCTGTAATCCCAACCGTCCCAACCAAACCGCCGGAAGGGCAACGGGCTTTCGTCAGGCAAATCGCCGCCGCACGGGCTTCAGGTAACTGAACGCAAGCGTTGTTCCCAGCTTTCCTGTGATCTGGCACGACCCATGCATAACACTCCCGCTAATCAGACGAATGCAGCACGATGCATCGGAAAACCAACCGGCGGGGGTCGGCATGAACACAACCAATACGTACACGATCGAAGCGTTACAGCACACGCAAGGCGTGCGCGCAGCGTGGCGTGAGCTAGCGCTCTCCACTGCACTGGTGTGCCTCGGGCTGGCCTATGCCTTGTCATGGGCCGAGATGGGCCTCGCGTTGATGACCGGACCTGGCGAACCCGCTGCTGCCCTGTTTGCATCACGTGCACTGATTGGCGGCTTGTATGTTTGCGTGGCGTTGCGCCTGCAATGGGCACGCTGGATGACCGTTGTGCTCGGCTTCGCGTCGGTCGTATTGGTAGGCCCCATGCTCGGCGCCGAATGGCGTGCCCTCCATGTCGCTGCGCTCGTGACCGGCGCCGTGCTGGTGTTCAAGCTGGCGGCATCGATCTTCCTGCTCTCGCCGGGCGCGTCGCACGGGCCCCGTTGAATTGGGGGTGGAAGTTGAGGTCCACATGAGAAAGACCGGCCGGGATGCTTGTTCAAGCGGCCTGTAAAACGCACAATGAGAGCCCGTTTCTTCTTTGATGAGCCTCTCATGAAAATTGCCGTCATTGGTGCAACCGGTACAGTCGGCCGCGCCGTCTTCGCCGAATTCCAGCCGCGTCACGAAGTCATCGAGATCGGCGCCACGCGAGGTGCGCACCGCGTCGACCTGACGAAGATCGACAGCATCCATGCGCTATTCAAATCGATCGGTCAGGTCGACGCCATTGTTGCTACCGCCGGGCATGTTCACTTCGGCGAACTTTCGCAGATGACCCCCGAGCAATTCCGCATTGGCCTTGACGACAAACTCATGGGCCAGGTCAACCTCGTGCTGGTCGCGCAAAGTTATCTGAACGACGGCGGCTCGTTCACGCTGACCAGCGGAATCGTGGGCGACGAACCCATCAAATACGGCGCCAGCGCTGCGTCGGTCAACGGCGCCATTGAAGGGTTCGTGCGCGGAGCCGCGATCGAACTGCCGCGCGGCCTGCGCATCAACGTAGTGAACGCGACCATGCTGGAAGAAGCGCGTGAAGCGTTCGGGCCGTATTTCCGCGGCTTCGAAGCGGCGTCCGGTGCGCGCGTTGCGCTGGCGTACAGCCGCAGCGTGGAGGGCCTTGAGACCGGCCGTATCTACAAGGTGCGTTGAATGGTTAGCGAATGGTCGAGGGACGATTATCGCGTCACCACGGACATCAGGACGTTCGACTTCGACGTCGTGCATCGATACTTGAGCGAGGTCGCTTATTGGTCACCCGGCATCTCGCGCGAGAAGGTCGAGCGGGCTGCCGCGCATTCGCTGGCGTTCGGCCTGTTCCACCGCGACACGCAGATTGGTTATGCCCGTGCGATCACGGACACCGTGAGCTTCGCGTATCTCGCCGATGTGTTTGTGCTTCCCGGCCGTCAACGCGACGGCCTGGGCACTTGGCTGGTGGAATGCCTGATGGCGCATCCGGATTTGCAGGGCTTGCGCAAGATGATGCTGACAACCACGAGCGCTCACACGCTATACGCCCGCTTCGGTTTTGTCGTGCCTGCGCAGCCTGAAAAGCTGATGGAAAAACGCGCGCCGCGGTGACGTCGGAGTGGTGTTTCAGCCGCCGATCACGCCCTGCGTGTTGACGTAAAGCGAGTACAGGCCGTGACTCGCCGCCATGAACAAGCGGTTGCGATAACGGCCTCCAAAACATACGTTGGCGCAGCGCTCGGGCAGCGCGATATGCCCAATCGCCTCGCCTTGCGGCGTGAAGATCCTGACACCGTCCAGCTCGTCGCTGCCCATGCCCCAGCCGCACCAAAGGTTGCCGAGCACATCCACGCGAAAACCGTCGGGCGTCCCCTGCCCGGCATCAATCACCTCGCGCTGATTTGTCAGCTTGAGGCCGTCGTGGGAGATATCGAAGGCAAGGATCTTGCGCGGTGTCGCACGCGAATCAACGATATAAACCAGCGTCTCATCAGGCGAAAATGCGAGTCCGTTCGGGCCGATCAACGTGTCGGTCATCATGGTGATCTCGCCGCTCCTGCCATCCACGCGATACACCGCCGGCTTCAACTCCGGGGCCTTGCGCTCGCCTTCATAAAAGCCGTCGATACCGAAGGTCGGGTCGCTGAACCAGATCGAGCCATCGGATTTCACGATCACGTCATTCGGTGAATTGAGCGGCTTGCCATTGTATTGATCAGCAAGCACGGTGATCGAACCGTCGTACTCCGTGCGTGTTACGCGGCGCGTGAGATGCTCACAGGTCACCAGCCGTCCTTCGCGGTCGCGGGTATTGCCGTTGGCATTGTTCGAGGGCTTGCGGAACGTGCGGACCTCGCCCGTTTCTTCGTCCCAGCGCAGCATCCGGTTGTTAGGAATGTCGCTCCATACCAGTGTACGGCTGTCGCCGAACCAGACCGGCCCCTCAGACCAGCGAGCTCCCTGATACAAACATTCGACCGACGCCATGCCGACACGCAACGCGTTGAAGCGCGCATCGAGTACTCTGACAGCGGGATCGGGATAGCGGCGCTCCATCTGTTTTCATCTCCTGGTTGATTGATTCGTTTGCTTCATTCGTTTGCTTCATTCGTTTGCTTCATTCGTTTGTTTCATTCGCATCGCGTGATCAGTTGGGTCCGAGTTCGCCGTCGCGCAGCCGCCACAGGCTTAACGGGTTGTCATCCTGAAGTGCAAGCGGCAGCAAAGCCTGCGGCAGGTCCTGGTAACACACCGGCCGCAGGAAACGTTCGATCGCCATCGCCCCGACCGAGGTCGCACGGCTATCGGAGGTAGCGGGGTACGGCCCGCCATGCACCATCGCATACGATACTTCAACGCCAGTCGGAAAACCGTTCGCCAGAATCCGGCCGGCCTTGCGTTCAAGGATGGGCAGGAGGCGGCGAGCGAGCGGCACATCGTCGTTTTCCATTTGCAGCGTCGCCGTCAACTGGCCTTCAATACGCGTTGCAAGATCCAGCATCTCGTCCTCGCTGCGGCAAGTCACGATCAGCGACGTCGGTCCGAATATCTCATCCTCGAGTTGCGGCATGGCGAGGAATTTCTCGGCGCTCACGGTATAAAGCGCGGGCAGCGCCGGACACGACGCATCGGATTCAGCGCCGATTGCTACGCGCTCCACGCCCGATTCATCGCGCCGCGCGATGCCTTCCTGATACGCGGCCGCGATGCCCGCCGTCAGCATCGTCTGGGCGCCCTTCTTTTCGAAAGCACTCACGGCGTAATCGATAAACGCCTGCAAATGAGGGCCTTCCAGCGCCAGCACCAGACCGGGGTTCGTACAGAACTGACCGACCCCGAGCGTGACTGAATCGACGAAACCGTTCGCGAGCGATTCAGCCCGCGCCGCCAGTGCACCCGGTAGTACAAAGAACGGATTGATGCTGCTCATCTCGGCGAAGACGGGAATTGGCTCGCGCCTCCTGGATGCGATCTCGATCAACGCCAGGCCACCCCGTCGCGAGCCCGTGAACCCGACCGACTTGATAGCCGGATGCGCGACCAGCGCTTCGCCTATCGCATTGCCCGCGCCCACTACGAGCGAGAACACACCTTCGGGCAAACCGGAATCCGCGACCGCTTTCTGGATCGCGCGCCCGACCAGCTCCGAGGTGCCGAGATGCGCCGGATGTGACTTCACGACCACGGGACAACCGGCAGCGAGTGCGGCGGCGGTGTCACCGCCGGCTACCGAAAACGCCAGCGGGAAATTACTGGCGCCGAACACCGCAATCGGTCCAACGGGAATCTTCTGCAAGCGCAAGTCGGGACGCGGCAACGGCTTGCGTTCCGGCTGCGCCGAATCGAGCGTGGCAGAAAGCCAGCGGCCTTCGCGCACGAGCGACGCGAACATTTTCAATTGCCCGATCGTACGGGCGCGCTCGCCCTCAAGGCGCGCTTTCGGCAACGCGGATTCGGCTTGTGCGCGTTCGATCAGCGTGTCGCCGAGCCCTGCGATGTTGTCAGCAATCGCCTCGATGAATTGTGCACGCGTTTCAAGCGGCGTCAGCCGGTAGGTATCGAATGCCTGCTCGGCAAGATCGGCCGCGCGGGCGACTTCCAATGCTGCGCCGCCGCCAAAAGCCGGCTCCAAGTCGACACCGCGCGCCGGATCGAATGCATGCAGCGTAGCGTCTTTTCCGCGCACCGCCGTGGCACCGATCAGCATTTCTCCGGTGATCTGCATGTGAACTCTCCTGAAAGCAGCGCGTATCGCGGATCGCGATACGCGCCGTGGGTAACAAAAAAACAGATGACACGAGGCGTTAAGCGAACTCGCTTTTTTCCGTGGACTCTCACGCCGCAAGGAAAGTTTCAGGTACGTGCGGGCAATTACATCGCTGGTTCGAGCGATTACTTTGCCGCTGTCAAAGCAAACTGCTGGCCCGGCCATCGCGCATCGGACCTGACCGGCTTGGTCATGATGCGCGGCTCGCATGACGATACGGCGTGAGCCAGCCCAAGCCGTCGGAGGTACCTGCGCGCGGCCGATATTCACAGCCGATCCAGCCGCCATAGCCGAGTGAATCGATGAGATCGAAAAGGTACGGATAGTTGACTTCGCCCGTATCCGGCTCGTTGCGGTAGGGCACGCCGGCAATCTGAATATGGCCGATACCCGCGTTGCGCCGTTTCATGTCGCGGCGAAGCTTGACGGCCAGATCGCCTTCAACGATCTGACAGTGATAGCAGTCGAACTGGACTTGCAGGTTCGGCAGGCCAATCTCTTCGCAGATCGCTTGCGCTTCATCCTGCCGGTTCAGGAAGTAGCCGGGCATGTCACGCGTATTGATCGGCTCGATCACGATGGTGACACGAGCCGACTGCGCCATGCTGGCCGCCAGCGCCAGGTTCTTGATATAGACATCGCGATGCTGTCCGCGCGAGTGCTGCACTGCGTGTGGCGTTTCCATCAACCCCGCCATGACATGGAGCCGGTCGTTGCCGAGCGCCGCGGCATAGTCTAGCGCGATCTCGATGCTGCGCCTGAACTCGTCCTCGCGTCCCGGCAGCGAAGCGAGGCCGCGTTCACCGCCGGTCCAGTCGCCCGGCGGCGCGTTGAACAGCACCTGTTTGAGGCCATTGTCCACGAGCTGCGCCTTGATCTCTGCCGGTGGAAATTCATAGGGAAACAGGAATTCCACCGCCTTGAAACCATCACGCGCCGCCGCGCCGAAACGCTCGAGGAACGCGTGTTCGTTGTACATCATGGTGAGGTTGGCGGCGAAACGCGGCATGGTGAACCTCCAGCTGGTCAGGGTAACGCCAAGGCGGTCGGCGTCTCGGTCTCGCCTTGCCGCAGCGGTGTGCAAGACGCACTGCGCAACTCCCGCGCCCGGTTTGCGCTCCGCCCGCCATTGCCCTTCGTTACCCCTCGCAGCGATGATATTCCCGGACCCCACGCCCCGAACGATCAGTAAAAACCCTCGTCATGGCGATACCGGATGGTCGATCAGCGCGAAAGCATCGCGGATTTCCGATGTGCTTTTCGGGCGCACGACCCGCGCGACCTCGAGCCCGTTGTCGAGGAAAATCAGCGTCGGCCAGAGTTTGATCCTGAACGAGCGGCCGAGCGGGCGGCCGCTGCCATCCTCGATCTTCAAATGCCGGACGCTGGCGTGGTCCTGGAAAGCCTCCGCAATCAGCGGCTGGGCAGCACGACAATAGTCGCACCAGGAAGTGCCGAATTCGATGACCGTCGGCCCGTCGAGCGCGTCGATCTCAGCGCGCGGTGGCGCAGTAAGTGCGAATTCAGTGGTCATCGCCATCAGCTTGTCCCCTCGAAACGAAACTCCACCCATTCTATTCAGCAATGACCTGACGCGCTCGACGCGGCTTTTTTTGCTCGAGGAAAGCCGGGGGAAAATGCTTGCTGTACTTGCTGTCTGCTCAACACAGCCAACGGCGCGCTGCACATTCACTTTCCGCGATGGTCATGACATTGCCGAACTCGCCGACGCCGCGTGACCAGCGCCGCCCTTGTCACCAAGGCCAACCCAGCAACGGGCCCGGCCTTTTTTGCTTTTCAAATCGATACGAACCTAGAATTGCCCAAAGCCCGTTAGCCCGATCAGGCTGCCCAGGGCCAGCAACCATAGCGGATGCAGCTTTGTCTTGAACGACAGGAACGCAATGACCGCCGTGATGGCCGTGAGTATCCAGCGGGTGTCCGACGCTTCGGCAATCAATGACGCGCTCGCCGCGACCAGGCCCGCTGTCATCGGTATGAGACCGAGTTGAACATAGCGCCGCCATGGATGATTCTTGAAGCGTTCCCAGGCGTGCATCGCGGCGACCGTCACGATTGACGACGGGCCGAACTTTGCAATCGATGTCACCAGCACGCCCGGCCAGCCGGCCACATGCCAGCCGATCAGCGTCACGATCATCATGTTCGGTCCGGGCGCCGCCTGTGCGAGCGCGAACAGCGCGGAAAAATCCGCCTTCGACATCCACTGATGTATATCCACTACCTGCCGCTGCATCTCGGGCAGGATGGTATTGCCGCCGCCGAAAGCGAGCAGTGAAAGCTGGCTGAAAATGGCCGCAAGCGAAACGAGATCGTGATTCATTGGCTCTCCCCGCGCTTTACTTCCGGCTTCACTTCCGGCTTCACTTCGCGATTCACCCTCGAAGCGACGAAAATCGAAACCGGTGTGAGCACGAGCATCACCGGCAACAACGGCAAGCGCAGCAAAGCAATCCCGATGAACGCTAGCGCTGCGACCGCCGCCATGGAGAGTTTGTGCCGCAGCGGCCACGCTACCTTGATCGCCATCGATACCAGCAGGCCCGCGGCCGCCGCGGCGAGTCCCGCGAACAAATGGCGGATGTGCGGGTCTTGATGCGTGCGTTGATACAGCACGCCCAGTCCGATCACGATCAGCGAAGGCCCGACGATCAACCCGAGCAGGCCAGCGAGCGCGCCCGCCACGCCGCGAAATTTCATGCCGACCGCAACCGAGAGGTTGATCACGTTGCCACCCGGCAAAAACTGGCAAAGGCCCAGCAGATCGACGAATTCGTCGGGCGAGAGCCACTTGCGCCGCTCGACGATTTCGCGCCGGGCAAGCGGCAGCGCGCCGCCGAACGCGGTCAGCCCGAGCGTCAGGAAGCCGATAAAAATTTCCGCGACGGTCGGCGGGGCGAGCTGCTCTTGCGAGGCATGATCGTGCATGGGTCGGCGAGCGTTACTTTTGCGAAGCGCAAAGCGTAACGCTTTATGGCCGTTGCCTCAAAGTACGGAATGGCTGTCTAAAGCGCACTACGGATTTTCCGGGCGGCGGAGTAGATGCCAATACGACCGCCGGCATTCACCCCGCTTTCATTGTCCAGTTTCGATTTACGAAGCCTTGACGTCACCACGTTCGCGACGGGATTCGTAAGCTTTCAAATGCGTGTAGGCCGTTGAGAACACCGGCGTGCTGATCGCGCCCTGCACACCTTTGGCCCGCGCAATCAGATCGCCCACCACGTGGTCCGCTTCGATCCGCGCGCCGTTCTCCAGATCGCGCAGCATGGAGGCGGTGATGGTGGAGCCGGCTTCGGTGAACATCCCCTGTGCACGCGCGACCACGGCTTCCCGGGGCGCAAAACCGTTTGCAGTTGCGATGGCGCGGGCTTCATCGAAGAGATCGAGCAGCAGTTTCTGGCCGCCCGGTGCGGCGATGATGTCGCCGACCGGTGCGCGCATCAGACACGTGCCGGCCGCGAGCGTCGCGAGGAACACCCACTTTTCCCACATCGATTGAATGATCTCGGGGCTGGCTACCGCGTCGAATTGCGCGCCTGACAACTGCGCCGAGATTGCTTCTATTCGCGGCGATAAACCCCCTGCGCGCTCGCCGAACGCCATGGAATGCAGCGTGTTCAAGTGAACGACGGTGCCGTCGGCGTCGAGCGTCACGGCCGCAATGCACTGTCCGCCGAGCACGCGCTCTGCGCCAAATTGCGCTTCGAGCACATCCAGGTGATGCATGCCGTTGAGCATTGGCAGGATGGCAGTGTTGGGTCCGACCGAGGTTTTTATCGACTCGATGGCGCCGTCGAGATCGTAAGCCTTGCAACTGAGCAGGATCAGGTCGAACGGTTCGCGTACGTCTTTTGCCAGCACGATGGGTGGGTTGGGTATGGACAAATCGCCGTTCGGGCTGCGCACGTTAAGGCCCGTTTGCGCGAGCTGCGCGGCGCGCCGCTCGCGCACGAGGAACGTCACGTCACGGCCGGCATCAAGAAGCCGTCCGCCAAAATAGCCGCCAATCGCGCCCGCACCCACCACCAGAATCCGCATGTCCTGCTCCTTGCATTTAGTCTGATCAGAACGCCGGCCGCGGATGCGGCGGCGCCGCCTGGTTTTACGCCTGCCAGACGCCGTACCCGGCTTCCCGCAAGCCGATTGCCAATTCCACTTCCATTTCCCGCGCGCCTTCGTACGGCATCGGGTTATACAGTTCGTAGAGCTGCGGCAACAGTCGCAGCCCAAATTCCCGCGCATACCGGTTCGACTGGATTCCGGCCTTGTGTTTGTCGAAACGAACGTCGGGATCGATTCCCGTCATGCCTACATAGACGAAGGGCATGCCGAGCATGTAGTCCGGATTCGCGCGCCGGAAACGCGCTTCGTTCCAGACGGTGTCGGCCAGTTCGATCACGTAGACGTGGTAATGGTGAGTCCTTGGGTGAGTCTTTTGCTGAGTCTTTTGCTGAGTCTTTTTCCGAAGCGCCATGCGGTTGCCCTGTTTCGC
>Ga0302220_10002497_pt1 | contig 13461 bp, 14 predicted proteins | sample II_Palsa_E1_3_FD_194572 | JGI IMG/M metagenome (GOLD analysis project Ga0302220, IMG submission 194572) | Peat permafrost microbial communities from Stordalen Mire near Abisko, Sweden - II_Palsa_E1_3 | ecosystem: Environmental > Terrestrial > Soil > Palsa > Peat permafrost | place: Sweden... | reverse complement strand
GATCGGCACTCCTCAGCGTCCATGTGACGCGTGCCGATAAGCAAAAAATACTGGCATCGGTTTCAAATAAGGCTTTTATCCACCCGAAATCATGGAGGTCGCTATGAAAAACCCCTGGAAGCTAATCGTCGTCCCCTTTGTTGCTCTAGCCTTGCTGGCCACGGTCGAGACTGCATATGCGCAGGACACCTCGTCGTCTTCCGTACCGATCACCAAGAAGATGATGCGCAAGGAAGACCGTGTGTTGGCGGCTAGCGTGAGGCACCAACTTGACAAGGCACATGTCGCGACAGCAGACATCACCATTCTCGCGCGAGCAGGCGCGGTGTACCTAGTCGGAACAGTGGCCGATGCCTCGCAGATCCCTGTTGCGGGTGATACCGCGGGGCAAGTCGCTGGCGTGAAGAGCGTGAAAAACAATCTGACCGTTCACATAGAAGGTCACTGATTCAGGCAGATTTGACTCAGAGAGATTAGACTCAAGGCGATGCCTGGCGGCGCCCTCGCGCGGCCAGGCGAGCCTCTCGTAGTGCGGCCACTGGCCAATGTGCACGTTCGCCTGGAACCCAGTCATGAACCTCAGCGCATTAGATCTTTCGAGAATGCAGTTTGCGTTTACGGTGTCGTTTCACATCATATTTCCGGCGATGAGCATAGGCTTGGCCAATTTCATCGCGGTACTCGAAGGCGCATGGCTCAAAACCGGCAAAGAGCACTACAAGGACCTCTGCCTGTATTGGTCGAAAGTCTTCGCGATCGGCTTCGGCATGGGCGTCGTGTCGGGCGTGGTCATGGCGTATCAGTTCGGCACCAATTGGGCCGGCTTTTCGAAATTCGCTGGCCCGGTCACGGGGCCGCTGCTCACCTACGAAGTCATGACGGCATTTTTCCTCGAGGCCGGCTTCCTCGGAATCATGTTGTTCGGATGGGATAAAGTCGGGCGCCGCGCGCATTTCGCCGCAACCGTACTGGTGGCCCTGGGGACACTGGTTTCCACCTTCTGGATTCTTGCGTCCAATAGCTGGATGCAAACGCCGCAGGGGTTCGCGATCGAGAATGGCCGCGTCGTCCCCCTGGACTGGTTCAAGATCGTATTCAACCCTTCCTTCCCTTATCGCTTGTTCCACATGGCGATTGCCACATTCATCGTCGTCGCGCTGATCGTCGCGGCAACCGGTGCCTGGCATCTGCTCAAAGGGCGGCGCGACCCCGCAGTCAAAACCATGTATTCGATGGCGCTTTGGCTGCTCCTCGCGCTGGCTCCCATCCAAATACTGGTCGGCGACCAGCACGGCTTGAACACGCGTAAATACCAGCCAGCAAAAATTGCTGCCATCGAAGGGCTCTGGGAAACCGAACACGGCGGAACTGCGCTGAACCTCGTTGGCTTTCCCGATATGAACACGGAGACCACGCGCTACGCTGTCCAGATCCCGCATCTCGGCAGCCTGATCCTCACGCATAGCTGGGATGGCGAAATTCAAGGTCTCAAGGAATTTCCCAAAGAGGACAGGCCGAACTCCTCGATCATCTTCTGGACCTTTCGGCTGATGGCCGGGCTTGGAATGCTGATGGCCCTGTTGGCACTGCTCGGCCTGCTGCTTAGACGCGGTGGCCGCTTATTCGAAAACCGGCTCTATCAACGATTCGTATTGCTGATGGGGCCAACGGGCTTGATCGCGCTGATTGCCGGTTGGGTTACCACCGAGGTTGGGCGCCAGCCGTGGGTGGTGTATGGCGTCATGCGCACTGTCGACGCGGTGTCGCCCATCTCTGCCCAGGCCGTCGGTCTGGCGCTGATGGTGTTTATCCTCGTGTACTTCATGGTGTTCGGCACCGGAATTTACTACATCTTTCGGCTGCTCTTGCAGGGCCCATCGGCAACTCGCGTCCCGCCTTCGGCGATTCCGGAGCTCGACGCCGATCACAGCGGCCGCCGGCCCATGTCGGCTGTCGAATAACGCGGTGGCGTTCGAGTTACAGAAGCACACACAGGAGCCACATGATGAGTATCACGACAGCTTGGGCTGCGATCATCGCGTTTGGATTGTTCATGTATGTGGCGCTCGACGGATTCGATCTTGGGATCGGACTGATCTTCCCGTTCTTTCCCGACGACGAAGAGCGCAACATGATGATGCACAGCGTCGCACCGGTATGGGACGGCAATGAAACCTGGCTGGTGCTCGGCGGCGCCGCGCTTTATGCCGCGTTTCCGGTGGTCTATGGCGTGGCCTTGTCGGCACTTTACCTGCCCATCGTCATGATGCTGGTGTGCCTGATCTTTCGCGGTGTCTCCTTCGAGATCCGCGGCAAGGCGAAGCGCACGAAGCACCTATGGGACTTGTCTTTCATGGTAGGGTCGGCCGGCGCCTCGTTCTTCCAGGGGATCATTCTGGGGGCATATTTGCAAGGGATCCCCGTCACCAATGAATCCTTCTCTGGCGACTCGTTCTTCTGGCTCCATCCATTCAGCATTCTGACCGGCCTGGGCTTGATGGCCACCTACGCTTTGCTGGGCGCGTGCTGGCTGGTCATGAAAATGGACGGCGACCTGCAACGCCGTCTGTATGGGCTGGTCACGCCGCTGACCGTGGTGCTGCTGGTTTTCATCGTAGGGGTGTCGATCTGGACGCCAATGATCAGCGTACAAATTGCGCACCGGTGGTTCGACTCCGGATTGCTTTCGCGGCTGATCGTGGTGCCGTTCCTGGTGGCGATAGTGGCACTGAGCATGTTTATCGCGATCAAGCATCGTCGCGAAAAAACCGCGTTCGTCTTGACGCTGCTGCTGGTTCTGCTCGGCTATATCGGCTTGCTGGTCAGTGTCTGGCCTTACGCGATCCCGTTCACGATTACGCTGACCGACGCCGCGGCGCCGCGTTCGAGCCAGATATTCACGCTCGTCGGCACGGTCATCATCGTGCCCATCATCCTCGTCTACACCACCGCGGGCTACTGGATATTCAGAGGCAAAGTGGCACAAGGTGCTCAGTATCACTAACGCATATGCACAAAAATATCAGACTGAGCCGGACCTTTTGGTTCGTCGCGTTATGGTGTGTGGGTGTCGGTGGCGCCTTGCTGCTGGCGCTGCCGTTCGAAGTATTGATGCATATGGCTATGCGGTGAGTGGGAGGTTGAGATGTCAGATCAACGTAACGTCCCGGGAATCAAGCGATACGATAGTCCGGCGGGGGGCTGGGGCGCCCTCGAAGCCACGGCGAAGGCCGTGCGCCGGCAAATGGAAACCATGGAAGCGCCGATCACCCTGTTTCGGACCAACAAGCCCGATGGGTTCGATTGCCCTGGCTGCGCATGGCCGGATAAGGAGCACACGTCGACCTTTCAGTTCTGCGAAAACGGCGCGAAGGCCGTAACCTGGGAGGCGACCAAGAAGCGTGTGCTGCCTGAGTTTTTCGCGACCCACACGGTGTCCTCCCTTCTGGAGCGGACCGATTACGAGTTGGAGAATGAAGGTCGGCTGACTCACCCGATGGCGTATGACCGCGCGAGCGACACTTACAAGCCGATCGGCTGGGACGCAGCCTTCGCCCGCATCGGGGAGGTTCTGCGGGGCCTACCCGACCCGAACATGGCCGAGTTCTACACCTCCGGCCGCGCTTCCAACGAAGCCGCCTTTCTTTATCAACTCTTCGCCCGGGAATATGGCACGAACAATTTTCCGGATTGCTCGAACATGTGCCACGAGGCCACCAGCGTTGGCCTGCCTCAATCTATCGGGATCGGCAAGGGTACGGTGTCGCTCGACGATTTCGACCAGTGCGAGATGATCATCGCGATGGGCCATAACCCCGGCACCAACCATCCGCGCATGATGGGGACGCTCCACGAAGTGGCACGGCGGGGCGTGCCTATCATCGTATTCAATCCGCTGCGCGAACGTGCACTCGAACGTTTTGCTGATCCGCAAAACGCGATGGAGATGGTGACCTTCGGCTCGACGTCAATTGCTTCGTCTTACTATCAGGTGAAAGTCGGCGGTGACGCCGCCGCGCTCAAAGGCATCATGAAGGCGTTGATTGCGCTGGACGCCGCGGCGGGTCAGGGCAGCACGGTTCTCGATCATGAGTTCATCGCCGTCCACACCCACGGTTACGATGCCTTCGCCGCGGATCTGCGTGCGACAGCGTGGCCGGATATAGAGGCCGCCAGTGGCTTATCGCAAGCGGCGCTCGAAGCGGTGGCGCAGGCTTATGCCAAATCGAATGCGACGATCCTGACGTACGGCATGGGGATCACGCAACATAGCACCGGCACCTCGAATGTTCATCAGATCGCGAACCTGCTTTTGCTGCGCGGGAATTTCGGTAAGCCAGGGGCCGGCATCTGTCCGCTGCGCGGTCATTCCAACGTGCAGGGCGATCGCACCGTCGGGATCACCGAGCAACCGACGGTGGCCATGCTGGACAGGATCGAGCAGACGTTCGGGTTCAAGCCGCCTCAAGCGCACGGTCACGATGCGGTCAGGGCCATGCAAGCGATCGTCGCCGGGCGTTCCAAGGTACTCATTTGCCTCGGCGGCAACCTCGCCGTGGCGCTACCCGATGCGCAAGCCTGCTTCCCCGCCATGCGTACGCTGGACCTCGCGGTGCACATCGGCACCAAACTCAATCGTACGCATCTGCTGGTGGGTAAGGAGGCTATCCTTTTTCCGTGCCTCGGGCGCACCGAGCAGGATATGCAGGCGGATGGGCCGCAATCGATAACGGTCGAGGATTCCATGTCGATGGTCCATGCTTCTCGCGGCAAGCTGCCGCCGGCCTCCGAGCATCTTCGGTCCGAGATCAGCATCATCGCCGGGATCGCCAAAGCGACCCTGCCGCAGAGCAAGGTTCGCTGGCTGGATCTGGTCGCCGATTACGACCGGATCCGAGAAGGCATCGAAGCCGTTTTCCCGGATTTCGCCGATTTCAACAATCGCATCCGCGCGCCAGGTGGCTTTCGCTTGTCGCTGCCGCCTACCGAGCGGGTCTGGGCTACTGCGTCCGGCAAAGCGGAATTCATTCCGTTCCAGGGTGTCATCGAGGATCCGAACACCGGTGGAAGCGATGTGCTGAAGCTGACGACTCTCCGCAGTCATGACCAGTACAACACCACGATTTACGGGCTCGACGATCGCTACCGAGGGGTGTTCGGTCGACGCGATGTCATCTTTATGAATGAACAGGATTTGGCCGCACACGGCCTGGAGCATGGCGATATCGTCGATGTCGAGACGGCGCTTGCCTCAGACACCCCAAGGCGTCTCGATGGCTATACGGTAGTCGCCTACAAGATTGCCAGCGGCTCGGTGGCGGCCTACTACCCGGAAGCGAACGTTCTCGTCCCTCTGGACTACTTCGACAAGGAATGCGGGACGCCGTCCTATAAGTCGATCCCGGTTCGTATCTCGCGTCGAGCGGGGTAATGGGAGAGGGCGGGTAGACGGCCGGTAGACGGCGGAGAGAGGGTGGGGAGACGATGCCGGCTCGGGCCGGCATCGTTATTCGGGATTCTCGGCGGGGCAAACATGATCGTACGACCACCGCTGCACTGGCTAAGGGCACTGACGGCTTGGCGCGGCTCCGTGCTGCCCGGCTTGATTCCGCGGTTGTCGTTCATTTTTGGGTTATCGCTGTTGGCTTTATGGTTGGACCAGCATCGCACCGTGCTGCCGAGCTCGCAGCCGTTCAGCTTGGTCGGCATTTCGCTTGCTGTGTTCCTGGGTTTTCGCAACAAGGCCGCCTACGATCGCTATTGGGAAGGGCGCAAGCTGTGGGGACAGTTGTTGATTGAATCGCGTTCGCTCATGTGTCAGGCGCTGACTTTGCCGCAACCGGCTTTCGCGAAATCGGACGCGCAGGCTTTCGGCGCGCTGCTGATTGCGTTTGCCCATGCGCTGCGGCATCAGTTACGACGCACCGACCCGCATGATGATCTGCAGCGCCTGCTGCCCGCCGAGCTGGCGATGCGTATCGAGGCCTCGCCCCAGCGGCCCGCGGTGTTGCTGCTTGAGCTGAGCGGCTGGGTGCAGGCACGCGCTTGCGCAGGCGCGGTCGGTGGTTATCGGATGCTCGCGTTCGAAGAAAATCTTCACCGGCTCTCGGAGGTGGTCGGCGGCTGCGAGCGCATCGACAATACGCCCATGCCGTTTGCCTATTCGGTGATGATCCATCGCACCGTCCACTTCTTTTGCGCGTTGCTGCCGTTCAGTCTGGTCGGCAGCCTAGGTATCTACACGCCGCTGTTCGCGGTCTTTGTGGCCTACACCTTCATGGCGATCGAGTCGCTCGCGGCTGAGCTCGAAGAGCCGTTCGGAGTCGAAGCTAACGACCTGGCGCTGGGCGCGCTGTGCATAGGCATCGAAAACGCGGTCCACGCGCTGCTGGGCGACGGCATTGAAATCGCGGTCACGCAGCGCAAAGACTTCGTGGTGTTGTGACGGACGGCAGGGCTGCGGAAGCGGTGGTGCGATTGGGTCTTCAACGCAATCCGAGTCGGACGGAAATTTCGTCTGCGGCACATCAAAATGACTTGCTGCATTAGTCATAAGTGATATGATTGTGACTATAGACAAATGACTATAGGCATATCATGGAAAACCATCAGGTATCCAAATCCGAATTCAAGGCTAGAGCCCTTGAATTTTTCCGGCAAGTCGAGGCTTCTGGCGAAAGTGTAATCGTCACGGATCATGGCAAGCCCGCGCTTGAAGTCCGGCCCTACCGAGGCATCGAACGCAACCCGCTCGACGTGCTGCGGGGATCGGTGGTGCGCTACGACAGTCCGACCGACCCGGTAGCAGAAGGCGATTGGGAGGCCGCGCAGTGATCGTTCTGGATACGCATGCGCTCGTGTGGTGGGTGGCTGGCGACTCCACGTTGAGCAAAAAGGCCAAAGCCGCTATTGAGCGCGAACTTTCGGGCGGCGAGATCATTGTTTCGGCGATTTCCGCATGGGAGATTGCCATGCTAGTTGAGCGCGAAAAGCTTGTCTTGTCGATGGATGTAGGCAGTTGGCTCGCGACGGTGGCGGCCGTCGAGGTGGTGCGCTTCATGCCGGTTGACGCGGAAATCGCAATTAAGTCGGTTGACCTCCCGGGCGACTTTCATAAGGATCCGGCAGACAGGATGATCGTTGCGACCGCACGCAAGTTAGCCGTGCCGCTAGTAACTAAGGACGAGAAAATTCGATCTTACGCACACGTTAAAACCATTTGGTAACTCGGGAAAATAGACTCTTCAGATCGCGGGAGTTGGTCGTGCACGTGGTCCGCTGATCGCGTGCTCATCGCCATATCGCTCGTACGACGATCCGTTGAGCGCCGCAGACCCAGACTCATATCTCCTATGAGCGCCGCGTCATAGCTCCCGCCACTTCGTCGTTCCATACTGTGTGCAATGCCGCTATCGGCGGAAGTGCGCGATTCGCCTGGTACGGCTTCGGTCATAGCCCGGATCGCTCAACTCATTGAGTAATGGTAATTCAGGGACGAGCGTGCCGGTCGTTCGGCCCGGTTACGATAGGAGAGACAGTATGAACTTGCGAGCTAAAGAGTATTTCGACGAACGCGCCACACGGGAGATGAAAGAACATCTCAAACCGCGGCAGCGTTCGCTTCCGGAAAAGCTGGCGTATGCGTGCCGTATTCTGGCGATGACAGGTCAGGAAGCAGGCTTGGCCGGCCAGATCAGCGCACGTTCCACGCGTGCCGACGCATACTGGACGCTGCGGTTCGGTCTGGGCTTCGACGAGGCCACGCCCGACGATTTCATTGAGGTCGACCGGGACCTCAATACTCTGTCCGGCACCGGCATGGCCAATCCGGCCACGCGCTTTCACCTCTGGGTGTATGAGGCACGCCCCGACCGTCAAAGCCTCATCCATACGCATTCGCCCTACGTGTCGGCTTTGGTGGCCGCGCGTCAGCCGCTGGTTGTCTCGCAGATGGACATGACGCCGTTTCATAACGACTGCGCGTTTCTCGCAGACTGGCCGGGCGTGCCCATCGCCGATCAGGAAGGCGTGATCATCTCCAAAGCCTTGGCTCAGAACCGCTCGATCCTGCTCGCGCATCACGGTCAGTTGACCGCCGGCGACAGTGTCGAAGAGGCGACGTATCTGTCCGTGTATCTGGAGCGCGCCGCGCGCATGCAGATTCGCGCCCGTGCGTTCGGGCCGCTCATGCCACTGTCTGACGAACTGGCCAGCGACGCACACGACTATCTGCTCAAACCGTCGATCGTCAACAGTACGTTTGACTATTGGTGCCGGCAGACTGACGCGGCACGGTAATTTATCGCGCGAGAGGGCGGCACGACGCGCTGTTTCATAGCCCGTCGCCGCTTAGTAGCCCATCGCCGCTCCCGCCGGATGGCGGTTATCGGCCCCGCCCGTCAGGTACCCTGTAGCGGGATCTACCAAGATCGCTTCGACCGAACCCCAGGAATCGTAAAGTTTGAATTTGTAACCCATGTCGGTCAGCTTGGCCATCGTATCGGCCGAGAACGCGTAAGGCTCGTACTGGATCACGTCAGGCTGCCACTGGTGGTGAAAGCGCGGCGCATCCACAGCTTCCTGGATGTTCATCCCGTAGTCGACCACATTGGTAAATGTCTCGAGCGCGATCGTAATGATGCGCGAACCGCCCGGGCTGCCAAACACCATAAACAACTTGCCGTCCTTGGTCGCAATCGAGGGCGACATCGAACTCAAGGGGCGCTTGCCCGGGGCAATCGCATTGTTCTCGCCTTGCACCAACCCATACAGATTCGGCACACCCGGTTTCGACGTGAAATCGTCCATCTCGTCGTTCAGGAAAAAGCCCGTCGAGCCGGCCATCACGACCGCCCCGAAATAACTGTTGATGGTGTAGGTTATCGAGACCGCGTTGCCTTTTGAGTCGACCACTGAAGAATGCGTCGTGTTGCTGCCTTCATGGGGCGCCACACCCGGTTTGACCTGATCGGAAGGCGTGGCGTGATCGGGCAGAATTGCGTCACGCAATCTGGCCGCGTACTCCTTGGAATCGATTTGGTCGAGCGGCGCCTTGACGAAATCCGGGTCGCCCAGCAGCGTGTTGCGGTCTACATAGGCATGGCGCATCGCCTCGACCATATCGTGCGTCGCTTCGGCGGAGTGGTAACCGAGCTTGGCGAGCGGGTAGGGCTCGATAATATTCAGGATTTCGCACAGCGTGGTGCCACCCGAACTCGGCGGTGGCGACGAGATCACGTGATAGCCGTGATAGTCGCATTCGATGGGCTTGCTCTGCTCGACCGTATAGCTCTCGAAGTCCGCCATGCTCAGCAGCCCGCCATGTTGCCGGCTCGCTTGCACGATCTGTTCGCCGATCGGTCCTTTGTATAACGCGTCCGGGCCGTCGGCCTCGATCATGCGTAAGGTCTTGGCGAGGTTCTTTTGCACCAGCCGGTCGCCGACTTTGTAATCGGCGCCGTTTTTCAGGAAAATCGCGGCGATGTTGGGCTCCTGCGCGAACAACTTGCTCGGCCCGCTCAACGCGTCGAGATCGCCACGTCCACCGCTGCCCGTCAGGATCGCGACATCGCCCGGCGCCAGGACATAACCGTGATCGGCCAGCTCAATGGCCGGGTCCATCACCTGCTTGCGCGTCATCGTGCCGTATTGCTTCAACACCGTGTCGAGACCCAACACCGTGCCCGGCACACCCACAGCCAAGTAGCCGCGTGTGCTGAGATTCGGAACCACGTTACCCGCAGCATCCAGGTACATGTCGCGCGTGGCCTTGAGCGGCGCACGTTCGCGGAAATTGACAAAAATATTGCGACCGTCAGCCAGGTGCAGGGTCATGAACCCGCCACCGCCGATGTTGCCGCAGCATGGATCGACCACGGCCAGCGCATAACCGACCGCGACCGCGGCATCGATCGCATTGCCGCCTTGTTTGAGAATTTTCAGGCCGACTTCGCTGGCCAGGTGCTGCGTGGTGACCACCATGCCATGTTCGCCATACGCCGGTGGCGGCGAGACTGCATGGGCCAGCGGCGCAAATAAGGCCGATGCACCGACTAGCGCTAAAGCCAGCAAACGAGTCAGCGGTCGCTGGCGTCGTAGGCTCTGGGCGCGGCGAACGTTGGATTCGAGAGAGTGGGACGGCACGATGCTCCTTCTTGACGGATGCCTACGCATTACCTGTGCGGCGTCAGGTTCCTCGCCAACTGGCGGGTGTGATGTCTGAGTTCAGGAACCGCAATAGCTTCCCAATACCTGGCCTTAAGCATTGGGCCCACATAAAAGAGGCCCGGAGTGGGTTGGTTATGTGTATCGATTATCCGATAATCGTCGTCGACGCGCAGGTTGTGCGACTGACTGTTGCGAAGAATGTTGACTGCGGTAAGAGTGCCGCTAAATCCAGCCCCAATGATTACGATCGTGCGCTTTTCTGAAGGCGTGATGTGCATGTGCAAAAGGCTCGGGGGCCGTGTTATCGAAGTCACAGTACGCCGACGTGAATGGCGCGTGATTCATGCGTCAGTACCGCGCCAGCGGGGGGCGCTCAAGGTTAACGCACTCGTACGCGTCGCGCCCAAGTCGGCCCATTTCACGCCAAACGGTGAAGGGAATTTCCTGGCGGGCGGCGTGCCGATCAACGAGACCCTGGCATACCTTTGCCATCTGTCGAAGCAGCACAATCGCATGCGTTTCAGGTCTCTCCCCGTGCTGGTCGAGTGCGGTCTTAGCCTCTTGAGCCAGTTGAGCCATTGTCCGCCATTGGGCATCGCGGATTTCTTGAGCGTAAGCGCCGCGCTGCGCGAGTGCGCTCGAAACAATGTAGAGGTCGTTGAGCGCAGTGATCACCTCTGATGGCGGCACGCCCCAACCTTCGCTGCGGTCCGGTTGCACGTGCGTCATCAGCGTGGCCTCCATAGGTCCGCCAGAGGCGCGACCACGGCTGCAGAACCCGTTCTCGATGAAGTCATAGCATCCACTGAAAAATGGGCGGAACGGGAGACGTTGGCCCGGCGGTGTAAATATGGCATGGGTATCTTGAACATCTTCTGGAGCACATATCCTGCCCTTGCGTTAAATGGCAACACGCGACATATCTGCGATTGGACGTTCGGAGTGCCCGAAGCTCAGGGCATGCAGTCGGCTCCACGGGGGGCGAACAAGCACCTCGTTTTCACCGACAATTTCCTTAATCGCGTGTTCCGGCTTCGATGTGTCGCGCCGGAAAGGTTCGACTATTGCGTATCCGTCGGAATTGGTCAGCGCCGCGACGACGGGCGTATGGGCATGCGCACCGCCGCGCGTCACGATCGCCAGTTCACCGGAGGCCAGCTTGACATAGCAGCCTGGCGGGTAAATGCCGAATTCCTTGATGACGACCGCAGCCAGGGGGTCGCCTTGGTTCTGCGTGAATAAATGACGGGCGGCTACATTCGGCAACTCGGCAAGCCGCGTTGCACGTGCGCTCAGTTTTGCGATAAACATGTCGATGTATCGCAGCACTTGCGACATCTCGGTCGGTGTCTGCAATTGAGTTGGATACCCACTGCCGGTCGATGTTTCATGATGTTGCTCGACTGCGGCCAGCCATTTTTCATCGGTAATTCCGATCTGCCGTAGCAGCGCCGCTGCCTCAAGCGGGTGCCGATGAATTTGTTGCCTTTGCTCTTCCGTGAGTGGTCGACGTTGAATAGCCAATCCCCCTTGCAATTCGGTAATCGACATATTCATGGTCAACCCTGCGCCGACTAATGAATGGCGATCATCCTCGCTCCACTTCAGCCGACGCGCGATCAAGCCGCAGGTTGCTGCGACGTGCAGGGAATGAAACACGCCGTAATCTTTGTAGCGTGTTGGGTCATGGCGCAAGATCAGGAAAATGAGCAAGTCACGGCTGCTATCGCACAAGCTAATGACATGGCTAACGCACGCCATGATGCGCATGGCATCGACTTGCGTGGGTGCGGATCGCAAAAAGCCGCCCATATTGTTTTGCAACCGATCCCAGGTGCCGGTGAATGTTTGTAGCGGCGTCTCGGAAGGCGGTTCAAACGTGCTTGCCGTGGCCTCAAGCTCGTCCATGTCGACAAAAGCACCTCGGGCCAATAAGGTCTCCCGGGTCCTCTCGCTGTGCACCACGAAACCTTTGGCCAACAGCAGGCCGCCATCTTGATCCCGCACGCCAAAACGTAGCGGCGTTCCAACCTGAATTTCGCGAGCGACCGTTGCAATGGGTACCAAACGCATCACAGGCCCCTTCGACGAAGGTCTGAGACACTTTTGGAAAGCAATGAGCAAATTGGTGATTCAATTTGCCGACAAGACATGGGGTAAGCGATGCGTGCGTTTGCGTATTTCATTGCCGTCACCATTGAGGTCAGGCAAGACGCAAATTGAGGTTGAACGGTTCGGACACGCCTCTGACCGGTGTCTTTGGAACCCTGGACCCGATGTTTGAGCGGTATATGACCGGCAACCCCGCTGACCTGATTCTTGATGAATCGTGGGCCCGGTGGCTTTGCGTCCCCGTCTTACAACGGGTTTGCCTAGTTTTCTTATTAAAGAATCTCTGTGATTATGACACAGACAAAAAATGGGGGCGCAACGGTATAAACAATGGGCAATGGGTAGGACTTTAAGCTGATCCGCGCGTCGGCCCGGGGATTCCGGCATTCCCGTGCGTCGTTTACGCTGCCGGCCTTGCTCACGTGCCCTTGGTGAAGTATATTTTTATAGGGAGATGCATCTGACGGGAGGGACTGTCATGGAACTGAACGTAGAACGCGTCGATGTTTGGGCCGCTACCATCGAGGACAAACCGGGCGGGCTGGCGCAAGTATTAAGCGCTTTGCGTGACGCTGGCGTCGACTTGCAGTTCGTCGTCGCGCGTCGCACGCCGGAAGCCTCGGGCAAGGGGGTCGTGTTTGTCGCACCGCTGCAGGGGGAACAGGAGATCCGTGCTGCGACGCAGGCAGGGTTCAGCGTCACCCCGAGCCTTCACTCCGTCCGTGTAATGGGTCGGGACCACATGGGGATCATCGCGCAATTGGCCCAGATGTTGGCAGATGGAGGGATCAACCTCCGCGGCGTTTCCTCCGCTGTACTTGGCACACAGTTCATCGCTTATCTCGCGGTTGACTCGTTGGACGATGCCGAAAAGGCGATGGACATTCTGCAGAGGGCGTGACGGACTCGTGCCGGACCGCGGACTGGCCAGACTGTACGGCCGTGCGTGCACGCGAGCACGTAGCGGCCGTCCCTACACACTCTGGGCCAAAAACAGCCTCCCACCGTCGCAACTCGAAGTCAGCCTATCCATGATAGATTTGGCCCCGATCTAGACGAAAAATAACCGGTTGCGCGGGGTCTGAGATGATCTGGCAAAGTCCTAACCCCTCTTGCGATATGTACAGTTCCAAGCTCCCCTTCCTAGACCTCGCTTTTACCACTCACGTCAGCAATGCACCG
>Ga0302220_10002494_pt1 | contig 13469 bp, 10 predicted proteins | sample II_Palsa_E1_3_FD_194572 | JGI IMG/M metagenome (GOLD analysis project Ga0302220, IMG submission 194572) | Peat permafrost microbial communities from Stordalen Mire near Abisko, Sweden - II_Palsa_E1_3 | ecosystem: Environmental > Terrestrial > Soil > Palsa > Peat permafrost | place: Sweden... | reverse complement strand
TGTCGATCGCGTTGCTGCTGGTCGGCATTGTCGCGTCCTTCTGGATGCGTCCCGACCGGCCGTTCACCGAACAAGACGCAATTCCGGTCGCGGCGACTGCGGGGGCATGATCGCGCTCGCCTCCCTATAACGTCACACGCGACATCACACAGGATAACCACCATGCGGCTCAATGCAGAAGAACAGGCCATGCTCGCCGGCGAGATGGGCGAAGTCGCGCAGATCGCGATCAAGCATCAGATCGCGGTCGGCGATTTTTTTGGCGCTCGCGATTTCGTTCCGATCACGCAGGCGCATATCATGGCTGACACGGAAAGCCTCGGCCAGGCGGGCGTCATGTGGCTGGAACGGCTTTGCGACGTCAAGGACGGTCAGCATCGCGTGCGGGTACCGACCATCACGGACCCGCGCGGCACCGATTTCAGCAAGGCCGACTCCATCGGTCAAAGCGCCTGGATGCTGGAGCTCGAACGCCGCGCGATCGCAGCGTTCGTCAAGCTCGGCGTCAGCATGACCGATACCTGTATCAATTACCAAACCGTACTTGCGGCTACCCGCGGCGAACATGTGGCGTTCGGAGACACCGGCGTCGTCATCTACTCGAATTCCGTCAACGGTGCGCGCTCCAACTTCGAAGGCGGCCCGTCCGCGCTCTCGGCCGGGTTGACGGCGCGCACACCGCGCTACGGTTTTCACCTCGACGAGCATCGACTAGCGACCTTGCGCATCCGCGTCGACTTCACGCCGCAAACGCTCAACGAGTGGGGCGCGCTAGGCGGCGTGATTGGACGCTTGGCGGGCAACTACTGGCAGGTACCGGTTATCGAAGGGATGGATGTGGCACCCACCTCCGATCAGTTGAAACATTTTGGCGCCGCGATGGCGAGCTTCGGCTCGATCGCGATGTTCCATATCGTCGGCATCACGCCGGAAGCGTCACGGCTCGAGGATGTGGGCGGACACAAGCTCGCCTTGCTGCATCGCGTGGGGCGCAAAGAGATCGAGGCATTGACGAAAGATTATGCGCTGGAGAAAAGCGTCGACGTGGTCGTCTTCTCCGCGCCGCAGCTCAGCTTGTACGAATTGCGCTCGCTTGCGGCACTGTGCGACGGCCGCCGCTTCAAGGTGCCGCTGCTGGCCGTCACCAGTCCACAGGTCAAGCCCGATGCGGACCGCTTCGGCTACACGGAAACGATCGAGGCCGCCGGCGGATCGGTGCTCGCGGGCATGTGTTTTTACCAATCGTATGCGCGCGAAATGGCCGAAGCCAAGGGCTGGAAGCGGCTTGCAAGCAATAGTGCGAAGCTGGTCAACATTCTCGGCGGCTACGGCTACGTGCCGATGCTCGCATCGATGGAAGAGTGCGTCAGCGCTGCAGAGACTGGAGAATTGAAATGAGTGAACTGATCCTGACCGCGCGTCACGCGATGGGACGCAAAGTATCGGGCGAAGCGCTCGTGGCAAAAGACGGGTTCTCTGCGCGTTACGACCTGAACCGACTCACCGGCGTGTTCTCGCGGCCGGCGCATAAGCTGGTCGGGCTCTCCTATGTCGGTCGCATTCTCGTGCTCGATACGGCCAAAGGCGGCGTGGCGAGCGCCTGGATGCTCAACGAAATGCGCTCTCGCGACATGGTGCCGCTGGCGATTGTTTTCAACAGCGTGAACCCGATCCTGGTGCAAGGCGCAGCGCTCGGCGATATCGCCATGCTGGCCGGCTTCGATGTCGACATTACGGCGATCGTGCCGCACTGGGCGATGGTCGAGGTCGATCCTGAGGCCAAGACTTTGCGCGTGCTCGGACAGTCCGAGCACGCGCACCAGGAAGGCGATACGACCCAAGCTGCAAGCCCAGGCGAGCCGCGCAAGGTGCGGTTCGTCGGCCGCGAGTGAAGCTATCCCGCCAGGTGGCCGGGATTTTTGTTCGACGAGCTGACGGATGAAGTAACGGATGAGGTAAGTGCGGAGCTGATCGGCAACGGGCCTTCCGCGCTTAGCGAAAACTCGTAATTTTCCGGGCAGATATAGAAATAGGAGTGCTCCTTAACCTGGCCACGTTCGCAAAACGATTCGCGTTCCATGATCAGGATCGCTGCGCGCGGACTCAAGCCGAGTTCGCGGCCGATCTTGGCGCCGGCAGCTTGAGCGCGGATCGTTACACGGGATCGAACCACTCGCGTGTTCAGCAGGTGTTCGAGAATCCCGTAGATCGGATAATCGTTCGCCTGCTGCCAGGAAACCTTTTTCGTTTCAGGCGGCAGATAGGCGCAAACCATAGCGATCGGTACGCCGTCCACCAGATATAAGCGCCGCAAGAAAAAACACTCGCCGTTCGGGCCCGCCAGCCCGTGCGGCACCATGTCCGGACACAACACGGCGACGAACTCGAGCAAACGCGTCTCGGGCTTGACGCCTTGCGCCACCAATGAGTCGTAAAACCCGCGCATCGAATGAAGATCGTGTTGCAACTTCTGGCCTGCGACGAAGGTGCCCTTGCCCTGTTTCCGGAGCACGTAGCCTTCCTCCAGCAGCAGCGCCATTGCCTGCCGTATGGTTACCCTGCTTACGCCGAAACGCTGGGTCAACTGATGCTCCGAGGGCAACTTGTTATTGCCGGCGAAAAGACCTGAATGGATATCGATTTTCAGTTGCGATGCGATCTGGCGATACAGCGATGTGGTGCTGTCGCGCTTGAGACTTGCAGCGTCGGGCTTGAGACTTGCAGCGCCGGTGATTGCATCGATCGCAGCGTCGGGCACCTTGGATGGCCTGTTCGATTTCATCTTTTACCGCTTCCTTGGCCCTTGGCATTGCAGACGAATGTCCATCGCCTTACCGCTTGATCATACATGTTTACGAAACCGTCAAAAACGCAGGGTTAGACAGCATTTTCTTCGGCGCCTTTTAATGTTTCCGGAAATCGCGCCGTAATTGATAGCACGCTCAGTCCTCTTCAGGACGCACCAACGCACCGAGAATATCCAGGAGAATCAATGACTATTTCCATCAAGACGCGTATCGCGATCGCCATGACGCTGCTCGCTTCGCTACTCTTACTCGTTGGGGTTCTCGGCCTCACCGGCATGGCGGGCAGCAACGACGCCAATCGTGCTACGTATAGCGACAACCTGCCCAGCGCAACGGCCATCGGCGACGCCGAGATTGCACTGGGGCGTCAACGGCTGGCACTGCTTAGGGCCGCCCTCGATCCGACGGCCAAGGATCTGCCCGTGATCATAGAGAAAGCGAAAGCGTTTGCTACGCAATCGCATCAATCCTGGGACAAGTATATGGCGCTCCCGCGCGATGCCGAGGAGGACCGCCTCGCGCAAAACGTGGCACGCGACCACACTGCCATGGACGACGGAATCGAAGCCTTCACGAAGGCGGTACGTGCCGGCGATCCCAAGGACATCATGCGCGCCGCCCTCGATAACAACGACTTGTATGTGAAGTACTCGACTAGCAGTCATCTTCTGACGTCGTTCCAATTCTCTTCCGCGAAAGCGGCTTACGAGGCGCAGGAGCATTCGTTCCTGATTTTCCGCATCGTGACCCTGGCGGCCCTACTCCTCGGTTTGATCGCGGCCGCTTACAGCTGGCACAGTCTGCGCCGGGCCATCGCCCGCCCGCTAAGTTCGGCGCTGGCTCACTTCGACGATATTGCCGCCGGCGATTTGACCCGCCGCGTCGAGATCACGTCTCGCGATGAAATGGGTCAACTGCTTGAAGGTGTCGCCAAGATGCAGGAGAGCCTGATTCGAACCGTGCGCACGATGCGCTCGGGCAGTGAATCGATAGCAACGGCTGCTCGCCAGGTGTCGGCCGGCAACGTCGACTTGTCGGCGCGCACCGAAGAGCAGGCGGCTTCGCTCGAAGAAACCGCGGCGAGCATGGAAGAGATGACCAGCACGGTCAAACATAATGCCGATAATGCCCGCCAAGCCGCGAACTTGTCCGCCACGGCGTCCGCGACGGCGGACAAAGGTAACGTCGTCGTCCAGGACGTCATTGCCACGATGGGAAGGATCAACGAAAGCTCGGTCAGAATACGCGACATCATCAGCATCATTGAAGGGATCGCTTTCCAAACCAATATCCTCGCGCTAAACGCCGCCGTGGAAGCGGCACGTGCAGGGGAAACCGGCCGCGGTTTTGCAGTGGTGGCATCTGAAGTGCGTAGCCTGGCGCAGCGTTCGTCGAGCGCGGCGCGTGAGATCAAAGACCTGATCGAACAGTCGGTCTCGCATGTCGATACCGGCTCCGCGCTGGTCGGAAAAGCGGGCGAGACGATGACGGAGATTACCGGCTCGGTAAGGCGCGTGACCGACATCATGGAGGAAATCTCCACGGCGTCGGTGGAACAAAGCGGCGGTATCGATCAGGTTGCCAAGGCAGTGTCGCAGATGGATGAGGTAACGCAACAAAATGCCGCACTGGTGGAGCAGGCTGCTGCCGCAGCCCAGTCCCTCGAGGATCAGGCCGGTGCGTTACGCGACGCTGTTGCGATATTCAAGCTTTCCAGCGAAGTCGGCGCGACGCTCAGGTGAGATGGGAGCGGCCGTGAAGCGGATGAGTTACCATACGCCCGCACTCATGTACGTACGTACGTACTCGACCTGATTCGCATGCAACGGTAACTCTACAAACCGAAGGATCTCCACGATGACAACCCCCGCACGCGGCTATGCCGCCTACTCCGCCAACGAGCCGATGGCGCCTTTTTCGTTTGAGCGCCGCGACCTTCGTCCGGAAGATGTACAGATCGACATTCTTTATTGCGGCGTGTGCCATTCCGACCTGCATACCGCGCATGGCGAGTGGGACGGCCTGATTTATCCGAACGGCACGGTATACCCCTGTGTGCCCGGCCACGAGATCGTCGGCCGCGTCAAAGCCATCGGCAATACGGTCAGCAAGTTCAAGGTCGGCGATCTTGTCGGGGTCGGCTGTATGGTCGACAGTTGCCAAGATTGCGATGCTTGCGACCACGAGCTGGAGCAGCATTGCGAACACGGTGCCACCTGGACTTACAACAGCCCGGACCGCATAACCGGCGATAACACATATGGCGGCTATTCCGATGTCATCGTGGTTCGGGAAGAGTTCGTGCTCAACGTCCGTCACGCGGAAAAAGACCTGGCATCCGTCGCGCCGCTGCTGTGCGCCGGTATTACGATGTGGTCGCCGTTGCGCCACTGGAATGTAACCGCCGGGAAAAAAGTCGGTATTGTCGGCATCGGCGGCCTCTGACACATGGGCATCAAACTGGCACGTGCCCTTGGCGCGCATGTGGTGGCGTTCACCACCTCGGAATCGAAGCGCGACGACGCATTCAAACTCGGCGCCCATGAAGTCGTGGTATCGCGTAACGCGGATGAGATGGCGGCTCAGGCCAACAGCCTCGATTTCATCATCAATACCGTAGCGGCCCCGCACGACCTGGACGCTTATCTGGGACTGCTCAAGCGCGACGGGACAATGACCCTGGTCGGCATCCCTGCCGAGCCGCATCCGTCGCCATCGGTCGCCAGCCTGATCGGCATGCGCCGCAGTCTTGCCGGCTCGTTGATCGGGGAATCGCGGAAACCCAGGAAATGCTCGATTTCTGCGCCAAGCACGGCATCTTGTCGGAAATCGAAACGGTGCCTATGCAGGATATCGACACCGCATTCTCACGTATGCAGAAAAGCGACGTTAAATACCGCTTCGTGATCGATATGGCGTCCATCAAGCAAGCTGCCTGAATACGGTTATCGATGTCATGCCGGGTCCGATGCTCGCGTCTGATATTTCACGTCAGCGCGACAGTCGGACCCGGGCGCCTGTTGCGCAACGTTCCCGCCATCGCGATGGCAGGGCAATCGAATATCTCAAACGGAACTGACCATTCAATCATGCTTAAACCCTCGAACCGCGAGAAGCTGCTCACCGAAGGCCTACGCGTTGTACAAGAGCTGGGGTTTTCGGGGGCCAGCGTTCGCGATATCACGAGGGCGGCCAATGTATCGCTAGGTTCATTCACCAGTCATTTCTCGTCGAAGGAAGCGTTTTGCATCGAGATCCTGGAGATTTATTTTGAACGCTTGAATGAGCTGATCGCCGAGACGCTGCGCAACGACGCGCTTGCACCACTGCTGCGAATAGCCGTGTATTTCGACCGGAATGAAAGTGTGATCGACGCAAATGGAATCCAGAGCGGATGCCTGATCGGCAATTTCAGTGCGGATTCCACGGAACACAGCGCGGCCATTCGCAGCCGTCTGATCGAAATGTTTGGGTATATCCAGGAATCGCTGAAGTACTGTCTGGACGCCGCTGTCGCCGTCGGCGAACTGGCTCCGGTCGAGGATACCGACGAGCTGGCCGCCTATCTGTTTTCCTCGTTTCAAGGGGCCATCCTGCGCGCGAAGGTCGAGCATAGTGTGGGCCCGATGCGGCGTTTTAAAAACGTCGTCTTTTCGCGGCTTCTGGTGAAAAAAGCGGCCTAATCCCCCACCTCTGAAGCCTTCAAAATATTCGCTCTGAACGCCGCTTGGCGTCATCGCCGTTGCCGGGCGAAGCATCGCCATGCACTCGTCTCCTCTGTGCACCCCTCCCCCTGCGCTCAGCTGTCATTTGCACTTACTTGACTTTCAAAGCGATTTTAAATATAAATGCGCATCATTCTCATTCGCATTATTGATGCACGGTTAATCACAACTCAGGCCTAATCCGTCGCCGGCGGCCTGATTTGCGCCCCGCGCTCTCGCCCCGACAACTGCCCCGACCGGTGTCACTCGCGCCGGCCGCGTCCTGAAGGCCGCGCCCCCCTACACGTTTATTTATTGGACGACAGACCTCATCATGCAAGCACACAACGTAGAGATCTCGGCAGACCCGTTGTCGGACATATCGACCCAGCAGGTCAAATCCCGTTCCAGCCGCGGCACTTTCATCAAGTGGCTGCGTAGAGTTCATGGTTGGGTCGGTCTGTGGGGCGCCGTGCTCGGCTTGTTGTTCGGCGTCACGGGCATCCTGCAGAATCATCGCGCCATGCTGAAGATTCCGACCGGAGCGCCCGTCGTATCGACGATTAAACTTCCGCTGCCGGACCCGGCGCCGAAATCGCCGCGCGAATTGGCGCAGTACCTGCAAGCGACGCTGAACCTCGATCGACCCGCGTCGCGCGCCATACGCGAAGCCGCGAAACCTGTGACCTGGGGCGACCAAACGGTGACCCAGCCTGAACATTGGCAAGTCCGTTTCACCGCGCCCCACTACCTCGTCGATGCCGACTACTGGAAAGGCGAGAACATGGTCAACGTCGTACGACGCGATCAGGGATTGCTCGCTACGCTCGAGGGGCTGCACCGTGGAGACGGCGTCAACCTGGGCTGGGTTTTATTTGCGGACTCCATCGCGGGAAGCTTGATCTTTCTTTCGATCACCGGCGTGCTGTTGTGGACGGAGATGAACCGCCGCAAGGTGATCGGCGCTTCGATTTTCAGCGTTGCGCTGATTACGGCGATCCTGTGCGCAGTGCAGTCGATCTAATCTCGTCGGCCTGACGGGGCCAAGACCCACCCCGCCGAGCATTTTCTTAAATGCCTAGGCGAAAATTTGCGATAGAGTAGCGAACTTACGACGCTCAGCTTACGGCGCACCAAACGTTTCAGCCCTGTTACATCGTAAAAGACAGAAATATTCCTGTACCGCAACTGTCAGGTTCGCACTTTAGAATGGGCCTCCATGACAACGCATGGTGATGAAATATGTTCAGCCTCCATGAAATCGCGGCCTTGCTGGTGGTGCAATCGTCGTCGACGCAGATGGACCACATCGCTGAGGAAGTCGTTGCATTGCTCGATCGAGATCTCGTGGCGGTCACTCAACGCAGACCGAACGTGGTGTTCCTAACGAAGCGCGGCCGCGAAGTCTTGCGCTGTTTGTCGGAACCTCCTCAATTTCGCCAGCATTCGGCCCAACCGAGCTCGCGCGAACGGCGGCGATCCAGGCAATGCCGCAGACAGAGTCTGAAACAGGGTTGACGCGGACGGCCAGAACCAGTGGTCGGCGTGGGTTGCACTGGTATGCGCAGTGGCGTCTCTCGCGCTTGAGTACGATCACGAGTACGATCATAAGCCGACCATAAGCACGGTCATAAGCACCGGCTGTCATTAATCTGCTCGCCCCGAGCTTCTTGGTCTTGGGGCCGAACAGTCAAAAGAGGAATATATGAAGGCAAGATCGAAAAGCCGGCTGTGGGCTGGCTCCGTCGTGCTGTTGCTTGTATTGGCAGTTATCGTATTTCTTCATTTTCATGACGCCAAAAAACCCGTCGCGCCGCCGCCCTCCACACCGGTTACCGCGGTCGCCGCGAAGTTGGCGAATGTCCCCGTCTACATTGACGCGCTGGGCACGGTAACCCCCACTCGCACCATTACCGTGGTCACCCAGGTCAATGGCATCCTGAACACGGTCAACTTCAAGGAAGGGCAGCGGGTCAAAGCGGGGCAAGTAATTGCCACGATCGATTCGCGTGCGCTGGAGGCCCAGTTGCTGCAAGCGCAGGGCACGCTCGTGCACGACCAGGCGGCGCTGGCAAATGCCCGGCTCGATTTGGGCCGCTTCCAGCAGTTGATCAAAGTCGGCTCGATCACGCAACAAACGCTCGACACCCAGGTCGCGACCGTACAAGAAGACGAAGGCACAGTGAAGTCGGATGCCGGCAACGTCAAGAATCTGCAGGTGCAGGTCAGCTATTGCACGATAACCTCGCCGGTCGATGGCGTAGTCGGCTTGCGCCTCGTCGACCCCGGCAACTATGTGACGACGACGGCCACGACTGGCGTCGCGGTCATCACGCAGTTGCAGCCGGCCACTGTGGTCTATGCCGTGCCCGAAGACTATCTCGGTCAGATCCATCAAGCGATGGCGCGCGGCGCGGTGCCCGTGACCGCGTTCGATCGGGACAAGAAAAACCTGCTTGCCACCGGCACCTTGCTCGCGCTCGACAACCAGGTCGACACGTCAACCGGCACCGTCAAGGTCAAGGCGACCTTCCCGAGCGGCGCCGATACCTTGTTCCCCAACCAGTTCGTCAATGCGCGCATGCAAGCCGACACGCTCAACCAGGTGCCCGTAGTGCCCACTGCGGCAATTCAACACGGCTCGAATGGCGATTTCGTCTTCGTGGTCGGCGCCAACAACAAGGTGACACTGCGCAACGTGAAATCGGGTCCGTCCTACAAGGATGACACCACGATACTCGACAACGGCATCAAGCCCGGCGAGCAAGTGGTCACCGATGGCGCGGACAAGCTCGACACTGGCTCGCTCGTGAAAGTCGTGGCGCACTGATCGATGCAGTCACCGACGCTATTGCCATGAATATTTCACGCCCGTTCATCGAGCGCCCGATCGCGACTACCCTGCTGATGGTCGCGATGCTGCTCGTCGGCCTGCTCGCGTATCACCTGCTCCCGGTTTCTGCGCTACCCGAGGTCGATTACCCGACGATCCAGGTCTACACGCAATATCCCGGTGCGAGCCCGGACGTGACCAGCTCTTCCATCACGTCACCGCTCGAACGCCAGTTCGGCGAGATGCCCGGCTTGAAGACGATGAACTCGACGAGTTCGAACGGCGCGTCGGTCATCACGCTGCAGTTCGACCTGTCGTTGTCGCTCGACGTAGCGGAACAGGAAGTCCAGGCGGCCATCAATGCATCGGCCAGTTTCCTGCCTGCCAACCTGCCTTATCCGCCGGTCTACAGCAAGGTCAACCCTGCCGACGCACCGGTGCTGACGCTCTCGCTCACCTCCGACGTACTGCCGCTCACGAAGATCGAGGATTTGGCCGATACGCGGTTGGCGCAGAAAATCTCACAAATTTCCGGCGTGGGCCTGGTGACGATCAGCGGCGGCCAGCGGCCGGCCGTGCGCATTGAAACCAACACGAGTGCACTGAATTCGCTCGGCATGTCGCTCGACGACGTGCGTACCGCGCTGGGGAACGCCAACGTCAATCAGGCAAAGGGCAATCTCGACGGCACGGTTCAGGCGTATTCGATAGGCGCAAACGATCAGTTGCAATCGGCCGAGGATTACACCGGTTTGATCATCGCGTACAAAAACGGTGCGCCGATCCGCATTTCGCAAATCGCCCATTCGATCCAGGGCCCGGAGAATATCCAGCAAGCTGCCTGGACTAACGGCACGCCTTCGATCGTGCTGAACATCCAGCGCCAACCGGGCGCCAACGTGATCGACGTGGTCGACCGAATCCAAAAACTGCTGCCGCAATTGCGCGCCGGCCTGCCCGCAACGCTGAAAGTCGACGTCCTGACCGACCGCACGCAAACCATCCGCGCCTCGGTGACCGACGTCCAGTACGAACTGGCCACCGCTGTCGGGCTGGTCGTGATGGTGATTTTCCTGTTCTTGCGCAACATACCCGCGACGATCATTCCTGCCGTCACCGTGCCGCTCACGCTGGTCGGTACGCTCGCGATATCGTATCTGCTGGGGTTCTCGCTGAACAACCTGACGCTGATGTCGCTCACGGTCGCCACCGGCTTCATCGTGGACGATGCGATCGTGATGATCGAGAACATCACACGCTACATCGAGGCCGGCGACACCCCGCTCGACGCGGCGCTCAAGGGCGCCAAGCAAATCGGCTTCACGATCATTTCGCTGTCGGTCTCGCTGATCGCCGTGATGATCCCGCTGCTGTTCATGGGCGATGTGGTCGGCCGTCTGTTCCGCGAATTTGCGCTCACGCTCGCCGTGGCCATCGTGATTTCCGCGCTGGTGTGTCTGACGCTCACGCCCATGATGTGCTCGCGCATGCTCAAATCGCATAGCGCCGACGCCGAGCACAAGGCCGATTTCTTCGACCGCATCAATGGGCATTACGTGCAAGGGCTGGACTGGGTGCTCGAACATCGCGTCCTGACGCTGATCTCGGTCGCCATTACAACCGCCCTGACCTTCCTGATCCTGTTCGTGATGCCTAAGGGCTTTTTCCCCGTGCAGGACACCGGGCTGCTCGAAGGCATTTCGCAAGCCGCGCCGACCATCTCGTTCCAGGAGATGGCGGTCAAGCAACAGCAACTGGTCACGCAGATCCTGAAAGACCCGGCGGTCACGAGTCTCTCCTCGTTCGTCGGCATCGACCAGACCAATCCGACGATCAATCAGGGCAGCATCCTGATCAATCTCAAGGACAAAGGCGATCGCAGCACCAGTGAGGAAGTGATCCGGCGCTTATCGGACTCGAATGCCAACACGCCCGGCATGCATCTGTTCCTTCACCCGGTGCAGGATCTGACGCTCGACGATTCGATCTCGACCACGACGTATCGCTTAGGGTTACAGGCGACCGATCCCACTGTGCTCTCGCTATGGACCGGCAAGCTGATCGCGGCGCTGAAAAAGGATCCGATTTTCGCCGATGTACAGAGTCAGGCTTCGCAACAAGGCAACCAGATCCAACTGACGTTCGACCGCGATACGGCGTCGCGCCTGGGTGTGACGCCGCAAGCCATCGACGATGTGCTCTATGACGCGTTCGGTCAGCGGCAGGTGTCGACCATCTTCACGCAGTTGAATCAATACCATGTGGTGCTCGCCGCCGACAGGGATCCGGACAACATCTCCACCATGTTAAACGGGCTCTATGTCGATACGGCTTCCGGCGGCGTCGCGCCGCTGGCCAGCATGGCGACGATGCAGATCATCCAGGCCCCGGTGACGATCAACCGCGAAGGCCAATTCCCGTACGCCGATGTCTCGTTCAACCTGGCTCCCGGCAATACCCTGGGCGCAGCGGTATCTCGTCTGACGCAAGTCGAGCAGGACATCGGACTGCCCTCGACGGTGCAGGCCACGCTTGAAGGATCGGCTGCGACGTTCCAGTCGTCGTTATCCAACGAAGCGTTCCTGGTCGCCGCCGCCATCATCGTGGTTTATCTGATGCTCGGGATACTCTACGAAAGCTTCATCCACCCGGTCACCATCCTCTCGACGCTGCCGTCAGCCGCGCTCGGCGCGCTGCTGGCGCTGCTCATTACGGGCACGCAGTTCGACATCATCGGCTTGATCGGCATCGTGCTGCTGATCGGTATCGTGATGAAGAACGCGATTATGATGATCGACTTCGCGCTCGAGATGGAACGCAATGAAGGCGCGACGCCGCTCGTGGCCATTCGGCGCGCAGCCGAGCTGCGCTTCCGGCCGATCCTGATGACGTCGATGGCTTCGCTGTTCGGCGCGGTGCCACTCGCGTTCGGTACCGGCATGGGTTCCGAGCTGCGCCATCCCTTGGGCATCACGATCATCGGCGGCTTGCTGGTCAGCCAGTTGCTGACGCTCTTTTCGACCCCTGTGATCTATCTGGCGATGCACCGCATCGAGGGCTTTTTCGGCCGGCGCGATCGTCTGGTCGAGGAGTAAGCCGGGATGAACCTGTCAGAACCGTTCGTCCGGCGCCCGGTTGCGACCATACTGATCGCCATCGCCATTGCGTTGGCGGGGATGCTGGCGTTCAAGCTGTTGCCCGTAGCACCGTTGCCCGAGGTCGACTTCCCGAGCATCAACGTTACGGCGCAATTGCCCGGTGCCGACCCGACCACCATGTCGAGTTCGGTTGCGACGCCGCTCGAGCGCCAGTTCGGGCAAATCTCGGGCATTACCCAGATGACGTCGGTCAGCTCGCTGGGCTCGACGCGCATCACCATGCAGTTCGACTTGAACCGCAACATCGATGGCGCGGCGCGCGACGTGCAGGCTGCGATCAATGCGGCGCGCTCCAATCTGCCGAGCAATCTCGACGGCAATCCGACGTATCGCAAGGTCAACCCGGCAGACGCGCCTATCCTGATCATCGCGTTGACCTCCGATTCGGCCACGCGCGGCCAGTTATACGATGCGGCCTCCACCGTGCTGCAGCAAAAGCTGTTGCAGACGCCAGGGGTCGGCGACGTCACCGTGGGCGGCGGCGCCCTGCCCGCGGTACGCATCGAGCTGAACCCGAACCGCGTCAGCCACTATGGCATCAGCCTCGAACAGATCCGCACCACGATCGCCAACGCCAATACCGATTTGCCCAAGGGCTGGACCTCCGCCAACGGCCAGTCGTACAACATCGGCGCCAACGACATGCTGTACAACACGAGCGACTACGGTCCGCTTGTCGTCAAGCAGAACAACGGCGACATCGTGCATATCTCCGATCTCGGCTACGTGCGCCAGGACGTCGAAAACCTGGAGAACTACGGTTTATCGAACGGCAAACCGGCGGTGCTGCTGGTCGTGTTCAAGGAGCCCGGCGCAAATGTGATCGACACGGTCAACAACGTGAAGGCCGCGTTGCCGTTTCTGGAATCGTCGATCCTGCCGACCATCAAGCTCGGCATCCTGATGGACCGCACCACGACCATTCGGGCGTCGCTGACCGGGGTCGAAATCACATTGCTGATTTCCA
>Ga0302220_10002493_pt1 | contig 13470 bp, 8 predicted proteins | sample II_Palsa_E1_3_FD_194572 | JGI IMG/M metagenome (GOLD analysis project Ga0302220, IMG submission 194572) | Peat permafrost microbial communities from Stordalen Mire near Abisko, Sweden - II_Palsa_E1_3 | ecosystem: Environmental > Terrestrial > Soil > Palsa > Peat permafrost | place: Sweden... | reverse complement strand
CCAGAGCGGATCGTTGCTGAGAGTCGAGTTCTTGTTACGCTTCACGTGTCGCTCCTTGAGCCGAGACGGTGTTTTGTCCCGGCTGTATGAGTTGTTCTGTGCCACGTCGGCGAGTGCCGTCGTGATGATGACTGTCAGGTGGCGCTCAGAGTGCCGTCGGCGCTCGCGGCAAACCCCACGTCGGCGCGATTCTCCATATCGCAAACGGCCGCGTATTCGGGTCGAGGCGGATATGCTGCCGTCTGCCGCGCCATTCGAACCGTTCGCCCGTCATCTGGTCCTCCACGGCCAGCGCGTCCCATTCCTGTACGCCCCAATTATTCAACGTCTGCCACGGCAGTTCCACGTCCGCGCCTTGTTCGTTGAACGGATCAAGATTGATCGCGACCAGCACGATGTTGTCGCGTGCTGCATTCGCTTTCTCGAAGAACAGGATGTTGTCGTTGTGAGCGGGAAGGAAGTTGACGCCGAGATGCGAATGCAGCGCCGGATTCGCCTTCCTGATCCGATTCAGCGCAGTAATTTCTCCGACGATATTCCCCGGCCGGTTCCAGTCCCAGGCCCGGATCTGGTACTTCTCCGAATCGAGATATTCCTCGCTGTTTGGCAACGCGGCGGCTTCGCAGAGTTCGAAGCCGCTATACACGCCCCACAGCCCCGACAACGTCGCGGCGAGCGCGGCGCGGATCACAAAACCGGCGCGGCCTGAGCGTTGCAGGAAACGCGGGTTGATATCGGGCGTATTGACGAAGAAGTTCGGCCGGAAATAGTCTTTCGCGTCCGTCTGCGTCAGGTCGTGCATGTATTCCAGGAAATCGCTTTTCGACTCGCGCCATGTGAAGTACGTGTACGACTGCGAGAAACCGAGCTTGGCGAGCCGGTTCATCACGCGCGGACGCGTGAACGCTTCGGCCAGGAACATGACATCGGGATGACGCGAACGTACATCGCCAATCACCCATTCCCAGAAAGGCATGGGTTTGGTGTGCGGATTGTCGACGCGGAAAATCTTTACGCCCGCCGCGATCCAGAACAGGAAAACGTCGCGCAATGAGAGCCAGAGTTCCGGCTTTGCGTCCTGCGCGTAGAAGTCAGGATTCACGATGTCCTGATACTTCTTCGGCGGATTTTCAGCGTAACGCAACGTGCCGTCCGGGCGCCACGCGAACCAGGTGGGATGCTCCTTCAGCCACGGATGATCCGGCGCACACTGCACGGCGAAATCAAGTGCGATCTCCAGACCGTGGGCACGCGCCGCTTCCAGCATCTGCTTGAAGTCGTCCAGGTTGCCGAGTTCCGGATGCACGGCATCGTGGCCGCCTTCCTTGCCGCCGATCGCATACGGACTGCCCACGTCGCCGGGTAGCGCGGTGAGCGTGTTGTTCTTGCCCTTGCGGTTCGCCACGCCAATCGGGTTAATCGGCGGGAAGTACAGCACGTCGAAACCCATCTCGCGAATGCGCGGCATCTTGCCGATCACATCGACGAACGTGCCGTGGCGATTTTCGTCGTCGCTCATGGAGCGCGGGAAGATTTCGTACCAGCTTGCAAAGCGCGCGGCGGCGCGTTCGGCGTCGATGCGATACGTCACCGGATCGCGCGACAGGAATGGCCGGTGCCGCGCCGCCTCAATCGCCTGCGCGGTTTCCGGCGCGAGCGCCAACGTGAGCCGGGTGTCTGCATCGGCTTTGGCGAACTGTTTGACGATCCCTTCAAGCGGTTCCGTCTCCGCGCCTTCCGTGGTTTTCACTTCTGCCAGGATCAATGCGAACAAATGCCGCGCTTCCTCGAGTTCCAGTTCAACTGTCTGGTTCGCCTTCAGCTTCTTCTGCATGTGATCGATCAGCGAAGCGAAGTCGTCGCGCCATGCGATCACGGTGAATTCATGACGGCCCAGACGATCGATTGGAATGTGCGTGCTCCACAGGTCGTTGCCGAGCGGCAGGACCGGGATCATGGGGGCTTCGTGCCAGTCGGTTTCATCGGCGGCGCGCCACTGCACGGCCGCCGCGATCTTGTCGTGGCCCTCTGCAAAAATCGCCGCCGTGACTTCAACCGCTTCGCCAACGATCCGCTTCGCCGGAAAGCGGCCGTGATCGACCGATGGCATCACGCTTTCGATTGCCACCCGCGGTGCCACCAACGCCTCGTTCACTGACTTCTTGTCGGCTGCCTTGGCTCCGCGCTTGACCTGCGGTTGCGCCAGCAGGATGGGCGGCTCGGCCGCGCCGCGCAGCAGGCGCACTTCGCCGGGTTGCAACAGGAAAGGCGAGAGCGGCAGCGGCGTTTCCGTCGTGTCCTCGTCAATTGCCCGAAACCGCGTGAAGTTGCCCGGTGCGCCGTCCAGCAGATGGCGGGTATCGACATAAACCGGCGTGGTGAGATCCGGGTTCAGCACGATCAGCGCCGCTTCGGCCGCGACCCGCAGGTCCGGACCGCTGCCGCGCAGAATGGCTGCGTAAGGCGTGCCCGCGCCGGTCAGCGCGCGCAGTTCGCCGGTGCTCGCCAGCGCCGCGGAGTTGCGTTGCAACGCGTTGGCGTGCGCCACTTCCGCCGATACGTTAAAGCGCGCTCCTTCCCTGGCGCGCCGGAATTCTTCCGCGCTGCCGTGGTTGTAGGTGAGCGGCTGCGTGACGCCGTATTCGAAGCCCATGGGCACGAGCAGGCCGGTGCCTATGCCCGCCGCCGTGTACAACGCGCGCCGGTAGGCGCGCTCCACCAGCGACGAGTCGCCGGTGTCAGGCAGATCGTGCAACAGGCGCGAGCCGTAGGGCTCTTCGGGAAACGCAATGGGCGGCGCGATGCGAAACAGCGCGGCGTGCTCGTCGAAGAGCCAGTTGCCCTGGTAGTCCCACCATCGCGACGATGAAAACACCGAATCGAAACCGGCATCGGCGAGAGCGGCGAGGTCGTGACGGCTGATGCCGACGGTCCATGCCAGCCATTTTGTTTGAGGATGACGTTCGCGAACAGCCGCACCGAGCCTGCGCCACACGTGCGCCGGCACCTTGTGCGGCGCCTCGAAGCGAAAGCCGCCAATGCCGGCATCGGCGAGCAGCATCAACTCGCGCGCCCACCACTCGGTGAGCGCCTGCGCCGCTTCGCCATCGCCGAAATTCGCATGCGCGGCGCTTTCTTCGTGCGGCGCGTGACGCGGGTCGAGCCGCGCTTCAGCCGCTTCGAACGGATGGAACCAGTGGCGATTGTCCTGGAACAAACCGCCTTCGGCGCTGACCTGGTCCAGAGTGATATCCACCAGCAAGGTCAGGCCGTGCTTGCTCGCCAGACTCGCAAGCAGACGCAGGCCTTCGCTCGCGGGTGCGTCGGATTCGAATACGGCATGGAGTTTGTGATGATCGGCCACGGCCTGTCGATGGCCGTTGCTGCCCGGCTGGAACGGTGCGCCGATCAGGACGTGATCGAAGCCCAGCGCGGCGGCATGCTCGAATTGTGCGGACCAGTCAGGCAACGGTCCGACGAGAAGCGGGTCGATGAAATAAATTCTTGGCGCATACGCTTGAAGCATCTGATGGTGTTCCATCGGTCGTCTTTTCCAGTTCGTCCTGCTATGGCGTGGATGCGGGAAAACGCGATCGCGCTCAACCAGGCAATAAACCAAACCGCAAGAACGGCTACGGCAGACGAGCCTCAGACAGTCTTCAAAGCACCAATTCCGGGGTGACGAGTGCGGCGCGTATCGACGTCAGACCTCAAGTCATCAGGCGATACGCCGTTCCGTGCGGCGCCAGGGTCGCTTGAGGGATACAGCACGTAGCGTGCCGCGCCTCTCCGCGTTTCCAGGCGTATGCCGGCGCCTGAGCGTAGCTAATGGTTCGCGACCAGCATGCGGGTTCAGGTCAGACGACATGCGTACGCGGCGCACTGCAACCAATGCGCTGCGAACAGCCAACCCTGTAACCGTACCATCGAAAAGGGGTGCGTGGGACGTCAGGCGCTGCGTGCGACGAATTGTGCCTGTTCCGCTTCGCGACGTTCGGCCTCGGCCACCGCAATGACTGGCACTGCCCGAACCGTGACCGGCACGCGGCGTGTGCGCAACGGTGCTTTGGCAGGACGCGCATCGGTGAGACCCGCGTATAGCTGGACATATTTCGCTACCGCCTGGTTCCATCCGTAATCGCGTGCCATCGCGTTGCGTTGAAGCGTGCGCCATTGTTGCGGACGCATGAAGGCGTCGATGGCGCGCGTGGCGGCGGCGATCACGTCCTGGACACTATCGCCGTCGAAGAGGAAGCCGGTCGCCGGGCGCGAGGACGTTGCGCCCTCGAAGCCGCCGAGCGGAGATGCCTGGAAACCCGTCTGATGCCCTGCAGTGTCGGCTGCTTCAGCGTCCACGATCGTGTCCGCCAGCCCGCCCACGCGCGATGCCACGGGCAACGTGCCGTAACGCATCGCGTAGATTTGCGTGAGGCCGCACGGCTCGAAGCGGCTGCCGTGCAGCAGGATGTCCGCACCGGCATGCAGCACATGCGCGCGGCGCTCGTCGTAACCTATATAGACACCCACCCGATCCGGCCAGGTCTGCGCCAGCCGCTGGAACGCGGCTTCTATATGCGCTTCGCCTTTGCCGAGCACGGCAATCTGCAAACGCGGATACTGTTCCAGCAGCGCGGGAATGGCTTCCACGGCGACATCGGCCATTTTCTGCGATGTCATCCGGCTGCCGAGCGCGATCACCGGCGCGAAGGGGTCGGTGGGAAGGCCGAACATCTGCTGCAGTTCGCGCTTGCACGCATGCTTGCCGCGCATATCGTCAAAACAATAATGGCGAGCGATTTGCGGATCGGTCTTCGGGTCCCAGGTATCTACATCGATACCGTTGATGATGCCCGACAGCTTGCCGGCACAACTTTGCAGCACACCTTCCATCAGGTGGCCGAAGCGCGGCGTGAGGATTTCGCGGGCATACGTTTCGCTGACGGTAGCAACGTGGTCGGCATGGACAATGCCGGCTTTCATCAGACTCAACGCACCATAAAATTCGATGCTTTTCGGTTCGGTCAACGCCGGCACGAGCCACTTGGCAGGCACGTTGAGCGCTGCACCAAGCGAGAGCGAATAGTTGCCCTGGAACGCCAGATTGTGGATCGTGAAAACGCTTTTTGCGTGCACGCCGGCTTGCTTCATCAAGAGCGGCGTGAGTCCTGAATGCCAGTCATGCGCGTGCACGATGTCCGGCTTCTTGAATCCTCGAACGCCTTCGGCGATCTTTACTGCCGCCGCCGATAACGACGCGAAACGAATCGCGTTGTCTTCGTAGTCGCGTCCTTTCGCGTCCTGATAGAGGCCTTCGCGTGCGTACAAATGATCCATGCGCAGCAGGATCACGGGCACGCCGGTATTCGGCATGCGGCCGCGGTACAGCGCGCCGTCTCCGCCGGGGAGGCCCGTCACTGAAGCAACCTTCTGCAATCCCTCGACCATCTGCAGCGCTTTCGGATAGGCCGGAATGAGGATCGCGGCATCGACTCCGGCTTCACGTAACGCAACGGCGTACGCGCTGACCATGTCACCCAGTCCGCCGGTTTTGGCTAGCGGTACAGCCTCGGAAGCGACAAGCAAGACGTTCAAGGACAAGGCTGACTCCTGGCGTTTGATGGATGAAAAGCGATGGGATGCGCTCGGGCCAGATGAATCTGCGGCGCATGCGTCCGGTGCTTTTATCGGAGGGAAGAGGGATGCGGAATAGCTAGAGCAAGGCGTGTGCCATGTTCTTCAGAATCTGTTAAAACCGCGGGAAAGCGATAGGCCGTGATAAGCGCCGGGGTCGACGTCAGGCGGACATCGAGGGCCGTGTAAAAAAGCACGCGTTGCCAGCGGCGTTTTTACACGGAGTGTTAGGGAATCGTTATACGAAAGACGGGGTAGGCCGTGAGCGTACCCACCGCGATGCAAGAATTGTCAGCCATCCCGACTAATTTCTCGAGCCGGAAATTACGCCCGAGAGCAATCGTGCATGACGGCAATATTTTCTTATCGGGTCAGCTCAAGGCCCGAGCAAACTCGCTGCCGTGTTGACACATAAACCGATGACCGCGGCATTAAAGAAGAACGACAAGACGGATTGCGCGAGCGCCGCTCGCCGGACTTCATTGGAGCAGAGCACGACATCCGAAGTCTGCGACGCCACCGCGATCGTGAATGAGAAATAGAGGAAGTCCCAATAGTCCGGCTTGAGATGGGCATCGGGGAATCTCAGCGATGTCTCGTCGCCCTCTGACTGATAGTAGTGGCGTGCGTAGTGGAGCGTGAAGATGGTCGGGATGAGGAACCACGCGCCCAGCATGGTGAAACCGGTCAGCAGATAGTGGAGCAGCGCGCCGCGCAAGCCCAGGTTCTTGGCCATGGCCAGCTCGAACACAATCGCGACGAGGCTTGCTATAGCCGCCAGGCTGATGATGAGCAACACCATGCCTGCGTTCTCGTCTTCGCGTTCGGCGAGCTTCTGCACTTTGTCCTGTCCAGCACGCACCATCTGAATCCAGATAAGCACGAGATACAGCCATACGGTACTGTCCCATCCAATGAGGCCGCGCACGATCGGTTTGAAGTCATGTGGAACCAAAAGCGCCACGAACACACCAACCACGAGGGCAATCACCGCCCGCGGGCGATAACGAAGTACTTGAGGAACGAAATTCATTTTTTATAGCGGTCCGGTTATGGCGTTAAGCTGGTCCGGCACGGTATCGTGCAAGCGATCGCACGATGCCGGCGCTTCGTATGCTTCAAGTGCCGCGATTATTGCCTGTGTGCCTTTCAATTGCCAACGGCCCAAGGGCTGGTTGTTATCCGCTTCATCGTGCATGCTTCGGCCGCGCGCAATGAGTTTTAGGCGAGCCTTAAAAAATTATTCGAGGGATATCGACAGGTGCAATCGATCATCACCTCTCTGAACAACGCGAATTGGGACCTCACCACATGACACAACTTCACCACCCCATGGCGCGCGCACAGTCGGCCACGCGCCGGCGCTTTGTTCTTGGCGCGTGTGCGTCAGCAGTCGCGCTCGCGTTCACTTCCGCGGGTTTCGGTTTCCCAACATTCTTCACCCAGGCTTTCGCCGATACCCCGCCTGCGGGTCTCGACGGCTTCCTGCTGCTCTCGCGCAAACTGACCGGCCGCACGGCCTTCGATCCTGCGCTGGCGCAGCGCGTGTATGACGCGCTGTCGAAGTCGGACAGCGAGTTTGCCGGCAACGTGAGCGCCCTGAATGCCTGGCTCGCGGCGCATGGCGGCGTGCCGTCGGATACGGTGACGCAAGCGCTCAAGGCGGACACGCCCAAGCTCGCCGGCACGGTCACCGCGATCATGCGGGCGTGGTATCTCGGTCTTGTCGGCGATGCCCCGCGCGTGACCGTGGTTGCCTACGAGCGCGCGCTGATGTTCGATCCCGTCAACGACGTGCTGACTATTCCGTCGTATTGCCGCGACGTGCCGTTCTACTGGACGCAGAAGCCACCCGGCGCGGCCTGAACCCAAGGTATCCAACGCATCGAACGCATCAAGAAAAGCATCAAGCCGGCGCGCTGCCTGACAACACAATCAGCGGCATTGGCAGCGCGACCGAAGCAAATAAAAACCACCCCTCACAGGACAACAACAAATGGCAAATTCGAATTCGGCCGATGTGGTCGTCGTCGGATCGGGGGTTGCGGGCGGACTCGTCGCGCATCAGCTCGCGACTGCGGGCGCCTCCGTGATCCTGCTCGAAGCCGGGCCGCGCATTCCGCGCTGGCAGATCGTCGAGAACTTTCGTAACTCGCCGGCGAAATCCGATTTCGCTACACCGTATCCGTCTACGCCTTACGCACCGCATCCCGAGTATTCGCCCGAGAACAACTATCTGATCCAGAAGGGCGAGTATCCCTACGCGTCGCAATACTTGCGGCTCGTAGGCGGGACGACCTGGCACTGGGCAGCGGCTGCATGGCGCTTGCTGCCGGCCGATTTCAAGCTGAAGACGCTCTATGGCGTAGGTCGTGACTGGCCGATCCCTTATGAGACCCTCGAGCCCTGGTACTTCGCCGCCGAAGTGCAGCTTGGCGTGTCGGGTCCGGGCAATAACGTTGATCTTGGTTCGCCGCGTTCCAAGCCTTATCCGATGGATATGCTGCCGCTGTCCTACATGGACCAGCGTTTCGCCGATGTCCTCAACGCGCAGTCTTATCACGTGGTGCCGGAACCGGTCGCGCGCAACAGCCGCCCGTACGATGCCCGCCCAACTTGCTGCGGCAACAACAACTGCATGCCGATCTGTCCGATCGCCGCCATGTACAACGGCATCACGCATGCAGAGAAAGCCGAGCGGGCGGGAGCGAAGCTGATTGCGCAAGCGGTCGTCTACAAGATCGAGAGCGACGATAAAGGCCTCATCACTGCCGTCCATTACAAGGACCCGAACGGCAACAGCACGCGTGTCACCGGCAAGCTCTTCGTGCTCGCGGCTAACGGTATTGAAACGCCGAAGCTGATGTTGCAGTCGGTGTCGGACAGATTCAAGGGCGGCATTGGCAACAGTTCGGATCAGGTCGGCCGCAACCTGATGGATCACCCCGGCACCGGCGTGAGTTTCCTCGCCAATGAACCCGTGTGGCCGGGACGCGGGCCGATGGAGATGACGTCGGTCGTGAATTTCCGTGACGGCGCTTTCCGCTCCGAATACTCGGCGAAGAAACTGCATTTGTCGAATGGCGTCCCCACCATGTCGGTCACGGCGGACCTGATCGCCAAGGGCGTGACCGGGGCGGAACTCGACCGGCAGATCCGCGACCGCGCTGCGCGCACGATGAACATCAACAGCTTCCACGAGCATCTGGCCGAGCCGCAGAACCGTGTGATCCCCTCGTCGGATCACAAGGATTCGCTTGGCATCCCGCAGCCCGAGATCTATTACTCGATCAACGACTACGTGAAGAAAAGCGCCGTGGACACGCGCGCGCAGTATGCGCGGATCGCGGAATTGTTCGGCGGCACGGAGATTACCTTCGACGATAAATTCGCTCCGAACAACCACATCATGGGGACGACCATCATGGGCGCGGACCCGAAGGATTCCGTCGTCGATTCCGAGTGCCGCACGCATGACCACGCGAACCTCTTCATTGCCGGCAGTGCAGTGATGCCGACGGCGGCATCGGTGAATTGCACGCTGACGTTGTCCGCGTTGTCGCTGCGTCTCGCCGACAAGCTGAAGAAAGAACTTTGATTGCGCGCCGACGGAGATCCACGATGAAGAACCCCAAACCTCGCGACGCGAAGAGCTTTAACAAACTTAACAAACGCCTGGGCGGCGCGCTCGCCGTTCTTGCGCTCGCCATCACGGGCGTGAGTTTTCACACGCTGATTCAGTCGGCGCACGCACAGACCACCGCGACTGAGCCCATGGTCGTGCAGCGCGACACGCTGGCCGGTGCAGATCTGATCAAGCGCGGCGAATACCTTGCGCGCGCGGGCGACTGCGTGGCGTGCCATACCGCCGACAAAGGCCGTCCGTTCGCGGGCGGCCTGCCGATCAGCACGCCGTTCGGGACTATCTATACGCCGAATATCACGAGCGATCCGGATACCGGCATTGGCCGCTGGAGCGACACCGACTTCCTCCGCGCGATGCATGAAGGGATTGGCAAGAGCGGTGAGCGCTTGTACCCGGCTTTCCCGTACGCTGAATATACGAAGGTCACCGACTCAGACGTCCTCGCGATCCGTGCCTATCTGAATACGCTTACGCCGATCCACTACACGCCGCCGCGCAACGAGTTGTCGTTTCCGTTCAACCAGCGTTGGCTGATGGTGTTCTGGAACATGTTCAATTTCAAGGAAGGCCGGTTTGTGCCAGACCCGCAGCAGAGCGCGGAATGGAATCGCGGTGCTTATCTCGTTGGCGGTCTCGCGCATTGCGAGGAATGCCATACGCCTCGCAATGTCACGCAGGGCCTGAAGACGAGCGAGCGCTTCAGCGGCGCCGAACTATCCGGCTGGCACGCGTTCAACATCACGCCGGACAAGAACGCAGGCATCGGCGGATGGACCGACGACGAGCTGACGCAATATCTCGCGAGCGGCGTGGCACATGGCCGGGCGAACGCGGCCGGCCCGATGGCCGATGTAGTGCAGAACAGCACGCAGTACATGACGCCTGAGGATCTGCGGTCGATCGTGGTGTACCTGCGTTCGGTGCCGGCGCAGAGCGGCGGCGACATCCATCCGCGTGATTCCTTCGGCAAGCCGACCAACGCGGACGTCACGGCGATGCGCGGCACGGCGATGAGCGGGGTGAACGGTGCGCAATTGTTTATCGCTAACTGTGCAACGTGCCATAGCTGGACGGGCGAGGGCCGGGGCGGCAGTGCGGCGGGGGCCTATCCGTCGCTGATTCATAACAGCGTGGTCGGGGCATCGGCAGCTAACAATCTGACAATGGTCATGCTGCACGGCGTGAGTCGTCAGACGAAAGATGCCACCGCTTTTATGCCCGCATTCGCGAATGAACTCAGCGATGAACAGATTGCCGCTATCAGCAATTATGTGACGAAGACGTTTGGTAATCCGCAATCGACGACGTCCGCCGATCAGGTCGCCAAACTTCGATCAACACCGCAATAAATACGCAGTGGTTCGGCTGAGCGCGGCAATTATTGCAACGCTCAGCGGATCGTATTGCGCATTGGTGGTGGTCGTTCCAGAATGTGGGTAGTAATTTGTTGGAAAGCGAGTTGGCGCGCATACCTGTGCGTTTTGTAAGATTAAGATTGTTGCCATGACTGCTTCTACTCATCCTGTCGTTTGCTGGCATCCGGCGAACAAAGTTGGCCGTGACCTCGTGGTTGGCGATCTGCACGGCTGCGTCGACGCCCTGCGTTATCTGCTTAGCGAAATTGCTTTCGATGGTTCGCGTGATCGCCTGTTTTCCGTGGGCGATCTGGTCGATCGCGGCAGTGATTCGCTTGGCGGCATCGACCTGCTCGATAAACCCTGGTTTTACCCTGTGCTTGGCAATCACGAAGACGCGTTGTGCGCGGTCGCGGCGGGCAAGATGCAGCGGCACATGTGGTATTCGATTGGCGGGGCGTGGGCGGCGAACTTGACCGACGATCAATTGAAGGGGATTGCCGCGAAGCTGGCGAGCGTTCCTCTGGTGCGAATTGTCGGCGATGGTCCGACGCGCTTCAACGTGCTGCATGCGGAGTTTTTCGGCAGCGACGCTGATCTGGAAGTTGCGTATTTCCCCGACGATGTCCGCCAGCAGATGTTGTGGGGGCGTTCGCTTGCGCTAGGGACAGGGAAGGCTGCGTGGCAGCGGGGGTTATCGCCGACCTATTGCGGGCACACGCCCATGAAGGCGATAAAACAGATCGGGTCGCAGATTTTTATCGACACGGGCGCTTATACGGATGACGGGCGCCTCACTATTGTCGAGGCCGGCACCGATCAGCGCTGGTCGGTCAAGCAGGGTTGGGCAAGTGCGGAAGGGGCCAGGGCGTTGGCGCTACCGTAGGAATGGGCTTTGCTTGGATCCCGTCTAATCGAGCTGTTTAGTCGAGAGATATCTAAGCGAGGCACGCAGTGACGGCACCCCAGGAACCCCAGGACCAACAATCGCAGAGCGAGATCAAGGGCTGCCCGGAAGATCTTCCCCCCGGTCTGCGCTACGTCGATGACTCCCGCCCCGGCTACACTCGCGCGTGGAAAAACGGCGCCTTCGTCTATTTCAATACCCAGGGCAACCCGCTCTCTGACGACGCCGACATCAAACGCATCAACGCCCTCGCTATCCCACCCGCTTACACCAACGTCTGGATTTGCCCCGACTCACGCGGCCATCTGCAAGCTACCGGTCGCGATGCCCGTGGCCGCAAACAATATCGATATCACCCGCATTGGCGCGAAACCCGCGACGCCACCAAGTACGAACGGATGCTGGCGTTCAGCGCCGTTTTGCCGAAACTGCGTGCACGGGTAACCCGGGATCTCGAACTCGATGGCATGCCGCGCGACAAGGTTCTGGCCACCGTGGTCAGACTTTTGGACACCACGCTGATTCGCGTCGGCAGCGAAGAATACGCGCGCGAAAATAAGTCGTACGGACTCACCACCCTGCGCAAGAAGCACCTGAGCGTCAAATCCGGCACGCTACGATTCCAGTTCCGCGGCAAAAGCGGCATCGAACACGATGTCTCGGTGAGCGATCCTCGCATCGCCAGGATCATAAAACGCTGCATGGATCTGCCCGGCCACGACCTGTTCCAGTACCTCGACGCGAACGGCGAACGCCACACGGTCAGTTCCTCCGATATCAACGACTACCTTCACGAGATCACCGGCGCCGACTTCACCGCGAAGGACTACCGGACATGGGCCGGCAGTGTGTTTGCCCTGGCGGCGTTGCGCAAGCTTGCGTGGGAAACCGTGACCGAAGCACGCAAGCATGTGGTCGGCACGATCAAGGAGGTATCGAAGATATTGCGCAACACACCGGCCGTATGCCGCAAATGCTATGTCCATCCAGCGGTGATCGAAGCGTTCGAAGCCGGTGAACTTGCCGACGAACTTCCAGCTTCCCGCCGATCCGGCTTGAAAGCCGACGAAGCCGTGCTCGCCATTTTTCTGGAAAAGGACGCAAAGCGCCGCGCTCGCGAAGCAGCCCGAGGCCACAAGAGTCAGGCGAATGGCACGGATCCGCGGCTCGCCCGGCTGCTCGCGAAGTCCAGTCAGAAGGCGAAAGCGGCTGCGCTAAAGAACTCGTCGAAGGATGTGAGGATGGAGGCGCTGGCAGCGGTATCGAAAGGCGCCGCATCGAAAGCCGCACGCCCCGCGACCAAGAAGATCGCGCGCGTACGGTCGTCGACGGCAGTGGGTATCAGTTAGTTCGACCAGCTGGTTGAGTTGTCCGGCTTAACCGACCTTGCTCATTTCGAAGACGTTGGTGACGGTGTCGCCGTTCCACTCGTATTCCAGATACGCGGCGTGATGGCAATCGCGCAGCAGGGTAGTGCGGAAAGCGGCGAGGCATTCGCCGCCGTGATCCCGCACCGACGGATACGCAATCCCCGGTGCACCCGCTTCCCGCGCAGCCCGTCCCAACGCCTGGCCCGCGACGTAACTGGATGGCGAAAGAACCGCGGGATCGAGCGCGACTTGTTCCAGGCGACCCTTGCATAGATCGATAACATCGCCTTGCGCCAATACCGTGTAGAGCCGCATCTGCTGACGCAGCGGCGCTTGTTTCGTATCCGCGAGAAACAGCGCCGAGTGGTAACGCGTCTCCTCGATCGCGGTGCGGCGGTCGCGTGCGCAATAAAACACGCCGTAGCTGCCATCGGAGAAACGGCTGCCGTTCGGGTTCAGATGGGTGAAGGCGGCCATGATCGGGCCGTAGCCGGCGCCGAACTGGCGCTCGGCGAGCGGCACCAGGTCCAGATCGCCCACTTCGGTGCGCAAGCGGTCATT
>Ga0302220_10002485_pt1 | contig 13483 bp, 12 predicted proteins | sample II_Palsa_E1_3_FD_194572 | JGI IMG/M metagenome (GOLD analysis project Ga0302220, IMG submission 194572) | Peat permafrost microbial communities from Stordalen Mire near Abisko, Sweden - II_Palsa_E1_3 | ecosystem: Environmental > Terrestrial > Soil > Palsa > Peat permafrost | place: Sweden... | reverse complement strand
GGAAATGAAGAAGAAATGCTGGGGGAGCTTGTGAGGAGGGGGCGGCGTGAGCCGTTAAGCTTTTCGAACGCGCTCATGTTGCTGTTGAAAAGAGTTAGGGGATGCGGGATGGCAAACGGTACAGTAAAGTGGTTTAACGATGCAAAAGGCTTTGGCTTTATTACGCCAGAAGAAGGCGGCGAAGACCTGTTTGCACATTTCTCGGCAATTCAAATGAATGGCTTCAAAACCCTCAAAGAGGGTCAAAAAGTCACGTTTGAAGTCGTTCAAGGTCCAAAAGGCAAACAAGCCTCTAATATTCAAGCGCCTGTCTGAGCTTGAAGCGCTTTTCTGATGACAAAACCCGGCCATAAGCCGGGTTTTGTCGCTGTGCCGTCTCATCGCCCTATCACCCGCGCCACACCACGGCGCCACGGCCTAAGATTCGTCGCGCGCGACCCAGTTCAGAAGCGCCACGTAAGTCAACGTCCCGCCGACGATCATGCCGAAACCCAATCCGGTCAAATCGGAATCGGATAGCAGTAATCCGCCTATAGTCAGGCAAATTCCGCCCGCCGAGACAAATGCCCCAACCACTGCGATTGCAACTCGAAGCGACAGCAGCCTTTCTTTCAATTTCATTGCGTGACGCCCTCAACATCGATGCCCTATTTTCTATATTAGATCACTATGGCGAGAATGCGACAGTTAAGGCGCCCGGTCCGCGATCGCCTGATTGTTTATAAGAAAGGTCTGCATCATTTGAATTAAATCAGAACCACCGTGTATTTCTAATACAGAAAACATTTCTGAGTCTCTCAAGCAAACATTGCTCAAATTTACGGAATATACCGCTTCCATCTTTCTCTGAATCGTGTAATTTCACACTATGCTCAAAATGCTTGAAAATCGCTTTGAGCCGGTGTGCACTCCCCCACTTTTGGAAGAGACATCGAAAATGAACACTGCGACGTCGCGCGCAAGCCAAACCATCCCCCACAGCACGCCCATGACCAGCCGCGGGCGACTGACGCTCAGCAAGCGTATCCTGCTCAGCTTTGGCACGCTGTTTGTGTTGATGCTGGTGACGGCCGCATTGTCCTACACGCGTTTGCGGGCCATCGATGACGAAGCTGTCAGCCTGGAACGCGACTCGGTGTCCGGCCTGTATTTTTCGGCCGCGCTGCGCACGACCTTAAGCGAAAGTTACTCGACGCTGGAGCAAATTATTTTCGCCGACGCCGACGCCGATATCATGAAGCGCGATCTCGATCACTGGCCAAACGATCAGCGCTCGGTCGATCAGGCCATTGCAGACTACCAGACCACTCTATATCGCGACGACGACAAAGCGCACTTCAATGCCTTCAAGGCCGCCTACGACCAGTACGTGCCGCAGCTCAACGATGCGATGCGCCTAGCTCCCACGTCCAGGCCCGCCGCGCAGGCCGCTTTTATGCGGCTGGCGCCGGCCTGGGCCAATCTGCTGCGCGCCGCGAACGTCCTAGTGGAAGAAAATAATGCCCAGGCCAACGACTCGACGCATGAGATCCGCGGCTCGGTCAGCGGCACCGAAATCACGCTGGCGACATCGCTGGGCATCGTGCTGCTGGTTGCGCTCGCAACCGGCATAGCCCTCCTGCGGGCAATCACCGTGCCGATGACGCGACTCGTAGAAGTGCATGACGCGATGCGCATGGGCAACCTGTCGCAACGCCTAAATCTGAATCGCAACGACGAATTCGGCTCCCTGGAGAGCGGCTTTAACCGGATGACGGAAGAGTTAGCCAGTCTGGTCGCACAGGCGCAGAAGTCGTCGATGCAGGTGACAACGTCCGTGACAGAGATCGCCGCCACCTCGAAAGAACAACAGGCAACCGCCAACGAGACCGCGGCGACCACCACCGAGATCGGTGCGACTTCGCGCGAAATCACTGCCACTTCGCGCGATCTGCTGCGCACCATGAACGAAGTTTCAGGGGTCGCCGAACAATCGGCAACGCTTGCCGGTGAAGGTCAGAGCGGTCTTGCGCGAATGGCCGAGGCGATGCACAGCGTGATGGAGGCCGCCGGTTCGGTCAACGCCAAATTGTCCATCCTCAATGAAAAGGCGGTCAATATCAATCAAGTGGTCGCGACCATCACCAAGGTTGCCGACCAGACCAACCTGCTGTCGCTGAACGCCGCAATCGAAGCGGAGAAGGCCGGCGAGTATGGCCGCGGCTTTTCTGTGGTGGCAACCGAAATCCGGCGCCTGGCCGACCAGACCGCAGTCGCGACTTACGATATCGAACAGACCGTCAAGGAAATCCAGTCCGCGGTCTCAGCCGGCGTGATGAGTGTCGACAAGTTTTCCGAGGAAGTCAGGCGCGGCATGAGCGACGTACAGCAAATCGGCAGCCAGCTCTCGCAGATTATCACCGGGGTGCAAACGCTGGCGCCGCGCTTTCAATTGGTCAACGAAGGCATGCAGACACAGGCCGGCAGCGCCGAGCAGATTACCCTGGCACTGTCGCAATTGTCGGAGTCGGCGCAGCAAACCGCGGAATCGTTGCGCCAATCAACGCAAGCGATCAACAATCTGACGCTCGTTGCCAATCAATTACGCACCGGTGTGTCGCGCTTCAAGATCGACGCCTAACGCGGGCCGGACCTCAAGCGGACGATGGTTATGCTGTTTCTCTTATTCGATCTCGATGGCGACCGTTATGCGCTCGACGCGGCAGAGATTGTCGAAGTGCTGGCGCTGATACCGACCAAGTCGATTCCCGGCGCACCGGCGTGGATCGCCGGGCTGGTCGAGCGGCATGGCGAGCCGGTGCCGGTGATCGATGTGCCGCAACTCGCGCTTGGGCGCGGCGCACGTCAGCTGCGCTCGACGCGCCTGGTGCTTGTGCGCTATGACACGGTCAAGGCAGCGGGAGATCCAATCAAACAACATCTGCTCGGGCTGATCGTCGAGCGCGCGACGCAGACACGCCGTCTCGAGCGCGGGCAGTTCGCCGAAAGTGGCATTGCAACGCCTCATGCTCGCTGGCTAGGCCCGGTCGCCGCCGACATCGGCGGGTTGGTTCAATGGGTCAAGGTGCAAGAGATGCTCGACGATGACGTCAAGGCGCTGCTATTTCGGCAGATGCCCGCTTTGCAACACCAAGCGTACCCGCGATGAGTGCAATCACCGCCACCCTCCCGCAATTTACAGCCTGGCTCGCTCGCGAGACCGGCATAGACGCGCAAACGCTCGGCGCCAAGGCACTTGAACGCGCCGTGCTGGAACGCGTACGGGCAACCCGCGGCCGCGCCATATCAAGCACACCCGCAAGCACACCCGCAAGCACGCCCCCAGACACACCCGAGCGCGCTGCGGGCGCATGCGCGGAAGGTAATTCGACGGGGGACATCACACGTGACGGCATCGACATCTATTGGCAATTGCTCAATACTTCGCCGGACGAACGCCTAGCCTTGATCGAGGCGCTGGTGGTGCCCGAAACTTGGTTCTTCCGCGACTACGATGCGTTCGACTTACTTGCGCGGCTCGCGCTTGAATCGTCGCGGTGCGAGCCGGCACGCGTGTTGCGCGTACTCTGCGCTCCCTGCTCCACCGGCGAAGAGCCCTATTCAATTGCAATGGCTTTGTTCGATGCGGGTCTCGATGCCAAGCGCTTCACCATCGACGCACTCGACATCAGCGCCCGCGCGATCGGACATGCGCGCCTCGCGGTTTATGGGCGCAATTCGTTTCGCGGCCAGGCACTCGAATTCCGCGAGCGTCATTTCAGTGCAACCGCCGGCGGCTGGCGCTTGAATCGGCGCGTACAACAGGCAGTGCGCTTTGCCGAGGCCAATTTGTTCGAATTCCTGCATGACGGCGATGCACGCTTCGATTTTATTTTTTGCCGTAACGTCCTCATTTACTTCGATCGCGACGCTCAGGATCGCGCGGTCCACCTGCTTCAGACGCAACTAGCAGACCACGGAACGATTTTTGTCGGCCCCTCTGAAACTGGCTTGATGACACGCCATGCAATGCGTTCGGCGCGCGTCCCGCTGGCCTTCGCGTTTCGACGCGCACGGCCCGAAGACGCGGCTTTAGCTATCGCCACGCCGCGTGTCCTAGCACCCACCGCACATGACGCAGCCGAGGGCAAAAAGCGCCCGCCTGTTGCCGCGCCTTTTTCGGCAACCGCGACCGCCGCCGTCGGCACACAACACCTAGATCCCATTCGCACGCAGTATGCCGCCCCCCTGTCGACGCACCGAACTCAATTGCGCATCACGTTCGAGGAAGCCCGCCGCCACGCCGATGCGGGTCAGTTCGCTGAGGCCGAACGCCTTGCGCTCGAATTCGTGGCTGAACATGGACCTGACTCCGAGGCATTCTATTTGCTCGGGCTAATCGCTGACGCCCGCGGTCGCGGCGCGGATGCCAGCGGTTATTACCGCAAGGCGCTGTATCTGCAACCCGATCACTATGAGGCATTGACACATCTTGCAACCCTACTCGACATGACGGGCGATAGCGCAGGCGCGCAACAATTGATGCGCCGGGCGCAACGCGCGGCGATGCAGACACCGACATTTCAAACAGAGCACCTAAACCATCTACGAGAACCTCATGGCTCCGGGCGCCGTTGAAAATGCCGATGCGCAGGCGCCGATCGACGATTGCTGGAATCGCATCGGCATACGCGGCGACCGCTCATGTCCACAATTGACCGAGTTCGCGCTCTGCGCGAATTGCCCGGTCTTTGAACAAGCCGCAGCCGCGCTGCTCGATCGCCCGTTAAACCATACGGACGGCGGCAATGCGCAACTAGCCCGCAGGGCACGCTCCAATCCGGAAAAAAGTTATCAATACATCGCCAACCAGCCAGATAGACTCGATGGTACCGACGTAGATCCAGCCACCGCGCACTCGGTACTGGTGTTTCGGATTGCCGATGAATGGCTCGCGCTATCGACCAGCGCAATGCTGCGGGTCGACGAAACACGAACGATTCATTCACTACCGCATCGACGCAATCGTGTAGTTCTCGGCCTCGTTAACGTTCATGGTGCGCTCACGGTCGCGGTATCGCTGGTCGAACTGCTGCAGCTGGATCGAACAAACACCGGCGAGCAGATGTCACGCAATGGCTATGCGCGCATGTTGGTCGCCACGCATCGGGGCGCGCCGGTGGCCTTTCCCGTTGACGAAGTCGAAGGCGTTTTTCGTTTCTCCCTGTCCACGTTAATGCCGGTGCCGACAACGCTGGCACGCGCGGCTGCCGTACATACCTGCGGGGTGTTCGCGTGGCGCGATACGACGATCGGCCTGCTCGACACCAGTTGCATATTCGAATCGCTTGCACGGACCTTGCGATGAACATGGATGAAAAAAATGGCGCCGCGTCAAATCGGCGGCACGGAGCAAACCATGAGAGCCGATGACGACTTGGGTCGCCTGTCGCTGCTAGTGCTGTTCCGCGAAGAAGCCCAGACGCAAACGCGTGTGCTATCCGATGCACTACTTACGCTCGAACATCTCCCGAGAGATGAACCGGCGCTTGAATCCTGCATGCGTGCGGCGCACTCCTTAAAGGGCGCGGCACGCATTATCGGCCTGCAAGACGGGGTCGATATCGCTCATCGAATGGAAGAATATTTCGTCGCCGCACAACGCGGCGAGCTGACGCTTTCGGCGTCGCACATCGACGCACTCCTGGGCGGCGCCGATTTATTACTACGCATTGGTGAAGCCAACCCGACGACACCCTTTACTCGCGCTGAAGTCGACGCCTTCTTTGCACGCCTACCGGCGCCGGGCACAACGCCACACGATACACAGGCAATCAGGCACGATGTTGAAACGGCGCTCGCCTTGGATGAACAGAACATCGTAGCAATCTGCCGAACCGCAGTAGACGATGCCTCACACATCACCCGAAGCATGGCCGAGTTCTCTGCAACACCGGCTGCGGCACGACCCACATCGATTCGCTCAGACCTCGAGCAAGATCCTAACCGCATGTTGCGCGTGCGTGCGAATAGTCTTGACAGACTCTTGAGTCTGTCAGGCGAATCGTTGGTCGAATCACGCCGGCTGAAACCTTACAACGAGGCCATGCTGCGCGTCAAACGCACTCAGCGCGATGCCGCGCGCGCGCTGGACACGATCTACGACACGCTTGCCGAATGCCTCGATCCACTGACACTGACGGCGCTCAACGAAGTGCGCCAGACGCTTGGCAATACTCAACAGTTACTCGGCGCACGCATCGATGAACTGGATCGCTTCGATCGTCGCAGCAGCAACCTCGCGCAACAGTTGTACAACGAAGCACTGCAATGCAGGATGCGCCCCTTCGGCGATGCGACCCATGCTTATCCGCGTATCGTGCGCGACCTGGCACGTTCGCTGAGCAAACACGTACGGTTTTCAATCGTCGGCGAAGCCACGCAAGTCGATCGCGATATTCTCGACATGCTCGATGCACCGCTTGGTCACCTGCTGCGCAACGCACTCGATCATGGCATCGAAACACCTGAACAACGCACCGCCAGCGGCAAACCGGCCGAAGCCAAAGTGACGCTGGAAGCCCGGCATAGCGCCGGCAAGCTACTGATCAGCGTAAGCGACGATGGCGTCGGCATCGATCTCGATAGAGTCCGCGCGGCCGTCATAAGACGCAAGCTGGCCGACACGAAAACAGTAGCCAACCTGTCCGATCAGGAATTGCTCGAATTTTTATTGCTGCCCGGTTTCTCCCTCAGCGAGCAGGTAACCGATGTATCGGGTCGAGGAGTCGGACTCGATGCCGTGCACGAAATGGTCAAGACGGTGCGCGGCACGGTGCGTATCTTTAACGAACCAGGACGCGGCGCGCGTTTCGTGCTGCAATTGCCGCTCACCTTATCGGTGATTCGCAGTTTGCTGGTGCAAGTCGGCGGCGAAGCCTACGCGTTTCCACTGGCGCATGTGCGCCGCACGCTCGAACTCGCGCGCAACGACATCGACATGCTTGAAGGACAACAGCATTTTTCGTTCGAAGGTCAACCCATGGGGCTTGTCACCGCGCACCAATTGCTCGGCACCAACCAGCCGGAAGAAACGCGCTCAAGCATCGCCGTAGTTGTGATTGGCGACGAGCGAGAAACCTATGGAGTTGCCGTCGACCGCTTCCTCGGCGAGCGTATGCTGGTCGTCCAGCCGCTCGATACCCGACTCGGCAAGGTCAAGGATATCGCCGCAGGTGCGCTGATGGAAAACGGCGAGGTGGTCTTGATTGTCGACGTCGAGGATGTGTTGCTGTCGGTAGATAAACTCGTTCGCGGCGGACAACTTAACAAAGTGCAACGGATACAAGGCCTGAGCGCACCGGAGCGCAAACATGTGCTGGTTATCGACGATTCGCTGACTGTGCGCGAGTTGGAGCGCAAGTTGCTCGAAAAGCGCGGTTACGCAGTCACCATCGCGGTCGATGGGATGGACGGTTGGAATGCGCTGCACGACGCGAATTTCGATTTGGTCGTCACCGATATCGATATGCCACGCATGGATGGTATCGAGCTGATCACGCGCATCAAGCGCGATGCACTATTCCAGAAAATGCCCGTGATGATCGTGTCGTACAAAGATCGCGAGGAGGACCGTCACCGCGGGCTCAATGCAGGTGCCGACTACTACCTTGCAAAAGGCAGCTTTCACGACGAAGCGCTATTCGAAGCGGTGCGCGATTTGATCGGAGACGCCTAATATGGATATCGGCATCGTCAACGACCTGCCGCTTGCCGTCGAGGCGATGCGCCGCGTGATCGCCCTGCGCGCCGAGCATCGCGTACTCTGGGTGGCGACCGACGGGGCACAGGCGGTCGACTTCTGCCTCGCGCAACCGCCGGATATCGTGCTGATGGACCTGATCATGCCGAAATTCGACGGTATCGAGGCGACTCGGCGCATTATGGCGCACAGCCCCTGCGCCATCCTGATTGTGACCAGCAGCGTTGGGGCAAACGCGTGGCGCATCTACGAAGCGATGGGTGTCGGTGCACTCGATGCGGTCGATACGCCGACGCTCGCAGGTAGCGGGGCTGTCGATGCATCGCAACCCCTGCTGGCGAAGATCGAACAAATCGGTCGCTTGCTGGAAAAACCCTCCACCTACCGGCAACGAGCCAGTGTGTCGTGGCGCCGTAGTGCAGTGCCGCTGATCGCGATTGGCGCCTCAGCGGGAGGTCCAAGCGCGCTCGCCACCGTACTCGGTCAATTACCGACGGATTTTGCCGGCGCCATTGTTATCGTGCAGCATGTCGATCGCGCATTTGCAAACGGCATGGCCCATTGGCTTGACGCTCAGAGCACGCTCTCGGTGCGCGTCGCGGTTGACGGCGACCGTCCGCAGCGAGGGGTCGCGTTGATGGCCGCAACCAACGACCACATCGGTTTGACCCGCGACGGCTTGCTCAATTACACGAGCGAGCCGATAGATACACCGTACCGGCCGTCTGTCGACGTATTTTTTCATAGCGTAGTCCAATACTGGAATGGCGATGCAATCGGCGTGCTGTTGACAGGCATGGGCCGTGACGGCGCAATTGGCTTGAAAGCGATGCGGGCGAAGGGATATCAAACGATCGCACAAGATGAGGCGAGCAGCGCGGTATACGGCATGCCGAAAGCTGCTGCAGCACTGGATGCGGCGAGTCTAATTCTGCCGCTTAGCAACATTGCCGAGGAATTGACCACTTTCGTCAAATAGTGACGATGGCATAATGAATATGACGCGCATTTCCGATACGGGTGCCAACATGAACAATGATGCAATCGGGACGTCCAACCAAGGGACGCCTGCTTCAGCCGTCACATCGACCGCCGCCCTCAATGCGAATCTTGCGCTGGAAGCAGCGCGGGCGGGACTGCAAGCGCCGTCGAGCACCGATGTACCGATCATGGTCCTGCTGGTTGACGACCAAGCCATCGTCGCCGAAGCGGTCCGACAGGCGCTGGCCTCCGAAGCTGGCATCAACTTCCATTACTGTGCCCGCGCCGATGCCGCGATGGATTCGGCGATTCACACGCGGCCCACTGTCATCCTTCAGGATTTGGTGATGCCGGGCATCGACGGACTGACGCTCGTCAAGGCCTACCGCGGCAATCCGGTGGTGCGCGACATACCCATCATCGTGCTGTCGAGCAAAGAAGAGCCTGTGATCAAAAGCGCCGCATTTGCCGCGGGCGCGAACGATTATCTGGTGAAACTGCCGGACCGCATCGAGCTGGTCGCACGGATTCGCTATCACTCGCGCTCTTATGTCAATCTGCTGCAGCGGGACGAAGCGTACCGCGCACTAAGGCAGTCGCAGCAACAATTGCTTGAGGCAAATCTGGAATTGAGGCGTTTGACACACTCCGACGGTTTAACCGGCTTATCGAACCGGCGCTATCTAGACCAGTATTTGAATGCCGAGTGGCAACGCGATACCAACGACCATACTGAACTGTCGATGCTGATGATCGATGTCGACAATTTCAAGCTGTATAACGACACCTATGGCCATATCGCGGGCGACGAGGTACTCAAGCAGATCGCGCATGCGGTAGAAAGCTGCCTGAGTCGGCATGGGGACCTTGCCGCGCGTTTTGGCGGCGAGGAATTCGCGGTTGTGCTGCCAGGCACCTCGATGGCCGATTTGCGGCTGCTGGCGGAAAAAATTCGCAATGCGGTGGAGGCGCTTCATATACCGCATTCGAACTCGTCGACCTGTCCCTATGTGACCATTAGTATCGGCGGAACTACCGTCGTGCCGACATCCGACAGCGGCATGACCTCGCTGATAGAAGCGGCGGACTTCGAGCTATACCGAGCAAAACACGGCGGCAAGAACCGCGTCGTCGTCAGCGCGGACCCCGGCGCGAGAAAATATCGCTAAGCTAAGCAAACCCTCCCCGGCTCGCCATGATCAATAGAATCGCGAGTCCAGCAGCCATTGAAATGAGCCTGCGCTCAGAGATGCGCGCGACTCGACGGCCACGCCGCGAACATTCGCGCATCCCCGAGAACCGACCATCTTGCGGCATTGTCTAAAGCGATGCCGTTCAATGCAATGGCCGTTCTCCGGTCAAGCACCCATTCAAAATAAAAGGATGACCGCTTCATGAGCCTACGCCAGCGCCGCCTGTTTGAACGCCTGCCATTTCCCCTCGCCGCCCCGGCGATGTATCAGTTGGCCGTACTGGCGCTATTCTGGAACGCCGGCGCCCATGCAAGCACTGCGGTGCTGCAGCCCGCGCGCGAAGCAGCTGCCGAGCAGCCGCTGGAAGTGACACTGTTATATAGCGACGACACGAACACGCCCCTTGCGGTCGATGTGCCGCAACACTTCGATGTCACGCTGAGCAATGGCGATTTGCCGCCCATACCGCTCGCTCTACAACGCGAAGCCGGCGTACCGGACCGCTTGTCGCTAGCGCCCGGCCAGTATCGCAAGGTGCGCTTTTCAGCACCATGGCCCAAAGCCGCGCGTGGTGCAATCAAGATCGATGCGGTCGGCCTGGACACTTCGCCCATGCTGGTCATGCTCAACCGCGGCGACAATCAACTGCAAACTGTGGCCTCCGCGCAAGCAGAAAGGTCGCCTAACACGCCTCAAGCCGTGGCAATTGCCGCGGCAGCCAATACCCAACAGACCCAATCCCCAGCGCCAAGCCCAATGTTAAGCGGCCGTCTGTCGACCTTCGAGCCGCTCTATTTCGCCGATGGCCAAAGCGGCGACAATCTCGCGAAATTCCAGTTCAGCTTTAAATATCGCTTGATCATGCCCGACGATCCGGTGTCCCGCTCGCTGCTCGACAATCTCTATTTCGCCTATACGCAAACTTCGATCTGGGATCTATCGGCCGCGTCCGCACCATTTCGCGACACCAGCTACGAACCGCAATTGTTTTATTACCTTCAAGACACCGGTATAAAAAGCCCGCTTTTCACACGCATGGGGGTCACTGCCGGTATAGGCCATGAATCGAATGGTCAGGCCGGCGCCACATCGAGGTCCATCGACATCCTATTCGTGCGACCGACCTGGGATTTCGGCAACCTCGACTCCTACCATTTGACCATCTCGCCGAAAATCTATTACTACCTCTCGAAGAGCGGCAACGAGGACATTCAGGACTATCGCGGCTACGTCGATCTACTGGTGAAGTACGGCAGCCCCGACGGCTGGCAACTCTCGACCACATTGCGTAAAGGTACCAAATCCAGCTACGGCAGCATCGACTCGCAACTGACCTATCCGCTGGCCAAAATGTTCGGCAGCGCCTGGGGAGGTTATATGTGGGTCGGCTATTTCACCGGCTATGGAGAGGATATTCTCGATTACAACCAACACCAGCACTCGATCGCCCGGATCGGGTACAGCATTACACGCTAAGCCCAGCTCAAGCGACTCTGGAACGAGCGGTACGGCTTCGGGGCGGGCCGAGCTATCAACTAGATAGCCGGCTCGCCCCTATCCTTTTGTGCCTTTAGCGCATCGTCAAACAAATTTTCCGCCTCCTTTTCGACTCCCTCAGTCACATTATCCAGACCATGGCGCGGCCTATCGACAGCTGGCGCTAACCATCCGGCCAGGCTGCGAAATCGCCCATATCGGGCATCATTTGGGCTATCCAAAGCGTGAGCACTAGGTGATGACTTATGCAGCGATCACTCATGGTTTTTCTTATGTTGCCCCTGTTGCAAAGAGACGGCAATCCTATTATCCTATCATCACGTGACAGGACGCTATGAATATACCGGAATACGCCCTTGAGTTACTACTGGCCTACGATGGCAGAAAACATGTTCTGGAAAGCGGTCATTTCCTGAAATTCGAAGTTCGCGCAGTCGAAAAATCCGTACGGGTGCCTCATGGAATGGCCTATTCGTTTACGCTGCATGCGCAAAATGGGCAACGCCTTGTGGGCTTCGATAATGCACACCCGGTGGCGCATCAAGGCAGTCGATTTGTGAAACCGCATGCAGCATCGGACCATTGGCACCGTAACAGCGAGGATGAAGGCCGACCCTACACATTCGTTTCAGTTGAGCAGCTGTTGGAAGATTATTTTGCGGCCGTCGAGCAAACCCTGATGGGCTTGGGCCTACCGTTCGTAATCGTGGATTGAGCACAGGACGAAAAATGAAAACGAAGATTCAATCAATACAGTCGTTGAAACAAGAAATGTTGGCGGTAGCGCAAGGCAAGCGCAAGGCGCCAGCCGATGCAGGCCAAGTATCTTATGAATCGGCGGGCGCGATTCTTCGCCTGCTGACGCCCGACAACCGTAAGCTGCTGGCGCTGATCGACGAGCACAAGCCGGCATCGGTTGCCGCGCTGGCTCATCTGGCGCATCGTGCGGAACCCAACGTCAGCAGAACACTCAACAAGCTGGTTGCCAGTGGCTTTGTCGCATTACGCGAAGGTAAAGGCAAGGCAAAAATGCCTGAGGTCGTGATTCGCCATATCACCGTCAATATTGACGTGTTCAAACCGGAAGATCGGATTGCTTTGGCGTAAACACCCGAGCGCGCTTGTGCTGCGCACAGCCACAAAAAATCCCGGCGGGCCTCAGGCCTCACCGGGATTCGCCGGATTGCTCCGGAACACGTCAAGCGTGTTTACATTCTATCATTCTATGTAAATTGCCAGCAACGCCTTATCTGGTATAGATCAGACATTTACACAATTGCGATAACACTCGCTACAGCACTCACTATCTCTTAGCTGCCCGAGTTATCCGCAGGCCCGGCGTCAATCATCGGCCAGTCATCGTCATTACGGTTTCGGCGCGTTTTCTCGTAGAAACTGCTTTTCCATCTCGGACGGGACGTTCTCGTCAATGCGACGCCACATTTTGATCATGTCCACGGTCTCTGTCGAAACATTACCGCGGGCAATTTCCGCGTCGACTGACTCACCCATGATCTTGACGATATCCGCCGCACCCTTGGCCACCTTTACTGTGTCCGACATATCCAGCTTATAGAGCAGTTCAGACACATCGTTCATTTTCTTAATCAGCTCAACCGCCACGAGATAGTTCGACACATTGCCGGGCATCTTATGCGTGCCGTTTCCTGAAGCTAGAACCTGGATGAAATTCTGCGCTCCCGCCAGAACGCCATCAATCGAGCAAGGGGACATACTACCGTCAGGTGTGGCGATTGTCCCGGTCGAGTGCATCTTCTGCAAAGCCGCAATGACCACTTGGAGGTAAAAATCAGGCTGTTTTTTTTCGTCGGTTATATATTCACCTTTTAACCAGTTTCGGCCAACGATCTCGTCCATCGACTCCAATACGGCAATATCGCGCTGACGCGCACTCTCGACTGCCATGCGTAACCTCATCTCCGCCAGCTCGTCTGCCAATGTATCGGAAGATTTCAAGCTAGTTGTCGCCTCGACGGATAAAATTTATGCAGCCTTTTTCTCCTGGTGAGCAGGGTTTGAGGTCGTGCTGTTTGATTCAGCCCGATCGGGA
>Ga0302220_10002484_pt1 | contig 13483 bp, 11 predicted proteins | sample II_Palsa_E1_3_FD_194572 | JGI IMG/M metagenome (GOLD analysis project Ga0302220, IMG submission 194572) | Peat permafrost microbial communities from Stordalen Mire near Abisko, Sweden - II_Palsa_E1_3 | ecosystem: Environmental > Terrestrial > Soil > Palsa > Peat permafrost | place: Sweden... | reverse complement strand
GTTTGCGGAAGGTTGTATTCGAGCCGATGGCAACGCGCCGATCGGGCCCTCGTGGCGGGCTTGCTTGCTGGAGCGTGCTCTGGACGTCAGGATCGCCAAGGGACGCTTCAAACCAAACACGCTTCATCAGCGGTGTCAGGGTCGGCAGTGGGCGCACGGTTAATCTGGCTGATCGGGTCAATCGGGCTATTCAAGCCCAAGCAAACCGCCCGCAATCAATAAAAACGCGCTCCGCGAACGAGGTTCGCGGAGCGCGTTTGACTCAATAAACCCATTCAGCCGATCAGAAAGTTTGCCAATCACCGGTAGCCGCAGCCGCGACCGGTCGTGTTGTCGCCGGCCGCGCCGCGACGGGCGCTTTAGCCAATGTCACAGCCGGCGCTGCGCGCCGCGGTCTCGCCGGAACGGCCAGGCGCGACTTGGCTGCGGCGGATGATCCGGGCCTCGCCGCCGCGTGGCTGAAACCCGCTTCGACCGCGCTGTCGTCGTCGAGTTGAAAGACTGCCACGGCCTGCCGCAGCTTCGCTGCCTGATCCTCCAGCGATTGCGCCGCCGCCGCTGCTTCCTCGACCAGCGCCGCGTTCTGCTGCGTCACTTCGTCCATCTGCGTGACTGCGCGCGCCACCTGTTCAATGCCGCTGCTCTGCTCCTGCGACGCCGCCGCGATCTCGCCCATGATGTCGGTTACACGTTGCACCGCGCCGATAATCTCGTTCATCGTGCGGCCGGCCTCGTCGACCAGCGAGGTCCCTGATTGCACGCGTTCGACCGAGGTATCGATAAGACCCTTGATCTCCTTCGCCGCCGCCGACGAGCGTTGTGCCAGGTTGCGCACTTCGCCTGCCACGACTGCGAAGCCACGCCCTTCTTCACCGGCCCGCGCGGCCTCCACGGCCGCGTTCAGCGCCAGGATATTGGTCTGGAACGCAATCCCTTCGATGATCGTAATAATGTCCGCGATCTTCGCCGAGCTCTGGTTGATATCGCCCATGGTGTCGACCACTTGAGCCACCACGCGGCTACCCTTGTTGGCGATCTCCGACGCGTTGGCCGCCAGCGAACTTGCCTGCCGGGCGTTATCGGCGTTCTGCTTAACAGTGCCGGTCAGTTCATCCATGCTCGACGCGGTTTCCTGCAGCGCCGATGCCTGTTCTTCCGTACGCGACGACAGGTCGATATTGCCGGCTGCGATCTGCTTGGTCGCCGTCGCGATGGATTCGCTGCCCGAGCGTACGCTGCGAACCGTGCCGACGAGACTGGCCTGCATCCGTGCAAGACCTTGCATCAGCAGGCCCATTTCGTCCCGAGAGGTGGCAACGACCTTGCCGCGCAGATCACCGGCTGCGATAGCTTCGAAGTGCTCGAGCGCGGCGTCAAGCGGGCGGCCGATCGCACGGCGCAGCGCGACCCACGAAAACGCGGCGGCGGCCAATCCGGCCAGGATGGCGATCAGGCTCAACGTGCGAAAAGTCGCCGCGGCCGATTGGGCTGCGTCGTAGCCCTGTCTGGCACCGTCGAACTGAAATTTGCGAAGCGCGTCGTTGGCCGTCGAAAGCTCACCGTACGCGACCTGCATCGCTTTGGCTGTTTCTATGATGTGGGGTTGGTCATTCGCCCTGACCGCGTCATAGCCGCTGTCGATCACCTTTTGCAGCGCGAGGCGTTTGGCGTTGGAGGCGTCGGCGAGTTGCTTTTCGTTCGCGTCCTGCGGCAGCTCGGTGTATTTTTTCCAGTAATCGTTGGCGCGGTTGCGCATCATGCCGCCGCGCTCGATGGTCGCCGCTACCTCGGGTGTTCCGGCAAGGAACGCCGCCCGGTCGAATATGAGCCGTTCGCGGGCCGTATAAAGCTCCGCGTTGCTGACGGCATTAGCGCTCGGCATCTGGTTCTCGAACGTGTTGCGATAGGACTGGTTCGCCTGCGTCATCCCGTAGAGTCCCAATCCTCCGATCGCTACCAGAAGCAGCCCCAGAAATGCCATCGTCAGACCGAGACGCGCCTTGATCGTTAAACTCATGTTCATGATTTTCCTCGGAGCTGCTTATAAAAATGTCGGCACGGTGCGGTTCTGAAATCGTCATTCGGGGCAACACCAGATTCGCCTGCTTGGACATCTTTTACGGCGTGCGCACGACGCACTTGAGGAAATTCATGAAATGTTATTTCGTCTAATGATTTACCCTGAGAACTTTAGATGCGGGTTATTAAGCAACAGAGCGCATTAATGCAATTGTTGTAAACGGTTCACGATAATAGATGCCATCGGCTTGGCGGCCGCGGGTGGAACCGGTTGCGTTCGATTCAGGGTGAAAGCGGGAAGAATGAGGAAGTGAGGATGCTGCCAGCGCGGCGGCCCGCGGAGGTTGAATTGTTTCTCTGGTTCTTAGCCTTGCTGCAAGCGGTTCGCGCGCGCCGGCGCACTGGCAAACGGGGTTTTGCCGACGCCGGCAAAGCCCCGTTTGCGAACGTCCTCGGTCTGCTTCAGGCCTTCTCGGTATTGCCTTGGCCCAACGCCACGGCATTCACCGCAGCAGCGGATCCGAGCACCGCATCTTTCCTATAAGCCAGCGGCAGCACTTCCGGCACGACCGCCGTCGATTCACGCAAGATCATGCGCGGTGTCACCACACGCCGCCGCGTGGTCGCAGGCACCGTGCCCGCGATCCGGTCGATCAACGTCTGCGCCGCCAGCTCCCCGAGTTCGCGTACCGACTGCCCAACCGTCGACAAAGCCGGATAGGTGTACCGGCTCAATTCGATATCGTCGAAACCGATGATCGAACAGTCACGCGGCACGTTGATACCCCGCTCCGCTGCCGCCCGCAATGCACCAACGCCCATCATGTCGTTGCACGCAAAAATACCGGTGGGCTTGAGGGTATCGAAGAGTTGCGATGCTGCCTCGTAACCGCCGGTGGCCGAGAATGCGCTCTGCTGGATGGCGTTCGGCTCGATCTCGATGCCACGCTCCGCCATTGCACGGATAAATCCGTGGACGCGCATCGCGCTGACCGCCGTGCCAATTGGACCGGTGATACAGCCTACCCGCGAGTGGCCGAGTTGCAGCAAGTGGCGCGTGGCCAGATAACCGCCCTTCTCGTGGTCGATCTGCACCAGATCCGCCGATACGCCTTCAATATTCCGGTCGAGGATCACGAGCGGCTCACGCGAACCGGCCAGACTTTGCGCCAGCACGGCATCTTCTCCAGCCGATGCAATCACCAGTCCGTCGATGCGTTTTTCCTGCAGTACACGCAAATAGCTGCGCTGCTTGGCCGGGTCGTCATCCGAGTTGCAGAAGAACATGCAATAGCCGTTCTTCGCACACCCGTCTTCCACCCCACGCGCCAGTTCCGCGAAGTACGGGTTGGTTGCGTTCGGCACCAGCAAGCCAATGGTGAGCGTATTGCGCGCCTTGAGAGAACGCGCCACCGCCGAGGGCACGTAATCGAGTTCCAGGATCGCGCGCTCCACCTTCAGCCGCACCTCAGCCGACACGGGCCGCGAGTTGTTCACGACATGAGACACCGTAGTGAACGATACGCCCGCAATGGCTGCCACATCTTTGATCGTCGCCATACTTGGTCCTTCTCTCTGACTTGGGTCTTGCTCTTCTTGATTGGCCCCCGCAACGCGCGTCGCACTGCGCTGCCCTTAGCCTTGCGTTTCCGGTTGCCTGCTCGGTCTTACCGTTCTACATCTGCGTGTTTGCGGCCATGACGACCGCCCGCCAGCGTTTTCCCCGCGCCGGCTTTCATGCTTTGAAGGCGCCACAGTTTTTTGCTGCTTTTGTGCCTGATTTCATTGCTTTACCTGCTTTCACCGCCGTGATTCAACTGCTTGGAAGACTTGCATTTTGCCGGTTCAGCGCTTCACCGCCGATCCGCCGCTGCTTGGCTGCGGCGGTGCCTTGGCATCCGGCACGATGGGTTCCTGAAGGATTTCGTCGCGTTTCGCGTAGCCGGCAAAAGCGGCTGCCAACAGCGCGTCCTGCGACCATGTGTTTCGCTCGAAGATCCCGGTCATGCGTCCCGCCGACATTACTCCGATCCGGTCACAAATAAGCATCAGTTCGCGCAGATCGCTGGACACCACCACCAGCGCCCGCCCTTCCAGCGCCAGCGCACCCATCAACGCATAAATATCGAACTTCGCGCCAACATCGATGCCGCGCGTGGGTTCATCGAACAACAGCACGGTTGAGTCCCGCGCAAGCCAGCGGCCGATCACCACTTTTTGCTGATTGCCGCCCGACAATTCCGACACCGGTTGCAACGGACCGGCGGCGCGGATGTGCATCGCGTCGATCTGTTTTTGCGCCAGCGCCGCTTCGCGCCGTCCATCGACAAAACCCTTGCTCGACACCACGCCGATATTGCCAAGCGAAATGTTCGCGGCAATGGGCTGGGGCAGCAGCAAACCCTCGCCCTTGCGATCCTCGGTGATCAGCGCAATGCCGTTCCTCACCGCGTCCGCAGGCGACGTAATCTTCACCGGCATGAGCGCAGCACCTTCGTGCGCTACCGAGACCACGCCGCTATCGGCCCGATCCGCGCCGTAGATCAGCCGCATCAGTTCCGTGCGGCCCGCGCCAATCAACCCGCTGATGCCAAAGATCTCGCCCGCCTTCACCTCGAAGGACACATCGCGGACCACCTGGGCACGGCTCATGCCCGCAACTTTCAGCGCGACGTCGCGGATCTTCCGCTCGCCCAGATCGATCCGCTCGCCTATGTCGCGCCCCACCATGAGGGTGACCAGGCGGTCGCTGTTCAGGTTCTGCATGGCGTCGATGTGAACCAGCTTGCCGTCGCGCAACACGGCTGCGCGCCCGGCGATCCGTCTCAGTTCTTCCAGCCGGTGCGAGATGTACACCAGCGCCACGCCCCGCGCTTTCAAGCGCTCGACTTGCTCGAACAGCAGGTCCACTTCGCGCGCCGTCAGCATGGCGGTGGGTTCGTCGAGAATCAGCACACGGCAATCGCCAATCAGATTTCGCGCGATCTCGACCATCTGCTGATGCCCGATCCCCAGTTCGCCCACGAGCGTATCCGGGTCGATCGCGTCAAGCCCTACTTGCTGCATCGCGTGCCGGGCGTCCTCGCGCAGCGCCGTCCGGTCGATCCAGCCGAATCTGAATCCCTTGCGCTGCGGCAAGCGGTTCAGGAACAAGTTTTCCGCCACCGACAACGTAGGCAGCAGGTTCAGTTCCTGCATCACCATGCGCACGCCGAGCGCTTCCGCCTCCTTGCGGCTGGCCGGCGCGTAAGGCGTTCCACCCAAGGCCATGGTGCCGGTGGTCGGATCGACCAGGCCGCCGATGATCTTGGACAGCGTGCTTTTCCCGGCGCCGTTTTCCCCGGTCAGCGCGAGCACTTCGCCCGCGTGCAGATCCAGCGTGACATCGGATAAAACCGGTTCCACGTAGGTCTTGCCTATACCGCTCACCGTGAGAATGGGTGCGGTTTCCACTCTGTCGTCCATCCTTTTCTCCGGCGAAAAGCCGCTGCGCTTTTCAAACGCGCGCCCCTCTCGCTGCGCCCGGCAAGAAACCGGACTTCGCGGACCATGTGGACCTCAATAAAGCGATGCTTCAATTCCTGCACAGGTCCGAGCGCAATCGTTTGCAGCCGGGCCTGTTCGCACAGCCTCAACTATCCCAAATACGGCCAATATCGTCCCACTATCCAGCCTACCAAGTTCGGATACAAGATGCCGGGCTCCGCTTGACCATTCATCGAAAACGAGTTGATCGTCTCATTCTCTCGTTTATCGGCAGCGGCGCCTATTTCTTAAGAAATAAGCAGACAAATCGACCCCTATGCGTGTAATACCTATTTTTTGGTAATCAGGACCACTGGTGTTTCCACTATGCCTGACAATTCCGACTGTTTTTTATGCTCGGAAATCGCCTTCAAAGCGGTATCGATACCAAATACCGCTTGTTTTGCGGCGTATTGATCCGCAGTGGCAAGGATCCGGCCGTCGGCGAGCATCGGCTTGATGGCGTTGATGTTGTCGTAACCGACGACCTGCACCTTGCCCGCCTTGCCGGCCGCCCGCACTGCAGCAACCGCGCCGAGGGCCATGTTGTCGTTGCCGCAAAGCAGCGCCTTGATGTTGGGGTTCGCGTTCAGCATCTGCGACGCCACTGCATTGCCCTTGTCGATTTCCCAGTCGCCGGATTGCAGCGCGACAACCTTCATGCCACCCGTCTGCATTGCGTCCTTGAAGCCGGCCGTGCGCTGCTGCGCGTTGGTCGTGGTCGACACGCCTTCGATAATGCCGACTTCATCGCCAGCCTTGAGTCGCTTGGCAAGATAACCCCCGACCAGCCTTGCGCCCTTCGCGTTGTCCGGGCCGACGAACGGCACGTTCAGGTCCTTCGACTTGAGCACGTCCGGATCCAGCCGGTTATCGATATTCACCACAATGATCCCCGCATCCACGGCCTTCTTGATGACAGGAACGAGGGCTTTCGAATCAGCCGGGGCGATCACGAGCGCATCGACCTTCGAGACGATCATCTGCTCGACAATGCGGATCTGGTTCGCCGTATCGGTTTCGTCCTTGATGCCGTTCGTGATGAGGTCAAACTGACTCGAGTTATGTTTCTGATAATCCTTGGCGCCGGTTTCCATGGTCAGGAAGAACTCATTCGCCAGCGATTTCATCACGAGTGCGACCTTGGGCTTGTGCGCGGCTTGCGCGGCGGCGCCGGTTGAATACAGCGACAACGGCAACGCGGCACACGCGCCCAGTGACAGCGCGACAGACATGAAACGGCGGCGCAGCGCGGGTTTGACAGGTTTGTGATGTGAGTTCATGCAGCAAATCTCCTGGTTTCGTTCTGAGTTGTTGGATGTTCAGTTTTGGATGAAACAGGATGGGCGCGGGGTGCTGGGGTGCAGGCGTGTCGGTTACCGGTTCCGGCCGCTTCTTTTCCGGGCAGATTGGGCCCCCCGGACTGCCTCCGGTCGGGATTCGGCAGTCGTGCCGGACATTGAGACACATCCCCTCAAATAGACGAAATCAACATTGCGAGATCCTCGTGCGGGCCAGCTTGTCTCTGGCTTTCATCCAGGTGAAAGCGCGCTTCGCACGGATCGATGGCCGTGGGCGTATGCGCTGCCTACCGCAATCGCTGTCGGCCCTGATCTTTGCGCAACGCGTGATGCAACGATGCCGCCAAGCTTTCACAGCTCATCGACGGACTCCCCTTCCACCTTCTTGTCGATGATCGCCCGCGCATACTCGATGCCCGCTCGTGTCGCATCAATCGGGCTGTTGAACGGCTCTTGCTCCGGCACGCCGAACATCTCCGATTTCCCGCTCTCGCCACTGGAACTGCGCGAAATGTTGACGACGATATCGAAATGGCGGGGGCCGTCGTCCGGCTCGTCGCGTTCTTTCGCGCGGCGCAATGCCTGGACAGTAATCTCGAAACCTTTGTAGTGATCGGACAAGGGGCGGGACATACGCGACTCCTTTAAGCAGTAGAACCACAGGATCGCACGGCTTTGCAACGCAGCGCACGAAGAGTGTAGAGAGAGCCCGTGAAGGCGGTTTGTCGGCGTGATGACACCGTTCACGCGAATGTTGCGACGCTACAACGGAGACTTTCCCGCGTGGATGCCTCTGGGTGGCGGTCGTTGCAGGCCGCGAGAACATCGAGCGTCATTGGCAGTTCAAGCGCGCGAACGAAATGGAAATTGTAAGCCTCTTGCTCAGAACCGTTGCCGTCGGTGAAAGAAAGCTTACAAAACGTGTACCGATGGACTCGGGACAGGCCGAATTAGTTTTAATCGGTTTGATTCGATTAATGCAGGCGTCTTTTGAATGACGCGGACGTCATGTGCCTTTCGAGTCCCGTCAGTTCGAAACCGTACGGCATTTGTATGGCTTTTTGCCATAATGACTTGCCTGAGTTTGCCAGGGTTTGCCTGATTTAAGCCGACTGACGATGGCAATGTTGGCAAAAGCGACGGCAAACGCCGCGGCGGTATTGATACGTGCCTGACCTTGCAGCACTTCACCTCGTTTCACGTCATTCATTTAAAGGGAGAATCGCATGAAGATCCGGGCAACCATGGCAGCGCTCGCACTCGGCGTCGCTTTAAGCGCTACCTTCGCTGCAGCACCAGCGTTCGCCGATAACAGCCAGCAATCGAAGATGACGACCTGCAATGCGCAGGCTGCGGGCAAGAAAGGCGATGATCGCAAGGCATTCATGAAAGATTGCCTCTCCTCGACGCCCGCGGCCGCCGCTCCGATGACCCAGCAGCAGAAAATGACGGCGTGCAACAAGTCGGCGACAGGCAAAAAAGGCGACGATCGCAAGGCCTTCATGAAGGACTGTCTCAGCAACAAGGGCTGAACCGGAGCGAGGTGACGTTTGATTGTTGGCGATTGTTAGCTCAAGCCGCGTGCCGTACACACGCGGCTTTTTTTCATGGCTTTCTCGGGGATGAATCGGGGTATGAGTCGGGATATGAATCGGCCATAAGCCGCGCATCAATCGCACATAAACCGTGACTAGGTGAAGTCCCGAACGCGGGAAAACCCCGCCCCGTCTTATTGCAGTGCAGCTACGGTCGTGCTACGCGGCGCGCGGTTTATCTCATAAGATGACGCGAAGGCGGCCCACCAGAACAACTAATGCGCCATCGGTCCGCCACAGTCTAGCCGGCTTGCAGCACTGCAACGGACGGAGGCCCGAGGATGGTATGGCGATATAAAAACCGCTGGTTCAGGCGGTGGCTGGTCTTGATTACTTTTTGGTCGGTTCCGGTCATGATCGTTGCGGCAAACGAGCTTCGCGAGCAGCTCGCCTACGACGCCCAGGATCTTGCTCACTCCCTGTCCACCTGGACGTTCACCGACGCGCAACGTGCCTCTCCCGCCGTTTCACGCTGCCAAGGTTCCCTCGACGAAGCGCGCACAGCCGGGTGTCCACCCGACGTAATCGCAGCCAATGCCGCCAAGAACCAGGATGCCCAAGAGGAGTATTCGACTCGCCGAAGCGTGCTGTTCGGTTACCTATGGCACGCGTTTGTCGGCTACTGGGTCGTACCGGCAATCACGCTGTTCTTGTTGGGCGCAGTGATAGGGGTGATCCGACGCTCCCTCCGTCGCCCTCCCACAAAAAATGACAAAGCGAAACAAGCCAATGAATCCACACGGATTGCCAAACCGTAGAAATGCGTTGGCATTGCAGCGCTGGGACAACACCGCTACAGGCTTTTTTGCACTATCTCATGCAATTTTTCATTTTATTTTGACGGGTAATTTTGACCGGAATTTGAGTGGTCCGGACGGGCTGGCCCGCCGTTTGCGTCCTTTGATTTTGTCTGTTGTGAGAGAGGAATGTTTCGCGCAAACAAGCGTTTTCTCACGCAGGCGGCATCCCGGCCAGGCAGGTCAAAATTACCTCATTGCATTTGCCTGACACGGCGCAAGCCAAGCGGGGTAAGGCTTTACGACATTTCAGGACATGTTGCACACGGTCGTGCTGTGTTATAAAACGCCATGCTGCAACACCCGTAGATGGGGTTTCCCAAAAAACCACGATGGAGAAAACGATGCAAAGACGAAACTTCATGATCAAATCGACCGCCGCGCTTGCAATGGGTGGCCTCGCGCTGGCGGGTTGCACGACAACCTCGAATCAGGGCGCACAACAGACGGCGGGCGACGCGGACGCACGCCGTTCGATTGACGCAGATATTGACGCGACGATGCAGCGCCTATATGTCACCGCTCGCGGCTCGCGCGAACTGGTTGGCAAGGCGCGTGGCGTGCTCGTGTTCCCGTCGGTGCTGGCTGCAGGTTTTATCGTCGGGGCGCAGTACGGCAAGGGCGCGTTGCGGGTGGGTGGCAGCTCGGTCGGCTACTACAGCACGACGTCGGGATCGATCGGCCTGCAAGCCGGCGCGCAATCGAAGTCGATCGTCTTCCTGTTCATGACGCAGGACGCGCTCGACAAATTCCGCAATACCGACGGCTGGTCGGTGGGCGGCGATGCGTCGGTCGCACTGGTCAAGATGGGCGCGAACGGCAATATCGATTCGACCACCGCAACGGCTCCGGTCGAAGTGTTCGTGCTGACGAACGCTGGCCTGATGGCTAACCTTTCGCTGGAAGGCACGAAGGTCTCGCGTTTGAAGATCTGATCGGGGTCTTTGGCCGGCAAGAGCCGGCCTGAGTCCTGAATCCAGGCGCCACAAGTTAAAACCGCCGCGCAGCATGACCGGAAGGTCGTACTGCGCGGCGGTTTTCTTTTCGGCTGTGACGCTGGCGAAGCGCTTTTCAGACTCGCTTTTCAGCTCGTCGCGCTGTCGATCAGCTTGAAGCGTGAACGCTTTTGCGCGCGCACGATCACCTGATAGGCATCAACATATTGCTGCGCCATGCGATGCGACGTGAAGCGTTCTTCGAAGCGCTTGCGCACGCCCTCGCGCGACACGGTATGCAGCCGGTTCACGGCCGCCACGGCGCCAATCTCGTCCTCGACGATAAACCCCGTCACGCCCTCGTCCACCACTTCCGGCACCGCTCCGCGATTGAACGCGATCACCGGTGTGCCGCACGCCATCGACTCGATCATGACCAGCCCGAACGGCTCCGGCCAATCGATCGGGAACAGCAGCGCGTGGGCGCCGGAGAGGAAGCTGGCCTTCTGGTCATCGTCGATTTCGCCGATGAATTCCACATACGGCAGCTCCATCAGCGGCGCGATTTCGCGTTCGTAGTACTCACGGTCCGCTGAGTCCACCTTCGCCGCAATCTTGATTTTCATCCCGCACCGGCCGGCAATCCGGATGGCGGTATCGACACGTTTTTCCGGCGATATACGCCCAAGGAACGCAAGGTACGTCGGCTCGACCGGCTGCGGCATGTAGCGCGTTTCCGGCAGCCCGTGATACACGGTCGTGAGCCATTTGGCCTGCGGCAACGGATGACGTTGCGCGTCCGAAATGGAGATGACCGGCGCGGTATCGAACGTGTTGAAGATTGGTTGTTGCTCCGGCAAATCAAGCCGGCCATGCAGCGTGGTAACAAACGGCGTGTCTTGGCGTTTGAACAGCGAGAACGAGTAGTAATCCATGTGGAAATGCAGCACATCGAAGTCGTCGGCGCGGCGCCGCACCATTTCCATCAGCAGCATGTGCGGGGCGATCCGGTCGCGGATGGCCGGGTCAAGGCGCAACGCGCGAGGCCAAACGGCTTCGAGCTTCGCCTTGGTTTGCGAGTCGCCTGAAGCGAACAAGGTCACGTCGTGCCCAAGTTCAACCAACGCCTCGGTGATATACGAAACAACCCGCTCAGTGCCGCCATACAGCTTGGGCGGCACTGATTCGGTTAATGGGGCTATTTGTGCAATTCTCATAGTTCGCGTCTCCACTCGGTCTTACGTCGCCGTGATGTTTGGTCGGTGATATTGATCGGCACGGGCGCCGGTCGCCCTCGCGCGTAATGTTGTTGATGTGCGAAGCGCGCGAGCGCGACACCGTATTATTGGCCGTGGAAGCCTCATTGTTGGCAAAACTTTCACTTTCACGACGCTGTTACAGTGGCGAAACACTCGATTTTCGTGGAAATAGTGCAGTTTTCAGGCCGATATCCCGTTGGCAAGCGGCTTTTGCATCGGCGCTGCATGTGTTGTTATTTGTTGCTCGGCGGCCGTTTGTTCGGCTGTTTGTTCAGTTTCACGCCTCGCAGGTCGGCGAGAAACGAGTCGCGCCAGACGCCCAGGTCGTATTTGCGGAGCATCACCATGTTGGTTTCATACCGCTCGCGGCGTTCGGCGAGCGGCATGGAAAGCGCCCGCCCAATAGCCTCGCTCATGCCGACTATGTCGTGCGGGTTCACCATCAGTGCGCCCTTCATTTCGTCGGCGGCGCCCGCGAACTGGGACAACACGAGCACACCGGGATCATCGGGATTTTGCGCCGCGACATATTCCTTGGCGACCAGGTTCATGCCGTCGCGCAATGGCGTGACCAGCCCGATCTGCGATTCGCGAAACAGCGACATCAGCTTCCACCGGTCATAACGCTGGTTCATGTAGCGGATCGGCGTGTAGTCGAGGCCCGAGTAACGGCCGTTGATACGTCCTGCTTCGTATTCCAGGTTATGGCGGATCTGCTGGTAGGTATCCACGTCCGAGCGCGTGGGTGGCGCGATCTGCACCAGCGTGACATTGCCCCGCCATTCCGGCGATTTTTCGAGGAAATGTTCAAACGCCTTGAAGCGCTCGACCAGGCCTTTCGAATAATCGAGGCGGTCCACGCTCATGATGAGCTTGCGGCCTTCCAGGCTCTGCTTCAGGTCCATCACATCCTGACGCGCTTCGCCGCGGGTGGCTTGCTCGGCGATTTCATCGGGGAAGATGCCGATGCGGTACACGCCGGTTTTAAGCCGGCGTCCGAACGCTTCCACTTCACCATCGGCCGTGGCGGTTCCATGCGCGTGACGCACGATGTAATCGTGGAACGCGGCCTGGTCGCCGGGGGTCTGGAAACCCACTACGTCATAGCAGCACAATGACTTGACCAGTTCCTCATGCGGCGGAATGTTAAGCAGGATCTGCGGTGACGGAAACGGAATATGCAGGAAAAAGCCCATCCGGTTGGTCACGCCTTCCGAGCGCAGCGCCTCGCCAAACGGGATCAGGTGATAGTCGTGGACCCAGATGACGTCGTCAGGTTGCAGCAGCTTGATTGCACGATGCGCCAGCCAGGAGTTGACCCGTCTGTATCCGGCGTATTCCTCGCGGTCGTAGACGGCCAGGTCGTTGCGATAGTGGAAGACAGGCCATAAGGTCGCGTTCGAAAAACCGCGGTAATACTGGTCGTAGTCCTTTTTCGGCAAGCCGACGGTGGCGAACGTGACGGCCCCGTCCTGTTCGAGTTTCGGTCCCTGGTTCGCCACGCTGTCGCTTACCACATCGCCGCTCCAGCCGAACCAGACGCCGCCGCTGTCCTTCAGTGCACCGAAGACACCCACGGCGAGGCCGCCGGCCGAGCCTTTGGTTTCTGTCGGAGAGGCTACGCGATTCGATACAACGACTAGGCGGGTCATTACTGGCTTCCTATTTTTGCGATTCTATTCAGGGTGTGTGTATTTTTTTATGGCCGCACTTCGTGGACGACTACATGCGAGGGTCGCGGCCGGTTCTCTTTCTTGATGATCTTCATTCGGCTCCGGGCAACAGCCACAGTTCAATTGCGTGCCGCGTTCTCCGATGCCCGGGCGTGCTCCGTAGTCTCGCCTCTTGGTCTCTCACTGTCGCTTAGTGTGAGCTTGTCCGCAATCTCAATGCCACCGAGCCGACTCAGCGCCGATCGGCGGGTTTAGCCGCGCCGCCGCCGGGCGCACTCGGGGCGGTGCTAGCCGCCGAATTCGCCGATGCCTCCGGGCCGTGCCGCTCTCCCCGGCTCGCCACCGGATCGGCTTCTGTATTGGCTGTCCCGCGGGACAC
>Ga0302220_10002478_pt1 | contig 13512 bp, 12 predicted proteins | sample II_Palsa_E1_3_FD_194572 | JGI IMG/M metagenome (GOLD analysis project Ga0302220, IMG submission 194572) | Peat permafrost microbial communities from Stordalen Mire near Abisko, Sweden - II_Palsa_E1_3 | ecosystem: Environmental > Terrestrial > Soil > Palsa > Peat permafrost | place: Sweden... | reverse complement strand
CTGCAATGCTCCAGCGGCTTCCGCTCGAATTCAAGGCGAATTCCCAATTTTCGGTCACGCAAAAACTATCGTATGACCAAGAGACGATGACACCGGGATCCGTGCACTTCGAGAGACCCGAGGGTTCCTTCGAGGCTCGTGCCTTTGGAAATGCGGTGCATGCGTTCCTGGACGTGCTCTCAAAGAGGTTGGCGAATAGTGAGAAGGTTGAGGTCGTATTGCGTGAAATAGCCGGATGGACACCGCGAATCGGAGCAGTGCTACGGGAGGGGGGACTTCGTCCGGTGGCGGTCGAAAGACTAGTGCCACAGGTGAAGACAGCACTCATCTACATGATCGAGGACACTGAGGGACGTTGGATCCTGAGCAGGCATGAACAAGCGTCGAATGAGTTTGCGCTCACAGCGTGGAGAGATGTGCGAAGCAGTGTACGGTTGGATCGGATCTTTCGTGCAGGAGGAGAGCCACTGGAGCCCGGGAATGGCTATCTTTGGATCATCGATTACAAAACCGCGACACATGGACACGAAGGACTCGACGTGTTTCTTGCCAAGGAACGTGCAAAGTATCTGAACCAGATAGAAACCTATGCCCAAATGATGTCTCACCAGGTTGAAAATGGAAAACTGAGATTGGGTCTGTATTATCCGATGCTGCCTAAACTCGTTTGGTGGGAGCCGGAATTACAGTGACGTCGGAAGCATGGATACTGAACGCGCGTGGCACCTCTACTGACTCTGTCAAATAAAGATGTAGCGGATCTGGAGCTGCCTCGAAATGTTAGAGGGCAGTGCTGCTGTGACGAACGTCCGCGCCACGAACCCAGAAGATGACATCTTCTGCGATGTTAGTGGCGTGATCTCCGACGCGCTCCAGATTGCGGGCGATGATAAGAGCGTTAAGGGACTGCGGAGTGAGTTCGGGTTTCTCTTTGATCAGGGAGCTAAGCGCATAAAATGCAGCATCGTTCATCTCATCCACCTGATCGTCGAGGCGCAGAACAGATTCAGCCAACTCGGCATCACCTTCGATGAAGGCCTGGAGAGACTTGCGAACCATTGCGGAAGAGAGAGAGGCAAGTTTCGGAATGTCGACTGGAAGATCGATGTTGGCGAATGCGCCCATCTCTCGAACGCGCACGGCAATGTTGACAGCCTGATCGCCTACACGTTCGAGATCGGCGTTGATTCGAATCACGGAGAGGATAAACCGCAGGTCGATAGCCATGGGTTGTTCCATGGCGAGGAGATCGAGCGCCATCTGATCGATCTCGCGTTCGAGGCGATTGATCGAGGGCTCCGCACGGAAGACGAGTTCGCAGATGGAAAGATCTCGGGTGCGATAGGCTTCGATGGAACGCTGAATCGCCTGCTCGGCCATGCCAGCCATGACCAGCAACTTTTCCTTCAGATCGTCGAGACTTTGATGAAATTTGACGCGCATCAGCCGAACCTCCCGGTGATGTAGTCTTCAGTCCGCTTGTCCCGCGGGTTCGTAAAGATCTTGTGAGTGGAGTCGAACTCGACCATCTTGCCGTTGAGGAAGAACCCTGTGTTCTCTGCAACTCGAGCGGCCTGTTGCATGTTGTGCGTCACGATGACGATGGTGTACTGGCTCTTCAGTTGGAAGATAAGATCTTCGATCTTGGAGGTTGAGACAGGATCCAGTGCAGAGGCAGGCTCGTCCATCAGGAGAACCTCAGGATCTACGGCAAGAGCACGGGCGATGCACATGCGTTGTTGCTGACCGCCGGAGAGAGAAGCACCGGATTTCTTCTTAAGATCGTCTTTGACCTCTTCCCACAACGCAGCCTGCTTGAGCGAACGCTCGACCGTCTCGTCAAGTATGCGGCGGTTACGAAAGCCATTGAGCTTGAGACCGCTGACGACGTTGTCGTAGATAGACATGGTAGGAAAGGGGTTGGGCCGCTGGAAGACCATGCCGACGCGACGGCGGATTTCAACCGGTGAGGCGTCGTTGTAGATATCAATGTCACCCATCTTGACGACGCCAGTGGCGCGAGCGATGGGATTGGTTTCGTGCATACGGTTAAGGCAGCGGACGAAGGTGGATTTACCACAGCCTGAGGGGCCGATAAGCGCGGTGGCATGGTTCGCCGGTATGTGAAGGTTGATGTCCTGCAGGGTGTGGGTGGTTCCATACCACGCGTTCAGATCCTCAACTAAAATGCCGACTCCCACTAGCTTCCTCCCTTGAGTGCGCCGCGGTTGGCAAAGATGCGGACGAGCGTGACTGAAACCATGATTAAGACTATGAGTACGAGAGAACCAGCCCACGCCAGACGATGCCACTCATCATAGGGCGAGATGGCATAGACATAAATTTGCAGCGGCAGAGCGGCGATGGGCTCGCTGAGTTTGAAGTTCCAGAATTGATTGCCAAAAGCGGTGAAGAGCAGAGGTGCTGTCTCGCCAGCTACGCGGGCAAATGCCAACATGCAGCCGGTGATAATGCCCGGGGATGCGGTCCGCAGACTGACCGAGATTGCGGTCCTCCACTTGGGGACACCCAGTCCGAGAGCTGCTTCGCGAATAGCGTGCGGTACGGTGGCGAGCATCTCTTCGGTGGTCCGGGTGATGGTGGGTACCATCATGATCGCGAGGGCAACGCCGCCAGCTAACGCGGAAAAGTGTTTCTGTTGGACGACGATCAACGAATAAATCGAGATGCCCATGACGATGGACGGGACGCCATTCAAGACATCAGCGGTGAACCTGACTGCCGTGGCAAGAGTCTTGCCACGGCCGAACTCTGCGAGATAAACACCAGCCGCGATACCGACGGGAATTCCCATCAGGCTTGCGAGAAGAAGGATGATCCCCGAGCCAACAATCGAGTTCGCCATGCCTCCACCTGACTCTCCGACGGGAGCAGGAATGCGGGTGAAGAAGGCTAGATTAAGAGAGCTCGCACCTTTGTAGATCAAGTAAAAGAGAATCGCGATCAACGGCAGGATCACAAGGACTGTGGCAAGGATGCAAAGGCCGCTGACAAGATAGTTCGTCGCGGTACGCCGTGCTTTGTTTCTACGCATCGACGCAGATTCAAAGTCCATCGGGCGGGGCTGATTGCTTAGAGGTTGGGTGCTCATGTCAGTTCACCCGCGCCGGAGCGTTGCGTGTGACTGCCCAAACCATCAGGCGCGCGATAGCGTTCACGACGATGGTGACCAGGAAGAGAGCGAGGCCGATCTCGATGAGGGAGCTCAGGTAGAGATCGCCGGTGGCCTCAGAGAACTCGTTGGCGATGACACTGGCCAGTGTGTACCCGGGTGCAAAGAGCGACTTGCTGATATCAGGATGGTTGCCGATGACCATGGTGACCGCCATCGTTTCGCCGAGAGCGCGGCCGAGACCGAGCATAACAGCCCCGACGATACCTATGCGGGAGTTTCGCAGAACGCCGATGCGAATCATCTCCCAGCGCGTGGCGCCAAGAGCAAGCACAGCCTCTCGTTGGCTGTTGGGCACCGCATTCATGATGTCGCGGGTTAACGAGGAGATGATCGGAAGAATCATGATGGCCAGAATCATGCTGGCGGTCAGCAGTCCAACACCGAAATTAGGGCCTTCGAAGAAGCCGGTCCAGCCTAGCGTCTTGTAGAGAAACGGTCCGATTAGATCCCGCATGAGTGGCACAAGAACGAAGACAGCCCATAGACCGTAGACGACGCTGGGAATTGCGGCCAGGAGTTCGGTCAGGAAGGAGATCGGGGCTCGAAGTGGGCGAGGACACAGTTCAGTAAGGAAGACCGCTACGCCAAGAGCCAAAGGGACCGCCATACAGAGAGCCAGCAGCGATGTGGCGAGGGTTCCGTAGATGAAGGGCAGCGCACCAAAGTCGCCTGATACCGGATCCCAAGCCTGACGCGTGAAAAACTTCCAGCCAAACTGGACGAGGCTTAACTTGGAGTGAATGACCAGGATGCCAAAGATGAACAGGACTATCGCGAAGATGCTGCATGCGCAGAGGAGCATGGCACCTGCAAAGCTGTTATCAGCAAAGCTTCCGCTTCCCCGCTTACTGAGGAACTCTCTAATTGGAGACAGATTCGTACCTGACGGAGCTTCCGTTGCATCCGCAGCTGATGCCTCGGGATTCGGCAGCGGCGACGGTACAGGCAACGGAGAGCTTGATTCTCTATCGGGAGTCATACGAGTAGAAGGCACAATCCTATTTTCCTGGCGCTTGACTCTACGGGTCGATTGTATCGGGCTTTAAGTCTTGAAACCGGGAAGAAAAATGCCGCACGGATATTGGTTTGAGCATCCGTGCGGCTGGCGGTTATTTTACGTTAGCGATGCTCTTGCGAACCATATCCTGCACTTGCTTCGGCAAGGGAGCGTACGTCAGTGCGGCGGCTTCACTCTCGCCGTGATCCAGCATCCAGCCCAAAAAGTCAGCCAGCGCTTTAGCCTTGTTCGGGTCGGTGGAGTGAGTGGGAATCAGCAGCCAGGTGAAGCTGGAGATTGGGTAGGAATCTGCGCCTGGAGCATTTGTGATCGAGACGCGGTAGTCGGCAGGCATGGTCTTTGCAGCGGCGGCAGCAGCAGCGGTCACGCCTGCGGTCGAAGCCTTGAGAAATTTACCGGAGGCATTGCGGACTGCGCCGAAGCTCATCTTGTTCGTCTCGGCATAGATCAGCTCGACGTAACCAAAGGAGTAAGGTGACTGGCGAACCATGCCAGCTACGCCTTCATTTCCCTTTTGGCCGATACCAGTGGGCCACTTGACCGAGGTGCTGTGGCCAACCCGGCTTGCCCAATCCGAGCTCACTTTAGAAAGAAAATCGGTGAAGATAAAGGTGGTTCCGCTTCCGTCTGAGCGATATACCGGAAGAATGGATTTGTCCGGAAGACTGACTCCAGGATTATCCTTCGCAATGCGCCCGTCGTTCCACTTATTGATCTTACCCAGATAAATATCGGCGATGACGTCGGAAGAGAAGTTCAGTTCTTTGTTGACTCCTGGGAGGTTGTAAACCGGCACTACCGCGCCCAGAACGGTGGGGATGTGCATCACCTTGACCTTGGCGTCTTTCAGTTGCTGATCGGTCATTGGCCCGTCGGTAGCACCAAAGTCGACTGTGCCTTCCGATACCTGGCGAATACCGCCACCGGAGCCGATGGACTGATAGTTGATCTTCACATTCTGGTGCAGCTGGCTATACTCGCTAAACCACTTGGAGTAGATCGGGTACGGGAAGGTCGCTCCGGCACCGTTAATGTTCTGAGCGTTGGCTCCAACAGATACTAGAGCCAGTACGCCTGCTGCAATGACTTTCAGTTTCACTTGTCCCCCTAGGCTTTAGGTGCATCGATCCATCAATTCAGTCAATACATCTCATATCGAGTGTGAGCGGAGAGTGTTAATGGAAGGTTACATCGCAGTGAAAACGGCATTATTCCACTAACTTCTGAGCCTTTGGGAGTGTGAAAATGAAGTTACTGCCGGCGTTTAGTTCGCTTTCTGCGCGAATTGAGCCGCCGTGAGTTTGCACCATGTGTCTGGCAATTGCCAGCCCCAGTCCAGTCCCACCGGACTCCCTGGAACGCGCTTTGTCCACCCGGTAGAAGCGCTCAAAGATGCGACCCAGGTGCTCGGAGGCGATGCCAGGGCCGAAGTCCCGGACGCTGAACTCGACCGCCTCTATCGGATCGGAGACGTCCCTGGAGGAGACTATTACTTTACAGACAGGTGCGTTACGAGCCTGTCCATACTTGATGCCATTCTCAATGAGATTGCTGAGTACCTGAAGAATTGCATCGGTGTCGGCGACGACCTCAGCGGAGGATATCTCGCCTATTTCGAGGATTGCCTCAGTATCCTGGACCAGACCACTCATCGCCTGCACAGCGTCGCGCACCAAGGCGTCCGCTGGGATGGGAGCCGGATGAAGCTCTTGTTCGGAGGACTCGACCCGCGCCATCACTAACAGATCTTCGGTAAGTCTGTTCATGCGGGTCGCGTTCTTCAAAATAATTGTCAGAAACTCTCGCGCGGGCTGACTGAGAGAAGCCTCATGGTCGAGCAAAGTCTCGACGTAACCCGTAATCGAAGTCAGCGGTGTTCGCAGTTCGTGTGACACATTGGCCACGAAGTCGCGCTGTGTCCGTTCGACCTGCTCGATGCGGGTAATATCGTGCAAGACTGCGACGGCCCCCCCTCCGGGCATCGGCGACGCGCTCACCTCAAAGATGCGTCCAGGCAGAAGCGACGTGGAGCGGCCATCACTCACCACACGCTGTTCGAGGGCAATGCGAACACAATCGAGAATCTCGGGATCGCGGATGGTCTGGACGAGCGCGTGTCCTACGCGGATTGCGCTGCTGAAGGACGCACCTGGGATGAGCTTCTGCATCCGCTGATTGGTCCATTGAATACGGCCCGCCGGGTCGACGGCGACGACTGCATCCTGCATGCTGTCGATCATCGCTTCAAGTTCGCGTCGGCTCTCCGATGCGTCATTTAGAGCTTTATTCACGTGCTCTGACGATACGGAGATCGCCTGAGCCAAACCGTCGAAATCGGCAAAGGAGGTACGAACCTCATCCATCTGCCGTTCAGGAACCGCCGCAGCTGAATTTTGCAACAGCGTGATATCTGTCCTAACCGAACGCGCCAGGAGAAAGGCACTGATCGCAGCCCATGCGACGACCAGCGAACCCGCTATTATCCAACGATATGGATGAGAGGAGACCCCTGCAAACGCAACAAATACCAACGCGACTGCGACGCGAAGGAAGACCGAAAGAAAGAGATCACGCCTCAAGAGCCGCCCCCGCGTCTAGGCTTGCGCCGTCTTCGGAATCTCGAAGCGATAGCCTGCTCCACGCATTGTCTTCAAATAGCGTGGCGTCTCCGCATCGGCCTCGATCTTCTCACGAATGCGGCGAACGTAAACGTCAACCGAACGCGGCGTTACAAAACGCGCGTCGCCCCATACCGCATCCAGGAGATGATCCCGGCTGAAGACTCGCCCAGGATGGCGTGCCAGGTAGTCCAAGAGCCGAAACTCAGTCGCTGTCGTCGTCACCAGTTCTCCATTGACACGAAGCTGCATGGCGCTGGCGTCGATCTCCACATTTTCGAACTTCAGAACAGAAGGCGAGCTCGGCCTTTCGAAGCGCCTGAGAACTGCCTTGACCCTAGCTACAAGTTCTCGGGTAGCAAAGGGCTTGGTAATGTAGTCGTCTGCTCCCATCTCTAGGCCGTGGACCCGGTCGTTCTCGGCGGCACGGGCAGTCAGGAAGATGATCGGGACCACGCTGAGGGTAGGATTTTGACGGAGTCTTCGACATAGGTCGAGCCCGTCCCCTCCCGGCACCATAATATCCAGCAGAAAGAGCGCGGGTGGCTGCCGTTCGGCATCGGCAAGTATTTGATTAATAGCAAGATACGGGCGAACGGTGAAGCCTGCGCTCTCCAAGTGGTACTGCACCAGGCGGGAGATATCCGCATCATCTTCCAACACAAAAATGGTCTGACTCACTTCGTATAAACCTCTGTCATCGCGCGACTTGATTAACGTCAGGTTAGCGCACCACGGACGGGGGATTGCTAACGTACGATGAATCGTCCACAGTAAACCTTATGAAGGGTAGCTTCGTATACTCTAGAGTCATTCTACGACCCTTAGACGATCAGAACTGCATGAAAAGAAACTCCAATCTCGTCCTTTGCGTAGATGACGAACGAATCGGGCTTGAGGTTCGGAAGATCCTGCTGGAACGCGCCGGATACCGGGTCCTGACGGCATCGGACGGGCCATCCGGACTTGCAATCTTCGCGTCGGAGCCGGTGGAGGCAGTGGTGCTCGACTACTCCATGCCTGGCATGGATGGTGGTGAAATTGCAATCCAGATGCGTCAGACCAAGCCGGGGGTTCCTATCCTTCTGCTGTCCGCTTATATCGGTCTGGCTCCGGAGGTCACCGCAGCGGTCGATCTCTACATGACAAAGGGAGAAGGGGCACCGATCCTCCTGGAAAAACTAGATAGCCTCCTGCAACCAGTCGTTTGAATCTACAGGTGAAGACGCGCGCGATGAGAGAATTGTGAACTTAAGCCAGTTCAAAAATATCTTGAGGCAGGTCTTCGTTCTACCGGTTGTGGCATTGCTGGTGGTCGCAGGTGCACTCTACGTGCAGATTCGCGGATCCAACTCAACCGTCAATCTGATTCAGGAGTCAGATGCCCGAATCTCCCAAGCGACCCTGCTCTCGAAGCTGATAGTGGATGAAGAGTCTGGACTTCGCGGATACGAAACCACAGGGGATGCTCGATTCCTGCAGCCGTTCTATGAAGCGGAGTCGCATCTCCAGACCGAGATTCAAAATCTGGACAACATGGCGGGAGGCGACGCCGACCAAAAGCACGACATCGCAGATCTCAGGGACGAACACCAGACATGGCAAGATGCGTTTGCGTTACCTGTCATTGCCACCGTTCGCGGAGGCGGCCAGACGAACGATGTCGATTTGAACCTTCACGGAAAGGTTTTGATGGACAATGTTCGTCACGACCTCATCGACATCATTCAAAAGGCTGAAGCCAGCCGAACGCGGCGCATCGCCCGGTGGCACCGTCAAGTCCATACGATGCTTCTGGTGTTGCTGGCGCTGGCCCTAGGAATGGGTGTGCTCATCGGCCTCTTCACACGTAGCCGCTTGCACGCTGTCTCCGCGGCATACCGAAGCTCGCTCGACATCCTGGGCCGCCGCGCCGAGGAGTTATATCAATCAGAGCAGCAACTCCGCACCACACTCGAATCGATCGGCGATGGAGTCATTACCTGCGATGCCGAAGGGCGCATTCAGATGATGAATCCAGTGGCGCGAGAGTTGACCGGATGGAGTCAGACCGAGGCCGGTGGACATCAGCTCGAAGATGTATTTCGTATTGTGAATGAGACCACTCGCGAGCCGGTAGAGACGCCTGTAGCGAAGGTGAGACGGCTCGACAAGATCGTAGGCATGGCAAACCATCACACGATTCTGCTGCGCAAGGACGGCACCGAACTCGATATCTCCGACAGCGCCGCACCCATTCGCGACAAAGCCGGCAACACCACTGGCATTGTGCTCGTCTTTCGCGATATCACTATGGAACGTAAGACTCAGGAGGCTCTGATCTCGAACGAAAAGCTGGCAGTCGCAGGCCGTCTCGCCGCCACGATCGCACACGAGATTCACAACCCACTCGACTCCGTCTCGAATCTGCTCTACCTTATGCGCGACGGAGCGTCGCCAGAGGAATCAGTCCGCTTCATGGATATGGCCCAACAGGAGCTAACGCGAGTCACGCAGATCAGTCGCGCCATGCTCGGCCTCTATCGTGAGTCAAAGGCTCCGGTAGTCGTCGACTTGAAAGAGATGCTTGAGGAGATCCTGCTCCTGATGGAGCGGCGGCTTAGCGACCTGGGGGTAAAGGTTACAACCAACATGCCGGAGCCTATCGAAGTCGCTGCCTTCCCTGCGGAGCTTCGCCAGGTTTTTACGAATCTCATCACCAATGCAGCGGAAGCAGCCTGCCAGGGTGGCCTCATCAAAATCAGCATCGAGCCACAATCCGCAGGTGTTGGAGTGAATGGCCAGAAGCTACAGCCGGGGGCGATCGTAACGATAGCCGACAATGGAGTAGGTATTCCTGACGATGTGCAACCACATCTGTTCCAGCCTTTTTTCACCACCAAGGGCGAGCAAGGAACTGGCCTCGGCTTGTGGGTCAGCCGTGGAATCATCAATAAACACGGAGGCACCATCTCCGTCGTCAGCAACATGAGCGAAACAGCGCACGGCACTGAGCTAAGCGTGTTTCTCGCGACCAATCCGACGATCAACGCTGCTGGAGATTGAGCTTCGAAAGTGAAAAAGCAATGCTGAGACTACAGCGCTCTTAGCTCCTCCGACACAATCGCCGCAGCTTTTTGGCAAGCGACACGATCAACATCGAAATGCGTTACGAATCGAACAGAATGTGGATCGATGGCGCTCGCCAGCACACCCTTCTGCTTCAAAGCTGCGGTAAAGGCAACAGCATCGCCCATAGTCTGATCTTTGCCGAGCAACCTGAAGATGACAATGTTGGTCTGCACCGCATCCAGATCGATCTCCACCTTTGCGGGCTCCGCTGCAACCGCGGCCGCTAACAGACGGGCATTCTCGTGATCTTCATGCAGCCGCTTTGGCATCTCATGCAAAGCAATCAGTCCCGCAGCCGCAAGAATTCCAGCCTGTCGCATCCCTCCACCCAAAGCTTTGCGGTAGATTCGAGCTTGCTCGATCGCTTTCTTGCTGCCGACAAGCAGAGAACCCACAGGGGCACCCAGCCCCTTCGACAGACAGAACATTACCGTATCGAATCCACTCGTTAACTTCGCCACACTGAGCCCAAGCGTCGTCGCTGCGTTGAACACCCTCGCACCATCAAGGTGCACCGGCAACCCAACCTCACGAGCACCAGCCCAGATCTCCTCAAGGATTGGCAGCGGTGTCACTGTTCCGCCAGCCATGTTGTGCGAGTTCTCAAGGCTGATCATTGCGGTCTGCGCGCGGTAGTAGATCTTCGCTCCAATCGCTGGCTTGATGTGATCCCACGTCAGTATTCCTCGCTCAGCTGCTACAGTGCGAGCCTGGCAGCCGGAGAACGCAGCCATCATCGCCATCTCCCAATCCAGAACATGTGACCGCGCCTCGCAGATCACCTCCTGGCCATGTTGGGAGTGCAGTCGAATCGCAATCTGGTTCCCCATCGTTCCCGTCGGCACGAAGATTGAAGCCTCGCGACCGAATATCTCCGCGGCCTCTTTCTCCAGGCGATTGACGGTCGGGTCTTCACTGTAGACATCGTCACCCACCTGGGCTGAGGCCATCGCCTCGCGCATGGCTGGAGTGGGTTGGGTTACAGTGTCGCTGCGCAGATCGATCATAGTGTTCGTTCTCTCCTGTACCTGTTGTGTTTGATTTGTTACGCCGCCGAAACAATCAGCAGCCGGCTGAAAACTTCGTTCGATACCAGACGTCCTTGCGAAGTCAACCAAATCCTGTCGGAATTCAACTCCAGCAGACCTGCGTCGCGAACCTCGACCAGCGCAGGCATCGCCTCTTGCAATAGGCTCTCGCCAAACTGCCGACGCAACGTCTCAAGATGGACCCCTTCGTTCAAACGAAGACCCAGAAAGAGCGATTCTTCGAAGGCCTCGTTGCGCCCGATGACATCCACCTGCCCGTCGGACTTGGGCTGCAACGATTCAAGCAGAGGAAAAGGATTCTTGCCCGATCCTTGTCCGAGGTATCTATCGAGATCACTCGTGTTGGCAAATCTCACCGCGTTCTGATTCGCGAGCAACATCGAGTGAGCGTCAAGTCCAAAGCCGATATACGGCTGCCGGTGCCAGTACTTCAAATTGTGAAGCGAATGATGTCCCGGCCGTGCAAAATTCGATATTTCATATTGCTGGACATCTGCCTCTTGCAACAGATCACACCCCAGTTGGTACCACTCTGCAGCCTGGTCCTCCTTAGGGACAGCCGCTGCACTATAGCGACTTCCCTGCTCCAGCATCTCGCGTCCCAGCCGGGAATCTTCATCCACTTCCAGAAGGTAAACACTAATATGTGGTGCGCCAGTTGCAATTGCCTGCTCGACCGAATATCTCCAACTCTGTTCGGTCTGATGCGGTAGTCCGGCAATCAGATCAATGTTGATCTCGGAAACTCCAGCGGCTCTGACCCTCGCGATCTCATCCTCACACTGCTGCCGAGTGTGCAACCGTCCCACTGCCGCGGCCTCCTGATCAACAAACGACTGCACCCCAAAACTGATCCGGTTCATCCCTTGCCGCAGCAACTCATTCAGAGTGTCATCGGAAAGCTGCCCAGGCGCGCACTCCAGGGTGATCTCCGCACCCGTACTGAGATCGAACTCGCCACGGAGATTCCGAAAAATCTCTGCAAACTGCTCTGCAGAAAGCAGACTAGGGGTTCCCCCGCCAAAATAGATTGTGTCGACAGCTCTAGGCAGCGACGCTCCGATCTTTTCTGTCGCAACGTGCGCTCCGCGAACTTCTACGCCGAGACTATCTACATAGTGCTGCATTCGATCCGCACCGAACACCCCTGAAGCGAAGTTGCAGAATGTGCACTTTGCTTTGCAGAATGGGACCGAAATGTAGACGCCAACAGGCTCAGACATTGAAACAACACCCTCTCCCCAATTGTTTCATGGCCGGTCTTTTAAATGCCGTCGTAACCAAAACGCTGGAGACTGCTCTAACTGTGCAGAGGTCTGTTCCCATGTCTCAGATACGCCCCTTTGCCGCATCCTTCCTTTCGCTTCTAGCCCTCGCCACCCCGATCTCAGCTCTTTCACAATCTGCTCCGGCCAACCGTACGCCTGTACTTGTGGAGTTATTTACTTCGGAGGGATGCTCCAGCTGCCCACCTGCGGATGCACTGCTGGCCATGCTCGATCACGATCAGCCCATCCAGCTCGCCGAGATCATCGTCCTCGGCGAGCACGTCGACTACTGGGATAACCTCGGTTGGCACGACCGTTTCTCATCGCACCAATACACAGAGCGGCAAAGCCAATATAGCGCCCGTCTCGGCGTTGACGGCGTCTACACTCCACAGATGATCGTCGATGGAACCGACCAGTTCGTCGGCAACGACAGCTCGCACGCACGCCGCTCTATCACCAGCGCGGCACAAAAAATTAAGCTCAGCCTATCGCTCTCGCACCCGGTGGTTGACGACCGAAAGATCTCAGCCTCCGTCTCATTGCCCGTGTCCTCGGCGTCTACACTACACGGCGAACTCTACGCCGCTCTCGTCGACTCAACCGATACCACCGACGTTCGCAACGGAGAGAATGGTGGTCGGCGTCTTCAGCACGTCGGCGTTGTACGTAATCTCCAGCGGATTGGCTCTCTGAAAGACCTCGGTGCTGGTCCGCTTAATTTCAGCCTCAACGCACCTGACGACGCGAAACTCGCCGAGATGCGTGTCGTCGTCTTTGCTCAGCAGCGCGACCAGGGCGGCGTTCTAGGGGCTGTTGTAACTAACGTAAAACCCTAGTGGAACATGCACTTCCCGAATCTCTGGCCGGTCAAAAGCATCTAGAATAGAGATTGCCCATGGCCGACAACCAGAAACCGAAAGATTCGAAAGATCAGCCCGCGAAAAAACCGTCGCAGGATGATGAAGTTGCCGGCAAAGCCTACGACGCACGCCTCATGCGCCGCCTCCTGACCTATCTAAAGCCTTACAAGTTACAGACAGGGCTTTCCGCACTCACGATTTTCTTCAAAGCTTCCACGGATGTGATTGGGCCGTATCTGGTCAAGGTTGCAGTCGACACCTACATGACTGATACGCCACACGCGAAGCTCTCCTGGCTGTCGCGCCATCTCAGTTCGCGTCCCATGACTGGCATTACGCAGATTGGCCTGCTCTATCTTGGTGCTTTGCTTCTAACCTACGTACTGGAG
>Ga0302220_10002477_pt1 | contig 13513 bp, 8 predicted proteins | sample II_Palsa_E1_3_FD_194572 | JGI IMG/M metagenome (GOLD analysis project Ga0302220, IMG submission 194572) | Peat permafrost microbial communities from Stordalen Mire near Abisko, Sweden - II_Palsa_E1_3 | ecosystem: Environmental > Terrestrial > Soil > Palsa > Peat permafrost | place: Sweden... | reverse complement strand
GCCCAAGCTTCCTGGACACTTGGAGAAGAAAAATGGGACAGTACACAGCGCCGCTGCGTGACATGCAATTTGTCTTGCATGAATTGCTCAACGTGGAAGCCGAGGTCAAGAACATGCCGAAGCATGCCGACCTCGACGCGGATACCATCAATCAGGTTCTCGAAGAGGCCGGCAAGTTTTGCGCCGAGGTGCTTTTTCCGCTGAACCAGATTGGCGACCGCGAGGGTTGCACGTACGAAGGCGATGGTGTCGTGCGCACGCCGGCGGGGTTCAAGCAAGCCTACAAGCAGTACGTGGAAGCGGGCTGGCCGGCGCTCGGTTGCGATCCCGAATACGGCGGCCAAGGGCTGCCCGCGTTCGTGAACAACGCGCTGTTTGAAATGCTGAATTCGGCGAACCAGGCCTGGACGATGTACCCCGGCTTGTCGCACGGCGCGTATGAATGCGTTCACGCGCATGGCGCGCCCGAGTTGCAGAAAACGTACTTGCCGAAACTCGTCGACGGCACCTGGACCGGCACCATGTGCCTGACGGAACCGCATTGCGGCACGGACCTGGGCATGCTGCGCACGAAGGCCGAGCCGAACAGCGACGGATCCTACGCCATCAGCGGCACGAAGATCTTCATCTCCAGCGGCGAACATGACCTGGCCGAGAACATCGTGCATCTGGTACTGGCTCGCTTGCCGGGCGCGCCGATGGGCACGAAGGGCATCTCGCTCTTCATCGTGCCGAAGTTCATTCCGACTGACGCGGGCGCTCCGGGTGAACGCAACGGCGTGAAGTGCGGTTCCATCGAACACAAGATGGGCATTCACGGTAACTCCACGTGCGTGATCAATCTGGATAACGCGAACGGCTGGCTTGTCGGTGAACCGAACAAGGGCTTGAACGCCATGTTCGTGATGATGAACGCCGCGCGTCTCGGCGTCGGCATGCAAGGGCTGGGGCTGACGGAAATCGCGTATCAGAACTCGCTCGTGTACGCGAAGGAACGTCTGCAAATGCGTTCGCTGACTGGTCCGAAAGCACCGGAAAAAGCGGCTGATCCGATCATCGTGCATCCGGACGTTCGCCGCATGTTGCTCACGCAAAAGGCCTATGCCGAAGCGGGCCGTGCGTTCACGTACTGGGCTGCGCTGAACATCGATAAAGAACTGTCCCACGCCGATGAAGCCGCGCGTAAAGACGCCGCCGACCTCGTCGCGCTGCTCACGCCGGTCATCAAGGCGTTCCTGACGGACAACGCGTTCGAAGGCACGAACATGGGAATGCAGATCTACGGCGGCCATGGCTTCATCTCCGAGTGGGGCATGGAACAGTACGTGCGCGATGCCCGCATCAACATGATCTACGAAGGCACGAATTCGATTCAGGCTCTGGATCTGCTCGGCCGCAAGATTCTCGGCGACATGGGCGCGAAGCTGAAGAAGTTCGGCAAGCTCGTGACGGACTTCGTGGAAGAAGAAGGCGTGAAGCCGGAGATGCAGGAGTTCATCAACCCGCTCGCGGATATCGGCGACAAGGTCCAGAAGCTGACCATGGAAATCGGCATGAAGGCGATGCAGAATCCCGACGAAGTCGGCGCCGCTGCCGTGCCTTATATGCGCACCGTCGGGCATCTGGTGTTCTCGTATTTCTGGGCGCGCATGGCACGTATTGCGCTGGACAAGGAAGCCGAAGGCGATCCGTTCTACAAGGCGAAGCTCGCCACCGCGCGTTTTTACTTCGCCAAGCTGCTGCCTGAAACGGCATCGACGATCCGCGCTGCGCGCGCCGGATCGAAGACGTTGATGGACTACGACGAAGCCTTGTTCTAGGCCTCTTTTGCACTGCGCCGCGTTTTAGCTGGTTCAAAAGACGCGGCGCACCGTCTTACCGAATACCTCTCCCGGAGACACAACGTGAGCAATCTGAACATACGCAAGGTGGCCGTGCTCGGCGCCGGCGTGATGGGCGCGCAGATCGCTGCGCACCTGATCAACGCCCAGGTGCCGGTCCTGCTGTTCGACCTGCCGGCCAAAGAAGGTCCGAAGAACGGCATCGCGTTGAAAGCGATCGAGAATCTGAAGAAGCTGTCGCCCGCGCCGTTCGGCGTGAAGGACGACGCGCAATACATTCAGCCCGCGAATTACGACGACGACATCGAGAAGCTGAAAGAGTGCGATCTCGTGATCGAAGCGATCGCCGAGCGTATGGACTGGAAGCACGACTTGTACAAGAAGGTTTCGCCGTACATCGGCGAGAAGGCGATTTTCGCGACCAATACGTCGGGGCTGTCGATTACGGAGTTGTCGAAGGGTTTCTCCGATGAACTCAAGGCGCGTTTTTGCGGCGTGCACTTTTTCAATCCGCCGCGCTACATGCACTTGGTCGAACTGATACCGACCGATACCACGCAACCGCAGATCCTCGATCAACTCGAAACGTTTCTGACCAGCGTGGTGGGCAAGGGCGTCGTGCGTGCGAAAGACACACCGAATTTCATCGCGAATCGCGTGGGCGTGTTCTCGATTCTCGCGGTGATAGCGGAAGCGGAGAAGTTCGGACTGCGTTTCGATGAAGTCGATGACCTGACTGGCGCTCGACTGGGTCGCGCGAAATCGGCGACGTTCCGCACGGCCGATGTGGTCGGTCTCGACACCATGGCGCACGTCATCAAGACGATGCGGGACAACCTGCCGGACGATCCTTTCCTGGCGTTGTACGAGACGCCGGCTGTGCTCGCGGGTCTGGTAAAGAACGGCGCGTTGGGTCAAAAGTCGGGTGCGGGTTTCTACAAGAAAGAGGGCAAAGCCATCAAGGTACTGGACCCGAAAACGGGAACGTACGTCGATGGCGGCGGCAAGGCGGATGAACTCGTCGGCCGCATCCTGAAGCGTGCGCCGGCTGAACGCCTGAAGCTGCTGCGTGAATCGCAGCATCCGCAAGCTCAGTTCCTGTGGTCCATTTTCCGCGATGTGTTTCATTACATCGGCGTGCATCTGGAGTCTGTCGCAGACAATGCACGCGATATCGATCTCGCCATTCGCTGGGGTTTCGGCTGGAACGAAGGTCCGTTCGAAGGCTGGCAAGCGGCTGGCTGGACGCAGGTAGCAAAGTGGGTGCAGGAAGATATCGATGCAGGCAAGGCGTTGTCGAAAGCGCCGTTGCCTTCGTGGGTGTTCGACGGTCCTGTGGCAGAGAAGGGCGGTGTGCATACGGCCGAAGGATCGTGGTCGCCTGCAGCTTCTAAATTCATTCCGCGTTCATCGCTCGACGTATACAAGAAGCAAGTATTCCGCGCACCGCTTATCGGTGAAGCGGGTGTCGATCCGAAAACCTATGGCAAGACGCTGTTCGAAACCGACGCCGTGCGCGCCTGGGTCGATGACCGCGCCGGTGAAGACGATGTCGTGATCGTCTCGTTCAAAAGCAAGATGAACACGATTGGACCGTCGGTGATCGAAGGGCTGACGAAAGCGATCGAACTCGCCGAAGCCGATTACAAGGGCGTCGTGATCTGGCAAACGTCCGCATTGAAGCTCGGCAATCCGGGCGGCGCGTTCTCGGCCGGTGCGAACCTTGAAGAAGCAATGCCCGCGTTCATGACGGGCGGCGCGAAGGGTATTGAACCGTTCGTGAAAATGTTCCAGCAAGGCATGCTGCGCGTGAAGTACGCAAGCGTGCCGGTGGTTGCTGCGGTGTCGGGCATTGCGCTCGGCGGCGGTTGCGAACTCGCGCTGCATTCGGCGAAGCGTGTTGCGCATATCGAAAGCTATATGGGGCTGGTGGAAGTGGGTGTCGGTCTCGTGCCGGCGGGCGGTGGCTTGAAGGAAGCGGCGTTGCGCGCAGCGAGCGCAGCCAGCGCCGTGAACGCGACCAGCGATCTTTTGAAATTCCTGCAGAAGCCGTTCGAAAACGCCGCGATGGCGAAGGTTTCAGCATCGGCGCTGGAAGCACGTTCGATGGGGTATCTGAAGGCATCGGACACGATCGTTTTCAACGTGCACGAATTGCTCGATATCGCCAAGAAGGAAGCGCGGGCGCTTTCGGCAGCCGGTTATCGTGCACCGTTGCGGGCCACGCAAATCCCCGTAGCAGGACGCTCGGCGATCTCGACCATCAAGGCGTCGCTCGTGAACATGCGCGATGGCCGCTTCATCAGTGATCACGATTTCCTGATTGCTAGCCGTATCGCGGAAGCGGTGTGCGGCGGCGATGTGGAAGCGGGGAGTCTCGTCGATGAAGAATGGCTGCTGGCGCTCGAACGTCGCGCGTTTGTCGATTTGCTCGGCACTGCAAAGACGCAGGAAAGGATCATGGGCATGTTGCAGACCGGCAAGCCGGTTCGTAACTAACGCGCGCTGACCGCAACCAATTGCATGGGACCAGAGTAAGCGCTATGGGGCAGGAGTAAGCGCTAAAGCGCTAACTCCAGCCGACACGCCAACTCTGGTCGACAAAGGAGCTGCAAAATGAGCAAACAAGTGCAGGACGCATATATTGTCGCCGCGAGCAGGACGCCTATCGGCAAGGCGCCGCGCGGCATCTTCAAGAACACGCGGCCCGACGAGCTGCTGGTCCACGCGATCCGGTCAGCCGTGGCACAAGTGCCGGGGCTGGATACGAAGCTGATTGAAGACGCGATCATCGGTTGTGCGATTCCTGAAGGCGAGCAAGGCCTGAACGTGGCGCGTATCGGCGCATTGTTGGCTGGTCTGCCGAACTCGGTCGGCGGCGTGACCGTGAACCGGTTTTGCGCCTCGGGCGTGACCGCGTTGGCGATGGCTGCCGACCGGATTCGCGTCGGCGAATCGGATGTGATGATCGCGGGCGGATGCGAGTCGATGAGCATGGTGCCCATGATGGGCAACAAGCCGTCGCTGTCGCCGCATATCTTCGATCGTGACGAGAACGTAGGCATTGCTTACGGCATGGGCTTGACCGCCGAACGCGTGGCCGAACGCTGGAAGATCAGTCGTGAAGCGCAGGACGCGTTTTCGGTGGAATCGCACCGGCGCGCCTTGGAAGCCCAACGTACCGGCGAATTCAACGATGAAATCGCAGCGTTCACGCTGAACGAACGGTTCCCGGATCTGGCAACAGGCGAGATCCGCGTCAACGCACGCGAGATCAAGAACGATGAAGGTCCGCGCGAGGGCACGACGATGGAAGGGCTCGCGAAGCTGCGTCCCGTCTTCGCCGCGAAGGGTTCGGTGACGGCGGGCAATAGCTCGCAGACGTCGGACGGCGCGGGTGCGTTGATCGTGGTCAGCGAGAAGATCCTCAAGCAATTCAACCTGACGCCGCTCGCGCGTTTCGTGAGCTTTGCAGTGCGTGGCGTGCCGCCGGAAATCATGGGCATCGGCCCTAAGGAAGCAATTCCTGCAGCGTTGAAAGCGGCCGGCCTCACGCAGGACGATATCGACTGGATTGAGCTCAATGAAGCGTTCGCCGCGCAATCGCTGGCGGTGATTCAGGACCTGGGACTGGATCCGTCGAAGATCAATCCGCTGGGCGGCGCGATTGCGCTGGGCCATCCGCTTGGCGCGACCGGCGCTATTCGTGCCGCGACAGTCGTGCATGGCTTGCGCCGGCGCAACCTGAAGTACGGAATGGTGACCATGTGCGTGGGAACGGGCATGGGCGCGGCGGGCATTATCGAACGGATGTGAACGGGTATTGCTGAAACGTAAAACGACGGTTCGCGCACCATCCGGTTCGCGAGCCGTTTCTTCATTCAGGAGACGAGAATGGACATCATCACCGAACACGTCGACGGCGTGCTTAGCATTACCATCAACCGTCCGGCGCGCAAGAACGCGCTGACGGCCGCGATGTATCAAACCATGGCCGACGCTTTCTTCGACGCCGAAAATGACCCGGCCGTGCGCGTGGTGCTGATTCGCGCCGTGGGCGACACGTTCAGCGCAGGCAACGATCTGGAAGACTTCATGAAGGCGCCACCCGCGAAGCAGGACGCGCCCGTGTTCCAGTTTCTGCGCCGCATCAGTACCGCGCAGAAACCGGTGGTGGCGGCGGTGGCAGGCGGGGCTGTGGGTATTGGTACGACGATGCTGCTGCATTGCGACCTGGTCTACGCAGCGTCTACCGCGAAATTCGCGTTGCCGTTCGTGCAGCTTGGGCTGTGTCCGGAGGCGGCGTCGAGCTTGCTGCTGCCGCGCGTTGCGGGTTATCAGCGGGCAGCGGAGAAGCTGCTGCTGGGCGACCCTTTCGATGCTGCCGAGGCTGCGAGCATGGGTATCGTGAACCGGGTTTTACCGGCGGAAGAGGTCGACGACTTCGCTCTGAAACAGGCGAAAAAACTCGCAGCCTTGCCCCCTGCATCGCTGAAGGCTACCAAGGCGTTGATGAAGGGCGCTCAGGCCGGCGAAATCAGCGCGCAGATGGCCGCGGAGGCGGAACACTTCGCCCACATGCTGAGCGCACCTGAGGCGAAGGAGGCGTTCACGGCGTTCTTTGAGAAGCGCAAGCCGGATTTCAGCCGGTTTAATTGACAACGGGCTTGGGCTCCTGGATAACCCGAGGGCTCACGTTCCTTCCTGTGGACGGTGGCGCTTCAGGCGTTGTCTGAAGCACGCCGAGGCTTCGCTCAACGCGTGGCGCCGTCCACGCGGCCATATTCCACGAACCCGTTCTCCCGCGCAAAACTCACGAGCCGCAACCCCGCCTTTTCCGCGATGGAAATGGCCAGCGACGTAGGCGCGGAAATGGTGACGAGCATCGGTACACCGACCCGCGCCGACTTGCGCACGAGTTCATAGCTTGCCCGGCTCGAAAGGAATACGAAACCTTGCGTGGTGTCCACGCGTTGCAGCACCAGATGCCCGATCAGTTTATCGAGCGCGTTATGGCGGCCCACGTCCTCGAACGCGTAGTTGACCGCGCCGCGTTCGTCGCACCAGGCGGCTGCGTGCAATCCGCCGGTCAGCTTCGATAACTGCTGATGCGCCGGCAATTCATGCGCGGCATGAGCAATGGCGTCATCCGCAAGACGGCTCAGGAAACCCGTTTCGGGCACGCGTTCCGGTTGCAAATCCAGCAAGTCGATACTCTCTATCCCGCACACCCCGCAGCCCGTGCGTCCGGCCAGCGCCCGGCGCTTCTGCTTCATCGCGACAAACGCCTGCTGCACCACCTGCAGATGCACTTCTGCGTGCGGCAGGGTGTCGCCGGCGGGGGTATCGTGGAAAAATACCTCGATGTCGTGGATATCGCTGCCGCGCTCCACAATGCCTTCGGTCAGCGAAAATCCCACCGCGAACGCTTCCAGGTCGCGCGGCGTGCACATCATGACCGCGTGCGAAATGCCGTTGTACACGAGCGCGACGGGCCATTCTTGGCCGACGTCGTCGGCGGCGTCGCGTGTTTCACCCAGCCGGTGCCGCCGCACCGGGCGCTGTACGTAGCCGGGCTGATCGTCGATGTCGGTGTCATTCATTGCATGGCTCACTTGCTGATTGCTTTCGATGTTGCGTTTTAACCGCTTTCCGTGGGCATCCACGAGATAAATTCGGGCACAACGCTTGCTCCTTTATGGGGCAGCAGACACACTACAAGCCGTTCAAGGCCCTACGATAACCTACCGCGGCCTCACTCGCTTTCCTTGTCCATTACGCCAACGAGGCACCTGCCATGGCACTTTACGACGCTCCGCGCCTGTTCGGATTCGAACTGGAGTCGACTGAGAATCTGAGCTTCATCCCGCTCGTCGTGCGCTTTAACCTGGACCGCTTCGGCCGGATCATCTCGCTCGATCAGTGGAGACGACTGCCGCATAGCGACCGGGAATTGCTTGCGCGCTTTCCTGTTGAGGATGACGCCGCGATCGAACCGAATTTCGATCAGGCGCTCGCTGAGATGCTTCGGACGCACGCTGACGCGGCGCCGGAGACATTTGAACCTGATAGCGATCCGATCTGGGTGCATACCGACGTCGTGCCTGAAACCGTGATTCGCCAGAGCAGTTTGTGCGGGATCGGCTCGCCGAGTCTTGGGCGATGGTCGGAGCTTTCGCGATTTCAGCGCTATGCGCTGGCGAAGTTATCGCGCAAGGCCGATGTCAACCACGACTTCGTTCCGGCAATGCGGGAGTTCGGGGTAGCCGATTAAGATCGGTCAAGTTCGGTCATGTTGTTACTCGCGCCCTTGAACGGGACAGCCAGCGGCTGACGGGCTCATCGTGTTCAACCCAACGCGACAGAACCACGCCGGGTGGAAATTGTCAGGGCGCGAGATCAAATTCGCCGCCGGGGAACCGCGGTTCGCCCGCTGCATCCGTCCGCAAACAGCGGCCGGCAGCGAACTGGCACCGGTCGCCGCATGTCGTGCCGCGCTTGCCTGCACGACTGACTATCCCGCAAAAGGCGTCTTTTAAGCGCCCACCCTAAATTCCCCCCACCGTTTGCCGATAATCAACTATCGATGCACGGAAATCGATGCGAAGACGCGCTCAGTCTTCCCAGCCCCGCCTCCCGGACGGCGATCGAACCCATGAACTCATTCTTTTCCCGCCGTCTGCTGGTAAGCCTGGCCGTCGTTCTGATCGCCATGGGGGCGAACGCATTCGTCGCGTACCAACAAATCGACCGCCAAAGCGTCGCCAATGCGCGCACGCAGCGCACGCTCAGCCTCATGCGCGACCTCGACGCGTACCGCAGCGCGCTTGGCGAAATCCTCCCGGAAATCAGTTGGTACCAGGCGAGCGGCGTCCTTACGCCGCTCGACGTTCGCGAGGCGCGTGCAGCGCATATCAACGCGCTGGAAAGCGGCCTGCGCGCCCAGTTCGATTACGAACCCGACATGAAAGGCGCGTTTTACCTGCTCGGCGAAAGCGCGCGCATTGCGAAACGCGACGCTCAATCGGCGTTCGAACGCGCCGCCATAGACGCACCTGGCGCGACCCGCGACTGGACCCAGCAAGCGGTCCGTCGGCTCGCAGAAGATCAGCAATCCCTCGATGTCGAACTGGCGGTGCTGCGCGCGAGGGAAGCCGATTCGCTCGCGGCCGCGCTCAATGAATCCGCGCTGGCGTCCACCCGCGCCGTATTCCTGTTGATCCTCACGATGCTTGCCGGCGGCGCAGCGCTGATCTACACCTTCGCGCGCCACGAGAAATCGGCGCGCGACAAGTTGCGCATTGCCCGGGCAATGCAGCGCAGCAACGAGCGTTTCCGCGATCTGTTCGACGCGCATCCGGTCCCCATGTGGATTGTCGATGCCGCGACGTATCGCTTCGTTGCAGTGAATCCGGCGGCGTTGGCGCATTACGGCTACAACGAACTCGAATTCCTGTCGATGAGCGTGCGGGACCTGCACGCCGATGACGACTTCGACCGGTTCGCCACACTCCTCGCGCGCCACACGCGCAGCCATACGCGCAGCGAGACGGACAGTCAGCCGCGCCAGACGGGCGCGCAACGGCCGGCGGGCGTCTGGCAGCACAAGCGTCGCGACGGCGCGCAGGTGAGCGCCGACATCTCATCGCACTCGCTGACCTATTCAGGGCATCCGGGTATTTTCATGCTCGCCAACGATGTCACCGACCGCATCAATGCCGAAACCGAGGCGCGGCGTTCGAAGCAGATGCTGGAGTCGCTTATCGACAATATTCCGCAGCGGATCTTCTGGAAGGACCGCAAATCGCGTTATCTGGGCTGCAATTCCGCCTTTGCCCGCGATGCCGGTCTCGCCAGCAAAGACCAGGTGGTCGGCCTGACGGATTCCGAGCTGCCCTGGTGGCGCTCGGCCGCGCAACTTCGTGAGAGCGATCGCCGGGTCATCGCGACCGGCCAGCCGCTGATGAACGTCGAAAGCGACGTTGAACGCGATGATGAAGTGCGCGCGTCGATCACGAGCAAGATGCCGCTGCTCGACGGGGCGGGGCGCATTATCGGCGTGCTGGGTTCGTACGATGACACGACCGAGCGCAAGCGCGCCGAACTGGCGCTGCGCTTGCAAAGCCGGGCGCTGGATGCCTGCGTGAACGCCGTGCTGATCACTGGCACGAGTGCCACGGGCAACGTGATCGAATATGCGAATCCCGCGTTCAAACGCATTACGGGCTACGACCCGGCCGATATCGTGGGCCGCGACTGCCGTTTCCTCCAGCGCGATGATCTCGACCAGGAAGGCCTCGAGGCAATCCGTACGGGTCTGGCCGCGAACCGCGAAGCGAGCGCTGTGCTGCGCAATTATCGTAAGGATGGCGTGCTGTTCTGGAATCAGCTTTTCATCGCGCCCGTGCCAGATGCGCAGGGCCGCACGACGCATCACGTCGGCGTGATCAACGACGTCACCGAAGTAGTCCGCTATCAGGAGCAACTCGAATATCAGGCGAACTACGACACGCTTACGCGCCTGCCCAACCGTAATCTGCTGCGTGTCCGGCTACAACACGCGATTGATCGGGCTCGGCAGGAGGACACCACGCTGGCCGTGGTTTTCGTCGATCTCGATGGGTTCAAGAACGTCAATGACAGCCTGGGCCATAGCGTAGGCGACCGGTTGCTCGCGGTGGTCGCCGAGCGGCTGGCGCGTTGCGGCCGCGCCGGCGATACGGTCGCGCGTCACGGCGGCGACGAGTTCGTGATCGTGCTCCCGGACATGGTTGGCGAAAGCGCGCTGATTGCCTGGATGGAGCGCGTGCGGACCGCCATTTCGGACCCGGTATGGCTCGATGGCACGGAAATGTACGTGGGCTGCAGCATGGGCGCGAGCCTGTTCCCGCAAGATGGCGACGACGCCGAGACCGTGCTCAAGAAAGCCGATATCGCGATGTATCGCGCGAAGGACATGGGACGCAACACGTACCAGTTCTATCAGCCGGAAATGAACGCGAGCGTCGGCGCGCGGATGGACGTCGAGCGGCGTTTGCGGCGGGCGTTGCGCGACGGCGAATTCCTGCTGCACTACCAGCCGCAAGTGGAATTGACGACGGGCGAGATTGTCGGCATGGAGGCGCTCGTGCGCTGGATGGATCCGGAGTTCGGGTTGGTCTCGCCGGGCGCGTTTATTCCGGTGGCCGAAGAATGCGGGCTGATCGGGCCATTGTCCGAGTGGGTGTTGCGCGAGGCGTGCCGGCAAAACAGGGCGTGGCAGGACGAGGGGTTGCCGCCGGCGCGGATGTCGGTGAATCTGTCTGCGCGGCAATTCCAGCAACGGGATATCCGCGTGCTGGTGACGTCCGTGCTGGCGGAAACGGGGCTTGCGCCGCATTACCTGGAAATCGAGCTTACCGAAAGCGCGATCATGCGCAACGGGGAAGACACCGTCACCACGCTAACGGAGTTGGCGGCGCTCGGCATCAGCATTGCCATTGACGACTTCGGGACCGGGTATTCAAGCCTGAGTTACCTGAAGCGTTTTCCGGTGGACCGGTTGAAGATCGACCGCTCGTTCGTTGCGGATATCGGCAAATCGGGAGGCAATGAAACGATTACTTCAGCGATCATCGCGCTCGCTCACTCGCTCGAGTTGCAGGTGATCGCGGAGGGCGTGGAGACGGCGGCGCAACTGGACTTCCTCGTTGCCCGCGACTGCGACGAGATGCAAGGCTTTTTCTTCTCGCAACCGCTGCCGGCCGGCGAGATTCCCGCGCTGCTGCTCAACAGCCGGACCAGCCGGCAGCTTGGTGTGCGCCAGGGACCGTCCGATCAGTCCAGGGCGGGCAATGCGCGCGGACGGCGGTCGCTGTCGGTGGCGACGTAGGTCAACGTCGCTTCCGTCACCTTCACCACGTCTTCCGCCAGGCTCATGCGCTGCGCATAGACCTCGACCGATACCGTCACCGACGTATTGCCCGTCTTCACGATATCCGTATAAAAGCTCAGCAAATCGCCGACAAACACCGGCTGCTTGAATACGAACGAATTCACCGAGATGGTCGCCACGCGCCCGTTCGCGCGCCGGCTGGCCGGGATCGATCCGGCAATGTCCACTTGCGCCATGATCCAGCCGCCGAAGACGTCGCCGTGAACGTTGGCATCGGACGGTTGCGGCACTACGCGCAGCGCGACCGGTTTGTTCGGGAGTTGCAGGGATTGGGTCACGGGCGGATTTCCATGAAAGAGTGACGGGATGCCGGCGCTCAGCGCGCCGTGGCACCTTCTGCGACAATGCTTGGATTAAACGATGTTGCTTTGCGCTCGAACGAGTCTGGCTTGAATTTGGCCTCAATTTGGCTTATCACACCCGTTTTAGCGTGTTTTTACGGCGTTTGGCGAAAGGTTGGCTGGTCGTTGACCACGCGTTGCCCGCGCCGGGAAACATCGAATTGTACGGGAAAGCCCGCATTTTGAGACGGGCGCCCGTCCCGCGATACCTCGCTCGTGCGCGCCGCAGTGACACCCTGTGATACTGCGGCGCGGACCTCTGCAGACCTGGAATTCATGCGCCGCAACTCTCCATCCGAACCGGCTCCCGTCGCGAAAGGCCCGCGTAACGACTGGCAGACCATTCTCTCGCTGCTGCCGTACCTCGCCACGTACAAATGGCGCGTCGGGTTTGCGCTGACCTGCCTGATCGGCGCGAAAGTCGCGAATCTGGGTGTGCCGATCGTGATGAAAAAGGTGATCGACAGCCTCAGTTCCATCCAGCATCTGACCGCGCTCGGACGCGCGCAGGATTCCGCGGCGATCATCCTGGTGAGCGGCGTGGGCCTGCTGGTCGTGGCTTATGCGATCGTGCGCCTGTCCACTTCGCTATTCACCGAGTTGCGCGAAATGCTGTTCGCGAAGGTCACCGAAAGCGCCGTGCGGCAACTCGCGCTGAAAGTGTTCCGGCATTTGCACTCGCTGTCGCTGCGGTTTCATCTCGACCGGCAGACCGGCGGCATGTCGCGAGACATTGAACGCGGCACGCGAGGTATCCAGCAACTCGTTTCGTATTCGCTTTACAGCATCCTGCCGACGCTCGTGGAAGTCGGCCTCGTGCTTGGATTTTTTGTCGCGAAATACGAAGCGTATTACGCGATCGTCACGCTGATCGCGCTGGTGACGTACATCGTGTTCACGATCAAGCTCACCGAATGGCGCACGCACTTCCGGCGCACGATGAACGAACTCGATTCGAAGGCGAATTCGCGTGCCATCGATTCATTGTTGAACTACGAAACCGTGAAGTATTTTGGCAACGAAGAGTGGGAAGCGCAGCGTTACGATGAAAACCTGCGGCGCTATCGCACGGCGGCCATTCGCTCGCAGCGGTCGTTGTCGGTGCTCAATTTCGGACAGCAATTCATTATTGGCACGGGGCTCGTGTTCATTCTCTGGCGCGCGACGCAAGGTGTTATTGCGGGGCATCTGACGCTCGGTGATCTCGTGCTGATCAACACGTTCATGCTGCAGTTGTATATCCCGCTGAATTTCCTGGGCGTGGTGTATCGCGAGCTCAAGCAGAGTCTCACTGACATGGACCGCATGTTCACCTTGCTCGGCGCCGGGCGTGAAGTGCCGGATGTGCCGAACGCTCCACCGCTGGTCGTGAAGGGTGCGGAGGTCCGGTTCGAGAA
>Ga0302220_10002475_pt1 | contig 13521 bp, 10 predicted proteins | sample II_Palsa_E1_3_FD_194572 | JGI IMG/M metagenome (GOLD analysis project Ga0302220, IMG submission 194572) | Peat permafrost microbial communities from Stordalen Mire near Abisko, Sweden - II_Palsa_E1_3 | ecosystem: Environmental > Terrestrial > Soil > Palsa > Peat permafrost | place: Sweden... | reverse complement strand
TCAGCGAGCGGCTGGGCGCCATTCGCCGCGAAAGCGGTGCGGAGGCCGTGGTGTTCGGCGTGACCACGCCAAGCGGCACGCCGTTGTCGGACAGCATCGACTGGATCGAGCGTTTCGTGCGTTACTTTGGGAGTCCGAACATTTGTTACGCGACGGAGATCTGCAACTGGCACAAGGACTTTGCTCATGCATTCACGTTCGGATGCGGCATGCCGACGCCGGACTGGGAGCACGCCGACCTCATCATCCTGTGGGGCCATAACCCGGCCGCCGCGTGGCTCGCACAAGCGAATGCAGTAGGTGGCGGCCGGGTGAACGGCGCGCGCCTGATGGTGATCGATCCACGCGCAACCGCGCTCGCGCAGCAGGCTGATAGTTGGCTTCGGGTACGTCCCGGCACCGACGCGGCGCTCGCGCTCGGCCTGATTCATGTGCTGATTGAAGCGGGCAGCTTCGATGAAACCTTCGTGCGCCGCTGGACCAACGGGCCGTTGCTGGTCCGAGCGGACAACGGCCTGTTCCTGCGCGAACGCGATCTCGACGCCCGAGCGGAAGGCAACCGCTTCCTCATAGCGGACGCCCTTACAGGCAGCCCGCATGCGTGCACCGAAGACATAGAGGCGGCATTACGCGGCACGTTCGAGATCGAGACCACCAGCGGACGCGTGCGCTGCCATCCCGCATTCGAACTGCTGGTGCGCGAGGTCGCGAACTACACGCCGGAACACGTGTCGTCGTTGACGACCATTCCCGCGGCGGCCATTGTCGACGCGGCGCACCTTATCGGCCGCTCAAAACGTGTGGCGTATCACGCATGGTCGGGCGTCGCGCAGCATACCAACGCGACGCAAACCGAACGCGCAATCGCAGTGCTGTACGCCCTCACCGGTTGCTTCGATCAACCCGGCGGCAATCGCCTCTATCCCACCCATGCTGTCAATCCGATCAGCGAGCTATCGCAACTCGCGCCGGCGCAACGCGCGAAGGCGCTCGGACTCGCCGAGCGGCCACTCGGCCCTCCCGCCCGCGGGTGGGTGACCGCACGCGATACCTATCGAGCGATCCTGGATGGCGAGCCGTACAAGGTGCGCGCCCTATTCGGCTTCGGCTCGAATCCGCTCTCCTCGCAAGCCGATATTGCCCTGGCACGCCGTGCATTCGAAGCGCTCGAATTCCATGTTCATTGCGACCTGTTCGAGACCCCGACCGCGCGTTACGCCGACATCCTTCTGCCAGTCGGCACGCCTTGGGAACGTGAAGGTTTGCGTGTCGGTTTCGAACTCAACGCAGCGTCACAGGGCTTGGTGCAATTGCGTCACAGGATGATCGAGCCGCAAGGCGAAGCACGCTCCGACAACGACATCGTCTTCGACCTGGCTTGCCGGCTCGGCATGCGCGATGCGTTTTTCGGCGGCAGCCTCGAAGCGGGATGGAATCACATGCTCGCGCCGCTGGACTTGAGCGTCGAGCAGTTGCGCGCGGCGCCCGAAGGCATCAACCTGCCCTTGCCCGAACGACAGCGGTTCTATGAGACCTCGGGCTTCGCGACAGAGACAGGACGTGTGGAACTCTATTCGGAGCTTCTGCTTCGACACGGCCAGCCGCCCTTGCCGGGTTTTATCGAGCCTGCGGAAAACCAGGCCGCGGGAAGACGTTTTCCGATCGTGCTGTCATCGGCGAAGAACGGGCATTTTTGTCATAGCCAGCATCGCGGATTGGTATCGCTGAGGAAACGTTCGACGAATCCAATGCTCGAAATCGCCACGTCGCTTGCGCGCGAGCGCGGCATCGAGGACGGCGATCCGGTCATCGTCACTACGCGCAATGGGCACGCGCGTTTTATCGCGCATCTGTCCGAGTCCATGCAGCCGGACAGCGTGGTCGCCGAGTTCGGCTGGTGGCAAGCGTGTCCGGAAATTGGCGCACCGGGCTTCTCGCTCGACGGTCCGGACAACAGCCATTACAACGGGTTGATTTCGTCGGAAAGCGCCGACCCGGTGAGCGGGTCCGTGCCGCACCGGTCGTTTCGCTGCAACATCGCGCGAGATCCGCTTTTCGATATCGCGCGGCGCGGCTGGAGCGGCTGGCGGCCGTTCGTTGTCAGCGAGGTAAAAGCGCTGGCCGACGGCGTGGTCGGCATTCATTTCAAGCCACTCGACGATGGCGGTTTGCCCGACTTCAAACCGGGGCAGCACGTGTCGGTTCGCATCGAGACGGAACAGGGCACCGAAGCACTTTCGCGCGCGTATTCACTGACGGGTCCCGCGGTGCTGGAAACACGCCGCGACTATTCCATCGCGGTACGCCACCAACGCGGTGTCGATGCCGCGGGTGCCGAGTGGCAAGGCGCGCTTTCAACGCATCTGCATACGCGGATCACACCCGGCGCTCGCGTGGACCTGCGTGCGCCGTCCGGACGCTTTGCGTTGCCGCTCGAGTCGCCGCAACCGATCGTGCTGATCGCGGGCGGCATTGGCATTACACCATTCATCAGCCAACTGGAAACCATCGTGCGCCGCTATGGCGCGCCGCCGGAGATCACGTTGCATTACGCCAACCGCCAGGCAGCGTCGCACGCGTTCAGGCAGCGTCTGCAGGCGCTCTGCAAGGTGTTGCCGACCCTGCGGGTGGTCGACTACTACGCGGAGCCTGCCACGGACGCCAGCGCGGGTTCGTACGCGCTCCGCACTCGCATCACGGACGCCGTAGTCACCGATCAGGAAATCGAACGGCGCGTGCGCGTGTACATGTGCGGCCCCGTGCCAATGATGCGCGCCGTGCGCACCGGCCTCGTCGCGCGCGGCGTGCCGGACTTCGACATTTTCCACGAGGAGTTCCGCTCGCCGGCACGGGTGACCTCAGGCGATGACCGGATCCATCAGGTCACGTTTCGCCGCAGCGGACGCACGGTGGGGTGGCAGGCGTCGTCCGGCACCTTGCTGGAGTTTGCCGAGAAACTGGGCATTGCAATGCCGAGCGGTTGCCGCGTGGGCCAGTGCGAGAGCTGCGCAGTGCGCGTGCTGAACGGTGCGGCCATGCATCTGCACGGCGAGGAGCCGGACGACCTCGCCGTGCTGCTCGGCTGCCAGGCCATTCCGCTCTCCGACCTCGAACTCGACGCTTGACATCGACCATGAAAATCCACGACACCGCGACCACACTCGAAGCGCTCTGCCGGTGCGACGTGAACGGCCCCCGCGCGGCGTCAAAGCGCAACGTATTCAAGCCCGTGGGCACGACGCTCGTGTATCGCGGCGCTGCCTGATTTTTCTTCCTTCCAGCTCATCAATCCAAACCAGTCCCAAGCGAGATCGCCATGAAAAACACTACCGCGCTAGACCGTGTCGAGCCGACATCGGATAGCGGCTTCCTTGAACGCATCGCCGTCGGCGTCGCTCGCTGGTCCGAACGCTGGTTCCCGGATGCGTATGTCTTCGCGGCCATCGCCGTTGCGGCGGTCGCGCTGGGCGCGCTAGCGATTGGCGCACCGGCCACGCAGGTTGCGCGCAGTTTCGGCGACGGTTTCTGGAGCCTGATCCCGTTCACCATGCAAATGGCGATGATCGCGATCACCGGTTACGTGGTAGCCGTCTCCGCCCCGGCATCGAAGCTGATTTCAGCCCTTGCTCGCCTACCGCGCTCGGGCCGCGCGGCGATCACGTTCGTTGCGTTGATCAGCATCGTGCTGTCGCTGTTCAACTGGGCGATCAGCCTCGTGTTCAGCGGCTTGCTGGTCCGTGCGCTCGCACGTCGCGACGATCTCGAGATGGATTACCGGGCAGCCGGCGCGGCCGCGTATCTCGGCATGGGCGCGACCTGGGCGCTCGGACTCAGCTCGGCGGCGGCGCAACTGCAAGCCAACGCCGCCAGCTTGCCCAAAGCCATCAGCGACATCACGGGCGTACTGCCGTTTTCACAGACCATCTTCCTGCCGCAATCGATGATCATGGCGCTCGTGCTTGGTCTCGTCTCGCTGGCGATTGCATGGTTCTCCGCGCCTCGTCACACACGCGTAGTCACGGCCCGTGATCTGGACGTGGACTTGTCCGAACCGGTCACGCCGCCGGCGCGTGCGCAACGGCCTGGCGACTGGCTGGAATACAGCCCGCTGCTGACCCTCGTCCTGGTTGCGCTGGGCGTGGGATGGCTTGCGCACGAGTTCACGACTAAAGATCCGTTACTCGCCATCTCCAACCTGAACACCTACAACTTCCTCTTCCTGATGCTCGGCATGCTGCTTCACTGGCGGCCGTACCGGTTCCTGCAAGCGGTCAAGATGTCGGTGCCGTCGGTGGCCGGCGTACTGATCCAGTTCCCGCTGTATGGCGGTATCGCGTTCATCCTGACGAAGGCGGCGGCGCCCGGCGGTGAAGCGTTGTCGCATGTGCTGGCCGCTTTTTTCGTATCGGTCTCGTCACATGCAACGTTCCCTGCCGTGATGGGCGCGTACTCCGCCATACTCGGTTTCTTTGTTCCGTCTGGCGGCGGCAAGTGGATTATCGAAGCACCGTACGTGATGCAGGCGGCCAACGATCTGCACGTGCATTTGGGCTGGGCCGTGCAGGTTTATAACGCTGCCGAAGCGTTGCCGAACCTGATCAATCCATTCTGGATGTTGCCGCTGCTCGGTGTACTGGGTTTGCGGGCCCGTGATGTTGTGGGCTTCACGTTCACGCAGTTGATCGTGCATGTACCGCTAGTGCTGATTCTTCTTACGGTGCTGGCGGGCACGCTCGAGTTCGTGCCGCCGGCCATGCCCTAGAAACTGCGCCGCTTTATGGCAGCCTGCCGAAAATCGGGCCGACTTCATCCCTCGTGAAAGCACGCAGCGCCTGTGTACGAATATTGCCGCCTGAGCCGAGCGCGAGGCCGAAGGCAGCGAGGGTTTGATCGTCCGGCGCCTCAACGATCGCGACAATATCGTACTGGCCCAACGTCCAGTAGATCTCTTTCATTTCGCAGCCAAAACCCTTGGCCATTTCCGCCGTCTGAGCCGCCCGTTGCGGGCTGTTCTTGACGGAGCGGATTCCTTGGTCAGTGTAGTTTGAAAGAACCACATAAGTCGCCATGACAATTCTCCCTACGATTGAGACGTATCGGGATACCATCCGCGCTAGTGGTAACCGTTTGCGCGTAACTTGATTCTAGGCAATGAAATCGAGCACGATCGGCCGTTTTCCCAAGGCCTGCCTGCATTGCATCGCGGCGGCGCACGTCACGGTTTGGGAGATAAAACGCGTTCTCGCCCTTCGGCGCCGGCAAGGCCACCTATACTGAAACCGGTAGTCCTTCACGACAGCGCGGCTCGCGTTGTCATCGGACTGCTTGTGCGAAATGGAGCCACTCCATGACAAGCGTTGCGCAAATCCTCAAGTCGAAGCCGAACCAAAGCGTCCACACGATTACGGCATCGGAAAGCGTCTACGACGCGATCAAACTCATGGCGGAGAAGCAGATCGGTGCGCTAATCGTCACCGACGGCGACAGCATTGCCGGGATCATCACGGAGCGTGACTATGCGCGAAAAGTGGTGCTGATGGACCGCTCGTCGAAGGCGACGCCGGTGCGCGGCATCATGACCCAAGCGGTGCGTTTTGTGCGGCCTGATCAGTCAAGCGACGAATGCATGGCGCTGATGACCACCCACCGCATGCGCCATCTGCCGGTGCTCGATCAGGATCGGTTGATCGGCATGATCTCGATAGGCGACCTGGTGAAGAACATCATCGAGGAACAGGAGTTCACGATCAAGCAACTCGAACACTACATTACGGGCGAGCATGCGTGAGCCGGTGGCATCGCTGAAAATGAAGACGCCACAGCATCGGTTTCATCGTTGCACGACGTCCGCAACCGTGGCGGGCATCTGCGCCAGGCGCGCCGGAATGCCCGCGTAGCCCCCGGCGTGTCCATGTCGGTTGTGTGGGACCATGCGCAGCTTCAGGGATGACCACCCATTCCGGATGCTCAGCGATCAGCTTGTGGCACCCTGGGTTGACGTGTCCACTGATGACCTCGACGACGCGGCACTGGTTGCCGCGCGTCCCGCTCGACTCACGCTCCGCTGTCTACGCGCACCGCTGCGCCGCGCATTGCGTCCGTAACGACAGAACTCTCCTTGGGCAGCGCCCATTCCATCCAGCGGGTGCGCTGCAGGACCACCAGCGCGAACGCGATAGCCGACAGCCCGCCAAAGGTAGCGAAACCCATCTGATAGCTGCCGGTGCTTTCCTTAGCCATACCCATGATCACTGGCAGATAGAAGCCACCAATCCCGCCTGCTGCGCCGATGATGCCGGACATCAGCCCGGTCTTGCCCTTCCAACGCTGCGGCACCAGTTGGAATGTCGCACCATTGCCAAGCCCGAAGCACAGATAGGTTGCTACCAGCAGCGCAATCCCGGCCGGCAGCGGTGGCATCCACGCCGCGAACGTAAAGTCGCACACGGAGATTCCGGCGAGCAGCAGGACGAGCGCACGCACGCCGGAAATCCGGTCAGCGATCAGACCGCCGATCGGACGCACCAGCGCACCAGTGAACGCGAGCAGCGACATGAAGAGACCCGCTTCGAGTTTCGGCATCTGATACAGTGAAATCAGCAGCGTAGTCACATAGGACGACATGCCGACGAAGCCACCGAAAGTGATGCTATAGACCAGCATCACCACCCACGTATCCCCTTCTACCAGCACGCTGCGGTAATGCTTCGGCAATACGGCGATGGCCAGTAACGCACCCAGTACCGGAAGCAGCAACACGCCCGTTTTGCCCGCGCCGAACATGCCCCAATGCACGGCGAGCACGAGCGCCACGAGTCCGGCCAGCGTAATGCAGAAGCTAAGAAAAGCTTGCGGTGCGCTCCCCGACTTGGGTCCCAGATCCTTCGCCCAAAAGAATATCGCGGTAGCTGCCAACGCTAGCAACGGCAACGCAGCGCCGGTCGCTTTCGCCCAGCCGAAATGATCAGCGAGGCCGGGGAACATGAAGCCGTCGAGCACCGCGCCGATGTTGCCCGCGGCGGCGAGCCCGAGTACAAGGCCCTGCACCTTGGGCGGATAGTTGCTTCCGGCCATCGGTAGCGCAACGGCGAAGCTTGCCCCACCGACGCCGAGAAACACGCCGAGCACGAGCAGCAACGTGTAGGACGGAGCAGACGGCAACAGCAGCAGGATGACCGAAGGCAAAGCCGACAGCGCGATACCCATCAACGCAATGCGCCGGCCGTCGTGGGCCTGATACAGGTTCCCGAGCGTCACTCGCAGGATGGCCGCGCCCAGCACCGGTACCGCAACCAGGAAGCCCAGTTCGGCGGGCGACATCGCGATATCTTTGTGGATGAACGGCGCGAGCGGGCCGAACATCACCCACACGGTGAAGCCGGTATCGAAGTAGAGGAAGCACGCAAGCAACGCGCGCCAGTTACCGCTCGATAGCGAATTCAGCAAGTTTTTCATGGGTCTCTCTCACGGGGCGAAGGCTATTGAAAAGCGCGATCAGCACGGACGTGCCGACCTTGTGGGTGAACGCTACTTCGAGGCGATGCCTCGTCGGCGTTACGCGTGTTGACGACGCTGTGGATCAACTGGTCCATCTCCTTGATGATGTCGGCGAGTACCGTGGTGATCACCGCGAATTCCCGGCCGAATTGCCCCGCACGCGCGGCTGCGATGCGTGCGTTGAGGGCCACGATGTTGGCTTGCATGGAGATGCTTCCGAGCTGCTCGGCAATGTCACTCTGACGCTTGAGCGACGCAGTCTCGATGCTGCGCATCTCCTGTTGATAGGCGAGTGTTATTTCCTGCAGGAGTTCGAGCAGCGGTGTGGCCTGTACGACGAGCGCATCGGTCTTCTCGCGACCGTCCGTCATGCCCGACTCGATACACGACGCAGCTTGATGCGCTTGCGCTATAAATCGCTGGATCCTTTCGTCTGCGTTTCGAGTGCCGAAATAGAGCTGATGCAGGGCTTCCGAAAATACGCCCGTCAACGGACCATCACCGCTTACCAGGTCGGCGTGCGTTTGCGCGAACGTGGTCAGGCAGTCCTTGACCACCATCAGTGCGGCGCTATCGCCGTGTGATGCAAGCAGCACATGCAAAACGATGCGCTGCGAGAGCATCCGCTGCCTCCCCGCCAGATTGATGAGCTGTCCGATGGTCTGCGCCGAGATTTCTTCGCGGCTTGAGTGTGTCCACTGCTTCATGATTAAGGCCGATATTCCGAGACTGTTGACCCGATCACAAAGCGTGAACCGGGACGAGACTCGTGATGGTTGATCGAGCGCGCAAAAAAAAGCGCCCCGAGCAGCAACCGCGCCCCGATTGCTCGGTTGCACAGTTGACGCTCGGGACGCCGTTGTCCCTGCTGGCCGCTCTACACGAGCGGCCGGAGAAAATTCGATACGCTGGGGCCTCCGTTGGCCCCGGTCCGGATCAATGCAATAGCCGTGCCAAAATCCACGTGACCCGGATCATCGGTCATCTCTCCGGCACGTTCCAACGTTGCGCCAATCGCGAATTGCTACGCCCAGCGGGGCTCGGCAATTCAACACGGTATCGCCCGATCGTCGAATTCAATGAAGGTCAGCGGCTCCATCGCGCTGCAGTGATGGTTTGTCGCTCGCAGCTGACACGGATTTTCGACCTGAGTTGGTGCGATGCCATGGTGCGCTGCACTATGACTGTGCGCCACTTCGAGTCAGGCGATAGCGCCACAGTCACGGCCCATCACCCGGGACGATAGCAACCGTCGGCAGTGGAAGAGATGCCTGCGGTCCACCTCATGTTCCTGGCTGAGGTGGCGCATCGACCTACTCCGCACAAATAGAAAAAGGCACCCGAAGGTGCCTTAAAGCGAATCTGGTTATTATTTTTATTCTCTCTCGCACCGGTCCCAAATGCCGACGGCGCCTCAATAAGTGAATTGAAGCCATTACAGTGGTGACTTGGAAATGCTCCGATACGTGAGGGTACTAACGGCACGGATCGATCAAACTTGAGGGCATTGGGGAATCTACTAACCTCAACGAAACAGGCAAGAATTCGAATGAACGCCTCTCATCCGTGAGTAAAGTTATCGTCACCCCGCGAGCGATATGAGCGGTTCCAAGCCCGAGCTGTCGCATCGCAGGACAGTTGGAGAATTACCAGTCTAGCAGCGTGTATGAAGAGGATATCTAATGATTCTTCCAATTAAGGCCCGTAGTGCCAAGGACCTCTTCACCAGCAGACCTTATTTCAGTCCGCGCCGGGATATCGACCGCTGACCGGACAACGGCCCAGCTCACGGCTGAGCTGCCATGACGGTCCGGAACCATCACGAAGAAAACGTTAATATATGTCACAATCACATACTTTTACGATGCATTCGGCAGGAGACGCTGCCTAACGGCGAGGACGCTCCTTGAGACCTCGCCCGCTCACACTATCTTCCAGACTAATGGTCCGATCCGCTCTCGCACGCTGGCTGCTCAGCTTTTCCCCCTCACCCGTCGCGCTGGGTTGGCCCGAGCGATTCAGGTCCTGTCTCGGCGCGCTGCTCGGCATATCTTTCACTGCGGGGGTGATGCATGTTTTCCTGGGCGACACCGCGTTCATCCCGCTGCTGGTCGCGCCAATGGGTGCCTCCGCAGTGCTGCTGTTCGCTGTGCCCGCGAGCCCTCTCGCACAACCCTGGTCGATCATCGGCGGCAATATCGTCTCCGCGGTTATCGGCGTGGCGTGTGCGACCTGGATCACGAACCCGATCGACGCCGCACCGATTGCAGTGGCCATGTCGATCGGGGCAATGTTCGCGTTCAGGTGCGTGCATCCTCCCTCGGGCGCCGTTGCGCTCACTGCCGTGCTCGGTGGGCCAGCCGTGCACGCCCTCGGATTCGGATTCGTCTTCGCGCCGATAGCGGCGCAGTCGTTTGCGCTGTTAGGAGTCGCGATCGTGTTTCACGCGTCGACCGGGCATCGCTATCCTCATGCGGCGCGCTCAGCCAGGGAAACTGGCGCCCGTTCGCCGGCGGCCAGCCCTGGGTTCACGCAGGAAGACCTCAAGGAAGTGCTTGGTCGTCGCAACGAATTGCTGGACATCGACCCAGCGGATCTCGAATCGCTGCTGCTGGAAATACAACTGCAATCGTACGTCCGCGGCTTCAGTGGACTGAGCTGCGCGGAAATCATGTCCAGCCCCGTCGTCTCAGTCACCTCTGACACAACGGTCGTAAAAGCCGCCTCCATACTCCAGCGTCATAACATCAAGGCGCTTCCTGTCATCGACGACCGTGCGTTCGTGATCGGCATCATCACTCCGGCAGACATCGCGAGAAACAGGGCGGCCGGAAAGCTTCGGGTGCTGGCGACATTCATTGAGCGATGGTTCGCCACCTCCGGTTCAGCGCAGACGGTGGCAGCCATCATGACAAGCGACGTGTCCACGGTCCGCGTCACCACTTCAATTGCGAAGCTCGTGCCGATATTCACCGCTTATGGCCACCACCATATTCCGGTACTCGACACGCAGGAGAAACTCGCCGGAATGATCACCCAGGCAGACCTGATATTGGGCCTATACCGGCAAACGCACGCCTAGCCCCACCATTCCTTAAAGCTACTATCGCTGGCATGAGTGCCCCTGCGCGCCGCGTGCGTTGTCGTCCATAGACAAGCGCTTGTCACGCCAAGGCCTCCCGGTCCCGCGCATGCGAGATGCGCTCATATATATCATCTTGTGATACAATTCTAATCCAGAATCCTGACTGGACTGCCCCGATGAAAGAAACCTTTCGCGCACTGAGAAAAGAAGACTTTGAACAGCTGTCAGAGTTTCGTTATCAGATGCGGCGGTTCGAGCGATTCTCCGAGCAGGCCGCTCAGGACGAAGGCATTACTCCGCTGCAGTATTTGCTGTTGCTGCATATCAAGGGCTACCCGGACCGCGATTGGGCAACCGTTGGAGAACTGGCTGAGCGGCTGCAGGCACATCACCACGGAATAGTTGCGCTCGTCACGCGATGCGAAGCGCTGGGTCTGGTCAAGAGAAAGCCTAGCGAAATTGATCGCCGTCAGGTCGAGGTTCATCTGCTGAAACCCGGAGAGAAAATCCTCTCACGGCTTGCCGAACTGCATCGCGCAGAACTGAAGTCGCTCGCGGGCACCTTCCGCATTCCGCAGATCGATCTCTAGGTCGGTGCTTGCCGACATTGCCTACCTTTGCCGGCACTTCAGCAAGGTCACGCCGCTCCGGCAGCCGATGCAACGCAAATCTGAATTGATGAGGAGTCAATGTGCACAAAAACGCTTCAAACGGGGATTTCGCAGCGAATGCTCACCTGTTGCGCATCACGGCCATTGCCGTAGTGATCGGCGCATTGAGCACGCTCACGGCCTATGTCCTGCTCCACCTGATCAACTTTTTCACCCACCTTTTCTTCTTCCAGTCGCTGTCGTTCGATGGTCGTTCACCCGCGGAAAATACGCTCGGTCTGTGGGTGATCGTGATTCCCGTCATCGGCGGATTGGTGATCGGACTGATCGCACGCTATGGCAGCGAAGCCATCCGTGGACACGGCATTCCGGAAGCGATCGAAGCCATCCTGTTCGGTAAGAGCAAGATGTCGCCGAAGGTCGCTGTGCTCAAGCCCCTTTCCTCCGCGATCGCCATCGGCAGCGGTGGTCCGTTCGGTGCGGAGGGACCCATCATCATGACGGGCGGCGCACTGGGGTCGCTGCTCGCACAGTATTTTCACTTGACCGCCGGCGAGCGCAAGACACTGCTCGTCGCCGGTGCCGTCGCGGGGATGACTGCGGTTTTCGGTACGCCGGTCGCGGCAGTCCTGCTCGCGGTCGAGCTGCTACTGTTTGAACTGCGCCCGCGCAGCCTGCTGCCCGTTGCCGTCGCGTGCGCGGTGGCCGGTTTCACGCGCCCTCTTCTGATCGGCAGCGGCGCCCTGTTCCCGTTGCAAACCCTCCCGTTGGGTCCGCTCGGCCTCATTTCATGCGTGGTCGCGGGTCTCGTGGCCGGCGCGATGTCCTGGGGCCTGTCATCGGCGCTATACAAGGTCGAGGACCTCTTCGGCAAATTGCCGATTCACTGGATGTGGTGGCCGGCGCTGGGCGGTATTGCGGTGGGCATCGGCGGATATGTCGAGCCACGCGCGCTCGGTGTAGGTTACGACGTCATCGGCGATCTGCTGCATAACCACCTTGCTATCAGCGTCGTGGCTGGCTTAATACTGGTGAAGGCGATCATCTGGGTCATCGCCCTCGGCTCCGGCACGTCCGGAGGTGTACTCGCCCCGCTGCTGATGATGGGTGCGGCCATGGGAACAATCGTCGGACCGTTCCTGCCTGGCGGCGAGCCCGCCGTGTGGCCGCTGGTCTTCATGGCGGCGACGCTGGGCGGCATGATGCGCGCACCGATCATGGCAACCGTGTTCGCGTTCGAACTCACGCATGACGCCAACGTACTGCTGCCGCTGCTCATGGCGTCGGCTGTCGCCTATGGATTTACGGTGCTGCTAATGCGGCGCTCCATCCTGACCGAGAAGATCGCGCGCCGCGGTTATCACATCTATCGAGAGTACGGCATCGATCCTCTTGAACGCCATTTTGTCGAGGAGGTGATGACGCATAAGGTCGAGACGATCGATGCAGATGTGCCGGTCGCTGAGGTGCTGGCGAGATATTTTGGTGAGAAGCAAAACCATCGCGCGTTTCCGGTGACACGAGGCGACGCGCTGGTAGGGATGATCGAGCGTGAGGGATTGATCGCGCGAACCGGCAATCCCGCCATCCAGGTCATAGGCGACCTGTTCGGTGCAAACACACCGATCATGGCAATGCCCGGGGAAACTTGCCGGATCGTGTCCAACCGGCTGGCGGTGCATGGACTCGAGCGGTTGCCCGTGGTGTCGGACGCGCAGTCGCGTCGTCTGGTGGGCTTGATAAGCCGGAGCGATCTGGTGAAGCCGTCGCTCGCGTTCTTCGAGGAAGAGGAGCGACGCGAGATGTTCCGGCGCTCTCCCCTGCATCATCTGAAGAAACGGTTTGCACCGGTGAACATGCACAAAGACGACGCCACTCGGGAGCACCCGTAAGCCGCGCGGCAAGTGGCTCCTCCGGGTGGCCCGAAGGGGCTCTGCCGCAGAAGGATTGCGGGAAAGGCATTGATAGCCAAAAAACTGCGAGGCGCGGTGCATCAGTGCCCGTGGTATCGCGCGGCAGCCTTGATTTCCGTCCCACGCAACCGGCCTCTTTCGGTACCCATACTCGCTATGGATTCCTCTATATTTTCCGTTAGCGGCTATGAGCGGCACCAAGGAATTCGTCGGCGGCGAGACGGTCGGGGTAACCCGCTGGCTGTGACGCAAGACACCTTGTTTCCTCAACATTGAAATGTTGGCTGTACAGTGCACGAAAGAAAAAGCCACCCATAAAGAGTGGCTTTCAAGTGTTTGGTGGGCCTCCCGTGAGTCGAACACGGCACCAACGGATTATGCTTACCAGCTACGGTTTTCACCGCCCCTTTCGGGT